>Ga0172379_10005181_pt1 | contig 18433 bp, 13 predicted proteins | sample GrowelOW334metaG_FD_119756 | JGI IMG/M metagenome (GOLD analysis project Ga0172379, IMG submission 119756) | Groundwater microbial communities from an aquifer near a municipal landfill in Southern Ontario, Canada - Groundwater well OW334 metaG | ecosystem: Environmental > Aquatic > Deep...
ACAATTTGACAAATTCCTTTAACGGGACTTGGAGGGCACGGTTTGTGGAAATACCGAGATATTATGAGCAAATCCGCAGCCGAGGGAAGGGAGTGTGTGACTTGGGGGAAGATGGGATTAAAACCTGACCAATCACAACCCTACCACTTCCGCAGGCGGGATCGGAGCCTTCCAAATCTTGTGATGAATAACTCTCCAAACTTCCTTTAGTTCCCTATTATCGAGCAAAATGAGTATCGTCACGCCCGTAACAATACCCACCAGACCCGCGCAAAAACCTTGCATGAAGACTCCCCAAACTTTTGTGAGCGGAAAGATCATATTGAATACGCGCAGAGACAAGAAAGCTACATAACCCATGATGATAGCAGCCGAAAAACTATGGAAGAGTGTTTGTAGGACAGGACGAGTAAAACCCGGATATGCTCTTTCGAAGACAAACCAGTGTAGGAGCATGTTTACTAAAATTCCTATAGAATATGAAAGAGCGAGCACTAGTACGCTCGTGCCGACTTGGCCACTCACCTTGAGCAGATCTTCCAGGAAAAATCGGAAAACTGGGTAAGTATTGAATAGCATTGTTAGGAAATAGCCGGATCCTACGATAGTCATGGCAGAGATGGCATTTATTATAAGTGGACGATAAGTCTTACCCTCGGCGTAAAACGCCCGCACAAAAAGTACCACCAGACTCTGCCCAATGGTCGAGACTACAAAAATCGCAAGCATAGCCGCTGTGAGTCGAGTATCCGCCCAGTCAAACTTTCCGGCACCGAGGATCGTACGTACGATTTGTGCTCGGAGGACGATAAAAAGCACCATGATGGGCATAGACCAAAAAATGATGTGTTGGGCGGATGTGATCATTTTTTCCAAAAATTCCTTTATATTTTTTTCATAAAATAACTTCGACAGTGTGGGAAATACAGCCGAAGAATAGCTAGCACCGATAATAGTCAGGGGTACGGCCTGAATATTGAAAGCAAAGTTATAAATAGATATGGAACCGGCAGACATGAGAGATGCTAGGGCGATCAGGAAAAATGAAGCCAGATGGTTTGCTGAGAGGGTGATAGTTCGTGGCAAAGCACGGAAGATTACGTTACCGATCCTGTTCCAATCCAGACGGAGAGAAAATTTCGGCAACAGTCTCTCATAAGTGAGGAACGGCAGCTGTATGAGCATATGCAGGAACGCGCCCAGAGCGACACCGACGGCGAGACCAGGCAGACCAAAAGCCGGATAACAGACCAAAACTCCGAGAATGATTCCAAAGTTATAAGCAACAGGCGAAGCCGCATATACCAAAAATCTGTGTCGCATCTGAGTCAGGCTGGAGAAAAGGTTTGAGAGTCCGAGAAATATGGGCGACAAAAGCATGATACGCATGGAGAGTATGAGTGTGGGCAATTCCGGATCCAGAGCAAAACCGGGTATAAAACGTGGTACGAGCCATGGTGCTATGACAAATATTACACCACTCGCAAGAGCTATGAGCATAAAGAAGACCGTGAATATATCATCCGAAAATTTCTTGCCCTCCCCACTGCCGCGGCCATAGTTTTCTATGAAATATGGAAGCAGTATGGAAGCTGAGACCAATGATCCGACCGATGCAAATATAAGATCCGGTATCCGAAAAGCAGCATAATAGATATCGAGAGAGTAGTTCGCACCAAAGGTAAAGGCGAGTAGCTTGTCGCGGACGAGAGCCAGAACCTGGGACATGAGCGCAAAAACGGCCAATAGATACGCGGCCTCATGCAGACCGCGTATTTCTCTACCGATAAATGAGAACCACTTTTTGACCATTTAGCGCTTTTCTTTAACAGGAAGCACGGACCTCTTTTCCGCACCTGACGCAGGTGTTGTTTGGAACAGCGACTTTCCAGAACGTAATGTGTTTAGAATCTGAGTTATTTCCTGATTTTCAGGATTGGAAGCTGACAAACTCTTGAACTGCTCAATGGCGACGGCAGTATTACCATTTCTAGCTGCAGCCAGTCCCAGGAAGTACTTTGCATTGGCATAATCCGGCTGTAGTTCCACTGCCTTCGATAGGGCTTTGTACGACTCATCGTAGTTTGCGGAATTGTAATAGAGTAGACCCAACTGGAAGTAAAGTATAGAATTTTGCGGATTGAGCTGGATCGCTACCTTCGCAGCAATTATGGCATTCGGCAGATCATTCCTTGCGGCATGTACCTGTGACAAGAGAAATACAGCATCAAGATAATTGTTTTTTACTTGAAGAGCGGCACCGAGAGATTGCAGAGCATCATCATATTTTTCATTTGAAGCCTGGAGCTGAGCTAGGTTGGCATATAATGACGGATTGAAGGGATTGAGATTGATAGCATTGGTATAAGCTCGAACGGCATTGTCATACGCTTTGTCCATCTTTATGCTAGCACCTAGCTGGGAAATACGGGCCTCGGAAAAAGGATTGTAGTAATTGGAAGGATTGTACTTCGTAGCATTTTGTGCGGCTTCTACTCCATCTACTATTTCCTTTGCAACAGCATTTGCTATCTCAGGTGATGAGGATGTGGCAGTACTGATGATCTGACTTGCATGGAGACGGTGATTTTCTGATATTGCCCTCCAGTAGGCATCGGACTTATCGAATATGAGAGCTTTGTGAAATGCCGCATCTGCCGCGACATAGTCCTGAGTCTGATTTATGCTCTTCAGGCCGCTAACAAAATACAAAAGTGCTATGGTCTTTTTTCCATAAGCGAAAACTATGATAAGAACGAGAACAAGAACAACCAAAGATCCGGCTGGTAATATGAACTTCCTAGAATATGCGGATACAAAAGCAATGTTATATGGCTTCAGGATACTCATATTGACAGTAGCGGCCAAGAATATACCTGTGAAAGCAAAGGTCAGGAAAAGTATGGCGTGAGACGGGACATATAGAACTAACGATACCCAAAGAAAAACAGTTGTGAGAGATGAAGCAAATGCGATGAAGCGTCCACTCCGGTCTGCGGGCATATTGCGTAGAACTTTCGTCACAACAGCACCGATAAACACGAGAAATAGAATCCACAAAATAGCACCCATGCCTCCCATTGTTACAAAATAGCTCGGTATGGTACCGAAACCACTATTGAACTCGACGGACCACAACTCTGATGCATTCAATCCCTGTGGCTTATAAACCATAAAAGCCTGCGCATAATGATTTGGACCCACACCAAAAAGTGGATAGTTCTTTATCGAACCAGTTATGACATCGAGAGATGACTGCCACGAAAGCGCTATCTCCTGATAGCCGGTACCGGTTTTTTCTGTGGGCACCTTCATTATGGATGAACCTTGATAGAGAAATAGAACTGAAACGAGGAAAAGAATCATCGATATCCAGGGAATGCGTTTGACAAGCCTTGGCGCTATACCCTGAACCTTGGGAGTTGATGCGTAAAGAGCTATTGTACCCACAGCAAAAACTATCGCCAGGCCAAACCAGGTAGCAAAATTATTAATGAACATGACCACAATCAGAGCTGCGATACCTGCCGAGTAGTAAAAGATCTTTTGGCGGCGAGAAAGATCAAGAAATATCACTGCCGACACCGCGAGCACGAGTACCACTGCACCTAAGAGTCCCAGATCGTACCACTTGCCAAGAAGAGTGTCGGTTACATATTGGAGGACGCCCAAACTGAGAGGACCAACTTTTGCAACGAGAACTGCTATCTGATAAATCACAAGTGCCAGAAATACCCATATTAGAGTGTTATAGATACTGACTACCTTTTGCGAGTTACGACGAACAGACTCATAGGCTACCCATAATGACAGGAAAAGAATGACCAGGAATGCAGTAGTCCCTATCTCAAACCCTTGACCAAACAAAGATTTCATCGGGTGAATGCTTATGAGAGACGATACAATGGCGGTAAGACACAGCAAAATAGAGACGACAAGTATACGCACCGGCGGCAATGAGATCTGTTTTTCCCGATATATAGCCAATAAATATATGACAAGCGTCACAACAGTACCCAATACTATTGCTATGCTTTTCGCAAGGTCAGACGCCACATACCTAGTAGGCAGGAAGACTAGAGGCACAACAATGAGAGTCAGAAGGAAGATTTTGTAAGCAATAGAGGTTTTAATAACTGGACTTTTCGAGACGACTGGTGCCGGAGGATTTGCTGAAACATTAGCTTGAGTATTGAGTTGCATTATTATTTCATTATGATGTTAATGGAGATATTGTAACAAATTGCCATAAAAATGTATAAGCAGTCTGGGGAAAAATATATATGAATATGACGATAAAAGAAAAGCCCGGCACCGAAGCTTTCGCTTCAGACCGGACATTTCTCGCCGCACATAAGCCGAATTTTGTTTCCTACTACGCTCGCTTGCGCGAGCTTCGAAGGACGACAACCATATATCTAGGATATGGATTGCTCCATATCTCAAGCGACTCTTCCCCCCTTGTTCACTTGCGCAAACAAAGAAGAACACGGTCTTGCACCAAAGTAGAGATTTTGCCGTTTCACTCCCCTCCTTTGACAGAGAGGCATCGTCACTGTTCGCACTCCTGGGTGTTACCTGGCGGGTGTTACCCGCTACTCGTCTGCATTATGATAACGATCGTTTACCTGTCACAATGCTGGTGTTCGGACTTTCCTCTTTCAGGCGCCGTAGCTCCGTTAGGAGTATTGACGACTAAAAGCGATTGTCTATGCAGCAGTATGTATTTTACCAAATTTTGGCTTTTTTGACAAGATCTCCAAAGTTGTGTATATTCTGGAACGGCCCCAGCACACAAAACAATATGAACACCACGACTCCACATTCTCAGACAGACATGGACGCTGTACATGCATTTATGGCAATGGCAAAAACCCCGGAGCAAATCGTAGCCCACGCTGGCAGGCTAGTCGGCAAACGAGAAAAACGTTTTTACCTGACCAAGATCGAGATGCAGAGTATTCTTGAAACAGATGTGTCTACTATCGTACGAGAACATGCGGAACCAGAAAAAGGAGGCGGTGCGCCGGACGACAAGCAGATTTTCTACATGGAAGTAGCGTACGACGGTTTTATTTTCACCCACAGTTCGGAGTCACGCTGGTGGGGCAGGTTCGCACCGAACACAACGGCCTAGGCTCTGCGCCTACTAGTCAAAAGCACATCCTCAAGGAGTGCTTTTCTTTTTTGTTTCTAATATATTTGCCTGCTTTGTTTTCCAATTCTCAGAGGTAATAACAGGCTTCTTGGTCTCGGTCTCGATCTGCTTTCTAGCATTCCCAGCTATGCCTCTTCCTCTCTTAGCCACATCGCAACTTTTCTCTAGACCCTTTGGTTCTTCTACTTTGGAAATCTCAGTCGTAGCAGTTTCCGCAAGCATATTGAGAACTAGCTCCATATTGCTCATATTGTCACGCAAGTTTTCTTTTTTTAAATCTTTTAGATTTTTGTATTCCCTAGTAGTCATCCCTGACCATGCTTTGGAAATCTCATCTGTCAGAATTGCATACTCCTTACCTTCTTTCACATCACTTTTTTCCCATTCATCTGTCAGATCCTTGCGGATCTCAATACTTTTCATGCGCAAATTCACCCACTCCTTGCTGTAACCCTTTTGAATATATGTTCTGAGCGCACGGTTTATAGCTATTTCAGGATCGGCAGTTTCTTCCAGCCTTTCATAGCCAACTTTTGCTAGCCACAGCTTGAATGGTTCGGCATTTGGGGATGGGATGGATTGAATAAGACGGAGCAACACCTCAGTATCGGCGGCGTCAGTAAGGTAATATTTACCATCAGACGACTGCATTTTCAGTTGTCCGATTTTATCGGACAACTCGCTGCCCTCTTCATATAATTTCACCTTTAAATCACTCCAGTATTTCCTAGGTCGATCGCTCTTGGTCAATGTTTCAATAACATCAATCACTGAAAAATACCACTTCTCGGTTTTTTCATCCCAAGATCTGCGGATCTGCTTGCCTTCGAATATCGCCAAATGTTTTTTCTTTTCTTCCATACCACAATTTTCTCACCCCCACAGAAAAAAACAATATTGACTCGTATCAAACGTTGTGTGCGAAAGTATATTTATAGGTAGCAAAGTTTTTTATCGACAATAGTTCGTTTCTACCACCATCGTACCTGCAGGGTTTATGAAGAAGCTAGCGGCTGTACCATCGGACCGATTCATGTTTACACAGCTTTTCGAGGAAGTGAGACCCAGTTCACCGATAGAAACAGTAGTAGTTGCAGAGGCTCCACTGGAAATGTGTAGGCGAGTAGCTGGGGTTGTGGTACCTATACCGACGTTACCAGCACTACTAATCCTCATTCTCTCAGTTATGGTTCCTGACCCATCTGGTGTAGTCCAGAAGGACAACCTACCAGGCATATCTGTTGTATCACCAGCAGTATCGACTTCGCCATCGATATGAAAGTAAATGCCTGCTCCGTTGATAAAATTGCTGGCCGCGGCACTATACCCTCCTCCTATAACAAGACCGAAGCGATCATTGTTTTGAGAGACTGCAGCCGTATCTTGAGATGTTCCTCTCCCCAAATGAAACCTAAGAAAAGGGCCAGAGGCAGAGGTTGCATATTCCTTCATATAGAGATAAGGCTGAGCATTATCACCAAGCTGATCTATCCCAACAAAACTACCCGTACTACTATTGCTACCATAAATAGTAAGTTTGTTTACTGGGGTCGTAGTCCCTATCCCGACATTTCCCATAAATGTACTCGTCGAGGTTACACTTAATTGTCCCTCCGTAGAAATATTCGTACTTATTGTAGTAGCTGCAGATACTATCCCAGCCATGAGTACAACAGAAAGAACCAAGAGAGATATTGTTTTCATATAGATATTATTCCACACACACACACACACTTCAATGCAAACTGTGGATAGTGCGTCCGGATAATCAGAAGCTCGACCTCCCCACCATCCCTTTTACCCAAAACACCAAGTGACGAAACGTTTCGTCACTTGGTGTATGGACCAAAAAGGTGTGTTGCACTGCACGAAACAAAATATGAACAGCACCTCAACGTGCCATAGCGCCCGTAAAGAGCGAGTGACAAGTGTCGACTTTGGCGGAGCGTAGCGTAGCCAAACGAAGGCACTTGGTCCTCGCCCGATAAAGGGCGCTAGTCGCGCGAGATGATACTTCTCCCCTAAACTATCTCACAAACTCCCGACACACATGCGAGCTCTTTCTTGAGATCGGTCTCATTTTGCTTTTCATAGGTAATGATCTTCGAATAATCCACATGCTCCATTCTCTTTGCTAGCTCCTTGTACGTCTTCTCATCTATAGCCTCATATGGTGCGAGCTTGTAGACATGGTCCTCACGAGGCAGGAATGATAGTCCGCCCACAATATCCCAGTTCTTATAAACCCAATTTGCAACCTCGATCCATTCATTGTCCCCTACCGACACTGTCTGGGAAGGATTGTGCTCGGTATAATTCTCTTTTAGCATCTTCCAGTATTCCAGCTGTTCTATGGCAGTTATATCATCCTTGAATATGGAACCGCTCGGAGCCTTGACTGGGAACTCCAGAACATAGGTATTTGCACTCTCCGCGCTCTGGCCTGTCTCTGGGTGATACGGCACACCCTGGTCCTTTAGCATCTTGAACAAGGCATCGGTAGCAGAGATGCGGATGCGACGAATAAAGAACTTGGAATGTCTAGGGTGCATACCAGAAGAACAATCCACCATTTGCGAAAGAGTTCCGGAAGGCTTCACGCAAGTGATGGCTGTGGACTCGCTAATACCAAACCTCTTTGCGTATTCTTTGTTAACTTTTATAGATTCTTCCTTGAGCTTGCGCAGAATAGCAGGCTTCCTTATCGCAGGACAGTCCCATTGACCGGTTATAGATACACCTAGGAGTCGCTCCTTTTCGCAATTTTCTTTCCATTCCTTGGAAAGATAGGGAAAGTTTGTGAGAGATGACTGATACGTACCTAGGATAGTCGCTATCCTCATCTTTTTCATAAGACTAGCCTCGGTATCTTCTGCGCGAGCCACTATCTCCGACAGATTACAGAACTGCTTTGACTGGAGGATGATCTCTCCGCAAGGATTTGTGCCCATGGGACCAATAATATTCTTGCCCGTAGCGTCAAAAAAGCCTTTGTACTCCTTCAGAGCTTTGATACGACGTTCCGGTAGAGTCTTCGCCAATGAACCGCGGTTGAATATACCTCTCTCTCCAGAGCGGCTCTCTATGAGAGCCATCCATTCCTTGAGAAACTCTTCATTTGTCGGCTTGTTCATATATACAGCCGAGTTGTTCGCAAGCATCCTGTGGGGCTGAGTCATATAGAAGGCTCCCTTCTTTGCTTCACGGATATGTTCGTCACCAAAGTCAGATAAAGAGATCATAGCACTCCTCCTCACTCCACCAGCAACGACGATATCACCTATCATACAAATAATATCGTGCACATCTATAGGACGCATACGCCTTCCTTGCCTTGCTAGCATGATCTGCCGAGTAAAGGTATGGAGCCTCATGAGAGGTGCCGGACCAGAAGCTTTGCCTCCCATAGTCTTGAGCCTTGCACCCTCGGGACGGACTAGAGAATAGTCGAACTCTACATCCTTGCCAGCGGCCCAGGCTTTCATACCGACTACGAGTGAATCTGACCAACCTTCTTTGTCATCCGGCACTACATATGTGGGTAATTTCTCCCCTGTCTGCATCTGGATCTGAGGGAACTTCTCTACATTTGTACTCTCTACAGACCAACCAGCACCTGTACCACACATCGATACATACATTATCTCTGCCAAATCCTGAAATGATTCTGGGGCAATAAAAGAACAATTATATGCGGTAATATTGTTTTTTCTGGTAGCGTGACCTGAGAATTGGAACAGTCTCATAGAAGGCATAGCCTGATGGTTCAATATAGCCTCGCGAATCTCTTTGTATTCGCTATCCTTGAGCTTACTGCCTAGGTTTTCCTTCATAAAATCGACATAGCGGTCCACAGTCTCTATGTATGTCTCTCTGCGGTTTTGCTCATCTATCCATCGCGAGTATGTGCGATAGTATACGAACTCACCCAGAGCATTCCTAAAGTATTGTTTGGAGTCGGTGGCAAGTTTGCGAATATGCTCGGGTATTTCTAGTCCTTGCGCACGGATACGAGCTCGTTCTTCACGGTAGAGAACGTAGTGTTTTGCGGCTTTCACATAGTCGGTACGCATGAGTTCCTGTTCTACGATATCTTGCACGCCTTCCACAGTAGGCATGAAGTTCGTGAACTTCTTTTTTATGCGTACGAGCTCGCCAAAGACCTGGTTTGCAACTATCTTTGCTTCCTCGACAGATCCCTCTGCCACAGCATTCATGCCTTTCCAGACGGCATTTTCTATCTTTTCTACATTAAATGGCACTATTCGACCGTCTCTCTTTATAATCGTGGGGATGGTAACTTTGACCGCTCCTCCCGAAGCGGATTTTTTCTTTTTTGGCATATGTGTGACGCAGGCGGTGCGCCGCAATTAGCTAAAGCACTTAATAAATTTTTAAACTCACACGTTGGTACATTTTAGCTCTGAACTCTCCAGAAAAAAATGTGGATAACGCACTCGAGCACAGAATGTTTGAAATGCAAAATTATTTTTGTTACATTTTCGTTTTGCAACCGAGCTCCGCGGAAACAGTACTCGCTTTTCTCGTACACAGAAGAATATCGTGGTCGTCAGATTTCGAGGTAGCTTTGCTATGTACGAGAAAAGCGAGTACTGTTTCCGCGGAGCTCGTGAGAGTACTAAAAAGTCAAAATAGTTCCTGTCGCAATACCCAGTTCTTTTGCGACTCCAGCATTGACTTCCAGAGCATATCCAATAACCGACGGAGAGTTGAAAGTATTCGGATAGGTTTCCGGAGCGAGGTTAGATAATATTCCAAGTACTTTTTTATCTTCATCAATCCAAACAATATCGAGAGGTATACTCATATCTTTCATCCAAAATCCATACATACCAGGCGCACCAAAGTCAAAAATCATACCCGCATCATGTGACAAGGTGGTGCGTCCTCCCAATCCCAACTCAAGCTTTTCATCATTATCGGCAACTAGAGCGCGGATAGTACTGGACGCTGTAGCTATTTCTACTACTTCGTATTCACTATCTGCCATAGCTCCTACGAACGAAGTACTGGTAGCAAGAGGTCGGAGAGTTTCGAGATTCACACTGGCAATGTCGCTCGTAATATAGAAATACACTCCGCTAGCCACAAAAACCAGCAACAAAAAAGCTATACACAGGTTTTTCTTCATAGTTTTGTAGTCTTGTGCGGGCTTTTGAGCATTATTACCAAACCGAGCAGGATCATGACCAAAGGCCAGAACTGTCGGATATCAAAAACAAAGTTGAATGTCCAACCAGTATTATAAAATAGCCAATAAGTGCCTCCTGCGATGAGTATGAAAGGTATTGCCATATGTATTAATCTATATATTTATCTTTATTTTCCAGATGACCATCGTGAGTCACGGCATAATGCATATTTCCCTTTTTGTCGGAAAGGTAAAACCAATAATCCGTATCCGTAGGGTTCATAGTATCTACGATGGCACCCAGTCCAGGGTTGCCTGTAGGTGTCGGGGGCAGACCTTTGTGAGTGTATAGATTATATGGTGAGTCACTACGAAGATCGTCCATAGTTAGATTGCTCGAGGCCTTACCCAAAGTATAGAAAAATGGCTGGTCAACCTGGAGAGGGTGGTCATTGTCTATCCTCTTCCAGAGCACCCCGGCAATGATACGACGATCTTTGCTGCCATTGGCCTCCCTCTCGATGATAGAGGCCATCTTGAGTACATCCTCAAAGGGCCTACCGAACAAATTGACTCGGATACTGAGACTCTTTGTCTTCCTTTCAAAATTTTCCGTCATCATGGTCACGGCCTCCGCGGGCGTCACTGTCTCAAAAAAATAGTATGTGTCCGGGAACAGCCTTCCTTCTTCCTTTTTTGCCAGACGTAGGAACTCTACACTGTCAAAGTATGGCAGTTTCTTTTCTATGAGACGCGCAATATCATACGATGCCATACCTTCCGGTATGGTTATCTTTACTTGCGGTATACCTTGCTCGCCGTTCACAGTGCGAGAGGCTATCTTCCAGGCAGACTCGGCATTTTCGAATAGGTAGTCTCCGGCCAAGATCTTTTTGCTGCCACCCTGAAATGTGACAAGAGTTTTATAAACAAAAGCCGAGCGGATGATGGACTTCTCTTCCAAAATACCCGCAACATCATTCAAACTTGATCCTTCCTCTATGCGGACGACCTCATTTTTTGGAAAATTTTCTGGAGCAGATGAAATTCGGACAGCAAAGGCAACTATGATCACAAAAAAAGCCAGAGAAACTACAGTTACGATCTTGCTTTTGAATATTTTATTGAGCAGTCTTTCGATATTCATGGCTATATAGGCAAGTTCGCAGGAGCAGTGGACTTCTTGGAAGGTACGCGTTCGAGTGTAGGAGTACCAGCGGCGGTGAAGCTCGGGAAGTGGTACATCGTCGCAAGTTCCTCGGTATTCATAACACTGGTCTTGCTAGTAAATGGTGTATAAAAGAATGATCTCCTCCTATATGCCGCTAGTGCTATCTTTGCCTGTTTGGTCCTACGCATATTTTTGTAATCTTCCCAAGGCACACCGTTAAATTGTGCGTGAAGCTTCTTGCCATTTGGTTTGAAGCCATTCAAAGACTCGGAACTATACTGCTTGAAACTCGAGAGGATACCCCCCAAGCCAAAAGTACCATCAAAACCTTCTTTGCTCGCAATATACATAGCTCGGATACCCACGTCAAAAGGTAGTTTCGTAATACTTCGTTCTAGTGCCTCTACGGTATTTTGCTCACCTTTAGATATGCTTGGCATCTTGGTAAATCCTGTTGCCTCATCCTTTGTCCCTGCCACTTTGGTTTTGGGATCACGCATGAGAAGTTTATTTACTTCATCCTGTGCTTTGTCTTTCCAGGCATCGTGTTTCTTGAAAAAGTGTCCCGGCATTATTTGTTCCTTCTTGTGCGCCCGGATGACTATCTGGATCCATACCTGCTGGTTTGGCTTTACACTACCTAGGAACTCTATCATGTGTGACATAGGGTCTATCTTGTATTCCTCCTTGGCATCTTTGTCTAGACCATAGTCTATATAAGTCTTGATAGGATAAGGTTCTTCATTTCCCTTTATCATCTCCGCCGCCCAGATGCGATGAAGCTTTGGGTCGAACTGCACGCTCTGCGCATAATCTTCCCTCTCGTAGACTTCTATGCCGGGAATTTGCGAATAAAGTGCGTTCATAACTGCTGACTTTCTGGCATCTTCCGTCCAAATGAGAAACTTGACTTGTCCTTCGATAGAGATGAGCTCGAGTGAAAACCACGGCCTAGTCTTGCCCTCCCAGTATTGAGCAAACATACTGCCATCGGAAGTATTGTGTAGTGAATGCAGGACAGTTTCCATTGCAAGTGGTGACTTGAAGCTATCACGAGGTAGCTTGAGCTCAAGCACAGCATATTTCGTCTTTAGAAAGTTACTACTACGTACATAGTCGACCCAGAGATTCCAGGCAAGAAGGTATAGGATCACTGCCAAAGCGACCGGGGATATGGTTATGAGAACATCTATGACAGAAGGGATGAGGCTCGAGTTGAGGTCGCGAGCAAGAGCAGTAAATATCTCAGAAAGATTCATGAGATTATTTTACCACAGTTTTTAGGGGAAGTGCATAAAGTAATAAGCACCAAATCACAAATACCAAGTTCCAAATAAATACCAATGATCAAATTCAAAATCTCAAACAGAAACGACAAAAAATCCCAACATTCGATTGTTTGAACATTGGAATTTTTGATTTGGTGCTTATTTGGAACTTGGTATTTGGTACTTGGTGCTTCTTATTTGGTGCTTATTTTCTCTAAGCAACAACCCCAACTGGACTATACTTCCCCTCCTTATCCCTCTTAAAATACTTAGGATTCTGTAGATTTACTGCAATGGTATTTTCTTTCACATACCGCTCTTTCATAACCTTGTCGATGACTTCTTCTTTGGATAGAGGACCGCTCTTTTCGAGTACGCTACGGATGACATCACGGACGACACCAGGCATATAGCCCCATTCTGCGAGAGCATAGAGGCCGCGACCAACCAGGACAAACCTCTTGTCTTTGATTAGCTCATTGTGGGTAGTCGCAACATGTGCCTTTTTGTTGAACATCTGGGTGATCTGCTTTGCAACATCGCGGAAGTGTATCGGTGAGCCATGCTTCCTTATAACCAGGAAGGCATAATCACGCACACCTTTATTTTTTATGTTTGATGAATGAGAAACTCCCCAATCGCCTAGGGCATTTTTGTCTATGACCTTGGATATTGCCATCCAACGCCTTATCACTTCCTGATTTTTGTATTTTTCAGAGACATCCTCGATATGAGTCAGGAATTTGTTTATCATCTCCGATTCGGGTAGCAGGTCATCCGTGCCCAGATTAGCATAGAGCTTGTGGAGGGCGCTTTCTACTTTCTTTGCCAGATCTTCATTCACATGCCAGCGGTGTTTAAAATGTTCGTCCTCCTTGAGCTTCTTGAATGGTTCGCCTATGACCAGGAGGAAATAAATATGATTCTGGAGACTCTTGTCTTTGGACAGGTGTCCCAAAAGGTCATCTTCAACGACGATACCACCCAGAGTATGGAGCAGGGCTTCTATCTCGGCAAAGGCAGCCTTTTCCGCTTTATATTCATCAGACTTCCTGGTCATCTCTATGGCATAGTTTTCGATCTGCCTCACGCGTTCCCTGGTGATGCCGTATTTTTTCCCGATAGCGTCGAGAGTGAGCATCTTGGTTTCCTTGCCCAAACCAAATCGCTGTACGAGAACATCGCATGCTCTATCGGGCAATGATGAGAGTAGTCTCTTTACGACCTGCTTGGGCTTGAATGTGAGGGTGGCTTGTGCCATTTTATTGATTAATTATTATTTGTGTTGCCTTGTAATATGTTATTTTTATCACCTATTGGGTTCAAAGTCAATGTCACCGGATAGATAACTAAAAAATGTTTGAGAGACGCGACACATAGTGTGTTGTAATTTATTACAGGACCACACTGACAAGCTTACCCTTGACCACGATAACCTTCTTTATGGCGCTATCCCCTATCCACTTTTTCACTTCTGGCAGAGCGAGCGCTGTCTCCTTTATTTTCTCTTCACTTTCACCTGGAGCGATGCGAAATGAGGCCCGAACTCTGCCACCCACCTGAACTACCATATTTATCTCATCTTCTACCACCAGACTTGGATCAAAATGTGGCCAGTCAGACACATGAATCGATTTTTTATTTTTCAATACACTCGACCACACCTCCTCCGTAATATGCGGAGCAAAGGGCGCGAGGAGCTTCAATATGATCTCAAAATGTTCCTTGGATATTGCTTCCATCTTCTCGAGCTCATTCGTCGCTATCATGAGCGCACTTATGGCGGTATTGAATCGCAAATTTTGTATATCTGCTGTTACTTTCTTTATGGTCTTGTGTATTATGCGATCTGCAAGAGGATCACTCTTTCCTATTTTTTCACTGAGCTTCCAAACGCGCTCTATAAACCTGCGTGAGCCTATCATACTTGCTGTACTCCAAGATATTTGCTGGTCAAATGGTCCCATAAACATCTCATATACACGCAGTGTATCGGCCCCATAAGTTTTTACTATTTCATCTGGGTTAACAACATTACCAAACCGCTTTGACATCTTCCTGCCATCCTCACCCATTATGAGACCAACGTTTTGCAACTTGGTAAAAGGTTCGAGGGTTGTAACTACTCCTATGTCATAAAGGAACTTGTGCCAAAAACGAGCATATATGAGGTGTCTCGTAGCATGCTCCGCACCACCTACATACAAGTCTACAGGTGCCCAGAATTTTTCCTTCTTTGGATCTACCAGTTTCTTTTTGTTTTTTGGATCCATGTAACGTAGGTAATACCAAGAAGACCCCGCCCATTGAGGCATAGTGTTGGTTTCCCTCTTTGCCTTACCTTTGCAGGTAGGACATTTTACATTGACCCACTTTTCTATAGCGGCAAGAGGTGACTCTCCTGTACCTGTAGGTTCATAGGACTTTACCTTTGGTAATACAACAGGCAAATCTTTTTCCGGCACTGCAACGACGCCGCATTTCTCGCAATGAATGAGAGGTATAGGCTCACCCCAATAACGCTGACGAGAAAATACCCAGTCGCGGAGTTTGTATTTTACTACTTTTGTTCCACCGTTATACTCTTTTACCTCGGTATTTTTTATTGGTAAGTTGAACTTCTTGGCAAACTCACCATCTCTCTCATCCAAGTCCGGTACAGCCATGACAGCTCCTGTGCCATAGTCAGGCAAAACATAGTCTGCTATCCAAACCGGAACTTCTTCTTTATTTGCGGGATTGATAACTTTTATACCCTTTAGCTCTACACCAGTCTTTTCTTTTTTTGCATCTGTGCGCTCAATTTCGGTTTCATTCTTTGCTCTATTTATATATTTTTCCACCTCATCCTTATTTGATATTTCACCCATGAATTGCGTGACCAAAGGATGCTCTGGAGCAAGAACAACATAGGTTACACCGAATATTGTATCGGGCCTGGTTGTAAATATTTCTATATCTTTCCCATATCCAGAAAATTTTATTAGTGCCCCCTCACTCCTGCCTATCCAATTCCTTTGCGACTCCTTGATAGCTTCTGGCCAGTATAGGAAAGGTTTGACATCTGCTTTACGTGGATCGTTCAGGCGCTCGAGCCAAACCGGTAGCTCGGAATTCACCATTTTCCCTGGAACAAAATCTTCCTTGTCCACCCAAAGGATCTCATTATCCTTATCTTCACCATCTGCTATCGGAATTCTCCTATCACTTTTCAATTCAAAAAGTACCGCATTGGCATAGGCTATCCTATTCTCACCTTTATGCTTGGTATAGTAGTGTGCTTCTGTCTGACCTCCCAATATCTTTACAAACTCTATATCGTCATAACCAGTCTCTTCTCGAACTTCTCTCCTGGCAGTCGTAACCACATCTTCACCTTGTTCGATACCACCTATTATGACTGTATCCCAGCCAAATTTCTTGTTACGGATGATGAGATATTTTTTGTTTTTTGGATCATAGACTATGGCATGAGCAACTGTTCTCTCAACCAAAGGTTTTCCAGGTTTATGAGGATTGACCCTATCTACCACTTTTGGCCTGACATATTGCTCCGTCGCATCCAGATCCGTGAGGAGCCTATCCGCATACTTTGTAATACCGAGAACCCACTGCCTCATTGGCTTTTTTTCTACAGGTGTACCACAACGCTCACAGCGACCATTTTCAACATCTTCATTTGCGAGGCCAGTCTTGCAAGATGGGCACCAGTTTATAGGCTCATAGGACTCGTATGCAAGTCCTTTTTTCCACATCTCTATGAATATCCATTGTGTCCACTTATAGTATTTAGGATCCGTAGTATTCACCTCGCGAGACCAGTCATAGTCGAAGCCGAGAATCTCGAGCTGACCCTTGTACCGATCTACATTTTTTTGCACACTATCCGCCGGGTTTGTCTTTGTTTTCAGAGCATAATTCTCCGCCGGCAGGCCGAAGGCATCGAAGCCCATAGGGTGGAGTACATTCTTGCCATTCATACGCTCAAAACGAGAGACTATGTCAGTCGCTATAAAGCCTTTTGGGTGACCGACATGAAGGCCTTCACCGGAAGGATACGGGAACATGTCGAGAGCGTAAAACTTTTCTTTCTCACTATCCTCCTTGCTCTTATATATTTTTGACTTCGACCACTTCTTTTGCCACTTTGTCTCTATCTTCGATGGATCGTACTCTTGTTTGGCTTTTTTCATTTTATTATCAAAATCATAGCTCAAAACGCAAGATTATACAAAAAGCCCGCAGCTTGGGAGAAGCAACGGGCTTGGGAACGACTTTTATCATTTATTTAACCCCTGTACAACGCCATCACAATTAGGATCGTCATCGTGATGATAAGAACGAGCTCGATATCCAACGTATATGTATACATGTGGACGATGTCACTTTTGAGCCTCCTAATGATGCGCATGGGCCCTCCTGTGTTTATGGGTTGTTGCTATGGAACTGGTTTCATCCGAATGATAGCTTCTTTTAGTACTATTGTCAAGTATTCATTTATATTGTGTAATCTGATCCTTTACAAGTTAAAGGGCGGCAAAGCATTTGCTTCGCCGCCCTTAGTTCCCGTTGTGTGCACCAAATTTAGTTGCTGACTAGAGAACGGTGCGCGGTCCTGTCTTGGTTCCCTAACGCAATACCCTGCGAGATGTGATACTGCCCACGCAGGTTAGACTGTCGGCAAAATGTCCGCAAACGCCGTAAGCTCATGATGAGCCGCAGCATCCTCATCCGTCTGATGAGGGCCCAGAGTCCAGCCGCCGAGAAATACAGAACGGCTACTATGCCCAAGAGTTTCAATTCTTCCATAAAGGTTTCTCTGTATTATCCTGCCTCACGGTAAGATAGGTTGTGGTTGACTGTGTTGAACTATAGCTGGCTGTAGAGTATCAGGTTATGGATGTTTTGTCAAACCGAGCTAGTGCGGATTCATATAAGACCTCCATCTTAAACATTGACAAGTACTATTTGTACGTGCTATGATATAACAAGTCTTAACATCAACCGGAAAGCACATTATGCAACATACCATCAAGTCGGTTTGTAATGCTGTCAAGGAGAAGCTTTGTAAGGTTCCCATTCAGGATTTTGGCGCTGCGGCAACCGTTCGAGAAGTTCAGCGCGCCGCTGATCCCAAAGGCACCAAGCGACTGAATAGGAATCAGATGAAAGCTACGAAAGCTTTCCTTAATGTTTTGGTCAAAACTGCTTATCAGTGACCGGCCATTCAGCCAAGTGCTGCTCGACGAAAATTGAGCAGCACTTTTCCTTAGACCCTAAACTCTATGGAACTACCACCTTCTTAAAGCGAGGGTCGAGTTCATCTTTTAGCTGAAATCGTTCTGCAATTTCATCTAAAACATCATTCTCACTCCTCTCGTCTTCAAAAGAATTGTAGTTATCTAGAACTTCTTCTCCAATTTCTATATCTCGGATTGCTACAGTAACCACTTCTTCTTTGATTTTTGTTTTTACCAGTAACATAATCGATAAATTTTCCCGGATCTTAGACTCTATTATACTACCATCGTAAAATTCTCTTTTGAAATGCAATTCATGTAACATTGAATTGTATGAAAAAACGTAACAAATTTCGGCATTTAACAGAAACCGATCGAGACCGACTTCACGCATTGCATTTGGAAGGTCATGCCCAAAAAGACATGGCAGAAGTGCTCGGGGTG
>Ga0172379_10005182_pt1 | contig 18432 bp, 15 predicted proteins | sample GrowelOW334metaG_FD_119756 | JGI IMG/M metagenome (GOLD analysis project Ga0172379, IMG submission 119756) | Groundwater microbial communities from an aquifer near a municipal landfill in Southern Ontario, Canada - Groundwater well OW334 metaG | ecosystem: Environmental > Aquatic > Deep...
GGAATTTATTGTCGTAATTTTTAGGCTCGTAATCCTTATTATTATCTCCGCCGGGAAACTTCGTATCCACATCCATCAAAAGCGTTGCCGGAGTAAAATTTTTCATAAACCCTACGGCATATGTGATCGGTTTTAACGCGCTTCCCGGCTGCCGGAAGCCCATACTGGCGACATCAAACATTCCCTGGAAATTGGGATCGTCCGTCGAATAATCTTTACTTCCGACATAAGCCAGAATTTCACCGTTTTTGGGATTCATTACGACGACCGCCCCGTTTGAGACCTTGAGGGCTTTTAATTTATCGATTTCTTCCCTGACGATTTGTTCCACAGAATCCTGCAATTTTGCATCAATTGTTGTCGTAACTCTTAAACCGCCGTTTTCAACCAGCTGCTGCCCGAATTTCTCCTCGAGCTGTTTTTTAACGGACAGAACAAAATGGACCGCTCGCATTTGGGAACTGGAACTGGCGAATTTGATATTCGGAAGATCCCGTTTAAATTCCGCTTCCTGAAGCTGGGTAATATATCCATCCTCGCGCATCCTACGTAACACTTCTTCGGAACGGGAAATATACGCCTTGGGATTTTCTCCTAAAGGCGAGTAGTAGGACGGGGATTGGGGAAGTCCGGCAAGAACGACGGATTCGGTAAGGGTGAGATCCTTAGTGTGCTTGTTGAAATACCCTTCCGAAGCGGATTCGATACCCCACATCGTTCCCCCATAGGGAGCTTCATTCAAATACATCTGCAATATCTGGTCCTTGGTATACTTCCGCTCTATCTGAACCGCCAAAACAAATTCCTTTATTTTCCGGGGGAGGGAACGCTCTGAAGTTAGGAGTACGTTTTTGACAAGCTGCTGAGTCAAAGTCGATCCTCCTTGAACACCCCGGAACGTGATGATATGGAATAGAGAACGAAGGATTCCTTTGGGATCAAAACCCTGGTGCTTATAAAAATCCTTATCTTCTATCGCAACTGTCGCTTTCTTTACCGAATCCGGAATATCGGAGAGCGCTATGGGAATACGATTTTTATCAGAATAGATATCATAAAGAGGCAAATCATTCCGATCGACAACAACAATGGAGAAGCCTTCTTTGCGCTGGATGCGCTCGGGACTCGGAAGGTCCCGTGAATACCAGAAAAATAAGAATACGGAAACAACGGCGATCGCTATCAACCCGAAAATACCGATCTTTAAACCCAAATTCATCATCCGGATTTTCAAGTACCGATTGGAGCCGTGAAAACCGGCATTGAAATTTAAGGATCTTACGAGGCGCCGAGAGTGGTGAAAAGGTTTAAACATAGCCTGCTAAACAGGCTCTAGTGTATCAGAAATCGTAGAGAGGAGCAATGAAATATGATATAGTACAAGGCATATGGACAAGATCGAAGAAGTACTTACCCGCGGTGTTGATACCGTATATCCGACCCAAAAAGCACTCGAAGACGTGTTAAGAAGCGGTAAAAAAATACGGCTCTACCAAGGCTTTGACCCGACGGGAATCCAGCTTCACATCGGCCATATGGTGGGGCTGATGAAATTAAAACAATTCCAGGACCTTGGGCATCACGTCATATTTCTCATAGGAGACGGCACCGGCCAGGCGGGTGACCCATCGGGAAAAAAACGATCACGGGAAAAATATTTATCTCTTCCCGAGCTTAAGAAAAACGCCCAAGATTATGTGAAACAGGCATCAAAAATCGTACGGTTTGAAGGTGATAATCCTGCGGAAATTGTATACAACAGTTCCTGGCTCAACAAATTATCCCTAGTAGAACTTCTGGATATTGCCAATCATTTTACTTTACAACAACTTGAGGAACGGGATCTTTATCAGGAACGGAAAAAACAAAACCAGGATATAAATTTTCGTGAGTTCCTGTATCCGCTTCTCCAAGGCTATGATTCTGTAGCTCTCGATGTCGACCTGGAAATCGGAGGCAGTGACCAAATGTTCAACATGCTCGCAGGCCGGAAACTGGTACGGGAAATGAAAAACAAAGAAAAATATGTATTGACTACGCCTCTTTTGACGGACTCTTCAGGGAATAAAATCGGAAAAACAGAAGGAAACGTCATCGCTTTAACATCCGCTCCCAACGATTTATACGGCATGATTATGAGTTTACCGGATGACGTGATTACTAAGTGTTTTGAATACCTGACGGATATCCCGATGGAGGATGTGGAAAAGATTAAAACAGCCCTCAAAAACGGTGATAATCCCATGACCTGGAAAAAGAAACTCGCCTATGAATTAACCGCAATCCTAAGTAGTAAAGACGAAGCAAAACAAGCCCAGGAATTTTTTGAATCCACGTTCCAAAAAAGGGCATTGCCCCAAGATATTCCGACTCTGACGATCCCTGTAAAAGACAGTATGACAATACGAGATGCGGTTGTTCTGAAGGGAAAAATAGTCGCAAGCAATAATGAATTTAGGCGGCTCCTCCAGGATGGAGCGGTTGAAATGAACGGAACAAAAGTCACAGATCTGAATCAATTAGTTCCGGATGCTAAGGAGAATACTTTAAAAATAGGGAAGCATAAATTTTTAAAAATTATCAGGCAGTAAGTACAACGGAATTATTAACATTATCTTTTTAAAAATATGAGTAAAAAATTTAGCAGAATCTGGAAAATAATTATTATCGTCTCGACTATTTCTCTTGTTTCAGCATCGTTTGTACCGCTTTTTTTCCTCCGGTAACTTTATGCTGACATTACGCGTACCGTTATCCATACTTCCCACAATGAGGAAGCTGACCAAAGACGCCCTCGAGCACCTCGAGATCCGGACGATTGAGGATTTGTTGTACCACATACCGTCACGATATGTCGATTTTTCCGTGTTCAGGAACATATTCGATACCCAGATAGGGGAAACGGTCTGCATTATCGGCACCGTTGTCTCCATGAAAAATATTTTTACCCGGCACGGAACCAAAATTCAGACCGCGGTAATTTCGGATGAAAGCGGGGGCATGGAAGCGGTATGGTTTAACCAGATGTATTTAACCCGGGTGATAGTACCCCGTATGAAAGTTGCACTTGCCGGCAAGATAGGATTATTTAACAAAAAAAAAGTATTGGAATCACCGGAATACGAAATCATTTTTCCAAGCGATTCTTTAAAAAGTGGGACTGAAAACGATCATCTTATCCATACCGGCCGTTTGGCTCCGGTATATCCGGTGACTGCAGGAATAACTCCCCGGACCATGAGGAACCATATTTATAAATTGCTTCGTAATCCAACTATAGTAATCAAAGATCCGATACCAGAGGAGATTAAAAAACAGTATCAACTGGTTGACGAAGAGAAAGCCGTTCACCACATACATTTTCCGGACTCGTATGACGAGGCCAAAATCTCCCGCCGGAGGCTAGCATTTGATGAGCTTTTTTATATTCAAATAAATTCGGAATTCAAAAGAAAGGAACGGGAACAAGAAACAACTCCGTTTGCGTTCCAATTGGAACCCTACCGTCCGCAAATAACCGATTTCATAAAAAAACTTCCGTTTACCCTTACGGGGTCGCAACAAAAAACAATCGATGAAATATTCTCCGATTTGAAGAATACGTATCCGATGAACCGGATTTTGGTGGGCGATGTAGGATCGGGTAAAACCATCGTCGCCCTTATTGCTTCGCTTCTAACCCACTTGAACGGCTATCAGACAATTCTCATGGCGCCTACGGAAATATTGGCTACCCAACACTATGATACGTTTCGACACCTATTACCCAAAAAGATCACCATTAAACTCGTAACCGGAAAGCAAAAACCAAACGGAACTGCGCATATCTGGATCGGAACCCATGCTCTGCTGACAACCAAACTTGCGCTTAAGAAAATCGGAATTATCATAATCGATGAACAGCAGAGATTCGGTGTCGAGCAACGGGCCAAACTGATTAAACTCAGTACCAACCCCAATTTGCTGACCATGACGGCAACCCCGATCCCGAGAACCGTCGCCATTTCATTATTCGGGGATCTGGATGTTTCCTTTTTAACTGAACAGCCTAAAAACCGTAAAACGATAAAAACATGGGTGGTGCCCTCGGCTAAACGAGAAGCTGCCTATAAATGGATTACGTCTCAAATAACCAAATCCCCGGCCAATAGCAAAGAAGAACGCCAGCCTCAGGCATTTATCATCTGTCCTTTTATCGAAGAATCGGAATCTCTCCAGACCGTTAAAGCGGCAAAAAACGAGTTTAAACGCCTCCAGTCCTCGTATTTTTCAAATCTTCGGTTAGGCATGCTACACGGGCGTATGAAATCTGACGAAAAAAACAAGGTTTTGACGGATTTTAAAAACGGCGAGTATGACATTCTCGTAGCTACTCCGGTTGTTGAGGTAGGAATAGATATACCGACGGCAACCATCATCCTGATTGAAGGTTCGGACCGTTTCGGTCTTGCTCAGCTCCATCAGCTCCGAGGAAGAGTCGGCAGAAGCAACCGCGCCTCCTTCTGTTTACTGTTTACCGAGTCGGAATCACCGGAAGTTATGAAACGGCTAAAACTTCTGGAAACCATTCATAACGGACCCTTACTCGCAGAAGCCGACTTAAAACTGAGAGGACCGGGGGAACTTTTTGGCACCCGGCAACACGGTTCCTGGGGTTTGAAAATAGCAAAATTCAGTGATTTTGAGTTGATTCGGGAAACCAGAGAAGCCGCACGCTGGATCACGGATGACCGTAACGCCTGGTTAATAAACCTCTACTTGCGTGAAAAACTTAAAAAATATACAATAAGGGTTAGCTCGTCCGAATAAGCAGTAGTAGGCAAATTATTAAGTTATTAGGCCGTTACTGTTTGATAATCAATTTATATGGCACCACTACCAAAACGCCGACATTCAACCCGAAGACAAGGCAAACGCCAGAGAATAAATGAAGCTGTAATATTACCTCAGGTTATCTACTGCAAAAAATGCAAATCACCAAAACTGCCGCACCGTATGTGTCCGAAGTGCCATAATTACGCATGAAAAGCGCGTCTGATCCCCGCCACCAAAAACGTCTGAAACTTACCCAGGAACTTTTTGCGTTGAGTTTTAAGGAAAAACCCTCAAGCTATAAAGAAATGGTCCGTCCTATCGTTGCCAATTATCCCACAATCGATGCTATGATAGTGAAAGCGGCACCTCAATTTCCTATCGACAAGGTAGCGAAAGTTGACGTTGCGATTCTAAGGCTTGCGATTTTCGAGCTCACTATAGAAAAAAAAGAGCCTCCGAAAGTAATCATTGATGAAGCTATTGAACTTGCAAAAGAGTTAGGAGGGGAGGGAAGCCCGGCCTTTGTGAACGGGGTATTGGGAACATTATTAAAGAAATTAGAGATTCATGAATAAATTTTCAGATCTAAAGAAAATAACCGGCATTCCGTACACGGAAGAACCGACGATATCCCAGGCTTTTGTCCACCGGTCGTTTCTCAACGAATCCAAAGAGCACCAGCAATCAAATGAACGTCTGGAGTTTTTGGGTGACAGCGTCCTATCTTATATAACGTCCAAATATTTATATAAAAAATATCCGACTCTTCCCGAAGGCGAACTCACGAACCTCCGGTCTTCTATCGTAAAAACAACAACGCTTGCTGAAATATCCGATGAAATGAAGTTGGGCGATTATCTCCTCCTATCCCACGGGGAGGAAGAAGGCGGAGGACGTAAAAATCCTTCTCTTCTTGCGGACACGTTTGAAGCGTTACTTGGGGCAACCTATCTGGTTTTCGGGTTGGATAAAGTGGAAATAATCCTCGAGAAATTTCTTTTCCCGAAACTTGAACAAATTATCAAAGACCATTCCTATAAAGACCATAAAAGTCTGTTCCAGGAACTCGTCCAGGAAGAAACCCGGACGTCCCCGCTTTATAAAGTCCTAAAAGAAGAGGGCCCGGATCATTCCAAGGAATTCACGATAGGAGTGTTTGTCGAGAATGTTATCTGGGGTACGGGAACAGGAAAAAGCAAACAGGAAGCGGAACAGGGTGCAGCCAAAATAGCCCTTGAGAAATGGCAGAATAAACCATAATCATGCACTTTGCTTCCAATCGAGTGGGATAGACAGGCATCTAGTTAAAAACATTAGTTGTTAACCTGAATTTTTGTAGTATAATACCACCTATGGCAGCAAAAATACGTCTTAAACCAATGGGTACGAAAGGGGTACGGTTTTACCGTATTGTCGTTATGGATGAGTCAGCTAAACGGGATGCCCCGGCTGTTGCTGACTTGGGATTTTATGATCCAAAAACAAAACCCGCAACCATAAAAATCGATGCAAAGACACTTGAGTACTGGGTCTCAAAGGGAGCAGCACCTACTCCAAGCGTCCGAAAACTATTGAAACTATGAAAGAATTCCTGGAATATCTAGTACGGTTAATTGTCGACAATCCGAAAGAAGTGACCATTGAGGAAACGACATTGGGCGAAAAAAGTTTCCAATATACCATAAAAGCAAATCCCGAGGATATGGGCAAGATCATCGGTAAAGGCGGTAAGATAATCCAAGCGATACGAAGCGTCGCAAAAATAGTCGCGATAAAACAGGATATCCAAATACGTATCGAAGTTGTATAGAACTTTTCTACTGTGGTAATTTCAATTTTAACGTTATTCCCCGAATTATTTTCTCCGGTTCTGAACACATCCATATTAAAACGGTCCCAGGATAAGGGTCTTGTCCGATTCATTGTTCATAATATCCGAGACGTCGCAACGGACAGCCACAAAAGCGTGGATGACCGGCCGTTCGGGGGCGGGGCGGGAATGATTATGCGCGTTGATATTGTAGTGAAGGCACTTGAGATCGCGTTACAAGATGCTCCCTCGGTAAAACCAAACAAACGTAAAATCGTTTTGACGGAAGCGGCCGGAGTGAGATTTGACCAAAAAAAGGCACGAAGCTATTCCAGACTCGACCACTTGGTCCTCATTTGCGGACATTACGAAGGCATCGATGCCCGGATAAATAAATACGTGGATGACCGGATTTCCATCGGACCTTATGTACTGACTGGCGGCGAACTCCCGTCTCTCGTCATCGTAGACGCCGTAACGCGCCTGATTCCGGGGGTGCTCGAGAAACCGGAAAGCACAGACTATGAATCTTTCAGCCGTCACTACGAAACAGAACCTTTACAATACACACGGCCCCAAGTATTCCGAAACCAGAAAGTCCCCAGTATACTTCTATCCGGAAATCATAAAAAAATCAGGGAGTGGAATTTGAAAAAACCCGAGAATGACTAACGGAATTTATATCTTTATTTAAAAAGATCATCCTTGCCTGTTTGGATATCGGAATAATCCCCCGCATTACTCGGAGTAGGTACTGAACTAAACTGGTCAAATAGCGTTTTTTGTCCCTTATCCATCTCCGGCAAAGGCGTACGAACCGAAGCAATCGTATTTCCCAACGGATAATAATAGGCATAACCCGAAATACTGATCTGATTCATGGAATTTTCCAAATAGGACCACTGAATCGTATCAATCGTAATAATCCGGCCCTGTAAATCGGCGAGAGCCTTCATAAAATTATTAATTTGAACCGTGGTACCCTCAACACTCATATCGATTTTGATCGTATAGGCAGAACCGCCGGAACTTATCAGATTGGCGGATTTTGTGGAAATTACTCCAAACTGGAAACTAGGACTATCGATCAGTACTCCCGTCACCTGACTCAACCTGTCTATAGTTGAAAAAAGCGATACGTAATCGCGCGAGACGGGAAGAACGGACGTAACCTTTTGAAGAGTCTGACGATACAGATCCCCATCCATCGTTTCCAAAGCGCTCTTTTTCTTCTTAAGACGGTTAAGCGTATCTTCCAGCTGCGTCTTTTGGAAAAAAATTTCATTGGATTTCGATATGTTGGGCAGCAAGAATATTGAACTTAAAATGATAAGCATAACTAAACCAATAACGGAGGCAATAATATATTCATACTCTTTAACCCGACTCGTAATTTGTTTAAGTGATGTCATTTTAATAAGGAAGGCGCAGCTTTAAATGATAACGATAATTGATAGACTCCTTCGTTATCCCGCGAAATCCCGCCGGCTTTGATTTCTGAAAATTTCTTATCTTTATCCCTCTGTTTTAATGCGGCAACAAGCTGCTCCAATGAATCAGAGGATCTTGCGGTAAGGCTGATCGAAACATCTCCTTTGGGAGTAGTTCCGAATGTCTTAATTCCAAGTCCCAAAGAATTTAAATCGGATATTTCCTGAGCAAGCGGCGTGTAGGACTGGAATGCGGAAACGATTTGGTCTAAAACTGTCAGCAAGGACAACGTATATCGGTAAACTCCCTCTTTATTTTTTTGGGAATCAATTGCTTTTTCATTCTCAGCAATTTCGTCATTGATTGAATTATATTCTTTCTGGTTTTCCTTGAGATATACAATGCTTCCGATATATATAACGATAAAAAGGAAGAAAAATAGTCCGGTAACTACGGGAAAGATAACGTTCAAACGCCGGAAGATGGGCGACTGGGGCTGCTTCGTAAGTATCAGATTTATAGATCGTTTCATAGAGCTATATTTCTTTGAGCGCAAGTCCTATGGCTGCGGTGTAGTAGGGCGCATCAGGATTTAATATGGATGCTATGGACGGATCTACATACAGATTGGTGAGCGGATTAAAGAGCTGGCAATCCAACCCGAAATATTTCGTTATATGGGATACCAATCCCGGCAATTTTGCGCTTCCTCCCGTAATCGCAATCGTTGTTACGTCTTCGGTAGGATACTGTTCCTTGAAATATACGATCGATTTTTCTATATCCGTAAATATCACGGAAAGCAGGGGCGAAATAATCTTTGCAATTTTACCCTCCAGTTTAACTTCATCCATTCCGTAGGTCTTCTTGTATTCTTCAGCCTGCATCGTTTCAAAACCAAGCTCTTCCGCAAGTGCCCGGGTGATCGTATTTCCGCCCACAGGAAATGCTTTTGTCAGAACCAATTTCTTCTGGTGCAGAAGCGCTATCTCGATATTTGAGGCTCCGAAACTCAACACGACAGCATTGGAAACCGTTGGAAGCGAATAGGTCACGCTGCGGGTCACGGACAATATTTCTGTTTCCAAAGCAATAGGATTCAAACCTGCTTGATTGATAACCCGCATGTAAAATTCAATAAGCTCAAGCGGTGCAGCTACCAGCAAAACTTTCATTTTCTTTTTTTCGACGTCTGAACTTATGATTGCATAATCAATTTTAACTTTTGACAATTGCCACGGAATAAATTGTTCCGCTTCCCACTGAATGCTCGAATCCAATTCTTTATCAGACAGGATAGGAATCTCTATGATACGCGTCACAACCTTCGAAGACGGCAATGAGGCACTGACATCAACCGTTGAGACTTTCATATCATGGATAAGATGATTGATGCTTGCCGCAAGCTGGTGCTCAAAAGCAACGGCATCAACGGAGGGAGCGGGTCGGGGAGACGGTATGAAGCCGGCCGCGTGAAGAGCAGGTTGGTTTTTCTGCGGATTCAACTGAACGGCTTTAATCGTATGAGTACCGATATCAAGACCAATAAGTGTTCGGGCCATAGGGCAGATTTTAAGTCAGTAATTAATTTGAAGTAAATAAACTGTAATCGAAAAGCGCCGGCAAGGTATAGAAACCCTGAGTTACCTGAATTTTACGCTGAATTCCCGTACTCGTCTGACCGACGGACGATATGATTTTCCCCTGGGAAGGAAAATCTGTAGTCCCGGTAGAGAGCGAACGGAAGGCGGTGAATGTACTTTCATAGACCGGTTGCACACGAAGTAGTAGTAGGCGTGAATTCGCGGGTATACCAAAAATATAGGTCAAAGGATTATTTGTAATATCGCTCGAAGCTGCCAATATCCTTCTGAAGCGGTAATCGGATGCACAGTAACTTCCGGTTGAATCCGCGGTCAAAAATCCGTTTGAGGATCTTCGGGTTGCATCCGGATCAAATGCACCAAATGCCACTTTATATTCCTGAGTAGGACCCGGGTTTTCGATATAATACAGGCTGGCAACCATGGCAGGCGTCGTTCCCGTCTCTTTCCCCCAACACACAACCATTGTATAGTTGGTCGGATAAGAACCGCTCCCGCTTTCATCCAGAGCTCCGCTTGAATTGTGCGGACTTAACCATAGCGTAATGCTTTTCCCGGGATCTACGATATTGGGAAATACTGTAACATTCCCCGGAGATCCGCCTCCAAACGATTGGACTTGATACCGATACTGCGCCGTTCCCCCGGTCATATTGATATTTCCGGTTGTTGTTCCCACCGTTGCGCCTTGAAGAGCATTTTCAATTCCGGCTTCCGCAGCGGAGAAAGCCCGTCCTGACTGTTCGATTTGGGAAGACATCCGGATATCAGTAACCGAACGGGATAGTAGCGAGAGACCAACCGTAAGTCCAACAACCAGAACGAGAACCAGTATCAGGACGATTTGTCCTCGGTTATTATTGTTTCCTCTGTATTTCTTCCTGCTGATAAGTCTCATAATAAATTATTTAAAATAATTTTACGTTACGGCGACAGCTCCTGCCAATCTGTTGAAGTTTTTCCGAGATAGGGAAGAATCTTCAAAAGATTTGCCGGTCTGAAAGTAATCTTTACCGTCGGCTCTGTCGCTGCGTGACTGCGCGGCTCTACCGTAATACCGGTCGAATAGATCGCGCCGTTTATTCGAAGGGCTGAAACCGCAGGATCTCCTTTAATGATAGTCTTGCCCTGAACAATAAATATAGCATCAAGATCGTTTTTGACCGTGGAATCGATCATCAGGTTACCCGATACCAAGAAAACAACTAAATCTCTATTGGTACCGGTATTTCCTACAGTAAATTCCTGGGTAAGTTCCAAATTGCCTGAAACCATGACAACAGCCGTATTCGGATTCGGATCCGCCAAAAATGTCTGAACAACTGTGGGATCAAAAACATAATCGCTGAAACCTGTATATCGGTATACCGGAGTTGTCGCACCGGTGAAATCAACCGACATACCCGCTACATTATTATGAATCGTTTTTGCTTTTGTTAATAGGTTTTGCCAATAGGAATTATAGGAATACATGTTTCCAAGCCACTGCGTCATACTGCCTCCCGGCAGGCTTGCATGCCACCCGCGGGCAGACAATTGGCTTGTCGGCACAGAATTTGTACCAGACTCATTCCATTGAACGACACCCGCCGCCCCGGTAGGAGCCGGAAGCGGATTTTCCGCCGAATAGTAGGATCCCGCGGGTACCTGAGACGAGATGGAGCCTTGAAAGGTATTGCCTCCCACAATTTGAAGCCATTCAGATGCTACCGGAGTTGGAGCCGTTGAAAGACAGGCAAACCGTGCGACTTGGGGAGGATTGCTCCAGTTGCCACAGGCATCGACGGAATGTACCCACCATCGATACGGCTGATCGGGAACAATGGGTAATGTGTAAGAGGTACTGCCCGTCGATGCGCAGGAATCGCCGGGATAGAAGTTCGAACAACTGTCATACCATGAATCCGGATTCATATCGAAACGAAGCATATAATTCGTAGCATTTAATCCGGCATCCCACGATACGGTAACGTTTGTCCCGGCCGCATTACACGTAAATCGCAATCGGGATGGATCTCCGAGTGTTGAACACCCGGGTATAGTAGTAGGAACAGCCGTCGGTAGGGGAGCTGCTGTCGGAATAGCGGTAGGACACGGATTCGTACACGCACAGGCTCTTAAATTCGTCCCCGGAACACTCGAGGTATTTGCATCACAATTTGGCGCGCCGATATTATACTGACAGCGATATAACCCTGCCTGGAATTGATAATAAGGGGCGTTTTGATTACCCGTATTCGTACAAGCGTTACATCCCGTTCCGATCAAAGCACTCGTGTTTGAACAGTCGGGGGCATCCGATGCATTGACAGAACTACAGACCAATGGCGTTCCCAACGATGATATATAGGAATTACATACTTGCGTACAGGATTGCGCATTGTTTGCCGCGCTATACCAACACTGGTTATTCCCGGAAGGATCCTGATGGCCGGATGACGGACAATTACACGGAGTAGGCGACGGAGGAACAGGTGGCGCCGTCGGAAGCCCCCCTACAGACTGGACACGAACAATCCGCGCATCACTTTGATCAGGAGCACATTTAATGGTATCGGTTGTTACTAACGAATTGCCGTAAAGATCGCATAATCCGCTCGGAGATCCGGTACACGGCTTGTAATTACCCGTACATTTAAGCCGTGCTGCATCAGCTGCCACTACCAGCCAATAATATCCTTCGGGAACGCTGGTAAGATCCCAAGTAAAAGTACCCGTACACGTACCGCCGCTGCAGTTCAGAAGATTGTCATTAGGAGTATGACAGTTGGTCGTACACGTCACTTGAGTCCATGAGGGAGTTGCCGCTCCATAGGGCGACCACATCAGACGCGCGTTCACAAGATTATTATCAAAACTTGTTGCGTTCACGGTATAGTCGATGGTCGTACCCCGACTAACAATTAAAGGTCCCGTAATATTAGCCTGCGGACCCGTGCAACTGAATGAAGCGGATGTAGCGCTACCCCAAGCTGATGTGTAGAGAGAATTCGTTGATTGTACAGAAAACCACGGATAACGCACCGCCGGCTGGATTGGAATTGTTAGCTGGTTGACATTTTGAGGGATGTTTCTTTGGACGTCTCCACCATTGGGAGCCTCAAAAAGGCTTGGCGGATGATTAAGACGAAAAATATGATATTGGACCGGGGCCGATGAAGGAGCCAAAGTCGGAACAGGATTCCATGAAAATGTAGCCTGGTCAATTCCACAGGTATAGCTCAGATTTCTCGGAGCTGCGGGAGTAGGGTAAGTCAATAGAAAATAGCGGTTATTGGTACAACTATAAGGACTAGCAGCGCATCCTCCCAGATCTATAGGATTTAAGGGATTGGGATTACCGGAACAAGTAGTTTTCAAACTGTAATTGGGGGGAGGGGTAATTACGATTTGTCCCCAATTATCAGCCTGAAACGATACGACTCCGCTGGAATTTGTATTTGCTGCATTTGAATAGGATCCGTTTCCCCAAAGCACCCGGGCACCTATTACGGGAACATCGGGAGGAACAGCTCTATTACACGACGCATTTGTATCATCAAATACCCATACGTTATTGTTCGCCGGATAGGCATATACGGCTGGAAGCATGATTCCAAATATTAGGATTGAGAAAAAAATTTCCAACAAAAAGGATGTGAGAATTTTAGAAAGTCTCATTAAATTTAGATTACGTTAATTGGATGTGCTTGTCAATGAAAAAAAGGTGGTTTTCAGATGTAATAAATCAATTCCCTTTAGATCCTGATGCAATGCCGCATTAATATTCTTATCAATGATTGCAGAGAAATTTATTTCATCCCTTTCTACAGTATGAGCGGTTATAGACGATGAAAGTTTATCGGACACCTTTTCAAGCTTGGGAAAAAGAGTCTCAGCGTATTTAAGGTATTTAATTGCCGAAGGATAAAACCCTTTATTGATTGCAATCTGTGCTGACTTAAGGTAATCGCGATATACCAGCGCGTAGGGCATATAATACAAAGGTTCGTTATTTATCATTAGGGTATATATATCTACTGCCCTGAACGGTTCATTTAACTGTTCTTTGATGTAAGCTCCCCGCATATTGATATTCCCATCATACGGATCCAACCTGCGTGCACAATTGCTATAATATTCAGCCGTAGGAAAATCCTCTGAAATCGAATAGATATACGCTAACCTGTCCTGATAAGTTGCTGACCAGGGGAGAAAAATGCTTAAATTGCCATCCATCACGCTGTTTTCAGGAATTGGTTTATTCGCGTAAATTAGCATCAGAAGTATTCCGGATAATAATGATACTGAGACGTATGACAGAATGGATAGTAGTAGTATTACTAAAATATTTTTTTGGTTTGTTTTTAGATTTTGTTGTATTGTTTTTACCGGCATCAGGTATGCAATAAAAATAAATACGTACATAAGAATCGATAAAAATTGGGTATCGTAATCAACGAGATTATTGATAAACGTCATTATCAACGCGACAAACAAAGAATATTCAAAGAAATTTGCTTTGCTCCTGAGATTAAAAAATATCCTAACCAGACAATAAGCAATAAAAATGACAAACAGACCTCCGCCTAATAGTCCGGTTTCAGTACCCATCTGCACAAAATAGTTATGAGCGTTAGCGCTCGTAACATACCCATGGTCGGATGACTTGAATTTACGGGAAACATAGATAAATGTATCTAGTCCTGTCCCAAATAGGGGAGACATTTTAACCCCCTGAATGGCCTGATTTATGTACTCGAAACGAAATTCAGGGCTCCTAATGCTTTTAAATAAGTGATTATCTAACATTAAAGGGTTTTTGGAAAATGAATAAAAATAAATAAATTGAAATAGGCAAAATATGACGGCAAAAAGGGCAACGAATGCAAACGTCCACCGTTTATTAAGCGTAGAGCGTTTTAAAAAGAAGAATACTGCCAAATATAAAAGAATCAAAACATAAGAACTTCTGCTGTAGGACAGAATTAGCGCTATGAATTGAACGCCGATACTTAAACCGCATAAACGAATCCATAATTTTTTCTTCACCCTCATAAGATCAACAATGACCGCAATCGTAACGGGAACGGATAACATGAGAAGCCCCGCGATATGATTATGGCCCGTAGAGGCAAAGAAATAATTCAAAATATCAGCGCTTACGTTTTTCGTCCCGCTTATCCCGTAATAAATTGTGAGAGCACCATAGATAAAAGAAAGAATAATGAGGGACAAAAAGATAAATTTCTTAAGAGCTGACCGTTCCTTAAAATCATAACGCCTAACCGTTATAAACAATAAAAAATAGGCTAAATACCGCATAAATTCCGTAAAACTGCGGGATATCACCCAAGATTGCGCGGTACTTAGGGATGCGAGTATGAGAAAAAGAGCAAACAGAATATCAGCCGTATCAAATACAATTTTTCTTCTTATAAACGGAAAAGAGATGATGATGGATCCAGTAAGAAGATATACAAACCCCAATCCTTTTTCCGAACTTTCAAAAAAAGGGGTAAGAAAGAGAAATATGAATCCTAGTGAGGGTAATGCGCTTTCAAATAGGGTAAAATACTTTTTGGCCATCAATAAATTTATGATAGCATAATGCAATATACGGTTATACTAGATTTAATGGTTGCGTCTTTTTCGGTCCTGATCGTACTAATTCGATTATATAATACCCGTTTATTCTAACTATGGATTCCTTGTTAAAAATAGTTTCAAACAAAAGCAATTTTCATTTTAGAGCCTCTGGCTCTAGTATGAATCCCTTGCTTCATGATCAAGATATTGTCTATTTGAAAAGAACAAAATCACAAGTACCCAAAATAAATGACATCGTTTTGGTAAATAAAAACGATACGAATTTTATTCATCGGTTGATATATGAATCGCCGCAAAACTCCGGCACCAAAAAATATTTTGTAACAAAAGGTGACCATAGGATAACATCAGATGAGAAACTCGATCTTAAGGATATTATTGGAAATGTTTTATACATAAAAAGAGGAAACCAGATAATCAATCTAAATCATTTATATCTTATTCAGTCAACTTTATATTTTCAGGAAATTTTAAAGGTAAAAAAAGAGTTTGAGAACTATGAAATTAATTTCGTTTTTTTGAAGGGTCTGCCTCTGCATTTATATTACGAAGGCAGTCATCCCAAGAGGATTTATGCCGATTGCGATATCTTATTAGAAAACAAGGAGATACAAAAGATCAATAGAATATTTATAAATTTAGGATATAAGAAAGCTCATACGGAATATTCAAAAATTCATTCGCTATTAAAAAATAAACTTACTGAAATATCTTATTACAAACATGTAAATAATTTCCCAATTATTTTCGATGTTCATTTCGAACCGGTATTTATGATGAATCAGATAGGGAGACTCGATGAAATATATCCTCAAAAATTGATAAACGAGATGACTAGAATTTTTCTGTCTGAAAAGAAAATTATTTCCATAAAAGGAGAAAAGTTGCCCATACTATCCCCGGTTAATCTATTTATGTATCTTTCTTTGCACCTATTCCATCACAATTTCCATGAAGTGTTCCGACTGAGCTTAATACGAACAGTCATTAACAAACATAAATTATTTCTTAGTACTAATTATGTCAATAAACTACAGGAAGTGACTGAAAAGTTAAAGATAAATAATTACCTGTACCCTACATTATTATTACTCCGGAAATATTATGCTACAAGCGTACCGATTAAACTAGTTAAATCATTAAAGCCTGAAGATAAAAAGATGGATTATATTCTTCATATGATTGACTCGATTAATATATTTGACGGGGAAGATCGGATTAAGGCTGGTATAACACGGTTTAGGAATTTATTCTATCTTTCTCCTCAACCGATTTATCGAAAGTTAACTATTATTTTCAATATATCATTCCTGTATTCGTTCCAATGGACAGTATCTACAAAACTTATTTTATTAATACGATTATTTTTCGGACGATTAAATCGTTTATTAATTCGTTGACATCTTTTTCAGCCTTTTCATGTCTGATATCATAGTGTTTAGCTAAGGCATCGATAATTTTTTTCTTATCGTGACCGTTTTTAATTTTTTGGAATATAAAAGAAGCAGAATCATTTAACGTATATAACACCGATTTATCTCCATCGAAAATGGTAATTTTTGAAGATAGTTTCTCTGATATGAGACCTTTTTTGATTCTATATTTCGACATCTTGAAGTCTATTATATTCTGTTATACTCTAAAATTGAAAGAGATATCGGACTGGTTATGAAAAAACGGCATAAGCACATCGCGTCGATTTTAAAATAATATATTATTAATTCGATTCAAATCATACCCTGAAAAAAAACATAACTTTTTCCCAAAAAACCTCAAATTCGCTCCATGTTCAGAATTTTATTGACAAGCAGTATTAACCGTATTTTATCATTGACCCTATGAATATATTGTTAACCAACTACTGTAATGCAGGATGCGTATACTGTTTTGCGGCAAACACGATAAAAGCAGGACGCCAGAGTCAAACACCTGACGATAAATTGATGTCCTTACAGAATCTTTCTACCATATTGCAGTATATAAAAGTTACCATGCCAAACGAGCCGATAAGGCTTTTAGGCGGCGAACCCACTCTCTATCCTCATCTTGAAGAGGCTATTCAGATGATATTGAATAACGGATTTAAAACTATAGAAATATTTTCAAACGGATTTATTTATAAAGAAAAATTGATGATGTTGAAAAAGTATCTTGATCACGTCTGTTTTGTATGGAATATCAATCCGGCCGGAATGTCTTATGTTTTTTTGGAAAAACTCATCGACAACACCCTCTGCGAATTATCAACACCCCTTAATGCAATAGGATTTAATATTTATAAAACCGATTATAACCCCTCATTCATTTTTAGTTATCTTGATAAACATCCACATCTTTCACACGTAAGAATAGGAATAGCTCATCCAATGGGGAGTTCGGAAATAACCCAAAAGCAGGCCGTTATCCGTATTGAAGACTATCCAAAAGTAGGAAAAATTATTTATGAATTTGCACGCGGAATTATAAAACATTATCCACAGATTAAAAGCATCAACCTCGACTGTGGATATACCCCATGTTTATTTACCGATTCGCAGTTTAAGTTCATGACAACCAAGATTCCCTTTTATATACACGAATCGTGTTCACCCTCTCTAACTGATATATCAACCAACATGCTGGTGAATCCTTGCTTTGCTACATCTGCCGGAAAAGAAAAATATAGACTGACCGACTTTAAAAATTTACGCCAAGCATTGGAATACAATAAAGCGAGGTGGCATTTCACCAGAAAATACCTTCCAAAAATCAACCTTTCCTGCTCTAAGTGTAAACATACCAACCGATGCTTTTTAGGATGCGGAGGTGAAAGAATTTTGGAAGCAAAAAGAATCCGGGAGAAATGGATCCGACAAATTCGTGTCGGGAAACTTGATAAAATAAAAAAAGCCATAACACTATTTAAAGTTGGTCGATCCTACGGTGCAACCTATGAACATGATAATGCGATTCATTATTTAGATCTGACGCAGAAGGAGATAGTAATCAATAAACTGAATAATCCGGAGTGGACAAAGAAATTCAATCAAAAAGTATCAGCCTTTACCCATGAACTGAATGCTGTTTATTGTCTGGATTCCTATAAATCTATAGAACCTGAAATTGATTTATACCATGAATATAATGATAAGCTTCTTAAGATAAAGAATTTATATGTTACCCGACCGACACTGAAATTCCTTA
>Ga0172379_10005183_pt1 | contig 18431 bp, 13 predicted proteins | sample GrowelOW334metaG_FD_119756 | JGI IMG/M metagenome (GOLD analysis project Ga0172379, IMG submission 119756) | Groundwater microbial communities from an aquifer near a municipal landfill in Southern Ontario, Canada - Groundwater well OW334 metaG | ecosystem: Environmental > Aquatic > Deep...
TACACCAAGACGTTCGCACATCATCGTTATGGTCAAACGTCTTCTTCGTCGGGCTATAGTCAGGTCCTCGCCAAATTTGGCGAACGAGCGGAGGACCTGGGGTGGTAAGATATCGATGACATCCGATTTCATATAATATAGTATATATAACCCTTTAGATAATTCAAGGGCTTATATATGAGGTTTAATTATGAAAAAAAGAAATCATGACCCTACCATTTCACTCCATCGAGGTCCTGCAGGATATCTCCGTCGAATTCCTTTTTCAGTATGTCGGTATATTTGCCTTGGATGGCCCTGATCGTTTCGATTATACTCACGAAGAGCTGGACCAGTTCGGGATCGAAAAAACGCCCACTCTGATCCACGAGGTATTGGATGGCCGTCTCCTCGTCCCACATTTCCTTGTAGGAACGGGTGGAAACGAGGGCGTCGTAGGTATCCGCTACCGCGACTATCCTGGCAGAAAAGGGAATTTCCTTTCCATTTTTACCGGGTCCGAACTCGATGCTCCTGGCGCTTATATCCGCTATTTTCCCGGGATACCCTTTCCCGTCCCACCGCTCGTGATGGTTGAGGGTAACCTCGCCTGCCGCCTTGTCCCACGATGAGCTGCTGCGTAGGAATAGGCGTGCGCCGTAGACGGTGTGCATCTTGATCTGGTTCCTCTCATCCTCTGTGAGGGCCCCCGGTTTTTTAAGGATCGTATCGCTGATGGCAACCTTTCCCAGATCGTGGAGGAATGCGGCCGTGCGGAGGACATCCTTGGTGTCCAGCAATTCCTTATCCGGGACGGAGTGCGCTTTTGCCCACGCATCATATAGTTCGACGGAGAAGGCGCCAACCCTTTTTACATGGGGACCCGTCTCGAAAGGATCCCGCAACTCCGCCATCTCCACCAAGCGGAGGACCATTTCCCGCGATAATTTTGCGGTCTCGATGGCGTTGGCGGCGCTCTGGGCAAACTGTGAGATATACAGGCGGTCCTGCATGGAGAAGGGAACCACCTTGCCCCGGCTGTCTTTGGCGTTGATGAGCTGCAACACCCCCAGGACAAGATCGTCCCGCGTCGTCAGGGGGACAACAAGGATGGATTGGGTCTTGTAGGAAGTCTTCTTGTCGAAATCGGGGTTGAAACTGAAAGAAACCGAGCTGTGGATATCGTACACGTCGTCGATTAGCAGAGATTCGCCCGTCATGGCGACATAGCCGGCTATGGATCTGGTATCGATCGGCAGCGAGAGGTTCCCGGCAAGATACTTTTGCTTGCTGTTTCCTGCCGGGATGAGGGTATCATTCTGCACATAGCTGAAATAGAGCTTGCCCTTGGATGCCAGATAGATGGTTCCGGCGTCGGCATTGACGAAATGTCGGGCCTCCCTCAGGATATTCTCCAGCAGGGAGTCCAGATCCTTTACGTGATAGATGTTCTCGATGGTGGACAAAAGCTCGGTTAGGTCCTTTCCCGGGCGCAGGTTTTGGTGAGGTGGCTGAATGGACGCGTATTCTTCGGCTTTTTTCAGAAACGACATGTGAGATCAATTCTAACCTACATTAGGGGTTTTTTCCTGTAATCTACCTTGAAAGCGGGCTGAATTGTGTATTCAGGCTGTTATTGCCTCCTGAAAGTCAGCAATGACAGCCTGATGGGGTGGGGGTCACTGGTTTCTTACTATTGTCACGATAAAGCAGTTGTTTGACTTGTCGTCAAGGAAGCGTATGTCAGGGTATGCCCTAAGCGCACGCCGGATTCCGCTGCCTATGCCGCGATACGGCAAGAGCTTTGAGGCAAACGATACGAGAACGGGATTCCGGATATTGGAGTTTCCGCTTATAATATTCTCGATAGTCAGATTGTTTGGAAGATGGCCGGGGCTGATGATCTCTATCCTGTCGCTGAATATCAGGATACGGATTGGCGCGGATACAAAATAATCGCGATGCATGAATGCATTGACCACTAACTCCTCCAGCGCTTCGCGGGGAATCTCTGGTTGGCCAATAGAATTGAAGCTACGATTGCCTTGGACAGCCCTCGTGTTCACCAACAGAAAACTCATGCATTTGCTGTACACATCCGCCAACTTTCCATCAATATCTTTGCTGTCAAGGTATTTTGAGTCGGTGATATCGACTCCGGGGAACGAAACGGCTTTGACTATGAAAGTGGGAAGCCGAACTTGCGGTGTTTTCGCGAAAAGCAGGGCTCCTGCGATGTTCAGGACACCGTCCTTCGCAAGGTTCATGTTTTCCAGTAGTCGCGGTAGCGGTGTACCTGTACTTTCAAGTTCTTCAGCGAATTCCCGCTCGTAAAACAGCTTGAAGTATTCCAGATCAAGATCAGCCGTTGTAATGCCATTGGCGGGCACCTCATCGCCGTGAACGAGCCCTGCACTCTGAAACATACGCTGTAATTCTTCCCTCGAAGTGACCTTGCGCTTGTCGGATCCAGACTTGACCCATATCGCCCCTTGGTTGTCCATGTATGGTTTGGCAATGCCATCGTACACAGTCACAACTATGACAAGTCCAGTCGGCAACAGAACATTCTCGGTTGTTACATTGACCGGAGGAAGCACCTGATTCGTCGCGACATTCGGTATGAGCTGATTCAGCCCGCGTTCTCCCCGCAGACGGTCGGGACCTAGACCGCTGGGACTCCCGTCGTCGCTGACACCTATGAATATACGTCCGCCACCAGAATTCGAGAATGCTGCTATTTCGGCTGCAAGAGCAGTGCCGTTAACGATATCAGCTTTGAACTGATGCTTGCCATCCTCACCGCGACTCAATATTTCCAGGAGTTCAGAGGTTTCCATATACCGTATATCTCCTTGCGCCGATTGAAGGCTTCCGGTCCGTCTTTATCGTCAATACTGCCGCGTCGGTACATGATACTACCATTTCAGCATCTCCGAGAACAGGGAAGCTCGGGTTATGCGTCGCGAAGATGAACTGCGTATCGGTCTTCAGCTCCCACCCCCATGTGGAACCGTGGCTGAACAGTTCTTGCGACATCCCGCTCATACGCCCCCTTTCCTCTTCCCGGCTTTTTTCCCCTCCCCCGTGAACAGATCCGCCGTCAGCCTCTGGTAGCGCTCAAAAAGGAAGGCCACCCGCGCGGCGTCGGAGTCAAAGCTTTTGCCATAGGCCTTCTCCACCAGCCTGTCCAGCTTGTCGTGCGCCCGGGTCAGCTCCGGCGGCATGGTGTTGGGGTCGTACAGGTCCGCCAAACTGGAATCCGGAAACCTTTCCCGCGCGTCCAGCACCCCCTGCGCCGCCGCCTCTATCGCCGTCTTCTGCGCATCAGTAGGCTCCGGCCAAGGGAAGTTGTTGTAGACGATGTCCTTTGAATAACGATACCGCATTTCCAGACGGCCACAGACATAGCGCATCCAGGACATGTGCATGGTTGAGGTGAGGATACCGAAGTGGAACATTGTAGCGCCTGGGATAATGAAAACCAAATCACTGGATAAAATACGGGGAGGGAAAAAACCGATCGGTATATACACTCGCCTTTCAGATGATACTTTCGGTATCAATATGTAGTCTGTTCCCGGCATGTTTTCGACATGGAATCTCGTGGGCGTTGCCGCTATCTTTCTCGTACCCTCACTGGTGCTGGCCAGACGAAATGCCCGCACATTTTCAACCCGTTCAAGGCAAAGTGGCATGGTTCTCAGTTGTGAAGGAGAACAGGCTCCAAGCCATAGACACCAGCGCGGTCTATTGTTGATGAACTCATCCGATCCATACCATCGCTTAAAGAAAAATTCAGAATTTGGCTCTTTGGCAACAAACTCTACTTTCTCTTGATCGGTAAACAGATAATTGCCGCCATCGATTGGCTTGTTCCCAATGCCTATCTGAGGGACGTCACAAAGCGGATTGGTCCTGGATTCAACAAAAACATGCGGACCTTCGACCAGATATGCATTTATTGTTTTTACCATCCGTTCAGCTGGAAGGGAGTTAACCGTACTATAAAGAAATAATCGTTTCCGCGTCGTTTCCCTCAATGAGAAACCCACGATTATGCAATAGACCGCGGCCTGTCCTCTTGCCTCATTGCTCCACCGGAATGTCGTATGGGCAAAGTTGATCATCACGCCATAACGCTTCATCAACTCGGGCCAGAGGATCGCCACCTGTTCGCCTTGGCATATTGAATTGGTTGAGACAAACGCGCACTCAATTTCTGTACCTTGGATGTACAGCGCGGCTTTCTTGTACCACGCGGTGACAAAGTCCAGGTTGCCGGAATTCTTGAGATCGCCAAAAACTTGGAGCAAATCATTTTTCTGCGACTCGCCCATCATCCGCGCCCCCACGAACGGCGGGTTGCCCAAAATATAGGAGAGCCTTGTCTTGGGGACGACGGTTTCCCAGTTGGTGGTTAGGGCGTTGGCGCAAAGGATGGTGGCGGACTTGCGGAGTGGGATGCGCACGTAGTATTCGCCGAACATGTCGCGAACGAGGAGGTTCATCTGGTGGTCCATGAGCCACATGGCCACTTCGGCTATCTGTGCGGGGAATTCCTCTATCTCTATGCCGTAGAACTGGTCGACGTTGACCTTGATGTAGTGGTCAACGTCCAGGAGGCGGTTTGGTCCTATCAGTTCCTTTATCACAGACAGTTCGAGTATACGCAGTTCCCGGTAGGTGATGACGAGAAAGTTGCCGCAGCCGCAGGCGGGGTCCAGGAAGGTCAGGCCTGCCAGCCTGTCGTGGAAGGCGTTTAGGCGGGCCAATCGCGCATCGGAGCGGAGCGACTTGATCCCGTCAAACTCTTCCCACAACATGTCCAGAAACAGGGGATGGATGAGCTTGAGGATATTCTCCTCGCTGGTGTAATGGGCGCCCAGGTTGCGCCTCTCGTCGGCGTTCATGACGCTTTGGAACATGGCGCCGAAGATGGCGGGTGATATCTTACCCCAGTCAAGGGAACAGCACGCGATGAGGCCTTCGCGCATGGTCGAGTCGAACGAGGCGGTGTCCAGGCGTTCCTCGAAGAGGCCACCGTTGATGTACGGAAAGGCGTTCAGCTGTTCGTCGATGTTTTTGAGCCGCCCTTCGTGGGGCTTGTTTAGCACGTCGAAGATGGATTGCAGGTGGAGCGCCAGATCCGAGCCGTCCGTGTTGGTACGCTGGATAATATACTTGATGAAGGCGTCGTGCTCGAAGATGCCGGTATCGTCGGCGAAGAGGCAGAACAGCAGGCGCACCAGGTACACCTCAAGCTGGTGTCCCTCGTAGCCTATGGCCTTGAGGGCATCGTGGATCTTGCCCATGCGCTCGGCGGCCTCGACGTTTACTGCATCCTGCTTCTTGTACTCCACGTCCTTGTAGCCCGCCAGGTCGCTGAAAAGTTCCACGTGGACGGGCAACTCGGCCAGGGTAAAGTCGTGACGCCTGGCGTTGTCCAGCAGGTCGTAGTAATGAAAGTGCCTGAAATCGCAGATGAGGATACAAAGGGGCATGTTCGCCGGCGGCAGGGCGTTGGCGTAGGCCTTGGCCTGCTCGTAGGCCTTCTCCATGTCTTTGCCGGGGCTTTTCATCTCCACGATGATGTGGCCCTTCCAGAACAGGTCGATGTAACCCCGGGCGTCATCGTCCAGGCGCACCTTCTGTTCGAAAATGGCTACTCTGGAGCGCTCTACCCCAAAGATATGAAAGAAATCGTTCTCGAAGGACTGGGCATCCGCCTCCTCGCGCGCGGTTGGCGCCTTGTCGTTCCATTCGTTGACAAAGGCTGCTGCCCGGGTCCGTATCTCGTTCCAGGAAATTGACATTTTATCCTCGTTTTTATTCAGTCTGGCAACTATTTTGTGTCTGAATGGTGATGTTGTCAATGAATGAATGGTGCGCATCGCGTTCAACAAGGACCCGTTTGCCGGCATGGCTGTAACTTCGCAAGCCATGGTATTTCAGGATATTACTTTACGGAAAACCATAAATATGGTAATATGTAAGTATGAAGACAACCATCGATATTCCGGACGATCTCTATAAAAGGGTCAGAATTCTGGCCATAGAACAAGGTATTCGCTTGCGGGAATTGATGATCCAGGCCTTGACACGGGAGATAGTGCATCAGGGTTCAACCCCGAGTGCAAAAAAACCGTATTGGAGCGCTGCTGAACTCCTGCCCGAATACAAGGCTATGGCTGAGAGTGGTCAACTCGATTCAGCCCTTGATTCGACTGATTCGATATCGGACGACAGGGACCGGGCGTGAAAAAGCTGTACTTTGACACCGCGTACCTGTGCAAGTTGCGCTGGAACGAACCAGGCTCGCCCGAGGTTGCCGCGTGTGCCACGGGGTGCGATGCGCTTGTATGCGCCGTCCACGGCCGGGCAGAGTTTTACGCCAGCGGCTTCCGCAAGGTCCGCGAGGGATTTGCCAGCAGGGAAGCGTTCCGTGTGGTAGCCAGCCAGTTCGAAGCCGATTGCGCTGCGGGAGCCATCATCTTCCTCGATTTGACAGACAAGGTGATGGCGCGGGTCAAAGGTGCGTTCCTGGAAGCACCAGACACGTTGTTCCTGCGCGCCGCGGACGCCCTCCATCTGGCGTGCGCTGCCGAATACGGTTTTGACACCATCTACTCTAATGACCGGCATCTGCTCGCTGCGGCAAACCACTTCGGGATACAGGGGGTGGATGTGGTCAGCCATTGCCCCCCGCTTGTCTGACTCCCCGGCCCGGTCTTAAACCTGAATCCGTACAAAAATAATAAAAACCAAGTTCAATTCCATGTTGTAGAATGAGTTAAAAAATAACCATCCGCACCTGGAGTGGTGAACTTTTGTGCATGTTCGGCCTTTGGCCTTGAATATGTTCCCGCCCGCGAAACACTCCGCATTTATCTGGGGCGCATGGCACGGAAGGTCAAGGGGATCATCGCCATGCTGAAACGGGCGGCCTACAACTTCAAAAGGATGCACAAGCTAATGAAAGGCCAGATGTCCTTAACTCTTGCTGTAGTTGCAGGAAATTGAACCGAATAACCCACCGGATTATTCCAGCAGCCATTCGGGCAGGTAGCGGTGGGGGATGCCGTTGCGGCCCCGGTGGAGCCAGAAGTAAACTTCCCTTCCAGTGTGGGTTCCGGTTTCCCCGTGATGTGGGAAGCCTCGAATCTGTAGGAATACCGTGAATATTGATGTACAAATACACTTAAAACATCTATAATAATAAGTGTATTTGTATGAAACACACCGAAACGATTTTAACACTGGCGCAAAACCATAACGGAACCGTAACCACGTCGATGGTGAGCGAAGCGGGCATACCTCGGTATTGCCTGAAACAGTTGATTGACCTGAATCTCCTCTTGAAGGCGGGACGGGGCATTTATGTCTTGCCGGAGGTGTGGGAAGACGAGCTCTTTATTTTGCAGTACACATACCGGAAGGGTGTTTTCTCGCATGGGACCGCGCTCTGGCTTCTGGGCTTTTCCGACCGTACACCGCAGAAATATACCATGACCTTTCCTGCCGGGTATCATGCGGCCTCCCTCTCGGAGAAGGTTCATTTCAGGCAGGCAATCGCGGGTTTATACGATTTGGGTCTTTCCGGGATTCGCTCGCCTGGCGGACATTCGGTTGCCGTCTATTCGATCGAGCGGACTCTGTGCGATATCATTCGCGGGAAAAATGCCCAGGATATCCAATTGGTTCAACAGGCTATGAAAAAATATGTGTCCTCAAAAAGCCGGAATATTCCGCTCCTGCTTGAATATGCTGGAAGAACGCGGGTTTTGTCCAAGATTCTGGCATATGTCGAGGCTCTGGCATGATTACACGAAATCCGATGCAGCTCAAGGCGCTGATCAAGAATATGGCGAAGGAAAAAGGAATACCCGCGCAATTGGTCATGCAAAATTACCTGCTGGAACGGCTACTTGAGCGAATTTCCCTTTCCCGGTATCGCTCAAACTTCATCCTGAAAGGAGGCTTTCTGATCGCGTCGATCGTGGGTTTGGCTACCCGTACGACGATGGATCTTGACACGACTGCAAGGGGATTTCCCCTTACGCTCGATTCGGTGCGCGATGCATTTACCGTTATTTGCCAGACTCCGGCCGAGGATGATGTTGTATTCGAGATTCTTGATTGTGCCGAGATCCGCGAGACTGACGACTACCCGGGTATTCGCGTGTCACTTCGCGCAGTGTATCTGACCTTGACTGTCCCTCTGAAGGTGGACGTGACGACTGGTGACCGGATTACTCCAGCAGAGATCGAGTACAAACTGTCCCTTCTGTTCGACAACCGGAAGATCAGCGTTTTGGCATACAATCTGGAAACCATTCTCGCCGAGAAGATCGAGACCATCCTATCCCGAAGTATCGCAAACACGCGGCCGAGGGATTTCTATGATGTGTACATTCTCAGTTCGTTGCGGAAAAAGAAGTATCGCCCGAAGATTCTTAAACAGGCCTTGGATGAGACGTCGAAGCAAAGAGGTAGTGCGGCAATACTGGAACACTATGACCTTATCATGCGGGGCATTGAATCAGATGCCCAGATGATTCGTTTTTGGGTGAAATACCAGGAGGAATTCACGTATGCGAAGGGCCTCGAGTTTGCGCGGGTGTGCGATTCAGTTCGGGAAATTTGTCGCGGTCTTCTTTGATTGTCAGCAAACAGAATCGGGCCTGCCTTTGTAGGACCTCTCGGGGCTTTAGAAGCTAATGGGTCACTTACTGCTCTGTGTAGGGACAAACAAGCCCGGCTATTCCAGCAGCCATTCGGGCAGGTAGCGGTGGGGGATGCCGTTGCGGCTGGCGAAGGGGCTGCGGTCCATGGACAGCACCAGTTTGGGATGGTTGTCCCGGACCGATTCCAACGCCGAAAATTCACGTTCGATCGTTTCCGGGCCGGCAAGGAGATAGGACACCTGGATATATAGTTTCCCGCCGTTCCGCTCCGCGACAAAGTCGATTTCCCTGGTGCCGGATTGCCCTACCTGCACCGTGTAGTTTCGGCGTAGGAGTTCGAGCAGCACGATGTTTTCCAGAAGACCCGCGATGTCGCCGGCACGATACCCGAGCAGCGCATGCCGAAGGCCCAGATCCGCGACAAAGAGTTTTTCATGGTAGGCAAGAAGGCGCTTGCCCTGGATGTCGGCCCGGGGCAGACAGTACACGAGCTGGGCGTCCTGCAGGAAGCGGATGTAGTTCTGGATTGTTTCGATGCTGATGGACTGCTTCTGCGACTTCAGCCAATCGCTGATGGATTTGGCCGAAAACAGCTTGCCGATATTGTCAAACACGAAGCGCACCAGCACCATCAGGAAAGCGGGATCGCGAATCTTATTGCGGAGTACCACATCCTTTAATAGGACCGTATCGAGTATGGAGCGCAGATATTCCGTTCCGAGCGGGGATTCATTTTCTGTACCTGTTAGACCAGTAAAATTGATATGATGCAGGCCCGGCATCCCGCCCCAGCGGAGCCATAGGTAGAACTCTTCTTCCAGCGTGGGTACCGGTCTGCCCGCAGAGTCGAGGCCGCGGAACTGCAGGAATTCCCTGAAGGACAGCCCATAGACCGAAATCCGGACATACCGGCCGGAAATCAGCGTCGCCAGTTCGGATGAGAATAGCTTCGCATTCGAACCGGTAACCACAATATCGCACCAAGATTCGGCATGCAGCGAATTGACCGCACGTTCCCAGCCTGTTATTTCCTGCACCTCGTCGATAAGCAACACCTGGGCCACATCCGCTTTGGGGAACGTCTCCTTGACCTTCCTGTGCAGCGTCTCCGGTGTGTTGTATCCGGCATGTTCCATCAATTCCATGTTGAGGTGCAGAATCTGTCCGCTCTTGGTGCCGGCAACGAGAAGTTCGTCCTTCAGAAGCCCGAGCAGCGAGCTTTTTCCCACCCGCCGCATCCCGGACAGTACCTTGATAACCGGTTTGCCCATCCAGACCTGCAACTGGTCCATATACAGTTTTCTCTCTTGCATATCTTAGAGTATAACCGAAGATTAAAAGTATTTCAACAAATATTCAGATATAGTCTGTGATCTTGTGATCGTGTGGGGTGCGATCACTTTTCTGATTGCATTCACTTTCCACAAGGCATTGATCCCCATAGCCCCGGCGAGTATCCTCCCTACCATGAATCCACTTACAACCGCAGAAACCGGGATCCTTTCCGGGCTTGAGAAGGAACTGATGGGCCACCTGCTGGACTGCGCCGGGGCGAACAAGGTGAAGGGCCACGGGGGGCTGACCATCCTGAAACCCAGTGCCACGGTGTACAGCGGGATCTGGCCCGATGATTTCCTGTTTCCCCAGATAGTCTGCCGCGACATACTCACCAAGGACGAACTGCAGGACACCCTTATTTTCCTGACAGACAGCATCACCGACCTGGAATGCGTGCCCGACAGGGTCGAGCCGGACGGCTTGCCGGTCATGCAGCCGGGCTGGTACGACTCGCCCCACAGCTACCGGATGCCCATGCACCTTCCCGCCGCGTGGATGCGCCTGCTCAGCTATGCCGAGGAATGGGGCGTGGAAATACCCCACAAAGACCGCTGGGCCCGGGTCATGACCAAAAGCTTTGAGCACGTTCCCTTTTCCTGCGGGTTGGCCTACATAGACCCGCAACGGCCCTACGTGGGCTTCGGCTTTTTCGACCCGAACCGCATAAGTGGCTTCGAGCTCATGAGCAGCATGATCCTGTACAAGGGGCTGATCAGGGCTTCAAAGACCTTCGCCGGGTTTGTGGATGAGAGGACCATCCGGCATTGGAACGAGCTGGCTTCGGGGGTCGAGCGAAACATCACCCGGCTATACGTGCCGGAACTGAAGGGTTTCGCAGCGGGTAGCGTGGGTTGCAGGCAATTCAGCGTGTGGGCCAACGGGCTGGCCTACTGGATGCCCGGCATTGATGAGGACATCAAAAAAGGCATCGTCCAGAACTACGAGGATAATGCGGATGTTCTGTTCCGGTACGGCTTTACCCGGCAGATCATCGAGGAAACGGGCTGGAAAAGCCTGTACAAGGATATACCCGTAGGCCACTACACCAATGGCGGTTACTGGTCCACCGGCACGGGCTTTGTCCTGCCTGCCCTCATGGACGCCAAACGACCGTTGGCCTTCCAGTTGCTGAAGAACCTGGCCGACAACCTGGAACGCTTCGATTTTACCGAGTGGGTGGATCGGGAGGGAAACAATTCGGGGGCCAGGAAATTCCTCATGGGCATGGCCATCCCGCTGTTGGCGCTGAAGGGCATCCGGGAAGGGAGGAGTTTTCTGGAGTATTTCTGAGGCCAGCCTTCCTGATGCCCTGTTGGAGGGCGTAGGACGCGGGTTGGATGGATTTGCCGCCTTCCCTCTGTCCGGCAATCCTAAGGCATTTCCCTTCTTGTCCCGCAATGCCGCGCGTTATGGGTTTGAGCTCGTGGCCGGGATTATATACTTCGATCGTTCCTGTGGTTGGCATATACAAAATAAGCTTGCCACAGCCGCCGATTAGACTTCATTGATCAGCGATACCACGCTATTTAGTAATGCCATACACAATAGGGAAATTCCTTCCTCAGTTTCTTTGGTCCGCAATCACCACCCGGTCGCGCCCAGACTCCTTTGCGCGGTACAGTGCCGCGTCAGCCATGGCCAGAAGGTCATCCGGTGTGTCTGTTTCTGTGGCCGTGGCAACACCAATGCTCAGAGTCACGGACAGGGTACCTGCCTTGGTGGCAATCCCGGTTCCGGCGGTGGTTGAACGGATACGGTCGAAGAGGGGTCCAGCCGGCGCGCCGGCCTTCATCGGTGCAATAACGAGGAACTCCTCGCCTCCTATCCGTCCAATGGCATCGTACTCCCTGCAGGTGGCGGTCATGAGTTTCGCCAGTCCGCGAAGCAAGTCATCACCCGCCTGATGACCACAACTGTCGTTGACGCCCTTGAAATGATCGATGTCTACCATACCTACACAAAGGAAATCGCCATGGCGCCGCGTGTGGGCCAGTTCTTGGTTGAAACGTTCCAGTATGGCGCGACGGTTGGGCAGCTCCGTCAAGGGATCATGAGTGGCCAGGAAGGCCAGGGTTTCACGGCTTCGAACCAGTTCATCCTGCAATTCGACCATGCGACGTCCTACATCAAGTCTGGCACGCAGTATTTCGGCATCGAAGGGCTTGGTCAGATAGTCGTTGGCTCCGGCATCCAATCCGGCGATCAAGTTTTGTTTTCCGGAATTGGCAGTAAGCATGATTATGTATGGAGGCCGGTCGGTGGAAAGGGCGCGGACCCTTTGCAGCACTTCCAGGCCATCCATTCCGGGCATCATCCAATCCAGGATGACCAACGCCGGCGCGTCAGGCTTGCACAGCTTCTCCCATGCCTGGCAACCATCCATGACCTCAACCGGTTCATATCCGGTCTTTCTAAGCATCGTTATCAGGAGGAGCCGGCTGATTGCATCATCCTCGGCTACCAGTATCCTCATGGCAAATCTCCTGTCATGGCTTGTATCGACTCTTCAAGGACTGCGTGCAGTTCGACCATCCGCGCCTTCATGTTGTCCAGGCCCCCTTCCTTGATGGCCTGCTCCAGCCTGGCGGCCAAAGCCTGTAGGGCTTCGGCTCCCAGATTGGCAGCCGCCCCCTTGATGGTGTGCGTCTGCCTCATGGCACCGATGGTATCTCCAGCATCCAGATAGCCCTGCAAGGCCTCGATTTGCAGCGGCATATCCAAGATGAATGCATGGAGAATTGTCCTGGCCAGTTCCTCATCGCCCATCAACCTTTCCAGTAGGGCTGCATGGTTGAAGACTGCCGGTAAAGGCTTCAAGTCCTGTTCAGCCATCCGGCTTCCAATCTTCGATCCCTTCAATTGAGATTCCTTTTTGACACGGTCAACCGACAGCCATTTTTCAAGAACCTTTGCCAGTGCATAGGCAACCACAGGTTTGGCGATATAATCGTTCATACCCGCAGCAAGACAGTTTTCCTTGTCACCCTGCATGGCATTGGCGGTCATGGCGATGATGGGAATATTCCAATGGGGGATTGTGGATTGGGGATCACGGATTTTTCTCGTCGCTTCCAGACCATCCATTACCGGCATCTGCACGTCCATGAATACCAGGTCGTAGGGCAGGGTTTTAAGTGCATCGATGGCTTCGCGCCCATTTGCCACCGCATCGACCGCAACTCCCAGTTTCCTTAGGATTCCCAACGCAACCTGCTGGTTGATGATGTTATCCTCTACCAAGAGGATACGGGCTTTGAGGCCAGCAAAGTCGGGCGGGGCTTCACGTGCAGTGTGACGGGTGGCTATGGGCTGGTCTACGCCATCGGTAGATCCGGACAAAGCCTGGCAGAGTACACCTTTGAGTTCCGCATGACGTACCGGCTTGACGGCATAACCGGAGAATCCTAGATTCTGGAAAAATTTTGCATCCCCACGTGCCCCCAATGATGTGAGCATCACCAGACGCGTGTCCGCAAGTTTTGAATCCGCCTTCACCGCTCTGCCAAATGCCGCGCCGTCCATGCCAGGCATATGCTGATCCACTATTGCCAGCAGGAAGGGGTCTCCATTTACTTTCGCTCGACCGAGATACACCAACGCCATTGTTCCATCGGAACATTCCTCCGGACGCATTCCCCAAAACAGCAAACGCTGGGCGAGTATGGAGCGGTTCGTGGCATTGTCATCCACGATGAGAACCCGTATTCCGGCCAATGCGACCGGTGGCGATTCTTCCAGCACCGATTCCGGCTGAATCTTAAAACGGGCGGTAAACCAGAATTCCGATCCTTTGCCTTCGATGCTGGTGACCCCTATTTCACCACCCATCATCTCTGCCAGCTGTCTGGATATGGCCAACCCCAAACCCGTGCCGCCAAACTTGCGGGTAGTCGAGGTGTCCACTTGGGTGAACTTGTTGAACAGGAGGCCTATCTTGTCTTCCGGGATGCCGATCCCCGTGTCCCGTACAGAGAACCGCAGCAAGCAACTGCCATCACCTATGGGATCAGGCACCCTGCTGACCCGTACCGAAACCTCTCCTTCCTGGGTGAACTTGACCGCATTGCCCACCAGGTTCAGGAGTATCTGGCGTAGGCGGCCTGGATCACCGCCAAGAAAGGCGGGCACCTCGGAATCCGCGGCACAGAGCAATTCCAGGCCCTTATCGTAGGTCTTGAGCGCCATGGTCGAGATGAAATCGTCCAGCAAGCCCTGCAGGTCAAAGTCCAGTATCTCAAGGTCGAGCTTGCCTGCCTCGATCTTCGAAAAGTCTAGGATGTCGTTGATGAGTCCCAGAAGCGACTCTCCGCTGTGCTGGACTATACTGGCATAGCGCCGCTGTTCTTCGGTAAGCTCAGTGTCGAGCAGGAGGCTGGTCATGCCGATTACACCATTCATGGGAGTGCGGATCTCATGGCTCATGTTGGCTAGGAATTCGCTCTTGGCGATATTGGCAACCTCTGCCTGCATGGCCAGCTCGTTGGCCCGCTCGATGGCCGTTTCGAGCTGCCTGTTGGTAGCGAGCAATTTTCGTTCCACTTGTTTCCGCTCGGTGATGTCCACCATCACTGTCAGGAAATATTGATGATCCTGGCCGGGGACCAGCTCACCCGAGAACAGACCGTCCCGGAACGAACCATCCTTGGCGCGAACTCTCAGTTCATAATCGGCGATGCGCCCTGTAACCCCCAACCAATCGGCTACGGCTTTCTGTACCTGTGGATCAGGAAAGAGTCCGAGCTCAGCAGCAGTCTGTCCAAGTATCTCCGCACGGGTGAATCCAAGGGTTTTAAGGAAAACCTCATTGACATCCACAAACCGGCGATCGGGTATCGATGACAATGCCATCAAGGCCGGGTTGTTGCGGAATATCCGTTCGAAACGCTCCAGGGCCTCCTGCTCGGCACTGAGATCCTTGCTGATGCCGAAGATGCAATCCTTACCATTCCACATGCCGAAGGAGACGCGGGTCTCCACCGGCACGAGCGAACCATCCTTGCGCTGCACCGGCAGGGGACAGTAATTACGCTCTCCTCTGAACATGGCGGCGAAGATGCTCTCGGCCTCCTTGCGGCGGTCTTGGGGATGGATGCCCAGAATACCGACCTTGTCGAGTTCCTCAAGGCTGTAGCCAAGCATCCGGATGATGGAGTCGTTGGCGTAGAGAACCCGCCCGTCAAGAGTGCCCACCACGAGCATGTCCTGCATGGAATCGAAGAATGCGCGGAAATTGGCCTCGCTGGATTTTAACGCATCCTCGGCAGCCTTGCGGTCGGTGATGTCCTTATGGGTTCCCATCATCAGGAGGGGGCTGCCATCCTCTGTCCATGATGCAACTTTCCCCCTATCCAGAACCCAGATCCATTCCCCATTCTTGTGCCGCATCCTGGATTCGAACTCATAGTGATCCAATTCTCCTGAAAAATGCTTTTGCAGCAGCTCTTCGCTCGACTTCCTGTCATCGGGATGGGTGAATTTGTTCCAGGTATCGATGGTGACCGGAGAAAGTTCCTTGAGGGTATAGCCGATTATTTCGGCCCAGCGCTCATTGAAAATGGTCTGCCCGGTCTGTATATTCCACTCCCAGGTTCCCACATGGGTCCCCTCGATGATGCTGGCAAGCCGGTACCGTTCGCGTTCAAGAGAAAGCTCAGCCAGTTTCTTATCGCTGATATCCAGAATGAAGCCATCCAGATAGAGGATCTCACCTTTGGAGTCAAGTACCGCGCGACCTTTTTCATACGCCCAGCGGATGGTGCCGTCCTTATGCCGGACACGGTATTCCACTTCCCAGGTTTCCCGTGCATCAATACCTGCGGAGACCGCACTGGCCACCATCTCCGCATCATCGGGATGGATGAGGGAGCCATAGGAGGTCTGGACACTGCCCAGAAGTTCATCAGCACGGTATCCGGTGATTGTGTCCACCATGCTGCTCAGGAAGAGCATGGTCCAGTGCGGGTCATTTTTACCGCGGTACGTTATTCCAGGTATATTATTTACCAGTGACTCGTATTGTCGCTGATTTTCCAGTAATTTCCTTTCCTGCTCTACCCTTTCGGTAACATCCCGTGCCGCCGCGTATATCAACGTACCCACCGGATGGGAACGCCACTCTATGAAGCGATATGAACCGTCCTTGGACCGATACCGGTTGGTGAAATCGAGAACCTCCTCCCCCTTACCCAGTTCGGCCATGGCATCAAGAGTTGCTTGCAGGTCGTCGGGGTGGACGAATTCCAGAAACTTTCTTGTACTCAGCTCCTCGGCAGAATAGCCCAGGATACGGCTCCAGGCCTTGTTGGTCTTGATGAAGTTCCCTTCCAGGTCGGCGATGCACAGCAGGTCAAGATTGACTGAAAAAAAGGCTTCGAGTTCTTCAGCCTGTTTCCTGCTTGCGGTGATATCGACGAACATGGTAGTGAAGACCATTCTTTCTGTGGAATAGACATGTACGCGATACCACTTGCCAAGGGGCTCGCTGTACTGTTCAAATTCCTTCTCACCACCTTCCAAGGCTATCTCGCCGTAATAGCCGATCCAATCAAAATCGGAGCTCTCAATCCCGGGAATCACCTGACGGACAGTATTACCGACAATTTCCGCCGATTTCAGGCCGGTCAGCTTCTCGAAGGTGTCGTTGACTTCAAGGAATTCGTAGTCGCAGGGTTTGCAGGCATGATCGAGGATGATACGGTGATGTGCATAGCCCATGATGGGGCTGTTCAGGATGGGATTGTTGGAAATGGGAGTCATAGTGTTGTTCATCACCGAATCTTGCTCAACAAGGGTATGGTACCAGCGGGCATTCCGTAACAAGGGAGACCATACGAGCATGATAGGTCAGATCATAAAAAGCCGAAAGTAAAAGTGTTGAAAATAAGTAGTTTTACTTAGTATCGCCGCATTGCCAGTTAATGGCATACTGGCGCAGCTCCTCCATTGAAGAGAAATTCATTTTTAACCGGATGTTATATTTATGGCTTTCCACTGTTTTTTCGCCGATGTTGAGGATCCCGGTTATGGCCTTTGTGGATTTCCCCTGCCCTAATAGTTTGAAAACCTCGAATTCCCGTGAACTCAGTTTTGCAGGATCCGGAAAACCTTCCAGCTCTGCCTGTACTTTCCCGTAGATCTTGCCCTGACAGACGGCGTGAAGGGCTGCCAGAAGCTCTGCCACTGAACCCTTTTTGCTTACAAAACCATTGGCGCCAACGGAAAAAGCCCTGTCACGAAAGAAAACCTCATCATGCATGGTGAACACAAGAACCGGGATTGCTCCCAGCAAGGTCCTCATCTCCTTGATGAGATCAAACCCGCTGGGCGAGGTGTCCCCAAGCTCCAAGTCGATGATGATCATGTCAGGCCTTCCTTTCCCGATTTTGCCTAGTGCATCCATTCGGTTTCCGGCTTCGGCAAAAACCTTCATGCCCGGCTCGGCCAGCATCAACCGGATAAGGCCTTGGCGCATCGCGGGATGATCATCGATGATGAGTACAGTGCATTCCTTCATCTACCCTTACCCCACTGCCTTGAAAGTGAGCGACATACCACTGTGGTACCCTTGTCCGGTGTGGAGTGAATATCTAGTACCGCCCCTATGGAAGCAGCCCTCGCCCCCATGATCCTGATACCTGTTCCACGTCTGTCGGCCTGAAATCCGCACCCCTCGTCCTTGACCATAAGCATTGGAAAGCCATCCTCCCAGCCCAGGATGATCTCGATGCTGCCGGAATCACTATGATAGCGTGCATTACATACCGCCTCCCGGCAGATTGCCTCCAGTTGATAGCAGTAGCCAGGATCCGCGGGTATGGACGCTTCATCTATCCGTAGCGCGATGCGTTCTCCGGCAACACCTGACTTTTTCAGCTCCTGAAGGGCGCCCAGAAACTCGTCCCGTTGGCGTTCTTTCGGAAATAGACCATTAGCTATCTTGGAGGCATCCTGAAGCAGCTTGTTCAATCGCTTTTCCAGGGATGCAGGATGGTCTCCTTTTTTCTTTATGAGAGAAGCCTCGATCTCGAGGCCCTTCAGTTCCTGGCAGATGCTGTCATGGATTTCCCGCCCGAACCTGGTCTGCTCCGCCTCGATGCTTTGTAGCAGGGCCTCTTCCATCTGCTTGCGTTCCATCCAGGACGCGATGATCGAGCCGGCCATCTGCAAGGCATCAAGTTCTGTCGCATTCCAGTTGCGTCGGAATTTACAGTCATCAAAACCAATGAAACCCCACCACCTGGTATGTACAAAAAGTGGTATGATCGCCACGCTCACGATGTCCTGCTGTTGCAGAAACAAGCACTCCGCATCGGGAAACGACTGGATATCACCCACGATCCTGTCTCCCATCGAAAGCAGCGGCTCCCACCGTTCAAACCCGCTCTCGGAATAGGGTATATTTTGCAGCAGGGTGGAGTTTGCGAAGGA
>Ga0172379_10005184_pt1 | contig 18425 bp, 17 predicted proteins | sample GrowelOW334metaG_FD_119756 | JGI IMG/M metagenome (GOLD analysis project Ga0172379, IMG submission 119756) | Groundwater microbial communities from an aquifer near a municipal landfill in Southern Ontario, Canada - Groundwater well OW334 metaG | ecosystem: Environmental > Aquatic > Deep...
GGCTTGGAGTACGGGGAGTGTTTCAGTAACACTACCAAAAACTTCATTTGCAGAAGGGGAAACTGTTTCGGGCAAAATGGTAATTCAATTAAAAAAAGAAATTGAAACTTCTAGTTCAACAGTCAAGTTGATTGCAGAGATTACAAAGAAAGTTTATCGAAATGGAAATCGGACAAGCGAAACTTCTACTATTTTTAGTATTGAAAATCCAATTATTATTCAGCAAAATTATCCGATCGGGCAAAGAGAAGTAGATTTTACAATAATAATTCCTCTTGATGCGCATAGTAAAGGAAAACTTGATGCAAGTGGGTTTGGGGCAGTGGGGCAAGCGATAAACTTTATCCAAGATGTGACCATGCCAAAACCAAGATGGTATATTGAAGTAAATTTATTAACAAAAAGCGGAGTAACTTTAAGTTCCCGAAAAGAAATTCAACTTAATTGAAAGTCCGTGTAATCTAATTTAGTTCTTTAAACTTTTTTTATACTGTTCAAGAACCTCAATGTCTCGTTCGAACATAAATTTGTACTCATAATCTTTATTCTCTTTTGATTCCTTTTTTATTACTTTGATTGTGTCATCAAGCGAAAGCCATTTTGGAATTGATTCGGTTTCGATTTCTTCTTGATTGGGGTTTGCTTGTCCTTTTTCAACTAACTCTGCAACAAAAATGTGTGACCTTTGTCTTAGTTCAGTGTGGCTGCGGTTTTCAATTACTATTGCAAATTTTTGAAGTATCTTTACTTTGCATCCAATTTCTTCAAGGATTTCTCTTTGTAATCCTTCAAGAATTGATTCTCCATCATTAATTCCACCGCCGGGAAGAGTGTGGTATTTTCTTTTTGTGACGTGGAGTAAACCAATGGTATTGTGTTCTTTGTCAATAACAATTGCTCTTGCAGAATTTCGTACTTTCCAATAAAGTACTTCTTTAGGTTTTTGACCAATATTCTTATCGGTTATTTCAATTAACTTTTCCATATGCAATTCCTAGGGCGGATACACTTTTATACCCTTTTTTAGTTATTTATCTCACGTGGTGAAGAAATTTGCAGAGTGTAACAGAAACATTAGCTTCTCTAAAATTAACTGGATTATCGGACTATGAAGCGGAGAGTCGGCTTGCCAAATATGGGTTTAATGAACTTGAAGGGGAAAAAACTAAAACAATTTTTCATCTTTTATTCGGAATAATTTTTGAACCAATCTTTATTTTACTTATTTCTTGTGGAGCAATCTATTTAATCTTGGGAGATTGGCATGAGGCGTTAATGCTTTTGGGATTTGTTTGTATTGTAATTGGAATTACATTGTACCAAGAGAAAAAAACTCAACATGCAGTTGATGCTTTGCGTGATTTGTCAAGTCCAAGAGCGCTAGTATTAAGAGAAGGGGAAGCAAAGCGAATTGCGGGAAAAGAAGTTGTCATTGATGATATTGTTATTGTAACTGAGGGGGATAGAATTCCTGCGGACTGTGTTTTAATTGATTGTTCAAATCTTTGTATTGATGAAAGTCTTCTCACAGGTGAATCAGTGCCTGTAAAAAAAATTCATACAAAAGATCTTAACCAAAATTTCCAACCTCCTGGCGGAGATGATTTACCATTTGTTTACTCAGGGACACTTGTAGTATCTGGAATTGGAATTGCGCAAGTAAAAAGAACCGCAATGAAAACCGAAATGGGGGCCATTGGAAAGTCTCTAAAAGAGGTAAAAGAAGAAAAGTCCTTGCTTGAAAAAGAAACGGATTCATTAGTAAAAAAGTTTACTATTGCGGCAATACTATTGTTTGTAATTGTTGTTTTAGTTTATGGATTTATTCACAATAATTGGATTGAGAGTCTTCTAACAGGGATAACCCTTGCGATGTCTATTCTGCCTGAAGAGTTTCCGGTTGTTCTAACAGTATTCTTGGCTATTGGGGCTTGGAGAATGTCTCGAAAAAAAGTTCTTGCAAGGAAAAACACTGCAATCCAATCCCTTGGTTCAGCAACAGTTCTTTGTTCAGACAAAACTGGAACAATTACTTTAAACAAAATGACTTTACGAACTCTGTATGCAAATGATTCGTCCTTATGGATTTCGCAAACTTCTGGAATGCCAAGTGAATTCCATGAGGTAATTGAGTATGGTGTTCTTGCTAGTCAAAAAGAACCATTTGATCCAATGGAAAAAGCTTTAACAGAAATGGGTGCGCATTCACTTGGGCATACGCATCATATTCATAAAAATTGGACGTTGCTTAAAGAATATCCTTTATGCCCAACATTACTTTCAGTTTCTCATGTTTGGGATTCTCCAGATAAAAAAGAACATATTGTTGCGGCAAAGGGGGCACCTGAATCAATTGCTGAACTTTGTCACTTGAGTGAAAATGAAAAGGAAAAAATCCTCAAAAAAGCTGCAGAGTTTTCTAAAGATGGACTAAGAGTAATTGGAGTTGCAAAAGCAGATTCTTCAAAAGTATTGCCCGAAAATCAGCATGATTTCAAATTTAATTTTGTTGGATTACTTGGATTTGAAGATCCAGTAAGACCTGGAATTGCAAGTGCAGTGAAAGAATGTTATAACGCTGGAATCAGAGTAATAATGATTACGGGTGATTTTCCAGCCACTGCCTCAAATATTGCAAAACAAATTGGGCTGAATAATTATGACAAACATATTAGTGGGCATGAACTTTCTACAATGAGTGATGATGAACTAAGAAAGAGAATTGATGAAGTAAATGTTTTTGCAAGAATAATGCCTGAACAAAAATTAAGAATAGTTAAAGCACTCAAAGCAAAAGGTGAAATTGTTGCAATGACTGGGGATGGGGTTAATGATGCTCCTGCACTAAAGGCAGCTCATATTGGAATTGCAATGGGGCAAAGAGGAACGGATGTTGCAAGAGAAGCATCCTCTCTTGTTATTCTTGATGATGATTTTGTTTCAATTGTTAATGGAATAAAGATGGGTCGAAGAATATTTGACAATATTAGAAAAGCAATGTCTTACATTTTAGCAGTACATATTCCAATTGCGGGGGTAGCTCTTGTAACGGTTCTTTTAGACTGGCCACTAATACTGCTCCCGGTTCATGTTTTATTCCTTGAGTTAATTATTGATCCAGCATGTTCAATTGTATTTGAGGCAGAGAATGAAGAAAAAAATGTAATGCATAGACCTCCAAGGAACCCTAAAGAAAAAATCTTTAACAAAAAAACAGTTATTTTCAGTGCTCTTCAAGGGATAATTGCTTTAGCAATAGTATTATTTGTATTTTATTATAAAATTAGTTCTGGTGCTAGTGAAGATGTAGCAAGAGCAATAGGGTTTAGTACACTTATTCTCGCAAACCTGTGTTTGATTTTAACAAACAGATCTTGGTCGTTAAATATGTTTGAAACATTTAAGGACAAAAATCCATATTTGTGGTTTATCATTGCTGGGGCAGTAGTTGTTCTAGTACTTGCACTAAATATTCCGTTTTTGCAAGGAGTATTTAAGTTTGGGCAATTAACAATATTTGATTTTGCGCTTGCTTTGTTTGCTGCAGGTTTAAGTGTTTCTTGGTTTGAAATAATTAAGTTCTTAAGTAAAAAGAAGTGGATTGCTTCCTTGACTTAAACAAGTTTTGAGTTACTTTCTTTTTTTCTCCTTCTTCTTCTCGAACGGTTTTTTAAACCCATAGAGTTTTCAATTAATCATGCCTGCAAAACAGAAAGTTATTGTAGTAATCCGTGACGGTTGGGGTTATAGAAAAGAAACAGAGTTTAACATGATTTCTAATACTCCTACTCCAAACACTGATAAATTGATGTCCGCTTATCCAAATACTTTGCTTAAATCTTCTGGGGAAAGCGTTGGACTTCCTAAAGGGTATCAGGGAAATTCAGAAGTAGGTCACATGACTATTGGTTCTGGAAGAATAATATTTCAATCACTTGAGCGAATTAATTATGCAATTGAATCCGGAGAATTTTTCAAGAACAAGGCTTTTGTTTCTGCAATTGAAAATGCAAAAAAGAATAACTCAAGTTTGCATTTGATTGGGTTGCTCCAAGAAGAAGGGGTTCACTCTCATTTAGATCATTTACTTGGTTTGCTTGACATGTGTGATAAGAACAAATTGACGAATGTTAAAATTCATGTTATTACTGATGGGAGAGATGCCCCTGTAACAAAAAGTTTGGATTATCTAAAGAAATTAACTGAGAAGTTAAGTGAACTTAAATTTGGAGAGATTGCTACAATTAACGGACGATTTTACGCCATGGATAGAGATTGCAGGTGGGAACGAACAAGACAAGCGTACGAGTGTATTGTTGAAGGAAAAACAAAAGTAGATTTTACTAGTGCAGTTGATTCAATTAAACAAAGCCATAAAGAAAATATTACTGATGAATTTATTGTTCCTCGAAAAGTAAAAGGGTACGCGGGGGTAAATGAAAATGATTCAATTATTTTCTTTAATTTCAGAACAGATAGAACAAGGCAACTTACCCAAGCAATTGTGGAAAAGAATTTTGCAGGAAATGGATTTGAAGGGTGGAAAGTAACTCCATTAAAAGTTTGTTACGTTGGAATGACTCAGTTTTATACTCCAATGAATGCGCTTGTTGCTTTTCCTGATCAATCCCTAAAAAATCTTTTGGGGGAAGTAGTTGCAAATGCAGGACTTACTCAATTAAGAATTAGTGAAACCGAAAAATATGCGCATGTTACTTTCTTTTTTAATGGGCAAATAGAGCAACCATTCAAAGGGGAAGATAGAGTTCTTGTCCCTAGTCCAAAAGTTGCAACTTATGATCTTAAACCTGAAATGAGTGCTTATGAAGTTTCAGATAAATTAGTTGATGCAATTAATAGTGAAAAGTATGATTTAATTGTTACAAATTTAGTTAACGGGGACATGGTGGGGCACACTGGGAACCTGGACGCAATTACGACTGCTGTTAAAACAGTTGATGCTTGCGTAGGAAAAATCTCCGAAGCGGGGATTAAACACAATTATTCATTATTAATATTTGCAGATCATGGGAATGCAGAAGACAAAACTATGGCTTCTCGAACCAGTCACACTAAAAACGATGTCCCATTTATCCTAGTTAGCGAAAATCCAAAATTAAAAAAAGCAAAACTGTTGAGCGGTTTGGGATTGCAAGATATTGCTCCCACAGTGCTTGCCGTTCTTGGGATAAAGAAACCAGAAGAAATGACTGGCACTTCAATAATTGAGAACTAACTTAAATTACAACTAATTCTAATGAGCTTTTGGCTTTAGATAAATAAGTAGTGCGCTAGAGCCAGTCCTGCATGGACTACTGCGAATAGTGCTGTTGTAAATGCGAATATTTTGTGCCACTTAAAATCAATATTTACTAGATTTTTATGAATTGCAAAGCCAATTGATAGAGTTATTACTAGCAAAATAAAAGTGGCAAGTCCGCCCCAAAATATTGCTGGTTTGCCTAAAATAATCGCATAACTGATTTCTTCAAACATTTAAATCAAGTCCTAAATATTTTTGGGCTTATTGGAATAAAGTGCGTTAGTAGTATTTTAATCTTCGCTAAGTAAAAATTTTAAAAAAACAAGTGAAAAGTTATTTAAAGGGAATTAGCTTTCTGTCATATCTAGTTAGGGGTTGCAGATTAATTATTAACTAAATAATTTTTTTGCTGTTTAGAAGAATATACAAATTAATTGGTGGGTGTTGGGGTATGACTAAGTTTATTGTAGTTACTGGCGGAGTTATTTCAGGTCTTGGAAAAGGAGTTCTTACTGCTTCTATTGGAAAATTATTATCTAGTTCTTACAAATGCGCTGCTGTAAAGTGTGATGGATATCTTAACGTTGATCCAGGCACAATGAATCCTGTTGAGCATGGAGAAGTATTTGTTCTTGATGACGGTACTGAATGCGATATGGACTTTGGACACTATGAAAGATTCATGGGTGTTAGTGCTAAAGGTGAATGGAATTTTACAATGGGAAAAATATTCAAAACAATTCTTGAAAAAGAAAGAAAAGGGGATTTTTTAGGAAAAACTGTTCAATTTGTTCCACACGTTACTGATGAAATAAAAGGAAGATTTTACTCAATTGCTAAAGAAGAAAAAGCTGATGTTTTGCTAATCGAGATTGGCGGAACTGTTGGAGATTTGGAAAATAGTTTATACCTTGAAGCAGTTAGACAACTTGCTTGGGAACAGGGAAGAGAAAATGTAATGTTTGTTCATTTATCTTATGTTCCAATTCCTACAGGAGTTCATGAACAAAAATCAAAACCAACTCAATTAAGCGTTAAAACTTTAAATGAAATAGGAATTTGGCCGGATGTAGTTGCATGCAGGTGCAGTGAATACTTAACTGATAAAATAAAAAGCAAAATAGCTTTGTTTTGTAACGTTGCAGAGGAAGGAGTACTGACTGCAATAGATGTTCCTTCGGTTTATTTAATTCCTGGGGAACTTGAAAAACAAAACTTTAACAAATTCATTGAGAAAAAACTTCACTTGCATGTTAAAGCAGATCACTTTAGTTCTTGGAATAATTTAGCTAAGAAAATGGTGGATGTAAAGTGCAATGGAGAAAAAAATAAATTGCACATTGGAATATGCGGTAAATACACTGCGTTAGGGGACTCCTATGCAAGTGTTGTTGAAGGATTGCATCACTGTTCTGCAAATTTAGATGTTGATGTATGTGTATCAATGATTGATACTGAAGAAATTGAAAACGGCAAGAAGGTAGCAGATTTAGTTAAAGGTCTTGATGGAATAATTGTTCCTGGTGGATTTGGAAATAGGGGATGGGAAGGAAAAATAAAAGTAATTCAATACGCAAGAGAGCATCAAGTTCCATTCCTTGGACTTTGTCTTGGACTTCAAGCTGCAACAATTGAATTTGCTCGTAATGTTTGTGGCCTAAAAGATGCTAATTCCACTGAAATGAATCCAAAAGCAAATGATAAAGTAATTACTTTAATGGATGAACAAAGAAATGTTGTTGACATGGGTGGGTCAATGAGACTTGGGTCTTATGAAGCAGTTTTAGAAAAAGGTAGTATTGTTTCTGAGCTCTACGGTTCAGATAAAGCTTACGAGAGACATAGACACAGATACGAAGTAAATCCTGCATATCATGATATTCTAAAAGAAAAAGGATTAGTTTTGTCAGGGATGTCCCCTAATGGAAGACTTGTTGAGTTCATTGAACTTCCAAAGGATAAGCATCCTTATTTTGCTGCAACTCAATCACACCCTGAATTAAAATCAAAACTAGAAAAGCCAGCACCATTATTCTTTGGATTAATTAAAGCAGCAAAGAAAAGGTCTTTACACAGGGAATGAATAGATCTATGAAGTTAGCATATGGGGAGTGATTTGTATGATGGAAGAAATGGCAATTGATTATTTTAGAAGTCTTGGAAAAGCTGACAAGAAACGTTTGATTAAGAAAGTATTTGATTGTCTTGAAGATGACGAAAAAGTAGAGATTGCAAAAATGCTGATTGGGAAGAAGTGAATTGCAATGACTGAAGTTTTTCCAAAAATTTCTTGGAGTGATTTTGAGAAAGTTGATTTAAGAGTTGGGACAATTATTTCTGCAGAAGATTTTCCGGAAGCAAAAAAACCAGCTTATAAATTAAAAGTTGATTTTGGTTCGGAAATAGGGATTAAACAATCAAGTGCACAAATAACTAAATTGTACAAAAAAGAAGAATTGGTTGGTCGTCAAGTAATTTGTGTGATTAATTTTCCTCCAAAACAAGTTGCTAATTTTATTTCTGAGGGTCTCGTAACAGGATTTGCTTTGGAAACTGGAGAAATAGTACTTGCTTCTGTTGAAAGAAAAGTTCCTAATGGGTCAAAACTTTGTTAAGAGTATTATAGTTCTCCATCCACTTCTTTGTTCATTCTTTCAAAAAACTCTTCCATAAATTTATGTCTTTCGTTTGCAATTCTTTTTCCCTCAGTGGTAAATACTTTGTCTTTTACAAATCTGTGTTTAACTAAGTATTCCCTATATGCGGTGTCTTCTTCAGTATATGGTTTTGTTTTCTCAATGTCAATATTTTTATTGTGCAGTTTTGCACCTATTTCACTTGCGCACATAAAGTCTCTACCTATGCCAATTGCGCCTATGCCGTCAATTTTATCGGAATCATAAAGTATTTTTGCTTCAAGAGTCGAAGGTTTTTTGTCCGTACGTGTTCTATGAGATTCAATACAATGGACCACTGCATTAATTTTTTCCTGAGGGAATCCATATTTTTTAAGGATTTGTCCGGCTATTTCTGCCCCTTTGGTAGCGTGGCAGATTGTGCCCTTTAGTTTAATTTCTTCAGGCTTGCAAATATCGTGTAAAATCGCAGAAAGTTCTAATACCTCAAGATTAGCATGCTCTTTTTTGCCAATATGCATGCATAATGCAAGTACTCTTTCGGTATGATCCCAGGCATGGCAGCCGTTTGCATCACTAAAATAAGTCTTAGCTTCATTCTTAATATTTTCAATTACAGCTTCTTTCATGAAGAGAACGTATTGAATTCATTTATAAAGCTTTTCAGTTTCAATCTTTCAAGTAAGCCCACGTTGTTTTTTGGGCAAAATGGTGAAATGAATGGCTACAAGATCAAAGGATTCTAGCAGGTTTAAGAAAACAAAGGCTAGACAAAGATGGAAATGGACTAAGAAAAAAGCTAAACGACAAAGAAGGAAAAAGAGATACTTAAGACAAAGAGCAAGATCATAAAGTCACAAGGACCATGGATCATACTCATTTTGTTGCCTTTTGGATTTTTTCAATTGGCAACAAAAATTGTTTTTTTATTTAAATCTTATTTGTTTTTAACTTTAAAATTAGACTGTTTTTTTAAGAATTATTTAATTTATATTAACTTGACTTCAGAAGCTTTAAGTATTCTTTTAAGGGAACAAGAACAGTATTAGTAAATTAGCTACAATGAACATTATTGTCAAAAAGTAAGTCATCCTGTATGAAGATTTCATGTCTGCTTTTCCTGGGTGTAATACTGCATTGATTAGCGAAGGAGTAAGAATAAATTGTAAGAAAACAATAACAATCGCCCAAACGAATTGAAGTGGAATAAATCCTAGCCAAAATACTTGTAATGTAGCGCCATTAATTAGGAGTCCAATGTAAGATAATCCTGCTATGCACATTGCTCCGTAAGAAAATAATTTTACTTTCTGTTCAGACATTAATGCAACACTACTTTTCATCTTAACTTTCTCATCATGTTTCTTTGAAAACAATCTATAAAGTGAATACCCGCTGAATTGAATTCCTACTACGAATAGAATTGGTAATACTGGGGGGAAAATAGAAAACAAAGCGGATAAAGGAACAAATAAAACAATTCCCGAGAAATATCTAAAGAATGGATTAATCATTGATCCTGAAATTACATCAAAGTATTTTCTGGATTTAAGTCTAAATGGTTTTGTAGTGTAAAGCAATTGGTTTGCAACCATTGCAAGTAAGCAAACCACTAGAGCAGGGCTGCTTAAATAAAATGCAATCAAAAATGAAATTAAGATTAGCGCAATTGAGAAAATAATTCCTTGATTAGGAGTGACTTTTCCACTTGGAATTGGTCTATTTTTTTTAACTTCATGAACAGAATCAATCTTCCAATCAGTCCAATCATTTAATGCATAAAGTCCTGACCAAAGTAAAGCAACTGAAAAGAAGCCCTCAATGAAAATTAGGGGGTTAATAAATCCTGAATATGTGTAAACTACAATTAACATTGCAAGAGTCATATTTAACAAAGTCTTGCTCCATTCTACGGGTCTACCAAGTTCCGCGAAACCAAGTAATTTTTCAAACAAATTCCACTTTTTTTGAAGTGACGCTTTGGCGGAACTAGCTTTAGCTTTCGTACTTGTTTTCTTCTTAGCCATAAATAGTTGAAGGAAATTATTCTTTATAAACCTGTTTGGTACGTGAAAGAAAGTATTCTTTCCAAAAAGCTTTTTATATTCGAAAAGACTTGTTTTATTCATGTCAAGAAGAGTCACTTCTATTCCTGCGCCGCCTGGAAAGAGTTCTTTTATTTGGGTAAAAAGATCCTCGCGAGCGAGAACTGTATTTAATTGGTTTTGCTTAAGAATGAGTCAAACTTTTCAATTTAGTCAGCCAATAAAACAATTTTTTCTAAGGCTGGAAGGAATAAAAATTGGAAAGAATGTTCAAATAATGCCTGATGTATTCTTTGACATTTTTTTCCCATGGCAAATAACTATTGAAGATGATGTTGTTATTGGAATAAGTAGTTTTATTTCTTGCCACGAGTTTACTCCGACAGAATTCAAATACGGGGACGTGTTAATAAAAAAAGGAGTTCTAATTGGGGCAAAATCATTTATCTTACCTGGAGTAATAATCGGAGAAGGAGCTTTTATTAGCCCGCTTACAACTGTTTACAAAGATATTCCTGATCACGTTTTAGCATTTGGTTCTCCATTACAATTTAAAGCAATGGAAGTAAAACCTCCTGTCCAAGTTTCTTCCGAAACTAATTCTCCACAATTAAAATCAATAAATATTGTTGCTTCTGAAACTGTTGCAACAACAGCGCCAGTCACAGCGAGTACTTCTGGTACAACTGATGTTCCTAAACAGCCCGAAACAGTTTTGCCTGTTCAAAATTAATTTAGTTGATTTTTATGAAAGTACTTTTTGTTGTTAATGAAAACCCTGATTCAGGAATTAGTGTTTACGCAAATAATGTGGGAAAAGAATTAAATAAAAAAATTTCTGTTTCAGTTGATAAAAAATTAAACGAGTCCTATGATTTAATTCATGTGCACAGTTGTCGTCCAGATAATTTGCTAAGAATTAAATCAATGCACCCTACTACTCCAATAGTTGCTACTACACACATGACTAGCGGGGAAGTTAGCGGACTTGTGCCTGATTTTTTACTCAATTTTATTGACTTTGGGCTCATTTCCTTTTATCGTTCTTGTGATAGAATCTTTGTTACCTCTCCTCATATTTTTAGGATGCTTCGAAAAGATATTTTTCTTAAAGACAAATTAGTTGTGTTGCCAAACCCAATTGATTTTAGTAAGTTTAAAGGAGTTAACAAATCCAAAATAACTGAGTTTAAGAAAAAACAAGGTTTTGGGATTAAGAGAAAAGTTGTTCTATGTGTCGGTTCAATTCAATATCGAAAAGGAATATTTGATTTTGCAGCTGCTGCAAAAAAACTTCCCCAATATGATTTTGTTTGGGTTGGAAAAATGCCGGATATCCCTTCGCTTAAAAGAAAAGATGAAATAAGAGAGCTTATTGAGAACAAAAAAAGTTCAAACTTGTATTTTACTGGGCCCTTATACGAAAATGATCTTGCATTAGCATATTATTCGTCAGATTTATTTTGGTTGCCTTCGTTTTCCGAGACATTTGGGCTTGTGATTGTTGAGGCTGCGGCGTGCAAAAAACTAATCTTGATGAGGGACTTGCCTGTTAAAGAAATGTTTAGCGAGTTTATTGTTTCATACACAAAAAATCCTGAAGAAAAAATTGTTCAAATGCTTGAGCACCCCAATAAATTTTCTCATCTAAAAAGTGCAATGAAAAAATCTATTTTGCGTTTCAAACTCGAAAAGCATGCTTTGGAATTAATTAATGATTATGAAGAGATACTTGATAAGGCTCACAAGAAAAATAGGAAAGTAAGTGTAATTGAAGAACTTGGTCTTAGAAAACAAAAAGGAGTACTTGTTTCAATAATTGTTCCTACATTAAATGAAAAGAAACACATAATTCAAACTCTAAAAGCACTAAATAAACAAACAGTTCCAAGAAAATATTATGAAATTATAGTGAGTGATTCATCAAGCACGGATAATACAGTTAAACTTGCAAAGAAACTAGCCGATAAAGTTGTTGTGTGTAAACGTCAAGGCGCAGGGTATGGAAGAAACTTTGGAGAAAAATTTGCTAAAGGAAAATACTTGGGTTTTGTTGATGCTGATACAATTGTTGAACCAACTTGGGTAGAAGGATTAATTGAAGGATTAAATACAGGGGTTGCTTGTACTGGTCCGCTTGAAAATATTGAAAAGGATTCACTAAAAATTAATGCGTTTTACAAGTGGTGGAATATTCAGTCAAAAGCAAGTGTTATTGTAAAATACCCTATTTTTCCTGGATTTAACTTTGGAGCAAGAAAGAAAGAATTTAGACAAGCGGGGGGGTTTCCAAATATAAATATGGTTTGTGAGGACATGGATTTGTCGCTTAGACTTGGATCTATCGGAAAAGTTGCGTTTAGCAAGAAAATGGCTGTTAGGACCTCTGCAAGAAGACAGAAAGAAATTCCGCTTCACAAGCACGCTTTAAGCGGAATAAGATATGCTTTAACAAAAAGAAGCATGAGCTGGAATGAGTACCGAAAAGACTACTAATTTGGCCGCCATTAGATTTGACAGCAAAACATTATATTTAAATTGATAAATTACATTATACCTCTGTGAAAACGGGCAAATCGCATAAACTAAAATACCCTACAATTCCTGCTTTCAGCATGAGCAAGTATTATCACCCAAAAGTGGTTAAACTTCCTTCTGCTAAAAAACCAGTTTCTGGAAAAATACTTATTTTTAGAGGACCAAGCGGTTCTGGAAAAACTACTAAAGCTCAATTACTTGAAAAGAAATTTAAAGGCAAAATTAAAGTATTCCATTTTGGGTTTGAGAGAAGAAAAAGGCATTTGGGATTTTCTGTAGGGGACAAAGTGTTACTCATAAGTAAGCTTCAATCCAAAATTGATTCTGCATTAAAAAAATACAAAGTTGTTATCTTGGATGAATTATTTGATTTTGAAGAACAATTGTGGGCTGTGAGAGAAAATCATCCTCATGCAAGAATACTTATTATTTATTTTGAATTGCCCATGGAAGTTTCAATTAAACGGGCATCAACTCGAAGAAAGGGAAAACATTATACTCCGCTAAAAGAAAAACATATTGAGGGGTTATGGTATCTTGCGCACTTTGTAAAATGCGGGAAAGTAATTAGTGCGGATGGCGAGGTTAAGGATGTTTTGAACAAAGTTATTGTATTTTTGAAAAAAAAGGGTTTCTTATGAATAAAACTAAAATCATTGTTTGTGATCCTGAGCCATTCTGCTTTGGGCCAAGTGCGGATATCTTTGGAGTTTGTAAAGTTTTAGCAAAACAAAAACATGTAAAAGTAATTGTTCTTGCGACAAAAAAAGTTTATTCTGTGTTCAAGCATGAACCAAAACTAAATGTAGTTTTCATGAAATATCCTAAAGACAATGGAAAATTGAAGAAAATAGTTTCAAGTGCTGATGCATATGTTACTGCAACAAACAACACGAACCTAGATTTGATTAAAAGCGCAGGGATAAAGACGCCCGTTGTTTATTTGGACAGTTTGTTTTGGTATTGGGGAAATGAGAAAAACTTTTTTTCTAAAAACCAGCGCGAAGCTGATTTGTACTTGGCTTGTAATTACTTTAACTCTGCAGCATTAGTAAAAAAACAAAAAAAGAATTTCAAAAACCTAAAACTGATTCCTCCAATTATTGCTTCTCAAAAAAGGAAAAAAACAAAAGACCAATTATTTGTTAATTTTGGCGGATTAACCTCAAGATTTACTTCTCTAAAAGATGCAATGCTTTTTGTTGATTTAATTTGCAAAATATTCTTTCATAACCTTCGGTTACAGGAGAGGTTTGATCGGGTAATTGTATCTGGAAATTATTATGCGATGCGAAAAATGAAAGAGATTAATACTGCTAATAATATTGAGTTTTTGAGTGTTAATCATGATAATTTTATTAAGATTCTTGGGGAATCAAGACTGTTTATTACAAATCCCGGGATTCATGCACTCTATGAGGGATTTGCAAGTAAAACTCCTACAATGGGTTTCTTCCCGAGTAATTTAACGCAAGCTCTTCAGTTAAATCACATTTCTAAAGAAATGCCTCTTCTGCCAGTTTTGGATTGGAGTTTAATGGATAAAGATTTTAACAAAAAAATGAATCGCGGAATTAAATTTGAGGGAGATTGTATAAAAACAATTAAAGGGTATATTCACAAGTTGAGTCATGATGAAAATGCTTACAATAAATTAATTGTTGAACTAAATATTCACTTTCCTCAGAAAAAATCTTTCTTGGAGTTATTACGCAAAAGTCAGAACCAATACGTGGAAAAAATTACTCTGAATGGTGCAAAAGAAATTGTTCGATTAATGCGAAAAGAAGGATTTATTTGAAAGCAGTAGACTATTTTTTTGCTTAGAAAAGTGCTGGGCATTTAACCCAGCAAAATTATTTCTCTAAGGATTTAATCTTTCAGTGTCTCTTGGGAGGAACGTTACTTCTCTTACGTTCTTAAGTCCAAGTAGGAGCATTAGCATTCTACTAGGGGACAGGCCATATCCTCCGTGAGGGGGGCATCCATACCTAAAGAATTCCAAGTATTCTTTGATTCCCTCTGCAGGAACTTTCTTTTCCACAGCTTGTTTTTTTAGTTGCTCATAGTGGTGCTCACGCTGGGCTCCAGTGGTGATTTCAAGTCCTTTCCACAAAAGATCAAAACTTTTGGTTATCGTCGGCTCTCCTTCTTTACGCATATGATAGAACGGTCGCACACTCACAGGGTACTCTTTTACAAACACAAATTCGTGTTTAAATTTTTTCTTTACATATTCAAAGAGTAATCTTTCTCCTTCTGGATCAAGATCTGAATCTTTGATTTTGTAATCAAATTCTTTTTTGAGTACTTTGTGTGCTTCTTCCATCGTAATGCGCGGGAAAGGAAGAGTTGGAACTACCACTTCTTCGCCAAATATTTTTTTTATTTCTTCTCCATGTTTTTCTTTAACACGTGTAAGAACATGCGCTAGCCATTCTTCTTCCAATTGCATTACTGTTTCCTCTGATTCAACAAAAGAAATTTCTACATCCACTGAAGTAAATTCAGTGTCGTGTCTTGTTGTATGTGAAGGGTTTGCTCGAAATACTGGTCCGATTTCAAACACTTTTTCTAGTCCTGCGCTCATTGCCATTTGTTTGTAAAATTGTGGGCTTTGTGCAAGAGAAGCTTTTTTTCCAAAGTAATCGAGAGAAAATAGTTCTGCACCAGATTCAGTGGCTCCTGCAACAAGTTTTGGAGAATGTATTTGAATGAATCCGTGCGAGAGCCAATATTCTCTCATCGCGGCTTCCATGGTAGTCCAAATTTTGAAAATCAAAGCACTTTTTGGTTTTCTTAAATCAATCCATCTATAATCAAGTCTTAACGGAAGAGTAGTTTCTTCAGTTCCTTTTTCGATTACTTGAATTGGTAATTCTTTATCTGCTTCAGATAATATTTTGCAGGATTCAATTTTTAGTTCGCATCCACTCGGTGCTTGTTTTTCTGCTTTAATTATTCCTACTAATTCAATTACACTTTCTTTTGGAATTTTTCCAATCGTTGAGAAAATTTCTTTCTCTTCAGGTAATGCAACGCATTGGACTATCCCGCTTATATCGCGAAGAATAACAAACTTTACTTTGCTTTGATCACGAATTTCTTGGATAAAACCTTTTAGAAGAATTTTTTCCCCAATATGTTTTGCAACTTCTTTAATCATTACTCTTTCCATCAAACATCAACTCCATTGTTACTCATTTTGGGAATATAAACATTCCCGGGTTAAGGACGAAACAGTTATTTGTTGAATACTAAGCCGAAACTTAAGTTTTCAAAAAAAGTCCTAATTTTAGCCCTGGAATTTATTAGGGCCCCAAGGCTGGCCCTAGTTGATGTTATTATTATCAGTAGTTGCGCCAGTAGAAGCTACTTTAGATGAAAGGACTGTAATAGCTCTTAATCTCTTAACTGGTGAAACCATACAAGTACTGCGACAGTGTGCGTTAATAAATAGTTTCAGAGAATGAGTGTAATAATTTACACATAATGCTTAAGCATCGCAACTTAAATTCTATTTAATAAACAACAGTCGCTTTAGCAGTAAAAACCATTATGAGTAATACAATTATCCAAATGAGAAGTAATGTGCCTATTAGTGCTAATCTAATTGCCCAAGAGGGTAATGAAATTGTGGTTTTTTGGAATAAATCTATTGCAGTTTTTATGATTACTGCTAATACAAAGATTGGAAACAAAACGAGTATTAAAAGGACTAAAATGAAACTAATATTGCCCATTGATGAATCAAAATTCTTTTGATTTAATACACTTGTGCAAATAGTTTTTTTGCTATCGTCGACAATATTTGCACAATCTAATTTATCTTTGTAGCAATTATCTTTTTGGGAAGAGTTTGCTATTTTGCTGCACACCCCTGCTTGCACGTAACAAAGTTGTTTGTCGTAATTCGTTAATGGGATTTGATCACAAGCTGTGTTGTTGTAGACTGCTATTTGGGAGTAACATTTTACAATAAGAGTTTCATAATTATTGAAATCCGATTGAAGTAATTCACAATCGGTTACATTCAGCGGGGTTGCATAACCGAAGCATTGTTCTCTTGCTAGTCCATTTCTGTCCATGCACATATCATAAGAAATTCTTGGCATCATCATAGTCTCAGAAATAGCACTTGCAAAAGAAAGACTTGCAAGTAATGCTAGTGTTAAAACAATAAACCATTTTTGCATAGTAATTAGAGGCAATTTTACTATATATTCTTGCTGTTTTTCTTAGGTCGAGACCAGATGTCGAAAATTGTAAAGGGCGAATAAATAAATACTCTTGAGAGTATTAATCTTGTATGTCTTTTGAGATTGAAAAGAAATTAATTGGGGCAGTCATATTAATGGCAATTCCTCTTAATCCTACAAATGTGCTCGTGGATTTAATTCAAGTTGTAATTTTGGATAATTTTTCTACGTTCAATATGTTTGGGTGGTTACTCATAACGTTCGTTTTAGTGGCGAAACTAATTTTGGCAGTAATGGAAATGGAAGCACTAATTGATATTTGGCACATTTTTTTTAAACCTGCGAAAAAATAATTTTTTTTATTTAATTAGTTTTTCTTTTTTTGATTAAAGAAATTGGGTAATTTTATTGGCAATAATCCGTCTACAAATAAATGCGTTGCATAACCGGTTAATCCAAATAGTGCCAAAAAAACTGCTTTGAGCAGAGAAAAATGTAATACTAGCCCGGCAAGAAAAAGAAATATTGTTATTTCAATAAGTGAATTAGTGTTGTGAAAAGGCTTTGAAGATCCTAAGTAAATAGGTCTTGTTTTCTTAGATAATACATAGTAGATTACTGCGGGAGTAAAATATAATGAGAGTCTTCGTAAGGTCCAATTTGCTTTAATAGAATCTCTTTTGTCTTGAGAAAAAAATGCATCCAAATCGGGAAGAAAATTTGTGTACAAAAATACTAGTAATGCTAAAGCCAACGAACCCAAAACATGTTCTTGGAGAACAAATCCTACAAGGATATAAAAAATAGCTATTGGGAAAAGAACTCTCTTCAAACTCCATTTAAGTAATCCAAAATGTTCCTTTATTTCATCTATTACCTTCTCAGCAGAAGCAAAAACTGGTAATGATTCAAAAGCGTTAGACTCCTTAAGAGCATTATTTAGAATTCGTTTAACCATATTAATATTCAAGGCGGAATAAATTTAAGTTAAGTGGGTAGGAATTGATTTTTTTCTAAAAAAAGTCCAAAAAAACCAAACTTAAACATAACAACTTTTCTTGTTAAAACACAAAAAAATAAGTGTGTCCCTCTCTTGCTAAAAAACTCCTAAAAAAATTAATTTTTCCCTCCAAAAAGTCGTTTTTACGTCGACCTCGAAGGAAGGTTTATAAACCTTGAGTGCACCAAGTATATAAGTAATTTTGATTGCCTGGTGGCAAGAATTACTAGAGTAAGATTGATTCATTGGTTTTACTGATGAATTCAAGTTCTCGAATTTGAACACCTTAGAACGCAGTTTGCGTTATAAGATTCAATTGATCACCTACCTGCTCGTGCGATAAGCATGAACGGAAAACGTGAGCACCAAAGTTTTTTTTGGTGTGATGTTGGTTAGTGAATAGTTTGAATGTATTTTCAAACAAGGTGGAATGATCAAGAGTAAAATTTTGGTTATTTTAATCAAGGTGAGAATAGCTCAAACCAATTCCAAATAAGTTATAAGTAGTTTTAATTCAATACAAATGTTGAATAATTTTCCATGCAAGTATATGGTCATTAATGACTATATGTGGTCAATAAAATGACTATCATGGATCTGCTAATGACAGGAGTGATGCAAATCATTTTTGTTTCGGAAATTAATTCCAGCTGATCCTACTGGCGGGAACTGCTATCGAAATTCGATTAGACATGCAAGTAGTACATTTCCGGTAAGGGAGTGTTGCGTACGGCTCAGTAACAC
>Ga0172379_10005185_pt1 | contig 18423 bp, 12 predicted proteins | sample GrowelOW334metaG_FD_119756 | JGI IMG/M metagenome (GOLD analysis project Ga0172379, IMG submission 119756) | Groundwater microbial communities from an aquifer near a municipal landfill in Southern Ontario, Canada - Groundwater well OW334 metaG | ecosystem: Environmental > Aquatic > Deep...
GAAAATCGTCGATAATCGTTGGACGGATCACGGTCTGTACTGATCAAGCCTTGCTTTTCATAATAGCGAAGAGTATCGGCGTTGACGCCCAACAGTTTCGCGAACTCCCCAATCGTATACGGCATAGACCCGACTCCTGAAGCTTCAAGGCGAGGACTCCACATTAAAGTCCCTTTCAGCTATACTAGTTCACTATGGCACCTACAGTCGACGATAAGAAGATCATTTATACGATGTACCGCGTTTCTAAAAAACACGGGACCAAACAAGTCCTCAAGGACATTAACCTCAGCTATTTCTACGGCGCGAAAATCGGCGTTATCGGTTTGAACGGCTCCGGAAAATCGAGTCTGTTACGCATTTTGGCGGGCACCGATACCGAATTCGCGGGGGAAACCTCGATCGCTCCGGGTTACACCTTAGGATTTCTTGAACAGGAACCCTACCTTGCTCCCGGCAAGACCGTAAAAGAGATCGTTTCCGAAGGTGTGCAGGATATAGTGGACCTCCTTGCCGAATTCGATAAGGTGAGCGAAGCCTTCGGCGACCCAGACGCCGATTTCGATAAGCTGGGCGCAAAACAAGCTTCTCTGCAGGAAAAAATCGAGGCGGTTGACGGCTGGAACCTGGATAACCGCTTGGACTTCGCGATGGAAGCCCTACGCTGCCCGCCCTCCGACCAAATCGTGGATGTTCTCTCCGGCGGAGAGAAGCGCCGCGTGGCGCTTTGCAGACTACTCCTCAAAAAACCGGACATCCTTCTCTTGGACGAACCAACCAACCACTTGGACGCCGAAACCATCGCCTGGCTTGAACGGCACCTCCAGTCCTACGAGGGCACCGTCATTGCCGTTACCCATGATCGCTACTTTTTGGATAACGTCGCCGGCTGGATCCTGGAACTGGACCGCGGCGAGGGCATCCCATGGAAGGGAAACTACTCGTCTTGGCTGGAACAGAAACAGGCGAAGATGGCCCTTGAAGAAAAAGGCGAGAGCGAACGGCGAAAAACCCTTGAACGCGAACTTGAATGGATACGCATGTCCCCCAAGGGTCGCCACGCGAAGAGCAAAGCGCGCATCACACAGTACGAGAAACTCCTGCAGGACGACGCGCGAGAAAAGGTTAAAGAAACCAAGATCACGATCCCCGCTGGTCCGAGGCTCGGCCAAGTTGTCGTGGAAGCGAAGGGACTCAACAAGGCTTTCGGCGAGAAGGTTCTTTTCCAGAATACGGAATTCGTCGTTCCGCCGGGAGCCTGCGTAGGTATCGTCGGTCCCAACGGCGCCGGTAAGACGACTCTGTTCAAAATGATCGTCGGAACTGAGAAGCCCGATTCCGGCGAGCTTAAACTAGGGGAGACCGTAAAGATCGCCTATGCCGACCAGATGCGCGACAAATTGGACCCGAACAAAACCGTGTGGGAACAACTTTCGGACGGGCTGGACATCATCAAACTCGGCGGCAACAAAGAAGTTAATTCGCGCGCGTACTGTTCCTGGTACAACTTCTCGGGCGCCGATCAGCAAAAGAAAGTAGGCGTACTGTCGGGCGGCGAACGGAACCGTATGAATATCGCCCTCATGCTCAAGGAAGGCGCGAACGTGCTGCTCCTTGACGAGCCGACCAACGACTTGGACGTAAATACCATGCGCGCCCTGGAAGAGGCGATCGACACGTTCGCGGGCGTAGTGCTCGTGATCAGCCATGACCGCTGGTTCCTGGACCGCGTCGCGACGCACATCCTCGCGTTCGAGGACGGCGAAACCGTGTGGTACGACGGCAACTGGTCCGAATACGCACAATGGCGGCACGAAAAGCTCGGCACCGACGCCGACCGCCCGCATCGGTACGTATATCGTAAGTTAGAGCGTTAAGGTTTATACCTAAGATAACGTTCGGGCGGTCCCACTCGGATGGTCGGTTCGCGTAAGCGAACCGTTCCGCCGCGCACCGCGCGGCGCCGCATCGGTACGTATATCGTAAATTAGAGCGTTAAGAACTGGAGCGGATGCCGTTACGGCATCCGCTGCTTACCCTCATTCATTTGTTTCAATCTATACGGAAAACACCGGACCTACACTCATCTTAATCAGCTTTTTTCCAAGACCCTCTTAATTTCTTCCCAGAGTTCTTTTTCCGCCAGAGGTTTCATGAGGAAACCGTTCATTCCGGCATCCGCGCAAGCTTTCCTATCTTCGGCGCGAGCATGCGCGGTAAGGGCTATGATCGGGACGTTTTTCAAGGCCCGTTCAGCTTCCGCGGAACGAATACGAGAAGAAGCTTCAAGTCCGTTCAAACGCGGCATCGTCAAATCCATCAGAATAAAATCGGGGCGTTCGCTTTCCATCGCCGCGTCATACGCCAGAACACCGTCCTTTACGGCAACAACCTTGAGACCCGCGGACTGTAGAACACGAGTCAAATATAGACGATTGATAGCTTCGTCTTCAGCTACGACTACAAACAAGTCCGAAACTTTCACGAATAGGCCCCTTTCGCTCTCGTTTCTCGACAGCATATTCCTGTGGACGGTACCGATGCAAGTCATATTTCTTAAATCAGAATTATTCCTAAAGATATTGCACGCATCCCACATATGGTGTATTGTTTTTCCTCATACGCTATTCATAAGGGGTCTCCATGAAAATCGAACGACGGTTTACGAAAGAAGGTGAAGGTCCATACACGGGAATTGTCTGGGAAGCACGAAAAAGCGAAATCCGGAATCCCGATGGTAAACTCATATTCTCCCAAGACATTGTCGTCGTTCCCTCTTTCTGGAGCCAGATAGCCGCGGACATCATCGCGCAAAAATATTTCAGGAAGGCCGGAGTTCCCAAAGATAAAGCTCTGGCTTGGCAGGACTGGGCGCCGCTGGGTAAGGGTCCCGGCCGTCAAGCCGATCCGGGCCGAAAATTACCCGACGATAATGGCGAGCATGACTCACGCCAAGTATTTCATCGACTTGCTTACACCTGGATGCTCTGGGGTAAAGAAAACGCCTACTTTGATTCCGAGAAGGATGCGAAGGCGTTCTACGACGAAACCTGCTATATGCTCGCCAGGCAAATTGCCGCACCCAATAGCCCTCAATGGTTCAATACCGGTCTGTACGCCGTATACGGCATCGACGGCCCGGCTCAAGGACACCAATTCTTTGATCCAACAAGCGGAAAGGTTGTAAAATCCGATAGTGCCTACAAGAGGCCCCAACCTCACGCCTGCTTCATCCTCTCGGTTGAGGACGACTTGGTAAACGAGGGCGGCATCATGGACTTGGTGACGCGGGAAGCGCGCCTTTTCAAGTACGGCTCAGGTACCGGCTCCAACTTCTCCAAAATCCGCGCGGCAAATGAAAATCTTTCAGGCGGCGGTGTATCCTCCGGCCTTCTTTCATTCCTGCGCATAGCGGATCGTTCCGCGAGCGCCATCAAATCGGGAGGCACAACGCGCCGCGCGGCAAAAATGGTTACGCTCGACATCGACCATCCCGACGTGGAAAAATACGTTGATTGGAAGGCCGAAGAAGAGCACAAGGTTGCCTCCATGGCCACCGGTTCGTCCATCGTCAAAAAACATCTGGACGCGGTGAAAAAATCTTTGACATCATTCCGCGGACCCGAAGCCGATCGTTTCAACGCCGAAATGAATCATGAGCTTGCGGGCGTTCTTAGGGGAGCGCTGCGCGATCAGATACCGGCCACCTATCTTTACCAGCTGTTACGAATGCTGGAGCAAGGCGATACACGCGTCAATCCGGCGGTATTCTCGACAGCCTGGGACGATGAGGCTTACAACACTGTCTCCGGCCAATCGTCGAATAACAGCCTCCGCGTCACCGACGCGTTCATGAAAGCGGTGCTTGACAACGGCGAATGGGATTTGACCGGGCGGGTAACCGGACGCCTGCAGCGCAAGATAAAGGCGAGGGAACTATGGGACCGCGTCGCGCGCGCGGCCTGGCAATGCGCGGACCCTGGGCTCCAATACCACACAACCGTCAACGACTGGCACACCTGCCCCGCCGGCGGCGCTATACGCGCATCAAATCCGTGTTCCGAATACATGTTCCTGGACGACACGGCCTGCAATCTGGCCTCGATCAATCTTCTCACGCTCTATGACGCAAATAAAAAAGAATTCGATATTGAAGGATACCTTCACACCATCCGAATTTGGACCACTATCCTTGAGATTTCGGTGACGATGGCGCAGTTCCCTTCCGCACAGATCGCCAAGCTATCCTACGAATACCGAACCCTCGGACTCGGTTACGCAAACCTGGGAAGCCTCCTCATGGTTATGGGACTCGCCTATGATTCGTCGCAGGGGCGCGCCGTAGCGGGATCACTTGCCGCGCTTCTGTCAGGAGAAGCTTACGCTCAATCGGCACGGATGGCTTCCTCGCTGGGACCCTTCGTCCGCTTTGCCGATAACCGGGACGCCATGCTCCGCGTTATCCGCAACCATCGGCGCGCCGCCTATGCCGCCGCCCCCGGCGAATACGAAGAGGTTTCCACTATTCCGGTCGCGATCGACCAAACGGTGTGTCCGTCCGCATTCTTAACAGCCGCACAAAAAAGCTGGGACCGCGCTCTTGATCTGGGAGCCAAACACGGTTTCCGCAACGCGCAGGTCACGGCAATCGCTCCGACTGGTACCATCGGTCTTCTCATGGACTGCGATACCACCGGCGTTGAGCCCGACTTTGCGTTGGTAAAATTCAAGAAGCTCGCCGGCGGCGGCTATTTCAAGATCATCAACCAGTCGGTGCCGCCGGCCCTTGCTACGCTCGGCTATACCGACGAGGAAATAGATGAAATTATATCCTACGCCACCGGCCGTAAAACGCTTGAAGGCGCCCCTTTCATCACGAAGGAAAGCCTTGAAGCCAAAGGCTTTACGAAATCGGCTCTAGCGCAGGTGGAAGAAGCCCTGGCAAGCGCGTTCAGTTTGGAAAGCATTTTCAGCCCGTGGATCATCGGCAAAGATTTTGTGCAGGATACGCTTAAAGTACCGGAATCCACGTGGTCGCTTCCCGGTTTCAGCCTCTTGCGACACCTCGGCTACACCGCGGAAGAGATTGAAGAAGCCGAACGATGGGCCTGCGGCACGATGGGCGTGGAAGGTGCGCCTGAATTGAAGAGGGAACATCTTGCGGTTTTCGATACCGCTACCCCTTCCGGGAAAAACGGCACGCGCGCAATCGCTTGGCAGGCGCATATCGGCATGATGGCGGCGGTTCAGCCGTTCATTTCAGGCGCTATTTCCAAGACGATCAACATGCCGAACTCCGCCACTTACGAAGACGTTAAAGGAGCCTACATGCTCGCATGGCGGAGCGCCGTCAAAGCCGTGGCACTCTACCGCGACGGTTCCAAGCTGTCGCAGCCGCTTTCCTCGTTCGCGCCGGGCACGGACCCCTTGGCCGACGCGTTGGTCGCATTGCAAAAAAACCTAGACACTCCCGATACCGGAATGGTAGGCGTGAATCAAAGCGGGGGAAAGCCGCTAGTGGATCTTCGTGGTGTGCGGCGTTCACTCCCAAACCGCCGCGCGGGGTATACCCAGAAAGCGAAGATCGGCGGGCACAGTATCTTTATTCGTACCGGTGAATATGACGACGGAAAACTCGGCGAAATATTCCTGGACATGCACAAAGAGGGCGCAGCCTTCCGTAGCCTCATGAACAGTTTCGCTATCGCCGTGTCCCTCGGGCTCCAGTACGGCGTGCCTCTTGAAGAATACGTCGACGCTTTCACGTTCAGTCGCTTTGAGCCCAACGGTATGGTGCAGGGCCACGACTACGTGAAGATGGCCACGAGCGTTATCGACTTCGTTTTCCGCGATTTGGCGATCAGCTACCTCAAGCGGACTGACCTAGCCCAGGTGAAACCTGAAGACCTACTATCCACGGGAACAAAGACCGACGCTAAAACAAACGGGGCCGGTAACGGTTCTGTCAAAGAAAGTGTGGGCTTCAGGCCTCACGGATCGGCAGAGAGCGGTGATGATGCTTCAATTTCAAAAGCAAAGAACGGACCGACGCTCGTAGAGCAAAACCGATCAACGAAGTCGAAAAACGACGATGACCAGGCGCTTAAGATTGCTCAGGCGCGCGTTAAAGGCTACGAGGGAGACTCCTGCCCCGTCTGCGGATTTTTTACGCTGGTGCGCAACGGTACCTGCCTGAAGTGCGACACCTGCGGTTCGACTACGGGGTGCAGTTAAGCTATAGAGCTTTTAAAGGGTCAAACCGCCAATGTAGGCCACGTAGAGGGACTGTGTTTCCTGCGTGGCTTTTCGGGATGATTCGATCCGATCAACCAATCGATCCATTTCCGCCTCCGCGTCCAAAAGACGCTGGAGGTATTTTTTGCCTTCCGCCGAATCTCGCCCGAGTGAGAACAAATTATCCCGGATTCGGCTCTGATCGGCGGTAAGTTCCGTTTTTTTTGTCTGAAGATCCTTTAGAGTACGCGCCGCGTCATCCGCCTTACGCCTGAGAGCAGCCGCCTCCGTCAGCGCGGCTTTGACCGAATCAGGAATCTCTTTCGATGAAGAATAGCGTAGGAAGGCGTCTGAATTGAGAGATGAGAGCGCCACCGTTTCCCTCGCCGGAGAACGCTCCACCACCGTAAGGGAAGTCTGCTTGCCCGCCCCCACTTCCGCCGTGAATCGATACCGTCCGTCCGCTTTTTCCATAAATTCGGTCGGAGAATACAATTCGGAGCCTGAAGACTCAGGATGCTCAACGACAAGTTTTTTATCCCGCATCGCGGCATTTTTGAACGTGTAGGTCTTAGAAGCGGATCGACGACGAGTGAAGATCATGACACCTTTGGCGATGGATACGCCGATCGTCTCCAGCGACGTGGATGCTGATTCTTCCACAGTCAGGGACAAATCCTCACCGAAAGCAATCAGACGAGTATCTTTTTCCGGGAAGAATTCCAGCAGCGCGTCCCCGGCATACACTCCGTCGTCGAAGACGGTTATCGGACCCGCCGGAAGCTTCATTCCGGTAGAGTTTTCCAATCGCGCCCCGAGAACCGCGCTACCGCCCCCCGCGGTATAAACGGAAACGCGCGTCGAACGGATTTCACCGGCAATAAGAGGCAGAAGCGCGCTCCGTCCTCGGTCAAGGGTTACCGGACGGGCGATGGTAAACTCAAACTGGTCGCCGGCGGAGCGCCCCTGCGCCGCCTCAAATACGGAAGATGAAAGAGTGTCGGCCGACGGACCCGCTCCGCCGCGTTTTTTCTCTCTCGGAGCCGATGAAAGTGACTTTGCGACTGAAGAAGGAGAGGGGGGCGCAAAAGACTCTTTTCGTGAAGGCGATGCTTCGGCATCCGCGTATTCTGAGGATGCTTCGGGCTGCATATCCGCTTCCATACCGCCCACACCGCTTGAGTAAGTCCTCGGAGCGGCGGTTCCCACGATTGAAAGAGGGACGACCGGACGTTGCAGATACACGGGAGCGTATAAATCCTGGATGAACGAGACCGGCCTCCCGCTTACCAATGAAAGGGAAATATTCCGCCAATCACGATCCGTCGCGTTATCAACTACCGCCCAACCTTGAAGAAACGGTACTTTGGCGGACATATCAAGCCGATACGTTGCCTTCCAGACGGGAGCGGCGACAACGTAGCCAAAGGAAGTCTTGCGTTCACCGACTCCCGGCAGACGCAGTTCCAAAGCCGTCCGGCTCGCGTCGCGTTCACGCCCGATGAGGGACAGAGCCCGATTAAAATCGGCGTCTAGGGCGGAGTCGGTGAAACGGAATGATTCGATTTTTTCCATCGGGATGGACCGGACACCTTCGGCGCCCAAGAGCGCGACGACTGGATGCCCGGTATTTTCTACGGAAAGGATACGACCGATGTAGCGTCGCGATTCTTCGTAGCGAACATCAAGTTCCGCGCCGCGCATTCGCGCCAGAAGGTCCATGACGCGAGGTCTGCCTGAAAGATCAACGGCGAACGCTTTCAACGCGCGTTCGGAATCCGCTTTGGATGGATAGCTGACCGCCGGGGAAAGCCCGCCTTCCCCCGGATACACGACTAAAGATTTAAGAGCGTCATTCACTTCATCGGTTCTAAAAGGCAGATTGATCGCCGCGTCGCCGGAAAGCTGTCCTGAATGTTCAAAATACCCCACACCTGATGAAAACAAGGCGATGCGCGTCACCGGAAGTTCGGAAGACGTTTTTTCGGATGTCGAGTCAACTTGCCGCGCTCCTCCGGCGAACGCGACGGAAATTGAGGAGGCAACAATGACGACAAAAAACAATACGCTCTTTAATCGATAAACGAGTGATTTCATATGGAAACTATAAGGCTCGATTCGTCTTTTCTCAATATGTATCGTATATTATGTGTATGGAATGGCTAACAAAACTAGGCGCGATCCAGCAAGCCTTGATCGCAACGGGGTTCACTTACGGCGTCACGGCGCTTGGCGCCGCGATGGTATTCTTTTTCAAGACCATTGATCGCCGCGTTCTTGATGGGATGCTGGGATTTGCCGGCGGCGTCATGATCGCCGCGAGCTTCTGGTCCCTGCTCGCGCCGGCCATCGATCTTGCGGAGTCGATGGGTGTAATACCTTGGGTTCCGGCCGTCGTCGGCTTCCTCGTCGGAGGCATTTTCCTCCGCGGCGTGGACATGGTACTGCCGCACCTCCATATCGAATATGAACGAGGTGAAGCGGAAGGCATCAAAACCAACTGGAAACGAAGCATTCTGCTCGTATTAGCCATAACCCTGCATAATATTCCGGAAGGATTGGCCGTTGGGGTAAGTTTCGGAGCCGTCGCGGCGGGAATTCCGTCTGCCGGCTTGGCGGGAGCCATCGCCTTGGCGATTGGAATCGGCATACAGAATTTTCCGGAAGGAGCGGCGGTCTCAATTCCGCTCCGACGAGACGGCATGAGCCGGTTGAAAGCGTTTTGGTACGGACAGCTTTCAGGCGTAGTCGAACCGATCGCAGGAGTTTTCGGGGCAGCCATGGTCATGGTAATGAGGCCGATTCTTCCTTATGCGCTCGCGTTCGCGGCCGGAGCGATGATTTTCGTCGTCGCCGAAGAGGTTATTCCTGAATCCAGACGCGAAGGCAACGAGCACATAGCCACAATGGGTCTCATGATCGGGTTCGCCGTCATGATGATGCTGGACGTCGCTCTAGGCTAGCGTTTTTGTACACTCTCTTGCTCTCAAAACACGAACGGGGTATCATCTTGGTCGGTTTGGAACCTGCTAAACGCTTCCAAACCGACACCTAATATAGGAGCCCCGCCATGAAATTGATTTTCCTCGGACCGCCCGGAGCAGGAAAGGGTACGCTTGCAGCAAGAGCCGTCGACATTATCGGCGTACCCCATATTTCTACGGGTGCGATCTTTCGGGCCGCTATCGCCGCGAAAAGCTCGCTTGGTCTCAAGGTGAAAGCTATAATCGATTCCGGCAAGCTCGTTGACGACGGAACAACCATCGAACTGGTGAAAGAACGGCTCACGCAGACCGACGCAAAAAAAGGCTATATTCTGGACGGATTTCCCCGGACAATCCCCCAAGCGGAAGCCTTGGCGACGTTCTCCAAGGTTGAACGGGTCATCAACTTCGACATCCCCGATGACACCGTTGTCGAACGGCTTTCCGGCCGCCGTGTTTGCAAGGGCTGCGGCGCAAACTACCACGTAACTTTTCAAAAGCCGAAGAAAAACGGCGTCTGCGATGCCTGCGGAGGGGAGCTCTATACCCGAGAAGACGACAAGAAAGAAGCGATCCAAAAACGCCTGGAAGTCTACCGAGCACAGACTGCCCCCCTCATCGACTATTATCGATCAGCGGGCATTCTTGTCGATGTAGACGCGCGCCCCCAGGTTGAGGCGGTCGTCGCTAACTTCAAGAAGGCAATGGGCGTATAAATCGTTCTTCCTTGTTCTGCGCAAAATGGGAACGGAGCACGGCCCCCACGGCGCCAAGTTCCGTTTCCCGATTGATCAGCGTCTTCACATGGTGTGCCCATTTCAAATTGTCGCAAAAATAGAAAAAAAAGCGCCTGGAACGCGTATCGTGGAATTCCGGCGGCTGATATTTTGCCAAGAGGTCAAGAAAACGAAATGCGATAGCTTCCAAGTCAAGCTCCGCCGGAAGCGTTCTAATTCCGGTTGTTTTTTCTCGCGCGGCCGCGAATATCCAGGGCATTTGGACGGCCGCCCGTCCTACCATTACCCCGTCGCAGGGTCCGAGAGCGCGTGATAGCAACGAAGCGACGGAATCGATATCTCCGTTACCAACTACGGGAATGCTGAGTTCAACGCGCAAACGACCGACATAGTCCCAGCGTGCGCTGCGCCGAAGCTTTTCGGTCGCCGTCCGCGGGTGTAGCGTCAAAGTTTCTACGCCTTCGTCCTGCAGCATACGACAAAATCGGACCAAACGCTCAAAATCCTCGTCCGCGCCAAGGCGCAACTTGACCGACAATCTTTTTTTTACGACTTTCCGTACACCCGCGATCATAGAACGAGCCGCGTCCTCGTTTGCCATCCACCGAACGCCTGCGCCGGTTTTAACGATTTCCGGAGCGGAACACCCCATATTAACGTCGATTCCGGCGGCATCCCACCCATTCAACAATGCGGCGACTTTCGCGAGCTGCGCCGCGTCCCCGCCCACTATCTGATAAATAAGACGATCGGGACGAGGTAAAGGATCGGAATAATACGATTCCAAGCGACCGCCGTTCAGAAAAGGCGCGGTTCCGATCATCTCGGAGAAGTACAAATCGCAGCCGCCGAAGTCTTCAAGAAGCTCGCGGAGCGCGCGATGACTCAAAGTCGCCATAGGCGCGAGCACATAAGGAACGCTCATTCGCGAATCATATCATAATCGTGCTTGAATTATCCGCATCCATCGGTTATAAATATTGTTTAGGAGGATACCGCATGATTGCCAAGAGCGATATGCCCAGTATCAACGAGAAAAGTCCCGACGGGCTAAAGTCCGACGGCTCCTCGTACCGGGTCCTCATTGTTGATGATTCCATGTTCATCGCGAAACAGCTCGGACAGATTTTAAGCTCCGAAGGTTTCGAGATTGTGGGAACGGCCGCAGACGGCGTTCAAGGGATAGAAAAATACAAAGAACTCTACCCGAACATTGATCTCGTAACGATGGACATCACCATGCCGGTCATGGACGGCGTTTCCGCCTTGGAAAAAATCATCGAATTCGACAAGGAAGCAGTGGTGGTTATGGTAAGCGCGCTCGGAAAGGAAGACGTCGTCAAGAAGTCTTTGCTTATCGGCGCAAAAAGCTATATCGTAAAACCGCTCGACCGAAAAAAAGTGCTGGAACGCGTAGTCAGCATACTCAACCGCTGATTGGAGCCATGCCCGCGGCGCGGACCTCCGCACGCGGGTAAACTCCCTTACTCCTGTTTTTCGTCTGATCCATAATATAAGAAACCGTTTTTCCCGCTTCGTTTCACTCGGTAAAGAGATTCATCGGACTTTCTGAGCAACTCTTCCGCAATCCGACCGTCTTTGGGAAATAAAGAAATCCCAATTGAAACCCCTACGCGGCATTCATGACCTTGTACATCTATCGGCCTGCGACAGACTGCTACCAGTTTTTCCGCAACGGTTGTCGCTGTTTGCGGGTCGTCCAAATCGGCGGCAATGGCGACGAATTCATCCCCACCGACGCGAGCGACAGTATCGGAGGCGCGCAAAGACCGCTTGAGCCGCTGAGAAATTACGACCAGGGCTAAATCACCCGCCATGTGTCCGTATGCGTCATTGATGGGTTTAAAATTATCCAGATCCAGATACATGACGGCAATCGATTTTTTTGACCTGACCGCGCGTGTAATCGCCGAATCCAACAGTTCCGACAACAGAAGTCGATTCGGCAATCCCGTCAGCCCGTCGTGGTTCGCGATATGCGATACTTTCCGCGTCAAGCTTTCAAGGGCCGCTTTTTCTGCCTGGAGCGCCGCGTTCACCCGTCCGAGTTCTTCATGGATGCGGGAATTTTCCAGCGCAACCGCGACGAAAGAAGCTAAGGCGGAAAGTAGCTTCAAGTCCTCTTCCGAATAAGCGCCTGAGCGTGGGCTCTGCACGCCGATGACACCGATCACAAGCCTATCCAGGAAAAGAGGCACGTACATCGCTGAGGCGGTATTTTTTCCGAAACAGAATTTTATCGCTGATACGTCGGAGAGCAGTAACGGCTCGCCGCGAGTAATCACTTGGGAAGCTAGGCAACCAGAACCCGTAACCGGAATCGAAAATGGAGCTATGCGCTGTTTATTCTCGATCGCCAAACTAAAATCCAGAGATTCCTTGGTTGAATCCAGAACAGCCAGACAAAAATCCGATACATCGATCAACGAAGTTAGACTGTCGAAGACCGTCGAGGCGATGAAACCGGTATCCAGGGACGAAGCGACTTCCCTCCCTATTTCCGCTACAGCCCGCAAGCGCGCGTTGGTGAGTTCAAGCTCATGACGGCGTTCTTTAAGTTCAACATTACGCAGACGATAAATTTCGGCTTCTTGCCGCGCGCTTTCAAGTTGGTTATGTACTTCGGCGCTCTGTACCAGCCGAGCTACACGTTCGCCGGATATCGCGTCCTCCATTTCGTGAAAACGCTTATAATCGGCAAGAGACTCCGCGATATTACCCGTCTTTTCATGAATGAGCGACCGGAGACGGTACGCTTCAGCTAGCTTTCGCCTGGCGCCGGCTTTCAAGGCCGTACCCGCGGCTTCGGCCAGTTCACTCAAGGCTTTATCGTACTCTTCCCCATCGATGTATAAATCGGCGCTCTGCAGCATTATCTCAATAAGCCAGAGCGTGCCGTTTGCGCCGCTCGCGGTTTTCAAAGCTCTGTCTAAAAGCGCTCGCGCTTTTTCACGATTCTTGCGACGCTTTTCTACGACAGCCAGCGTCGCGCACGCGCGGGCCTGGACTTCCGGATACGACGCGCGATCGGCGGCGTCCAAGGCAAGTTCCAGATATCCGGCGGCGTTTTCGGTCTCACCCAATTCGAGCAAGGTTTGACCAATCCGCAGCAAAACAATAACGCTAATTTCGTCGGTTCGGCCCGAGGACTCTTTGCATTCATTCAGAAGTTCGGACGCGCGCATAAAATAAGAGAGCGCTTCCCGCTGCTCGCCGGAATCAGTCAATACTTCGCCGATATCGTTCAACGCCGCGGCTTCCCGGTCAAGATCGTGAACGGACCGCGCGAGTTCCAGGGATTTCATGTAGCGTTCAAGAGCTTTATCGTATTCCCCGCGCACACGGTTAACCGACCCGAGAAGGTCAAACGCGCGCGACGCGTTCGACAGTTCGTCTTGGCCGAGAAAGGTTTCCAAGGCTTCAGTCGCGGCGGCTTCCGCCTCATCGAGGTCACCCGACTGGTAGCGAGACCGCGCGAATGCAAGCAAGTCGGAATCGTCGGCGTTCATTTGACTATTATATTGAAAATCGCTCGTTCGATCATCCCCTTTTTTAGTGTCCTCTTTTCCAGGTATTCTTCCATTTTGATTTTCTTTTCAGTATAGTGCTAGCACAATTATACAAGCGATTATGAGAGGTAGATATGAAAGCGTATCCCATAGCCGATTCCGTCTTCTGTTTACACGCGGATATCGATACTGATGATTTGTTTGAGGGCATCTGGCCCATTCCTCATGGCGTCTCACTCAATTCATACCTCGTTAAAGGCGAAAAGATCGCTCTATTAGACCTGGTGAGAGACTGGTTTGGCGCTCCGACACAACTTTCAGATGAACTCGCCTCTATCGGAGTATCGTTCAAGGATATCGATTATCTCATCCTCAACCATTTGGAACCCGATCACACCGGATGGCTGGCTGAGTTTAAAGCCCTCAATCCGAAGGTTGAAATCATCTCGACGGCGAAGGGTATTGAACTGGTCAAATCCTTCTATAAAATAAATGAAGGACTCCGCGCGGTGAAAACCGGAGATACCCTCGATCTGGGGGCCGGTAAGATACTACATTTTATTGAGACTCCGAATGTTCATTGGCCTGAAACTATGATGAGTTGGGAACCGATATCCGGCACCCTGTTCACCTGCGACGGATTCGGTTCGTTCGGAAAACTCGGTGACCGCGTCTTTGACGATCAGTTCAGCGCACTGGAACATGAGTTTTTTGAGAAAGAAAGCCTCCGATATTACGCGAATATTGTGTCTTCGTTCTCGGTGTTTGTGGAACGCGCGGTTAAAAAGATTGAGGAACTCAACGTCAAGTGCGTCGCACCGAGCCACGGAATTGTATGGCGGAAACAGCCGATGAAAATTGTGGAACGCTACCTCAAATACGCGCGCTATATGAACGGCCCCGCTGAAAAGAAAATAGCGATTATCTGGGGATCGATGTACGGCAACACGCGCAAAGGCTTGGACGCCGTCATCAAGGGAATTGAGGCAGAGGGCGTCCCCTACTCCATCCGGCGTGTGCCGAACGAAGACGTCTCTTACGTTCTGGCCGACGCCTACGAAAGCGCGGGACTGGTGCTGGCCATGCCCACCTACGAGTACGCGATGTTCCCGCCGATGGCTTACGCTATAGACATCATGAAGCGCAAACATGTACACGGAAAACAGGTTCTCCGTATTGGTTCTTGGGGCTGGGTCGGCGGCGCAAAGAAGGAATTCGAGGCCGCCGTGGAAGGGCTCAAGTGGACTTGCCTGGAAATGAAAGAATGGGCCGGCGCACCGGGTGAGTCCGATTTGGTGGAGCTTGAGGCCAAGGGCCGGGAACTGGCGAAAGCGGTTAAGGGGCTGACGTAGGAGCATTAAAAAGAAAATAAACCGCGGAGGACGCAGAGGTACGCAGAGGAATACTAATTAAGTATTTTCTTTCCTCTGCGTTACTCTGCGCCCTCTGCGGTAAAAATCTTGAACCCATAAATGGAAAAAACCAATGTCATCCGTATTTTTGAAGCCGCCGGTATTGATTTTGAGATAAAAGAATACTCTGTCGATGAAAATGATCTTTCCGCAGGTCACGCCGCCGAACTGTTGGGTCTTGACCCCGATTCCGTGTTCAAAACCATCGTCCTGCGCGGAGAACGAACCGGGCCTTTCGTGTGCGTCGTTCCCGGCCCCGCCGAGGTTGACTTGAAGAAAGCGGCTCGCGCCGCCGGGGATAAAGCGGCATCGCCCCTACCTCTCAAAGAGCTAGAACCGCTCACCGGCTACGTCCGCGGCGGTTGTTCGCCCATCGGCATGAAAAAGAAGATTCCGACCTTCATCGACGAAACCGCCTTGGTTTTTGACCGCATATCGATAAGCGCGGGTAAGAGAGGCATGCAAGTGCTGGCAGCTCCCGGTGAAATAGCAAAATTAGCAGAGGCGGAATTTAGGGATTTGATGTAAGGTTCAATAGAATGATTTTCTAAGAGGCAAAAATACATATTTTGTTGTTTTTTCAATTGTTTATTATGGATTTTTAGGTTTTTCTTGGAATATTACTCCTAGTTTTTAATTTGATTGAACGTTTTTAACGAAAACCTCTTGAATCCTCCCTCCTATTGGCGTTACTATCCCCTCAACGCCGCGGGGCGCTCTGAGTCGTATTGAGACCTCCTCCGGCCGGGAGGTTCATTGTGAAGAAACGGTTGGCGACGGCGAGGCTCGTACTGGAAGACGGTTCCGAGTTCGTAGGCTGGGCGTTCGGAAAACTTCGTTCGCAGGCGGGGGAAGTCGTTTTCACCACCGGCATGGCCGGCTACCCGCAATCGCTGACCGACCCAAGTTTCCGCGGTCAAATTCTCGTTTCCACCTATCCCTTGGTCGGTAATTACGGTGTTCCGCTTGATCCCAAAACCGACGGCCCGAGCCTAGACGCGCGAGGCATACCGGTACATTTTGAATCCAATCGCGTACAGGTGTCCGGTTTCGTGGTATCGGAAGCGTGCGACGATCCCAGCCACTTCGCTTGTGAAAGCTCTCTTTCCGCATGGCTTGAGAAAAACAACGTTCCCGGCGTCGCAGGAATCGATACGCGGGCTCTGACCGAACGACTACGCGAACACGGCGTCATGCGCGGGAAGATACTCGTGGACGGCACACGCGACGTCACCTACGACTCAGGGGATATCGCGCACCCCGTCGCCGAAGTGTCGGCAAAAAGCGTGACAAGCTACCCCGCCGAACCGACCGGGGGAAAACGAGCTCCCCGGATAGTGCTGGTGGACTGCGGCGCGAAAGCGAACATCCTTCGCTGCCTGATCGCGCGGAAAGTTGAAGTTATCCGGGTACCCTGGAACCATGACCTTTTGGGACTTGAGTACGATGGGATTTTTCTTTCCAACGGACCCGGCGATCCGAAAGCTTGCGGAAAAACCATAGCGACCGTCCGGCGCGCCATAGCGGGAACAAAACCGATATTCGGTATTTGCCTGGGGAACCAACTCATCGCGCTGGCCGCGGGCGCCGACACCTACAAACTTCCGTACGGGCATCGCGGACAAAACCAACCCTGCGTGGAAGTCGGCACAAAACGTTGTTACATAACCAGCCAAAATCACGGTTTCGCGGTCCGCGGCGACACGCTGCCCAACGATTGGGAACCCTGGTTCGTCAACGGCAACGACGGCACGATTGAAGGCGTTCGTTCAGTGAAAGGTCCCTTCTCCGCCGTCCAGTTCCATCCCGAAGGCTGCCCCGGCCCCCGGGACACCGAATTTTTGATCGATCGATTCATCTCCCAAGTACGCGAAAGCGCCGGATTGCCGAAGGATGAAGCGCCTTGGTTGGAAGCGGGCGAAACGCGGGACTCAGCCGTCGCTCGGCTTGCCGCGGAGGTTGCTGAGGCAGCGACGCTACTTTCCGTTCCGGTCGAAACAAAGAAAAAAGCCGGTAAGAAAGCCAAGGGGGGCTCAAAATGAACGCCAACGACATCGCGCTTCCTAAGAAAGTTCTCGTCCTTGGATCTGGGGGGCTCAAAATAGGCCAAGCCGGAGAATTCGATTATTCGGGTTCCCAAGCGCTCAAAGCCCTTCGCGAGGAAGGTATCAAAACCGTACTCATAAACCCGAATATCGCGACTATCCAAACGAGCGAAGGCATGTCCGACGCGACCTACTTTCTCCCGGTCACCCCTGAGTACGTGCGTAAGGTGATCGAAAAAGAAAAACCCGATGGGATTCTTCTTTCCTTCGGAGGCCAAACGGCGCTCAACTGCGGCGTCGCTTTGGACCGCGACGGGACTCTCTATAAACACGGCGTCAGGGTCTTGGGAACCCCGGTCAAGGCGATTGAAGAAACGGAAGATCGGGAATTGTTCGTCAGCAAACTCAACGAAATCGGGGCAAAGTCGCCGCGCTCCATAGCATCCACGGATACCGAGGCGGCCGTTGCTTCCGCGCTGAAAATCGGTTTTCCGGTCATGGTGCGTGTTGCCTATGCGCTGGGAGGTTCCGGTTCCGGCATCTGCCGCAATGAAAGCGAGCTGCGAAAAAAATGCGAAAAAGCCTTCGCGACTTCGCCGCAGGTTCTTGTGGAAGAATGGCTTGGCGGCTGGAAAGAAATCGAATATGAGGTAGTACGCGACCGCTTCGACAACTGCATTACCGTCTGTAACATGGAAAACTTCGATCCGTTGGGCATTCACACCGGCGAAAGCATCGTCGTCGCCCCGTCGCAGACGCTCACCGACTCCGAATACCACAAGCTCCGCCGCGTGGCCCTGGACGTCATCCGTCACTTGGGTATCGTAGGCGAATGCAATATCCAGTATGCGCTTGACCCGTATTCAGAGGACTACCGCATCATCGAGGTGAACGCCCGTCTCTCGCGAAGTTCCGCGTTGGCCTCCAAAGCGACCGGCTATCCCCTGGCCTTCGTCGCCGCGAAGCTCTCCCTGGGCTGGTCCCTGATCGACATAGAAAACCGGATCACGCGCGTCACCAAGAGCTGCTTCGAACCGGCGTTAGACTACTGCGTCGTCAAAGTTCCTCGCTGGGATCTGACCAAGTTCAAGAACGTGGATGTCCGCATCGGAAGCGAAATGAAATCGGTCGGCGAGGTCATGTCCATTGGGCGGACTTTTGAAGAAGCACTGCAAAAGGCGCTCCGCATGACCGGAACCGGCGCTCCAGGTTTCGCGGGCGACGACGAGTTCCTCGGAGCGGGTTTTCGAAACCTAAAAGAAGCCTTGAGCAGTCCTACGGACAAACGCGTGTTCGCCGTATACCGGGCTTTGTCAGAAGGTTGGTCGATCGATAAAATCCACAAATTGACCCGTATCGACCGCTGGTTCCTTTCAAAGATGGCCAACGCCTTTGAATGCGAGAAGGAAGTTCGAGCGCTGAACAAGGCCGATGCGGCGCCGGGATCCGCGCCCGTGTTCCCGGACCGGGAGCTGCTGGTA
>Ga0172379_10005186_pt1 | contig 18422 bp, 23 predicted proteins | sample GrowelOW334metaG_FD_119756 | JGI IMG/M metagenome (GOLD analysis project Ga0172379, IMG submission 119756) | Groundwater microbial communities from an aquifer near a municipal landfill in Southern Ontario, Canada - Groundwater well OW334 metaG | ecosystem: Environmental > Aquatic > Deep...
CGATCTCAATCCGCGCAGCGCACGCGCCGCTACCGCCCATAGCCCGGCGGAGCTGGGGATCCGCTATACCACCGGCGATTATGCCGATCTGGCGGGTGGCGAGTGGGATTTTATTATTTCCAGCCTGGTCGCGCATCATATGACACACGACCAGTTGATCGCTTTCCTGCGCTTCATGGACCGCGAAAGCGCACGCGGGTGGTTGGTCAATGACCTCCATCGCCACGGATTTGCGCATTTCGGTTTCCCGATCCTGGCGACACTCGCCCGTTGGCACCCGATCGTGAAACATGACGGGACATTGTCGATCGCCCGCTCCTATCGCCCCGACGAATGGCCCCCCCTTCTGGCGGAGGCTGGCGTCGATGCGCAGGTTTACCGCACTTTCCCGTTCCGGCTGTGCGTCGAACACGTGCGCTGATCGTCGGCGGCGGCCCGGCGGGCGCAAGCGCCACGATCGTTTTGGCGCGCGCGGGGGCGCCGCATCTGCTGGTCGAGCGCAACCGTGAAACCGGCGATGCGATCTGCGGCGGTTTCCTGAGTTGGCGCACGCTCGAATCGCTGCGCGCGCTCGGCGTGGCGCCCGACGCGCTTGGCCCGGCGCGTATCACCTCCCTAAGGCTGATCGCGGGTGAACAGATGGTCGAAACACCGCTGCGCCGGGCCGCGCACGGCGTATCGCGCCGCCTGCTGGACAGCGTGCTGCTGCAACGTGCCATCGACGCAGGGGCTGCGGTTGAACGCGGGGTGACGGTGCGCGCGGTCGATCACTTGATGGCGCGGTTCGACGACGGGGCGGATCTCGCAAGCGACGCGCTGTTCCTTGCCAGCGGCAAGCATGACGTGCGTGGGTGCGCCCGCCCGGCCGAGGCGCGCGGTCGCGACCCAGCGCTTGGCCTGCGAGTCCGACTGGAGGCGACACCTGGGCTTGAACGGCTGATCGGCGACGCGATCGAGCTGCATCTGTTCGATCGCGGCTATGTCGGCATTGTCCGGCAAGAGGATGGCAGCGCCAATGTCTGCCTGGCGGTGCATCGCTCGGCGATGCTCGAAGCGGGCTCGCCTGCGGCCTTGTTCGACCAACTCGCACGCCGCCACCCCCGGCTGGGTGAACGGCTCGCGTATCGCAGCGACAGCCTGCCGATCGATGCCATCGCCAACATCCCTTATGGCTGGCGCACGCGCGGCGGCACGCCCGGAATTTTCCGCCTGGGCGATCAGGCTGGCGTCATCCCGTCGCTCGCGGGGGAAGGCATGGGCATCGCCATCGCCAGCGGTATCCGCTCGGCCCATGCCTATCTTGCCGGTGGACCGGATGCAGCGGTCGCGTTCCAGACGCGCTTCGCCCGCGCGACGGCTCGGCCGATCCGCCTGGCCGGGCTGGTGCGCGATGCCGCCGAACGCCCCGGCCTGGCCGCCGCCGTCCTGCCCGTGCTGGCCCGCCTTCCCCGCCTGATCGATACGATTGCCGCATTGACGCGGATCGGGCATTCCCCGCTTGACCGCACCCGCGTGCCACAGGATCATTAGCTCTATGCAACACTTCACCCTGTCAGAAACCGAATGGCGCAAAAAATTGAGCCTCGAGGCGTATCACGTCCTGCGTGAGGCCGGGACCGAGCGCGCCTTTTCCGGGCGTTATAACAACAACAAGGCCGACGGTATGTATCGGTGCGGCGGGTGCGCGCAGCCGCTGTTCGATTCGGCCGACAAATATGATTCGGGGTCGGGCTGGCCCAGCTTTACCCAGCCAATTTCGCCCGAATATGTATCCGAACATACCGATCGCACCCACGGCATGACCCGGACCGAGGCGCGCTGCGCGCGGTGCGACGGGCATCTTGGCCATGTCTTCCCCGATGGCCCGCCGCCAACGGGCCTGCGGTATTGCATGAATTCGCTCAGCCTGGATTTTCGCGCCCGGGGGAGCGTTGACAGCGACGAAACGCATGGTTGATTCATGCGGCTACGGCTTGTCGGAATGACCGACAAAGCCTAACGCTGCAGCGCTTCATGGCCCGCTCCTATTTCTCCGCCCCTCGCTCCGCGCGTGTGCCTCTGTGGCGCAAGAGCCTGGTTTTGGCCGCACAACTTGGCGGCGGCCTTGCGCTGCTCGCGTTTCTGGCGCTGCTCATCACCGTCTATGTTTCGAAAGGACAGTTGCCGAGCTTCGACGAGCTGAAATCCTCACCCAACGGCCAGATGATCCGCGTTCATGCCGCCGACGGTACAGTAATCGTGTCGATGGGCCCAAGCTATGGCGAATGGCTGCCCTATGACCGGATCCCCACGGTGATGCGCGACGCGATGATTTCGGTCGAGGATCGCCGCTTCCGCTCCCATCCCGGTGTCGATCCGATCGGGATGGCGCGCTCGGTCCAGGTCAGGCTGGAGCGCGGGCACTGGAGGCAGGGCGGGTCGACCATTACGCAGCAGCTCGCGCGCAACATCTTCCTCAATTCCAGCAAAAAATTCGGCCGAAAGATCCGCGAGGGCATTCTCGCACTCGCGCTGGAGCGCAAGTTCAGCAAGGATCAGGTCCTCGAACTGTATCTCAACAAGGTCTATTTCGGCGGCGGGGCATACGGCATTGATGCTGCTTCGCGGAAATTCTTCGGCCACGGCGCCGAGCATCTGAGCCTGACCGAAGCGGCGGTCATCGCCGGGCTGGTCAAGGCCCCGTCCAATTACTCGCCGACCGCCGACATCGATGCCGCTCGTGGTCGCGCTGGCGTTGTGCTCAAGCTCATGCAGCAAACCGGGGTCATCACTGCTGCTCAAGCCGGCGAGGCGCGGGTTGACCAAATCGCGTTTGTGCCCGAAGCGCGCCAGAACAGCGTGCGCTACTTTACCGATTGGGCGCTGCCGCAACTCGAACTTCTGATCGACGAAACCCAGCGGCCGCTGGAAGTGTGGACGACGCTCGACCTCAACATGCAGCGCACCGCCGATGCCGCGATCCGCGACAATGCGCCCAAGGGTGCGCAAGGCGCCCTGGTGGCAATCGACCGCGATGGTGCCGTCCGCGCGATGGTTGGCGGCACCGATTACGTCACCTCCAACTATAATCGCGCGACGCAGGCAGAGCGGCAGCCGGGTTCGGCGTTCAAGCTGTTCGTTTATCTCGCCGCACTTGAAGCCGGGCATAAGCCCGAGGATCAGGTGGTCGATGAACCCGTGACGATCGACGGCTGGAGCCCGCGCAACGATTCACGCCACAATAGCGGCGCGATGTCGCTGCGCACCGCCTTTGCCTATTCGGTCAACACCGTTGCGGCCAAGCTCGGACAGGAAATCGGCTTCAGCACGATCGCCGACATGGCGCGACGCTTCGGTATTACCACCAAGGTCAACACCCATCCCTCGATGGTGTTGGGGTCGTCGGAGGTCCGCCTGCTCGACATGACGCGTGCCTTTGCCAGCGTCGGCAACAAGGGGGTGGCCGTAACGCCTTATGGCATCACCAAGGTGACCGCTGCGGGCGAGACGATTTATGCGCAATCGGTCGATACCAGCCATGTGCTCGTCGCACCGTATGTCGCCGCCGAAATGACCGATCTGCTGCAGACCACCGTCAATACCGGCACCGGCAAAGCCGCGCAAATCGGTCGTCCGGTTGCGGGCAAAACCGGCACCACGACTTCGGGCAAGGATGGCTGGTTCCTGGGCTTTTCCAGCGGGCTGACGACCGGCGTGTGGATGGGCCGCGACGATGCCAAGCCGATCGCCGGCTTGCATGGCGGCACCGCACCCGCGCGCGCCTTTGCCGCGTTCATGAAGCCCGCCGTTGCAAACCGCCCGGTCGAGCAGTTCGACACCAAGGTGACGCTGCCCGAATTCCAGCTCGAACCCGACCAGGAATCCTATTTTGGCGAGGCCGATAACGGCCTGTTCGTCGATGCCGATGGCAATCCGGTCGATCCCGATCAGGCACCGCCCGCCCAACCGGGCCAGCGCGTCGATGCCGATGGCAACCCGATCGAGACGCGCCCGCCGCAGCAATCCGACACGCCGCCTGCAGAAAAGAAAAAGGGCGATGGCGACAAGCTCGACCAAGCCTGGCTTGATCGTGTTCTAGGCCGCGACGGCCCGCGCCCGGCCCCGAGCCCTACGCACGCCCCCGCTGACCGTCAGGATTCGCGCCCGACCCAGTGAATCGCGGCACCATTGGCGCGCAACCAGCGGCGGGATTCCTCGGGGTTCCGCTCGTCGAGCAACGCCAGTACGCGGTAGAAATGCGCGCTGTGGTTCATGTGCAGCCGGTGCGCCACCTCATGCGCGACGGTCGAGCGGCGCACAAAATCGGGCATCAGGATCAGCCGCCAGCTATAGCGGATCGTGCCGTTCGAGGCGCAACTGCCCCAGCGCGTTTTGGGATCGCCGATCGCGACCTCCGTCACGCTAACCCCGGCACGCGCCGCGAACTCCGCCGTCTCCGCGCTCAGCACGCGCGACGCCTCGCGTTTCAACCACAGCAGTACGCGCCGCGACAGGCCATCGCGCGTGCCGCCGCACCGCAGCACCCCGGCATCCCGCTCGACACGCCGCGCGGCGGTTTCCTCCCACAGGATCGTCAAATGTCCGTCGCCAAAGGGAATGCGTGCGCCCGGCTCGAACGGCAGCGCCTGCGGCAGGCGCGCGCGCTGCGCGGCGATCCACGCGGCCTTGCCCTCGGCCCAGGCCAAAGCCGCTTTCAACGGCGCGCGCGGCGGCAACACCAGCCGTACCCGGCCCGTCGCCGAATCCACCGATAGCCGTGCTCGCCGCGCCCGCGCGTTGCGCACAACCTCGAGCGGCGCGCTCACAATTCGCGATCGACCAGATGATATTCGAGCTCGCCGGCATCATCCTCCGACACCGTCCAGCCGCGCACCGATTGCCCGGCCCGGTGCACCGCCTCGCGATCCCCGCAAACCAAATAGTGCCAGTCGTAAAGCGGCTCGTCCGCCGCGCGCAGCCGGTACGCACAGGTCGCAGGCAGCCAATCGATCGTGCGCACGTTCGAGCGGCTCAGGCGCACGCATTCGCTGACATAGGCGTGGCGATGCTTATAGTTGGAGCACAACGCCGTCTCGCGATCGAGCAAGCGGCACGAGACGTTGGTCGGCAACAGCTCGCCCGTTTCCTCATCCTCCAGCTTGTGGACGCAGCATTTGCCGCAGCCGTCGCACAACGCCTCCCACTGCCCGCGATCGAGCGTGTCGATCGGCTCTTCCCAGAAGCGGCTAGTCATCGGCGTGGCTCATCGTACCCAGCGGTCGAGTTCGGTCGCGACGTCCTGCGGCGTCTTGTCCTGCGGCAACAAGGCGACAGGCTTGCCCGCCGGGTCCATGAGATAGGCAAAGCGCGCGTGCGCGACGAGATAGCCGCCCTCTGCATTGGGCTTTTCCGCCTCGAAATACGCGGCATAGGCCTTGGCTACCGCCGCGATTGCTTGCGGGCTTCCGGTCAAACCGACCATGCGCGGGTGGAAAGCGGACACAAAGGTTTTCAGCACGGTCGGCGTGTCGCGCGCGGGATCGACCGTGACAAAGATCGGTACGACCTTGGCCCCCCGCACCGGGTCCTTCGCCTCGAACACCCGCAATCCCGCACCGATGGTTTGCATATCGGTCGGGCATACGTCCGGACAAAAGGTGTAACCGAAATACATGATCCGATAATGCCCCGCAAAATCGCGGTCGGTGCGGACATGCCCATTCTGGTCGGTCAGCGTGAAGGGCCCGCCCAGCGCAGCGCCATCGAGCGGTGGACGGGCCGGTGTGGCGGGGCCGCTACAGCCGACCGGCAAAACTGCAAGAAGCAGGATGGAGAGCGCGCGGGCGATGTCGTTCATAGCGTCGCCAGACATGATCTGTTAGGGTCGCGGGTGCAAGCTTTGCGCAAATCCGCTCGTATCTCGCGACCATGCCAGGACGTTTTCGATGACCCTCCGCACCGCCTCCATCGCCGTTGCCCTGATCGCGGCGGCACCGCTAGCGCTTGTTTCCGGCCCTGCTGCCGCCCAGCTTGGCCAATCGGAAGGCTATAAGTTTCTTCAGGCGATCAAGGACGCCAAGAATGACGAAGTCATCGCCTTTCTCGACAAGCCCGGTGCGACCGTGGTCAACACACGCGATCCAGGTACGGGTGAAGGTGCGATCCACATCGTCGTGCGGCGCGGCGATGTAGCCTATCTCAATTATGTGCTTTCAAAGGGCGCTGACCCCAATTTGCGCGATCGGCGGGGCGAATCGGGCATTTTGCTGGCGGCGCGTCTTGGGCGACAGGAGATGGTCCAGATTCTCGCCAAGGGTGGTGCCAATATTAACCTTGCCAATGCGAGCGGCGAAACCGCGCTGATTGTCGCGGTGCAACGGCGCGACACAGTGATGGTGCGCGCCTTGCTCGATCTTGGGGGCGACCCTGACCAGGCCGATCGACTCCAGGGATTTTCCGCCCGCGATTATGCCCATCAGGATGGCCGGGCCTCGGCCATCGCCACGATGATCGACGCCACGCCGAAAAAGGAACGGCGCGCGGTTTCCGGCCCAAAACTCTAACCGCCTAGCCCAGCCCGATATCTGCATCGGGATCGGTCAATCCGATCAACCGCCGTCCCGCGCGTCGCCCGAACGAAAGCGTGGCGCGTTTGCGCACGGCGGCGGGCAGCGGCACGCTATGTGCCTCGCGCACAATCGCCGCATCGTAGCGATCCGCAACGATGATGCCGGTGCGTTCGGGCAAAAAAGCCGTTCCATGAAGCGGAGAAATATCGAACCCGCTTGGCACCGCCCAATAATAGCGGTCACAACAGCCAAGATAGTCGGTCCACTTGCCATCGCCGAGCAAATCCGCTCGCGAAACCTTGATCTCGATGATGACGATCTGCCCGCGCGCATCGATCGCCATCAAATCGGCGCGGCGATTGCCGTCCAGAGGAACCTCTGTCAGCGCCACCAGATCGTGTCGCAACAGCATCCGGATCGTGCCGCGCGCAACATGCGCAGCACTCAGCGGCCCATCGAAGGCAGGGTCAGGAAATGACGAAAGCATTTCCCGACTTTAGAACATTCGGCGAACACGTCAAACGTGGCCAGCGCGCTTAACGGAAAAAGACGTGATTCCCGATCGCGGCAACCTGCTCACGATGCCAGCCCGTCGCAATGCCGCGCGCATGGAAATACATCGCGCCCGACGCAGGGCTGTCCCACACGTCGGCAAGGGCGACGCGTGCAACCGCAAGCGCGGTGCGATATTGCTTGTTCTGCGAAATGGCCGGAACACGACCGCCGCGCACGAACGAAAATTGGCCGGGCTGCTTCACCACCGAGCAAACCGTCTTGGGAAAACGGCCCGACTTGGACCGGTTCAGGATAACCTCGGCAACGGCAAGCTGGCCACTGAGCGGTTCGCCCTTGGCTTCGAAATAAATGGCGCCCGCCATGCACTGCAGATCATCATCGATCGTTTCAGGAAGCGCCTGTGCTGCCACCGCAGCGTCGAGCGTAGGATAGATAACCTCGTCATCATCCTGCTGACCAGCGGCGCTATCGTTAGCCGCGTCTGCGGGCGCAGGGGCAACCGCAGGATTCAGAACAGGTTGGGGAACGGGAGGCTGGGACTGGGCGTTGATAACGCGACCAAGGTCCTGAGCGAAGCCGGGGGTCCCGAGGCCGATGAGGGCGGCGACGGCAAAAGAAAACGCCGCAAAGCTTGCGACGCGATTCGAAAACGACATGAACACTACAAAAATGCGGTTGGTGCGCGAACAGGATCGACTCGATTGTCACCCCGCCGGACAGCCCCCCGACTGCGTAACCTGGTCGGATCGCACCCGACACGGCACAACGCACGTGGCTAATACCCTCCTTCTAGGGGGAGAAACGATCTGGTCAACCAAACGCGATCGTTTCTGCGGCGAATCGTTCCGCTGACGCGATGTCCAGTTCAACCACCCACAAATCGGGATCGCGGGCGCGACGCCTGCGCCAATAGGCTTCGCGCTGCGTAATATCGCCTGGATCGGCGGGGCCGGTCTCGACCAAAGCGGGCGCGCCCGTGGGGCCGATCGCGCGCTCCATCACCTTGGACAAACCCATAGTATCGTTCAAAATCAAAAGAATAGATCCAGATTCGGCATCGCCGCGCGCGCGCACCATCCCCATTCCGCCCGCATCGTTCACGCGTTTGAGCAACGCCGATATCAGGATACCCGTCGGCAGCGATCCGGTCACACCGCACCGTAGCCAGGCAAACCCGCCAGCGCTATCCGCGAGCGCATGAAGGTTCCGGTGCCTCGCGCGGCCTCTTCGCCATCGGCATCGATCAAGCGAGCCTCCGCGACGAAGACGCGCCGCTGGCCAGAAATCCAGCGCCCCTCTGCCACGACCGGACCTTCGCGCAGCGGTTTCGTCAGCAACAGGTTGAAGGCCGTCGTCAGCAAAAACCGGTCGGTCACCAGGCTGTTGGCGGCGTAAAAAGCGGCGTCGTCGAGCATTTTGAAATAGCTCGTGCCGTGCGCCGCGCCGCCGGCGTGAAAGTACCGCTGGTCGATCACAAAATCGATCCGCGCGACGCCGGGCTGGGGGATGGTCAGTGTTGATTCAAACAAGCGATTGATGGGTGCCGCCGCGTATAGGGACTCGAGCGCGCGGAAATGTGCGGCCTGGCCCGAAGGCACCGTTGTCGGATCAGGCTGCGTCACGAACCTGCTCTGCGGTCAGCAAGGCAACCAGGGCATCGCGCGACCCCGCGCCGCGCAGCTTCTCGACCAGCAACTGATCCCGCAAGGTCCGCGAAACCCGTGCCAGTGCCTTGAGATGGGTGGCCCCGGCATCGGGCGGCGACAGCAGCATGAATACGATATCGACCGGAAGATCATCCACTGCATCAAAATCGAGCGGATGGGCCAAACGTGCGAACACCCCACACACCTGCGTCAAACCCGAGACCCTGCCGTGCGGCGTCGCAACGCCCCCGCCGAATCCGGTCGATCCCAACTTTTCGCGCGTCGTCACCGCCTCCAGAACGGTCGCGGTGTCGAGCCCGTAAACGCTCCCCGCAACCGCCGCCATCTGTTGAAACAAGGCCTTGCGCGTCCCGATGCTCACCCGTTCCAGAACGGCATCGGGGGCCAGAATATCATGCAGGTCGGTCATTGCGATCCTTATGCCCCGTCCGGTTGGGGCTTTGGCGGCCAATAGCGCCGATCCCGAACCCGCGAAAGCGCGAGCATCCCGCTGGGAAATGCTCGCGCCCTTGCTCGATCAGGTTCTCGATCAGGCTTGGCGCTGCGGTTCGACCCAACCGATCGTACCGTCGCCACGGCGATAGACCATATTATAGGTCCCGGAGCCGCTGTTGCGGAACAGCAATGCAGTCGTATTGCGCAAATCGAGCATCATCACTGCATCGGACACCGATGCGTCGGGGACATCCACGCGCGTTTCGGCGACGATCAGGGGATAATCCTCAACCTCCTCCTCGGCCGCGGGCTCCTGAAAAACGGTGTAGCCCGCATTGTCGGCGATAATCCCGTCATTCACGGTGATGGCCGCAGCCGCGCCCGCGCTGCGGTCCTTCAAACGACGCATGTAGCGCCGGAGCTGCTTTTCGATCTTGCTGGCGGCCCCTTCAAAGGCGGCATGGGCCTCGGACGCATCACCGCGCCCTTTCAGGATCAAACCCTGCATGACGTGCGCGACGATATCGCAGGTGAAGCGGTTGTCGTGCGGCCCCTTGCCGAAGGTGACCTGCGCGGAAATGGCGCGCGCGAAATATTTGGTGGCGATGGCTTGGAGCCGGTCGTCGACATGGGTCTTGAGCGCCGCGCCCGTTTCGACCTGATGGCCGGAAACCCGAATATCCATGAACCTTCTCCTTCAATGAGCCGCCGTCGCTATGGCGATCGTCAGCCGGCAGTTGACACCTTCCGGGTGCCACGGCCCCCCAAATCACATCGCGTGGTCGCTCCCCCACAAAGGATTGACCACGGTCTTCAAGAAGGCCGCATGGCGTGCGCGCTCCTCCTCGCTGACACTGAACACGCGCGGCGGTCGTATGACCGCCGGACTGGCCGATACGGTTGGGGCTTCCTCCACCACCGCTTCGCTGACCAGGCCCAGACCAATCTGTCGACCGCCGGTCAACTCGACATAGACCTGGGCGAGCAACTGTGCGTCGAGCAAGGCTCCGTGCAACGTGCGATGGCTGCGATCGATCCCGTAGCGGCTGCACAAGGCATCCAGGCTGTGCTTGGCCCCAGGATGGCGCATCCGCGCCATCGCGACGGTATCGACCATCCGATCCATCGCAACGGTGGTGCGCCCGCACCGCTTCAGTTCGCCGTTGAGAAAGCCGAAGTCGAAGCTGGCATTGTGCGCGACAAGCGGACTGTCGCCGATAAACTCGAGCAGATCGTCGACCAGATGCGGGAAGAGCGGCTTGTCGGCGAGGAAAGCGTCGCTCAACCCGTGGACGCGTTGCGCCTCGGCCGGCATCGACCGTTCGGGATGAAAATAGGCGTGGAACGTGCGCCCGGTCTCGACCCGGTTGACCATCTCCAGACAACCGATTTCCACCATGCGATCGCCATCGGCAAAACTGAAGCCGGTGGTCTCTGTGTCGAAGACGATCTCACGCATAGGGATATTATAGTGGGACGTCGCGGGCCGCTAAGCAAGCGATGATGGAATGTACCGCGCGACGTGTATCCTCATGCGTGCCATCGGTCGGCACGACAAAATCGGCGCGCGTGACCTTATCGGCATTGGGCATTTGGCGCGCATGAATCGAATCGAGCTTTTCCGGGGACATACCCGGCCTGGCAAGGACGCGTGCCCGCTGCACATCGGGCGGTGCGGATACCACCACCACCGTATCGACCCGGGCTTCGCCGCCGGTTTCGAACAATAAGGGGACGTCGAACACGACCATCTGCGCGTCGGCGTGCCGCGCGAGGAATGCGGCGCGTTCCGCCGCCACCGCCGGATGAACGATCGCCTCGAGTCGCGCGAACGCACCGGGATCGTTCAGTACCATCTGGCTCAATCGTGCACGGTCCACCCCATCGGGCCCGGTCGATCCGGGAAAGGCCGCCTCGATTGCGGTAACGAGTCGCCCGCCTTTGGCTTGCAGCCGGTGCACCGTGGCGTCGGCATCGAACACCGGAATGCCGGCTTCGGCAAACATCGCCGCCACGGTCGATTTGCCCATCCCGATCGACCCGGTCAGGCCAATCGTAATCATGCCGTCAACAGCGCGCGCAGCCGCTCGTCGCTGGACTCGTCGCGCGGTGGCGATACACCGAAGAACAGTTCGAACGCCAACGCCGCCTGCCCGATCAGCATGTCGAGCCCATCGACCGTTTCCAGATCCCGCGCGCGCGCCGCCGCAAGCAACGGCGTTTCCAGCGGCGCATAGACGACGTCATATACGACCGCATCCTCGGGCAGTGGATCGAGATCGAGATCGAGCGGTGCCTGCCCAACCATGCCGAGCGCACTGGCATTGACCAGCAACGCCGCCGGGGGCAGCGTGGCGTCGAGTGGCAGCGCCTTGCCCTTCAGTCCGAAGGACGAGAGCAACGCCGCCGCCTTCAACACATTGCGGTTGAGGATGGTGACCGGGCCAACCCCAAGCCGCGACAGCGCGAACAGCACCGCGCGCGCCGCGCCGCCCGCCCCGACCACGATGATGGGCGCGCCTGTCAGATCCATCTCGGCAATCGGCGCATAAAAGCCGGCGGCATCGGTATTGGTGCAGGCCAGCGTACCATCCTCACCGCGAAAAACGGTGTTGGCGGCGCCGATGGTGCCCCGTACATTACCCGGATCGGCGATATGATCGAGCACCGCTCCCTTATGCGGAATCGTAACGTTACACCCGCGCCAATCAGGATTGCCCGCGCGTTCTGCGAAATACGCGGCGAGCCCATCGGCGGTGACATGGCAGGCGGCATAGCGCGCCTCCAGCCCCAGCGCTTCGATCCAGAAGCCGTGGATCAGCGGTGATTTGGAATGGCTGATCGGATCCCCGATCACCTCGGCAAACATCATGACGTCATCACCCCGCGTACCCGCAGATAATCCAGCACCGGCAACAGCGGTAAGCCGAGCACGGTGAACTGGCTGCCTTCGATTCGGCTGAACAATTGAGCCCCTGGCCCCTCGATCCGATAACATCCGACGCACCCCGATATTTCGGGCCATTCCAGATCGAGATACGATTCGATGAACGCGTCCGACAGGGGGCGCACATGCATCCGCGCACGATCGACCACGCGCCACACCGGGCGCCCGCCCTCGGCCATCACCGCCGCGCTGACCAATTCGTGCCGCTTGCCCGAGAGGCGCCGCAAATGGTCTGCCGCCTCGGCCCGGTTGCGCGGTTTGTCGAGCATCGACCCGTCCTCGAGCGCGACCACCGAGTCGCACCCCAACACCAACGCTTGCCCGTCCCCCGATGATATCTTGATTGCCTTCAGCTCGGCCAACGCATCGGCGAGGTCACGCGCGCCACAGCCATCACCGAGCAACGCCGCCTTTGCCGAATCCTCATCGACCCCGGCGGAAACCGCTTCAAACGGTACACCTGCCGCCGTCAGCATCGTGCGACGCGACGCGCTTTGCGACGCCAGGACAACTCTCATGGTTCACCACTCGTATCGCCGCGCCGTTCACCCACCAACGCGATGATCGCCGCCGCCGTTTCCTCGATTGAGCGCCGTGTCACATCGATCACCGGCCAGCCATTGTCGGCAAACATCCGCCGCGCAAACGCCACTTCGCGCGTGACCGCTTCCTGATCGACATAAGCAGTCTCGACCTTCTCGTTGAGCGAAAGCAATCGGTTACGCCGCACCTGAATCAGCCGGTCCGCGCTTGTCGTAAGCCCGACCACGATCGGATTCTTCAATGTGTAGAGGCTTTCGGGCGGTGGGCTTTCCAGCACGATCGGGATGTTGGCGGTCTTGAAGCCGCGATTGGCGAGATAGATCGACGTCGGCGTTTTCGACGACCGCGACACGCCCGCCAACACGATATCCGCTTCTTCCCAATCCTCCGCCAAAATCCCGTCATCATGCGCGATGGTGAACTGGATGGCATCCACCCGTGCGAAATAGGCAGCGTCGAGCACATGCTGCCGCCCGGGACGCGCCTTGGCCGCTTGGCCAAGCAACCCGGAAAGCGCCCCGGTCACGCCGTCAAGCGGAGCAACCGCCGGCAGGCCAAGCGCACGGCAGCGCGTCTCAAGTGTACGCCGCGTCTCGCTATTCACCAACGTGAACAGCACCAGCCCGGGATTTTGGGAGACTTCCTGAAGGATCCGCTCGAGATGTGCTTCAGTACGTACCATCGGCCAGAAATGCCGGATCGTCTCGACATCATCATATTGCGCAAGCGCGGCCTTGGCGATGTTCTCGAGCGTTTCGCCAGTCGAATCCGACAGCAGATGGAGATGCAGCCGCATCAAAAGGGCCGGGTGGACGATGCTGTGGACAACATGAGGAGAAGCGCTAGCGCAACTTTGCGATCCGGCAAAGCGGCTTGCCCACGGTGGACAACCCGCAGTTTATCCACAATCGAACGCACAGCGGGCGATTGTGCCAACACCCTGTGGATAATGGGGACAAAAATGCCGACTCACGCGAGAGTCGGCATTGCCAAAACGCCAGCCTGTTGGCTTTTCGGGGATGACGGCATAAGCCCCGCTATCGACGTGCCTACAACCACTTCATCCTTTCAAGATTCTAGAATCTTTTAGAAGAGGGTCAGACGATTCCGACCATGAAGAAGCCGCTCCTCGCCACGCTGCAAGGTGATCGTCAGCCGAGTCCCCCGGTTTGGCTCATGCGCCAGGCTGGCCGCTATCTCCCTGAATATCGGGCACTTCGCGCGGAAAAAGGTGGCTTTCTCGCGCTCGTCAACGACAGCGCCGCAGCAGCCGAGGTCACGATTCAACCGATCCGTCGCTTTGGCTTCGACGGCGCGATTCTGTTCTCGGATATCTTGATGGTGCCATCGGCGCTGGGCCAGAGTCTAAGCTTTGGCGTGGGCGAAGGTCCGGCACTGCAACCCGCACTGATCGATCATGCCCTGCAAGGCCTCCAGGCGGCGCCTGAGCGGCTCGATCCGGTTTACGAGACTGTGCGCCAGGTCACGGCACTGTTGCCGCCACAGACCACCTTTCTGGGCTTTGCGGGAAGCCCGTGGACCGTGGCTACCTATATGGTTGCCGGGCATGGCAGCCGTGACCAAAGCGAGACGCGACGCTTCGCTTATGCCGACCCAAAGGCGTTCGGGGAGATTATCACGGCGATCGCTTCGTGCACGGTCGACTATCTGTCAAAACAGATCGAGGCGGGTGTCGAGGCGGTGCAATTGTTCGACAGTTGGTCGGGCAGCCTCAGCCCGGCGCAGTTCGAACGTTGGGTGATCGCGCCCAATGCCGCGATCGTCAGTGCGTTGCACGATCGCCATCCGGGGGTGCCCGTGATCGGCTTTCCCAAAGGTGCGGGCGAGAAACTTGCGGCTTATGTCCGGGAAACCGCCGTCAACGCGGTCGGGCTCGACGAAACCGTCGATCCCGAATGGGCCGCAGCAACGCTGCCCCAGGATCTCCCCGTACAAGGCAATCTCGATCCGCTCGTGCTGATCGCCGGTGGCGCGGCGATGGAACAGGCTGCCGCGCGTATTCTTGCAGCCTTTGCCGACCGCCCCCATGTCTTCAATCTCGGGCACGGTATCCTGCAGGATACGCCGATTGCCCATGTCGAGCAGTTGCTCGCCTTTGTTCGGAGCGCTGGATGATTGGAATGCTCGGCAATGCCTATCCTTGGGTGAAGGCGGCGCATGTCATCTTCGTCGTGTTCTGGATGGCCGGCATGTTCATGTTGCCACGCTATCTCGTCTATCATCAGGAGGCGCTCACCAGCGGCGGGATCACTTCCCCCGAGGCAGCCTTGTGGGTCGATCGCGAACGCAAGATCCGCAATATCATCTTGACCCCTTCGATGATTATGGTGTGGATTCTGGGGCTGACGCTTGCCGCCAATATCGGTCTGTTTTCGGGGCAGGACGGGCTTGGCTGGCTGCACTTGAAGCTGGCGTTGGTTCTCGTCCTCAGCGGCTATCATGGCTGGGCGGTGGGCTATGCGCGCAAGCTCGCCGCGGGCAAACCGACGCTGACCGGGCGGCAGTTGCGCCTCATCAATGAAGTGCCGGCGGTGCTGGTGACTTTCATCGTCATTCTCGTGATCGTCCAGCCCTTCTGAGCAACCACGTCTCGCCTTGACGGGTGGGGCACGGCCCCGTATCTCACTCCAGTGTCGCGATGCGGCGGGTCAACCCGTTCGGTCGTGGCATCCTTCCTCTAGCATCGTCGCGTACCCTTCGCCGACTGAAGCTCTTTCCCCAGCATCCTTTATGCCCGGACGCCCGCAATGCATCTTAAAGACCTGAAAAACAAAAAGCCGGCCGAGCTGGTCGCGATGGCCGAAGAACTCGGCATCGAGAGCGCGTCGACGCTGCGCAAGCAGGATCTGATGTTCGCGATCCTCAAGGTCCAGGCCGAAGAGGGCGAACAGATCATGGGTCTGGGCACGATCGAAGTGCTGCCCGACGGTTTCGGCTTTCTGCGTAGCCCCGAAGCCAATTATCTGGCCGGGCCCGATGACATTTACATTTCGCCCAACCAGGTCCGTAAATTCGGCCTGCGCACCGGTGACACCGTCGAAGGCGAGATCCGCGGGCCCAAGGATGGCGAGCGCTATTTCGCCTTGGTCAAGCTGACCGCAGTCAATTTCGATGATCCCGAGGCGGTGCGCCACCGCGTCAATTTCGACAACCTCACCCCGCTCTATCCCGATGAGAAGCTGACGCTCGATCCGTCGGACCCGACGATCAAGGACAAGTCGGCGCGGGTGATCGACATCATTTCGCCGCAAGGCAAGGGTCAACGTACGCTGATCGTGGCGCCGCCGCGCGTCGGCAAGACGGTGATGCTGCAGAACATTGCCAAAGCGATCACCGACAATCACCCCGAGGTGTTCCTGATCGTCCTGTTGATCGACGAGCGCCCCGAGGAAGTCACCGACATGCAGCGTTCGGTCAAGGGCGAGGTGGTCAGCTCGACCTTTGACGAACCCGCCACGCGCCACGTGCAAGTGGCCGAAATGGTGATCGAAAAGGCCAAGCGCCTGGTCGAGCACAAGAAGGACGTGGTGATCCTGCTCGACTCGATCACGCGTCTCGGCCGTGCCTACAACACCGTCGTCCCTTCTTCGGGCAAGGTGCTGACCGGCGGCGTCGACGCCAATGCGCTCCAGCGTCCGAAGCGCTTCTTCGGTGCTGCGCGCAATATCGAGGAAGGCGGTTCGCTGTCGATCATCGCGACCGCGTTGATCGACACCGGCAGCCGCATGGACGAAGTCATCTTCGAAGAATTCAAGGGCACGGGTAACTCGGAAATCGTGCTCGACCGCAAGGTCGCCGACAAGCGCATCTTCCCGGCGCTCGACGTCGGCAAGTCGGGCACGCGCAAGGAAGAGCTGCTGGTCGACCAGAGCAAGCTGTCCAAAATGTGGGTGCTGCGCCGCATCCTCATGCAGATGGGCACGATCGATTCGATGGAATTCCTGCTCGACAAGATGAAAAATTCCAAGACCAACGAAGATTTCTTCGACAGCATGAATCAGTAAGCGAGGGTCCCGTCGGCGCTGTCATCGAGCTAAGTCCCCGGGACGGCATCGGGCTTTTGCTCGGTACGCGTTGTTGAAAGTAGTGCATGTTCAATATCGCGGACGTCTTCACCGCCGCTGGATTGGCGACGCTCGGTCAGGTGATCCTGATCGACCTGATCTTCTCGGGCGACAATGCGATGGTGCTCGGCACGCTCGCCGCTGGTCTGCCCTCCAAGCAGCGCAAGCAAGTGCTCGGCCTTGGCGTCGTGATGGCGATGGTGTGCCTGATCGGCTTTGCGCTGATCGCAACCCAGTTGCTGCATGTCGTTGGCTTGCTATTGGCTGGTGGGATTTTGCTATTGTGGGTTGCGTGGAAACTCTATCGCGAAATCGGCGCGACCGCCGAGGCGGCAAACGGTGACCATGCCGCGCCGAGGCAACACAAGACCTTCGCGCAGGCGGCGATTCAGGTCGCGATTACCAATTTGTCGCTGAGCCTGGACAATGTTCTGGCCGTGGCGGGGGCGGCACGCGAGCACCCAGCGGTGCTGTTCTTCGGGCTGGCCCTGTCGGTCACGCTGATGGCGGTCGCCGCTAACTTCATCGCGCGCATCATCGGGCGACATCACTGGATTGCCTATATCGGCTTGGCCGTCATTCTCTTCGTTGCCGGCCGGATGATTTACGACGGCGTCGTTGATCATGAAATTGGCGTGTTGCGGCTGCTTTTCTAAAGAAGCCGGTCGCGATGGCCGCGTCGTTCGAAATCGAGCAGCCAACGTTTGGTCGCAGGGCCCTCACCCGCCGAATACGCTCCCAAGGATCCATCGGCGTTGGTTACGCGGTGGCATGGCACGATGATCGGAAAGGGATTGCGCGCACAAGCCTGGCCAATTGCGCGCGGGCTTGATCCGATTGTGGCGGCAAGACGCCCGTAGCTCAGCACCTCGCCATAGCCGATTGCGATCATTGCATCGCGTAATATCTGGCCCCGGTCGGTTTGCGCATTCGCGAGCGGCAGATCGAACGCGGTGCGCTCCCCGGCGAACCATGCCTGAATTTGGTCGGCGGCGTCGCGAACCGGCGAAGCAGCGCCCAATTTCGGACCACCGCCCATTGCCTCGATTTTTACCGAAGTTACCGCTGTATCGTCACCATAAATCGTAACAACACCGACAGGCGTTGCGATCCGGGCTATATCGCGCGCATACATGGGCAGACTATGCAGCGTGGCGCAGGCCCGCTCAAGCGGAGAAGCGCGATGAAGATCAATGTCGAAGTCGATTGCACACCGGAAGAGGCTCGCCGCTTCATGGGCTTGCCTGATCTCGCCCCCGTTCACGATAAATATGTTGCGATGCTCACCGGCGCGATGGATGGCGTGGTCGCACCCGATTTGCTCGACAATATGGTGCGGAGCTGGATGCCGATGAGCGATGCCGGCATGGGGATGTGGCGCAAAATGTTCGAAAGCGCGACCAAGTAAATTTGCGGTGGGCGGACTCGACACAATTTTCGCAACCTCGAGCGGCGCACCACCCGCGGCGATAGCGATTGTTCGAATGAGCGGGCCGGCGGCTTTTGCCATCGCAACCGCGGTGGCCGGCACATTGCCGCCACCGCGTCGAGCAGCGGCGTATCGATATCGAGGCGCCGCGCGATCTCCAGTACCGAGGAGACCAGCGGGTCGATCTCCATCGGCCGGCCGAGCTCGACGTCGTGGCGGGTCGAGGGCTTGTGGCCGACGATGTCGGTGCCG
>Ga0172379_10005187_pt1 | contig 18420 bp, 13 predicted proteins | sample GrowelOW334metaG_FD_119756 | JGI IMG/M metagenome (GOLD analysis project Ga0172379, IMG submission 119756) | Groundwater microbial communities from an aquifer near a municipal landfill in Southern Ontario, Canada - Groundwater well OW334 metaG | ecosystem: Environmental > Aquatic > Deep...
AAAAAACATATTATTTAAGCGGCGCCATTACTCCAAAACTAACAACTAACAATTCAAAAACCGCCGCTAGAATTGACATTAGTAAAAAGCCTAAAAAGGTAATAACTAAAATTTCGCTATTGAACCCACCAGTAAAACTAAGAATAGCCGAAAGCAAAATCAAAATTAGCAGCAGGGGTAAAACCGAAATTAAAACCACCAAAGCGGAATTCAAAACTTTTTTCTTTTTAAAGCGTAAACTCAAAATTTGACCGAACCGAAACCAAACTAAAGCGCTGCCTCCGGCAAAAATAAAAATTACGACCAAGGGAATAAAGGCAGCAAACACTTCTCCAACCATTAGTAACGAGCCCAGAAGAGAAAGACAAATAAATCCGAAAAAGAAAGCAAAAATTAAAGCCAGATTAAAACCTAACAAAATTAGACCATTTTTTAAAATTTCTTCTTTGACTTTTTCTTGTTTTCGGTTTTTGAAATTTTTTATTAACCCCATAATTTTTTTAGTTATTTTTAAACCAAAAAATTTGTCTCGGTTGAAAAGTAAATGACGATGGATTTTAGGAGTTAATACGCCATAATTACTTCTAATTAATAACGAGTAGACACCGGCACCGATTCCAAAAAGAACCAAGCCCGGTAAAAATGGCAAAAATATTCCTAAAACCCCAACCGCTAAAACTAAAAATATAAAGATTAGAACAAGAATTTCAATGCCTAAGGCAAAGATAATGGGAATCATTTGTTTAATTGTATTTTTGTTTTTCATCGTTTATTATCGCCGAAAGAAGGTGCGGCGTCCCTCACTAGAAATTGTAGCATATTTTAAACTAGAAGCCAAAAGAGGGTTTACCCCGCCAGATTATTTAATACTTAAGAAAGCCGCCGGCTTGTAAATGCCATAATTTTTTATAAAGGCCGCTATCTTTTTTAAGTAATTCCTCGTGGGTGCCATCTTCAATAATGCCTTTTTCGCTAATAACAATAATCCGATCCATTTTTCGAATCGTTGAAAGCCGATGAGCAATCACAATGACAGTTTTACCCTTCATTAGTTTATCCAAAGCATCCTGAATAAAATATTCTGACTCAGAATCAAGGCTGGAAGTTGCTTCATCCAAAACTAAAATTGGTGCGTTGCGCAAAATCGCCCGAGCGATAGCTACCCGTTGACGTTCACCGCCAGATAGTTTAACTCCCCGTTCACCAACATAAGTCTCATAACCCTCAGAAAAACTCCTGATAAATTCGTGGCAATGGGCGGCTTGGGCGGCTTTAATCACCTCTTGGTTAGAGGCTTTTGGTTTACCGTAACGGATATTTTCCATTAAAGTTCGGTGGAATAAAATCGGATCTTGAGGAACCAAACTGACATTTTGCCAAAGGCTTTCTTGGGTAACTTTGGAAACATCCTGGTCATCAACTAAAATTCGGCCACCCGTAACATCATACATCCGCAGCAATAATTTGATCACCGTAGTTTTACCGGCCCCTGATGGTCCTATCAAAGCTAAGCGCTCGCCGGCTTTTACGGTTAAATTAAAATTATTCAAAATGCGCCGGGTTTCGTGGTAATTAAAAATGACATTTTCAAACTCAATTTTTCCGGTTTTTACCACTAATTTTTTAGCATTAGGGATATCCTTAATTTCATGGGGCAGGTTCAAAATTACTGTCATTTCTTCGGCGTCAGCCAAATTCTCATAAATAATTCTGATCACCCGACCAAATTCCCAAGTCCGCATAAAAATCGTCACTAAATAAGATTGGATTAAAACAAAATCACCAATCGTTAAAATTCCCCTCACCCAAAGTTTGATTGCCAAATAAAAAATCCCGATTTCCAAACCAACCATCAGAAAGCCTTGGACCGCTTCAATAATATTACCCAGCGTCCAAGTAAACATCCGCTTTTGGCGCAATTCCTCAGTCACTTTGGCAAAACCTTTTATTTCCCGCCAGTAACCATTAAAAAGTTTAACATTGACGTTATTGGTAATCGTATCAGCCAAAACTCGAGTTGTGGCAGTTTCCGCTTCACTTCGGGCGATATCATATTTTAGTTTATATTTAGTAAAAACCCAGTTAATCGCCAAAAAGGCCACCACCCAAATTACTACACCCAAAGAAAGCCAAATATTAACTTTGAATAAAACTAAAGCAATGACTAAAATATTTACCATCAAGGGCAGCAGACTCCAGACGACCCGGTCTGCAATCGTTTCAAAAGCTTTAACAAACCATTTAACCCGTTTGACCAGTGAACCAACGAAGTTGTTGTTAAAATAGGCAAAAGAATGCTGGTGTAAATAAGCAAAACAATAATTAGAAATATCGGCGGCAATTTTGGCGGTGAAATAACTATCGGAAAAAGTGGCAAAGCGCCAAAAAATCCACTGGATAAATTCTAAAGTGGCAATACTTAATAAAATCAAAACTAAACTTTTGGCCAAAAGTTCGCTGGGTGAGCCACTGGCTAGGGTATTAAAAAACTGCTTGAAATACAAGGGGACAACAATATCTAAGCTCGACGCCACAATTACTGAAGTTACCATAATCAGCCCGGAAATTTTATGTTTCAGGGAATATTGCCAAAAAATCTTAAAAGTTTTTTTAGTATTATCTTTCATAAAAAATCACCAAATAAAACAAAGGGGAAAGCCCCTTTTTGTTATTTCAGCTAATTTTTCTTAAATAACAAATGAGGTACTTATTTTAGGAATTGCCTGACCGTTTCCAGCTGGCCGGCACTACCAAGCATTTCATTTTTATGGACAATATACTTAGCATATTCATTCATAAAAATTTCTCCCGGCTGGCGCAGGTCAAAAACTTCGGGCTGATCGCGGAACACTTCTCGGTGAACCCGGCACCAAACTAGCCGGCCGTCAGTATCAATATTAACTTTGGTTACTCCCATTTTTGCCGCTTTGGCAAACTGAGTTTCATCAACGCCTTTAGCGCCTTTGAGTGCCCCGCCGGCGGCATTAATCCGGTCGACTTCATCTTTGGGCACCGAACTTGAGCCGTGCATTACCAAGGGAAAGCCCGGCGCTAATTTTTGAATCGCCTCAATCACTTCAAAATGCAAGCCTTGGCTGCCGGAAAATTTATAAGCTCCATGGCTAGTGCCAATAGCACAGGCCAAGCTATCAATGCCGGTTTTTTCAATAAATTCTTTGGCTTGCTTGGGATCGGTTAGCTTAGCATCACTTTCGGCAATAGAAATGTTTTCTTCCACCCCGCCCAGCTGGCCCAGCTCGGCTTCAACAGCTATATCCTTGGCATGGGCCGCCTCAACCACCCGTTTAGTGATAGCAATATTTTCGGCAAATGGTTTATCACTGGCGTCAATCATTACTGAACTGTAAAAACCGCTATTAATACAATCGTAGCAAGCTTCTTCGTCGCCATGGTCCAAATGAACCGCGAAGATGGCATTAGGAAAAATTTCATCCGCTGCCCGAATCATCGCTTCCAGTATTCGTTTGTCCGTATATTTTCTGGCGCCTTTAGAAATTTGGATAATGAACGGCGCCTGGCTATCCAAGTTACCACGAAATAAACCCATGGTCTGTTCGGCATTATTAATGTTGTAAGCGCCAATGGCATATTTACCATAAGCATGTTCAAATAATTTTTTGGTTGAGACAATCATAGTTTTAGTGATGATGATGAGTCGTAATATAGCGGACGGTTCCGGACTGACCGCGGATAACTACCGAATGGGTAATAATTTTATCCGTTCGAAAGTTGACACCGGGAAGAATTGGTCCTTCAATTACGCCGGTGGCAGTAAAAGTCAATTGCTTACCTTTAGCTAAATCGTTGGCGGTAAAAATCTTATTAGTATTTTTGATGCCGACTCTCTTTAAGTGAGTTTTGATATCGGCTAAATCTTTATCGCTTCTTGGCATAAAGCGGGCTAAAAGCTGGCCACCGAAAATCTTTAGCGGTACTGCCGCCAGGACTGCTTCGGTGCTACCGCCAATACCCATCAAAACATCAATACCTGATTCGGGTAGACAAGTGGCCACTGCCGCGGCAACATCACCGTCAGTAATTAAGCGAACCCTGGCACCAGCCCGACGAATTTCTTTGATTAATTTTTCATGGCGTGGCCGGTCTAAAACTACTACTGTCACCTCGCCGACTTTCTTACCTAAAGCTTTAGCAATTCTTTGTAAATTGGTTTTGGCTGAGGCATTAAGGTTGATTACCTTGGCCGCTTGCGGTCCAACCGCAATTTTTTCCATATAAGTGTCCGGCGCGTGCAAAAGCGAACCCCTGGGCCCGGCGGCAATTACCGCGATAGCATTATACCGACCCCAGGCAACGCTGTCAGTGCATTCCAAAGGATCAATCGCTAAATCCATTACCGGCTTTTTACCTTTGCCGACAATTTCTCCGGTATAAAGCTGGGGTGCCTCATCTTTTTCGCCTTCGCCAATCACCACCCGGCCAGAAAATTCAATTTGGTTAAAGCGGGCCCGCATTTCTTTGACCGCGGCGCCATCGGCTCTTTTTTTATCACCCCGGCCCATCCATTTAGCTGCGGCAATAGCAGCCGCTTCGGTGACCCGGACAAATTCTAAAGCTAAATTTCGATCCATATTATTAATATAATTATGCTGATTAGACATAAATAATTATAGCAAATCTAGCCAAAAATAAAAGGGAACGTAATTATATAATAATGAAGCGATGTTTTTATGACACAAATTTGACTTTTACCATAATTATTGGCTAAGATGTGATGATGGTTTAGTTTTGGCAGCAGTTTAACCCAAGAAGCGGAGGAATGTGAAATGAAGAGACTGACCGAAGTGATGTTTCTGTGTTGTCTGTGCTGTTTAGTAGCAACCTCGGCTATGGCTGGCGGAACGAACGCCATCAGTGCGAGTGTTGGTCCCCGGCCAGCCGGCATGGGCGGAGCCCAAGTGGCGGATCCAGTAGATGCCTCGGCATTCTACTACAACGTTGCCGGTTTGGCCCGAATCGAAGGCGGCTTCCTGCAACTCGGCGGCGGGGCCATTATCCCCAAAGCTGAATATCAGCGTCTGGGGGTGGGCCGCTTCATCGAGTCGGAGGATACCATTCTGCCTTCACCTTTCGGCGGTTTTGGCATCCACCTCAATGATCGCTTGGCATTTGGCCTGGGTTGGCACTTGCGGGGCGGCATGGGTAGCCGCTACGACGAGAAAGATTTTCCCTGGCAAGAGGGAATGCTTGGGCTGATGGAAGTCGTGCCGGCTTTGGCCCTGAAGGTCAATGACCGCCTCTACGTCGGCGTGAAACTGGACATCGGCTATGCCCAGTTCAAAAATGCCGGCGACCTCCAACTGGGCAGCACGCTGATCTCTCCAGTTGAGATGGCAGTTGAAGCTAGTGGCATCGGCGTCGGCTTTGGTGTCGCCGCCCTCTATGAGGTCAGCGAAAGATTCGCCCTTGGTATATCCTATACCAGCCCGCTTGACGTTAAGATGAAGGGGTCAACGAAGCTGAAGTTGTTGGACATACCTCTGGGCGAATACGAGACCGAGGTAGCGGCCAATTTCGCCGGCCGCCTGGCAGTCGGCGTCAAAGTCAAGCCGAACGACTGGCTGACGCTGCTGTTTGACGCCACCGGGTACGACTACTCGGGCATGAAGGAGTTGACGGCAAAGATTGGGCCAATTAACTACAGCCAGAAAGTAAACTGGCACGACAACTTCACCCTTAACGCTGGTGCGGAAATAGAAGTGACCGAAGAGTTGCTCACCCGACTCGGCCTCTGCTGGCACACGGCCGCGATCCCACGGGCAACTACCATGCCGACAGCGCCGGAAGTTGCTGGACCAGGGGTCTCCTTTGGTTTCGGCTATCAGCCAAAGGGTAGAAGTTGGATTCTGGACCTGGGCTATGCTCATGGCTGGGGAGAACGGGAAGTCGAAAACCATCGTGGCTTCATCGCGCCGGGAAAATACCGGGTGGATGTCGACGTTCTCTGGTTGAGTGTAAACTGGAAATTCGGAGGCGGAGGGAAAGACAAATAAACGACTGGCAAGACCGGTCGAAAAAACTATTCAGGGAAGGCGGTCCCACCTGCCTTCTTTTTTTCGTTCAAAAAGGGGTAGGTTTTTAAACTACAAAGTAGTACAATAAAAGTATTATAATTCCCTTTAAAATAAAGCGATAAATTATAGCCATGTATCACTTAAATACATCGATTACTTCATTCATAAGTTCACCTTGGCGACTGGTGAAGCGTCTTTTTTATGCCGGTTGGCTGCCCCTATTATTAACTTTACTATTTGTCGGCCAAAACCAGGCATTTAATAGCTGGCTTGGAATTAACCCCGGTCTGTATGTCATCAGGCGAAGCTTAGTCACTTTTGCCCTCGGACTGGTACTTTACGGACCCGCCTTAATGTTTAAAAAACCGATTAAATATATTTACCTTTTTTTAATGTCAGGTTTTATTTCATTGATTTTTGCCACTCAGTTTGTTTATTTTAAATGTACACACGACTTTCTGCTGCTATCAGCAGGAGAATATATCGAACTGGCAGCCACTCAGACCGACACAATTATTTCTGCACTTAGCATTCATTTGCTATTTTTTACTCTCAATATATTTGCCTGTGTTGTTGGTTTAATAATCGAATATTGGCAAAAAAATCATAGCATCTTTCTTTCTTTTAAAGAAAAAATAGTTGCCGTCTTAATTATTACAATTATTGCCCTGACCAGCTACGGCCATCTTTTAAGGGCTGAAGCACAGCAATGGGGAAGCACCACCCACCTTTACAGTAATCTTTTTAATTTAAATATTTTGGTAAGCAAAATTGGCATTATCAATTTCTTTTTGGAAGACTTGAGTAAAAGGGTTTTAAACACTAACCGGATTACCACAGCTGATAAAAATTTTTTGGAAAAGTGGAGTCAAAATAGAAGTAAGCCTCCGGCGGCAGAAAACTTTTTTGGTTTGGCAAAAAATAGGAATGTTATATTTATTCAAATTGAATCCTTGGAAAATGCAGTTATTAATCAAGGTGTTAATGGAGAACAAATCACCCCAAGATTAAACCAACTGGCTAAAGAAGGTTTATACTTCACTAATTACTACTCTCCAACCGCCAACGGCACTACGGCCGATGTGGAATTTGCCGTTTTAAATTCTTTATATCCTCTGCCTGATGGTGTCGCTTTTGTTAAATACCCCCAAAACCACTACTTTGCCCTGCCAGAATTACTCAGAAAAAATGGCTATCACACTTATTCCCTCCACGGCGACAGACCGAATTTTTGGAACCGGGATAATGTTTATCCGCAACTTGGCTATGAAAAATCTTTTAGTATTCAGGATTATACCGTCAATAGAAGTGTAGGCTCAGGTTTTAAATTAAGCGACGAAGATTTTTTTAACCAGTCTATTCTCAAATTAAAAAATCTGCCCCAACCATTTATGGCAACGCTGATGACTTATACCTCCCATCCTCCCTTTGTAATTCCAGCTGACTTGCAGACCTTGCATCTGCCAGCCCAAACTAACCTTAACGAAACTCAAAAAAAATATTCAGAAACCATCCATTATACCGACCAGACACTGGGAAATTTTATTGACCAACTGAAACAAAACAATCTATATGATAATTCTTTAATTTTAATTTATGGTGACCATGGCAGCTATCCCAATATCGGTCAGGCTCTAAAAACAAATAACAAAATCCTGCCCGCCTTAAACGGTAACCATGTGCCGCTGATTATCTTAGCCCCAAAAACTGAGCTGCAAGGAATAACCGATACTCCTGCTAGTCACCTAGATCTTTACCCAACAGTGGCTAACCTCTTGGGAATTACTCCGCCGGCCAGCACTTTGGGCCAAGACATATTCAACACTGATACACCTGTCTTTGTCAGCCGCCACAATTTTTCCGGCACCATTAATACAATTATCAGTTCTCAGCTGGCTTATAAATCTTCAGATGAAGGAATTTATGAATATGGCACTTGTTACGAATTGCCAGGCTACAAATCAATACCAGTTGAAGCCTGCCGCGACCTTTATGACCGGCAAAATGACATAATTAAAATTTCTGATATTGCAATCAGAGGAAATTTTTTAGATCTGCTGGAAGCCAATACCAATTTCCAAACAAAAAATTAAGAGCCTAAGGGCTGTCGCTAAAATAAAAAACTCCGCACTGCGGTCTGGAACCAATTATTAGCAAGGTTTTAGGAGTCTTTTGAGAATGAGTTTTGACGGGGGTCGGTCACCTCTTAATTTCACTCGAGGTGACCCTGAGCGAAGTCGAATGGGTTATGGTAAATGAGATGAATGCAATAGTATAAAAAGGAAAAATGAAACAAATGAGACAGTCCTTAAGGGGGTAGTTTTTGTTTCTCATTTGACTAAACTAAACTTTCTAAAGTTTTCCTCCTCGTAATTCCTCTTTGCTTAAATTGTAGTAAGTATATAATTTATTTTTACAAGTCTTAAAAGTGATGCTTTTTTTGGTTTTATTTTTATAAAATTCTGGAAGGATATGAACCTTTCCCATAGCGCATCGACAATCAAATATAAAGTTGGGTACAGCCAAACCGGAAATTTTTCCAACAAGACTTTTGGCTATATTAAACATTTTTTGATAATTTGTCCAAAAATATTCGGTTCCCTTGACTTCATCGCATTGATATAAATAATATGGTTTTAAACCGATACTTATACAACTATAAAATAGCTTTTTCATTATTTTTTCCGAATCATTTATACCCTTTAATAAAACAGATTGGCTACCCAATATAATTCCGGCTTTGGCCATTTTCTCTATCACCATTATTGATTCTGGGCTTAACTCATCAGGATGATCAACATGTATATTAATATATAAAGGATAAAACTGTTTTAATATTTTTATCAGGCCATCGGTTATCCTCTGCGGAGATACAATCGGCGCTCTTGTCCCTATGCGGATTACTTTTACATTTTTTATCTTACTTATCTTTTTAATTATATAGAGTAAGTCAGAATCGCTTAATATCAAAGGATCTCCTCCTGAGATTATAACGTCTTTTATTTGTTCATTTTTGGCAATATATCTGCAGGCATTATTTATATCTTTACGATTAATTTTCAAATATTTTCTGTCAAATCTCTTCCTGGTACAAAATCGGCAATAGCTGAAGCACATATCTGTTACTAAAAGCAAAGCCCTGTCCGGATACATATGGATTAAATTCTTTACCGGCATTTTCTTTTCTTCATTTAACGGATCTTTGTTGGATCTTTTACCAAATATCATTTCTTTTTTATTTGGGATGAACTGCTTTGAAATGGCCTCTGATTTCAAACATAGCTTGAAAGTATGTGAGGAAATGCGCATGGGAAAAATTTTGATTACCTCGCCGATTTCCTGATAAAATTTTGAGGATTTTATAATGCCTTCGCGTCGAAAAGAGAGCTTTAGTTCGTCAACTGAAGTAATATATTGTTTAAATTGATAGTTATAATTTTTTAAATTCATAAAAAATTATTTTTTAAATTTTGAGAGATAAACTTCATAAGCAAGATTACGAAGCGATCCTGTTTCCATCAAAGACAACGCCCAGCATTCATTTCTGCAGATTATTTTATCCGTTGGATAATTTTTTTTCCAATGTACACAACTTTTGCATTTTGATGGCCTTTCTTCCAAGTCTCTGACTAAAGTAAACAAATGGTCTTTTTCCCATATTTCCTTGGGCGACTTTTTGAATATATTCGGAGCATCTTTAAGGGACAGTATAAAACAGGGATACATATCTCCGTTTGATCTAATATAGGCCAAATCTAACCCCTCCCGGCATTTCCCGAACTGTATCTCACTATCGGTTTTGGCAGACTTATAAATCCTATCTGCATATGGGCTGCATCTAGTTAAGTAAAGACACAAAAAATTCATTATTACGCCAGGCTGTTTAGAAGAGCAGGCGCTTTCTACGGCTTCGCATAATTCGTCCGGGCTAAGCATAATGCCCCAGTCTGCGGTTCCACTTGGAATAAGGGTCTGTACTTGATGTTCGTCAATTCCCAGGGTTGCCAAAAATTTGTGAATTTCCCCTATCTGCTTATAAGTTTCCGGGATTAACACGGTCTCGGCAATTGTGTAGATGGATTTTTGATTGGAAAGATATTCTATATTTTTTATCAAATTTTCTCTTTGTTTTTCGGATGCCCCTCTTACCTTAAAAGACATATCTGCGGTCAAATCGTTAAAAGAGGTATGAAGTGACGTCAGGCCCTTATCGCAGAGAATGTCGATTTTCTCTTTATTCAATAAAGTCAGGTTGGTCGATAAATGAATTTCAATACCCAATCCCCTGGCAATATCCATGCCTTCTAAAAGAGTGTCCCAGGCTAAGCAAACTTCTCCTCCGGTAAAAGAAACTTGCCTGGGCTGGAGCTCTTCAAGGCATCTTTCAACGGCAGATATGTCAAGATTCTCATTGAGTTTCTTTCTTTCCGGCGGATTGCCGCAATAAATACAATTGATGTTACAACGGGGGGTAAGTTGAATTTCTAATTTTCTTAACTTTGGTTTTGTATCCATATATTTTTGATGATTTTGACTTTATAGATGCCAAATTATTTCATTAAAAATAACAAAGTCCTCCCGAGGATCCCTGCGAATTATTCGCTTTATAATTACCAATCGCATTTACCCGACAATAAGGAGCAATGGCTTTTGGGCCAAGACAATAAAGGCTAAAGTCAAATTTTCTTAAGTTGGTACCGGTATGATAGTTATCAGTGAAAAGCAGCTCGGGCATTTCCAGATATTCTTGCGCCAATAATTCCGTTTCAGGCCTTAAAATAATTTTTTCCCACGAAAGGCGGGATTCCACTTTTCCAATAAAAATCCCTTCACCACCATCCCGATTAAATTCTTTGAGAACATAGCCATCTTTATTTTTCAGAATCTCATCTATATTTGAATCATTTACAAAAGCTGTATAGGCGATATTTCTATCTATGAATGATTTGTGGCCAAGTAATTCCGAATTTTTAAACTCGTGAAATATTGCAAAAAGAGATTTTAGCGTGAGAATGGAAGAGGCAATGTTATTTAATAATAAAGTTCCCCCATGCTCGGATTCCATTATGTCTTGGTTATAATCTAAGGGAAAGACTCTTCGATAAACAATGCCGACGGAATTTTCACCATAATAAAGCCGGCCTCTTTTTTGCTTAATTTTAGGGTCCCTGTAATCGATTGTTTTTGCGGGGATTCCCGCTTGTCTAAGTTTCTTTCCCCACAGCCTATGTTCCGCTCTTTCAAAATCATCTTTTTTGCCGATTATCAGGAATAACTCTCCTTTCTGGCAATAGGAACGATAGGTATCAATAAAAAGGTTGAAAATAAAATCGGTGGCCCTAAAGAAGCCAAATTCATATTTAAAATGATTTGAATAGACTTCTGCCCCAATCTCATGAATTTTTTGTAAACTCAAGGTTTGCCCGGGGCAATCCATATTGGCTTCAACCAGTTTTATCTCATTATCTTTGATTATTCCATCAACACGATAAAATAAAGTTCTGATACTTTCCGGGTCCATATTCAGAAAAGCCGGCAATAATATTTTCAGAGCAGTATTACTACCGATAATTTTATTAATCAACTCTGGATTTTTTTGCAAAAATTTTATTAAATCAATCATTAAAGAAGATAAATTAGCCGATAACTCATCGAGGTACAAAAAATAGTCATTATTTAAAATCAGGGGATTAATACAATTATGAAATATCTGCTTGTTGTATAAAAGACCACTTGAAGCCAAGCGAAAATTAATCTCATTCCTTATTAAATCCTCATGGGGCTTAACTTTCTTCAATAATTCGCTGGTTTTTTCGAGATTGATTATTTTGTCGATATTCTGCATATATTTTTCACAAAAATCAATAAGAATGATTTAATAAATTCTTAATTATAGCCTCTACAAATCTTTCCATTCTCTCTTTGTCCCGGGTATCCGAAATAAGATAACCGGGAGTAGGATTGTTTTCTATAACGCAGGGCCCTTTATCGGTATGAATCAGATCCAATTCATTAAAATCTGCCCCGATAGACCTGCTCGCTTTTAATGCCGTTCTGATTTCGTCTTCATTGGCATCATATTCATGTTCCTCGGAACCGCTGCACACAGAACAGAGCCAGGGAGAATCATCTTCTGATTTGGAAATCAGGGTTCTTTTATAAGAGAAGGCGAAGGATCCGTCAATAATCCCAATTCTGCAGTCACGTTCCGGCTTAACAAACTCTTGTACAATAAATCCGCCCCTATAACCTTCTTTTTCTGCACGATTGAATTTATCTTCAAGATCTAAATATAAACCGTCGAGAGAATTGACTTTCGAGACATCTTTTCCCCTGCCGCCGGTATTTCTTTTGACTATAAAGGGGGGACCAAACGATCCTGCCGTACTGCCCAAAAAAGAATTCACTCCGTCTAAATTATCAATAAAAAAAGTTTCCGGGGTGTATACGCCATCATCTTTCATGACTTTAAAACTCTCAAACTTATCATAGTCAAACAAAGAGGTTTTGTATGAATTCAGGCAATAATAATTATTGGCTTCCAATTCTTTTAATAAGTTCAGGGTTTTTAAAATGCTGGGATAATCTCTATTGGCGACGCTGGCATAGACCCTGTTTAAAACAAGGCAGGAACCTTTAAAACAAGCCAGTTTCGCATCTCTGATGTCGATTAGCTCAGTGTCAATGTTTTTGGAAGCAAATAATTCTTTCATCGCTTCCTCGGCCGGTTCTAAATCATGATGTAAAATATAAATTTTCATTTTATTGTTTGAAAAATGGAATAATCCTTGATGTTTGAGCTGGCTTTTTTTTAAGATATTCAATTACCGCATTGGCCGTAATTTCCATCGGATCAATAAGGGGAACGTCAAATTCCTTTTGTTTTAAAACTAAAGAAATTTCAGTACATCCCAAAATTATGGCTTCTGCCCCCTGTTTAATTAATTTCTCGGTAATAATCATAAGCTTCTTTTTGGAAAAATTTTTATTACCTGCCTTTATCCCTCCGGATCCATATAACGCGTTCATAACTAGTTCTTCCTGCTCTTTAGCAGAAGGTAAAATGGCATTAATCTCAACATCTTTAAAATAATTTTGATAAATATTCTTTTTTAGACTTCCACTAGTCGCCAAGATACCCACATTTTTTATCTTCGGGTATTTTTCCATAACATCTCTGACCAAAATTCTAATCATATCAATAATCGGAATATTTACGTATTCCTGGATTTCTTTTAAAAACACGTGGGAAGTGCAACAAGGAACAACTATAAAGCTAGCTCCGGCCTTTTGCAAAATCTTGCATGATCGAATAATTTCAGGTTTTGGATTTTCACCTTCTCCTAAAATATATTTTGTCCGGTCAGGAATTTTAGGATTGCAATAATGAATAAACGTCAAATGCTCTTGGTCAGAATTAGCTTTTTTATTTTTTATTAAAAATTCACAAAATTTGTTAGAAGCTTCTGGTCCAACTCCACCAACAACTCCAACAATTCTTTCTTTGATTAAAAGACTTTCTATTTTAATTTTCTTTTTCATTGGGCGGTTCTCCTGTTTCTTTCATATTAACCTTTTAATTTGAATAAACTACGAAATTAAACTATTTCCAGTCTAACTAAAATAGTAAAGACAAATAGGGACAAAAAAATAACCCCCCGTTTTGGGGGATTTGTTTAATTATTTTCTGTTCGCCAGCTTAAATCACAATAATTTTAATATTTTTGGCTAGTTTAAAAGATATGGTAAATTTACTGCCCAATCCTCCGCTGATAGTCAACGGCAGATTTTTCCCAGTATATTTTTTGAAACTATTTTTTAACGGCGAAATGACCTTGCTTTGCATTTCGTTGCGATCAACATATGACGAGGCTGGCAGCTGATCCGAAAAAACTGATTGGTTGTTTTTTTCTAATAACAATTTTAAAACTTCCAAAGTCTGGGTAGCCGAATGAATATCACCGGAATTTAATTTTTTGCCGACGATATAAATTTTATTGGCGTGATAATCTAAAAATAAATCAGCTGTTTCGATTAATTCATTGATTTTTTTATTTGAAATATTTTTTTTGACAATTAGTCCACCGCCGTAAATAGTGGCTGTGATAAAAGAATCCTCGATAAAATCTGGTTGAATGTTTTTGACTAAACACTGTTCGACTTTAAGCCCTTCGGATTCAAAACCGTCCTGCCAAGAGACATAATCAACAACCAGTTTTCGGCCTAAATCATGCTCCCACTGTTTTAAGTGTTCTGCAAAATTTTTCGACACTGTGCCCTGCTCGGCAACCGCTAATAAATCACCGCCTTTACCGCCGCCAACCAATTTTGAGGCTACCTTACTACTATTTGATAAAGTAGATCTAATTTTTTCAATTTCTGGTGATGTCAAATCAAGATATTGATAAACACCGTGATAGCAATTAATTAAATTGAGTAATCTGACAAGAATGTCATGATTAGCACCTAAGGAAAGAATCTTAGAAATTAAATAAATGATTTCCGTTGATATTACACCTTTGGCTTTGATAATGTTTGGCCAGAAAGAGCTTTTAATCTTTTCGCCGAATAATAACTCCGGATTTTTGAAATAACCATGCGAAGCTAAATTGATTATTTCTAAATAAAAATTCTCCAATGATTCAAGATCTTTTTGTATTACTCGACTGGACCTGATGGTCGCATCGGTTTTTTTGGAAGCCCCAGTATTAACCAAAAAGAAATCAATCGGCCAAAATGGATCGTCTGCTAAGTTACTTATCTCATTCAATCTGAAAACGGTATAACCAATACTATCTAATATCCCATAATCGGCGCTAATATTAACTGGAAATTTTGACAAGTTATTATTCAGACTGTCACTAAATCTTTTCTCGGAAAAATACAAAATCGGGTAAAAAGAATCAACCATAGTGCCGGCTATTCCCGCCCCGCTGGAAGCATCAGCGTGAGTCACTGATTCTATTTTCCAAGCCAGCCGAAAAACTTGATCAAAACCTAGATCTTTATTATTAATTAAGTCCTGACAGCGATGATTCTTCCAATCGACAATATCTCTCGGATAAATTTTTCCCAAATGAAGCAAAATAACTGCTGCCAAAGCGGCGCTTAATGCACCAGAGGTGGTTGGACCATAGCCTAACGCCGCCTCGCCTAAAATTTTAATGTTTAAACCATCAATTTGATTGCCGAAAATTTCTCTGAGCTTTTTGATAATTTTATTTTCAGCAATATCGTTAAACTCTATTTTTTCAAAAAGATTTTTTTCTTGGCTATAAGCCGAGTAGTCATTAATTGTAATCTTATTATCATAACGTTTTTCAAGACCAACATATATTCTTTGAGGAATTTTTTGCAATAAGGAAAAGGCGCCATGCATCACCGAATATTCACCTGTCCAAAAAAAAGTTGTCGGCGTAGAACAAACAACTTCACAACTGCCAAAAAAATCTTTGTAGGCTTCTAAAAAATTCTCTCTAAGATATTGGGTGTTATATGGCATATGACATAAGATTGATTCAATAACATTTTAACACTAATTAGATTTTTTTGGTATCATCCAGCAAAATTTAGCTCAAACTAAAGAATAGCCTGAATTCTCCGGCTATTTTTTTATAAATCCAAAACTCCGCGGGCAGGACTCGAACCTGCAACCAATTGGTTAACAGCCAACTGCTCTACCATTGAGCTACCGCGGAGTTTTGGATTTATTAAATTATTTAATAATCTTTCAATTTCCCAATTAATTTATGTTTGCCAATCTTTTCCAAAGCCTTGGCTTCAATTTGCCTGATTCGTTCCCGGGTGACATCAAACTCCTGACCGACTTCTTCTAAGGTATGAGAAATGCCATCCTCTAAGCCAAATCTCATTTCCAAAATCTTTTGCTCGCGGGGGGTCAAATCCTTAATCACATCCTTCACATAATCACGCAAGAGCTGCAAAGCGGCGGCCCGATCCGGGGTCACCGTCCGGACATCTTCGATAAAATCTTCCAAAGTGCTGTCCTCATCATCTTCACCAACCGAAGTTTCAATGGAAATTGTATCTTGACTTATTTTAATGATATGAAGAACTTTGTCAAGTGGTTCCCCCATCTCGGCGGCAATTTCTTCCGGCAAAGGCTCCCGGCCTAAATCCTGAATCAACTGTCTTTCGGCCTGCTTAAATTTATTAATCGTTTCCACCATGTGGACCGGAATTCGAATTGTCCGGGACTGATCAGCCAACGCCCGGGTGATTGCCTGCCTAATCCACCAAGTCGCGTAAGTTGAAAATTTATAGCCGCGGCGATAATCAAATTTTTCAACCGCCCGAAAAAGGCCAATGTTGCCTTCCTGAATTAAATCCAGCAAAGAAAGACTTTTACCCGTAAAACGTTTGGCAATGGAAACTACCAGCCTTAAATTAGCTTCAATCAAACGGCGTTTGGCTTCTTTATCGCTACGCTCGGCTTTTTTCGCCAAAGTGATTTCTTCTTCCGGCTTAAGCAAAGGCACTTTGCCAATTTCTCGCAAATACATCTGAATTGAATCAGCCGAAATATCGGAAATATCAATCCGCTTTTTTTGCTTTTTGCTTAAACCTACTTTTTCTAAAATTTCCAGCCGCTTTTCCGGGGAGGCTAAAATGCCACTTTCTGACTCAATTAAAGTTAGGCCCAAATGATCAACTTTTTGCAAAAACTTCTCATATTCATCCAAATATTCCTCAACTTCCGGAAAGGTATGTAAAACTTCAGTTTCAGTGATAAAACCACGACTTCTGCCTTTATTAATTAATCGTTCAATAACTTCCGGATTGAAATTAGCTTTGGCTTGAGAAGTTCGTTTTTTTTCCTTAGCCAGTTTTTTTGTTCTGGCCATTTTTTCTTTTTGTCTTTTTGCCTTAGCCAATCTTTTATTGATTGGCTTCCGACCTAATTTTTTTTTCTTATTTGCCATACCTTATTAAAAAATAGTTTTTAAGATAATCCCCGATTGATAATATTGATAATTAAGGGATACAATTAATCCAAAATATTAAGCTGAGCCACGACTTCATTAAACTGCTCAATAAATTTTTTAACCTCCTCGTCCTTGCCGTTGGTCTCAGCTAGTTTAAGCTTCTCGCTGACTTCTTTTAACTGGCAGTTATAGCAATCCCGTTTGAAAAAATTCACCGCTTTGATCATTTCATCCCGAATGGTTTCTGAATCAAAATCAAAAAAATCCTTCTCTGCTAAGAGAACGAGTTTGTCTGTTAGGGCAGCCAGTTCTTGCTCTTGAAGTTTAGAGTGAAATTCTTGTAAATCAAAAATTTCCTTGTTACTTTTAATATCATCAGTATAGTAAATAACCAATTTTTTGTAAAGGCAATTGAGCTGGTTATCGCCAATTAAATCCGGCGTGACATTGGCCACTAAGTAAGAAATATTAGTGGGATGTTTTAGGGCAATCGCCAAAATTTGTTCAATCAGCATCAGATTCCGGTCTTTAGCGGTGTTTGGCACATTTTTTGAATCAACGCTTGATCTCTTTACTTCTTGTTTAGCGATTGATTCCCAAAGAATTTTTTCGGATACTTTTAGTGACTCGGCCAGCTTTTGCAGCCAATGGGTCTGCTCAATTTTATTCCCAATTTTGTTGATGACGGGAAGTAGAATTTTAGCCGCGGTTTTTTTATCTTCGACTTTACTCAAATTAAGCCGGGCAAAAGTCTGGTCAAAATAGTATTCCATGATCGACTTGGCATTCTTAACGGCTGCCAACCAATCAGCCGGATTATTTTTGATACACTCATCCGGATCCTTGCCTTTGGGCAAAACAATTACTTTAACATTCATCTCTTCGCTCAAGGCTAAATCAATCCCCCTTTTAGCAGCCCCTTCCCCGGCAATGTCCATATCAAACGCCATGGCTAAATTTTTGGTATAACGTTTTAAAATTTTAAGCTGATCCAAAGTTAAAGCCGTGCCCGAAGAAGCAATGACATTTTCGGTTCCCGCCTGAACTGATGCCAAAACATCCATTTGGCCTTCAACAATAATGGCTAAATCCTGTTTTTTGATTTCTGATCTGGCTTTGTCCAAATTAAAAACGGCTAAACTTTTATTATAAACCAAGGTTTGAGGCGTGTTGATATATTTGCCACCTTGTTCATCGACTTTCAATGTTCGGCCGGAAAAACCAATCGGACTACCTTGCAAATCATTAATCGGAAACATCAAGCGGTCACGGAAGCGATCATAAAAATCAGAGCCGCGTTCCTTTTTGACTGAAAGCCCGGCTAAAAATATCTCCGAATCGGAAAAACGACGACTTTTCAAAAATTTAATCAAATTGTCCCAGGAGTCAGGAGCATAACCTAGTTTAAACTCGGCAATAAT
>Ga0172379_10005188_pt1 | contig 18417 bp, 28 predicted proteins | sample GrowelOW334metaG_FD_119756 | JGI IMG/M metagenome (GOLD analysis project Ga0172379, IMG submission 119756) | Groundwater microbial communities from an aquifer near a municipal landfill in Southern Ontario, Canada - Groundwater well OW334 metaG | ecosystem: Environmental > Aquatic > Deep...
AAAATAATAGTCCCCAGATAATCCCCAATCTGGGGCTTGACTTATATAGGGAGATCGGCTATAATCACCTCGCATAAAATATAGGCAATTTTGCTTATTTTTAGAACTTTTTAATAATTTCACCATATCGCTGGATCACAAATCTACCACGACCACTCGGAGGTAGTGCGATATAGTACAAAGTCTTATGGCAGAGTTCCAAAGAACCAAGACACACGTTAACGTCGGTACTATCGGCCACGTTGACCACGGCAAGACAACCTTGACCGCAGCTATTTTGAAAGTAGCTGTAGCAAAGGGTTTGACTGCTCAGAATAAAGGCGTAGATGAAATCGATGCCGCTCCTGAAGAGAAGGCTCGTGGTATTACCATCGCTACCGCTCACGTTGAATATGAGACCGAGAAACGTCACTATGCACACGTAGACTGCCCAGGCCATGCTGATTATGTGAAAAACATGATTACTGGTGCTGCTCAGATGGACGGTGCTATTCTCGTTGTGTCAGCTGCTGACGGCCCAATGCCTCAGACACGTGAACACATCTTGCTTGCACGTCAGGTAGGCGTACCTTATATTGTTGTGTTCTTGAACAAGGTTGATCAGGTTTCTGATCCAGAACTTATTGACCTCGTTGAAGAAGAAGTTCGCGACCTTTTGAAGAAATACGAATTTCCAGGAGATACCACTCCAATCGTCCGTGGTTCAGCTTTGAAAGCTCTTGAAAATCCAAATGATGACGCAGCTTCCAAACCAATCATGGATTTGCTCGCAACCTTGGATAGCTATATCCCAGACCCAGTTCGCGATTTGGACAAAGCTATGCTTATGCCTATTGAAGACGTCTTCTCTATTGAAGGACGTGGAACAGTCGTTACTGGTCGTATCGAACGTGGTATTGTAAAGATCGGCGATGAAGTAGAAATCGTCGGTATGAGAACTGAAAAAATGAAGACCACCGTGACTGGTGTTGAAATGTTCAACAAGACACTTCAACAAGGTCAGGCTGGCGACAACGCAGGCATCTTGCTTCGCGGTACCAAGAAAGAAGAAGTAGAACGCGGTATGGTCTTGGCTAAACCAGGCAGCATGAATCCACACACTGAATTTGAAACCAAGATTTACTGCTTGACCAAAGAAGAAGGTGGACGTCATAAACCATTCTTCGCTGGATACAAACCACAGTTCTATATCCGTACCACTGATGTTACGGGTGAAGTGACTCTCCCAGAGGGAACTGAGATGGTAATGCCTGGCGACACAATCAACGCAAAAGTGAAATTGATTGTTCCAGTTGCTATCGAAGAATCCATGCGTTTCGCTATCCGCGAAGGTGGACGAACCGTAGGTGCTGGTGCAGTAACAAAGATTATTGTCTAACTATAGAATCAAGACCCCTGGCATACGTCGGGGGTCTTGTATTCTCTTTCATATATTAATATATTTATAAAATTTAACCTGCTCTTTCATTATCATCTATGACCGATACCGCAACCACAACAAAAAAAGTTCAAGCTGAAGCTCCTGCAACACAGGGACCAAAGCTCCGCGTCAAAATCAAAGCATATGATCACAAAATCATTGATGACGCGACCAAGACAATCATTGATACTGCAGAACGCAACAATGTAAAAGTTGTGGGACCAGTTCCATTGCCAACCGCAAAAAACAAATACAGCGTAAACCGTTCTACATTTGTGCATACAACCGCAAAAGAACAGTATGAAATTCGTACTCACAAACGCTTGATTGATATCATCAACCCAAGTCCAAAAGCTATTGATGCGCTCATGAATTTGAATTTGCCATCAGGCGTAGACGTCGAGATCAAGATGATGTAACAGATGTTCACATGTGTGGATAAGGGAGAGAATTGTGCCCTTGACACATGGCTGTAAATACGGTAAACTATCGCCACCTAGTTTAGGTTCCATGCACACATTTGATCCAGATAAGATTCGACCCCTTGATTCTCTTGGGGACACAAAGAAAAACATCTGGGAAGAATACGTCGCATGCGGGAGAAATAATGCTTAAAACGACACAAAGCCTTTATTTCAATAGCATATAAGAAAGGCTAGAAGTGACAGCACCTACAGAGAAAACGTGCATGTTGTCGCTTCTAGTTTTTTGTATGATTTTTTTCAGGGGTTCGGGATGACATACAAATAAAATATGAAATTCATAATTGGAAAAAAAATAGCAATGACGCAGGTGTTTCGAGCTGATGGCACTGTCGTGCCTGTGACACGCATTCAAGCGGGTCCTTGTGTCGTAACGCAGGTTAAAACCAAAGAAAAAGACGGTGTTCAGGCTGTGCAAGTAGGTTTTGGAACACAGAAATTATTTCGTGTTTCCAAACCTTTGCAAGGTCATTTGAAGGACATCAACCCAAAAGGTGACGCAACCGTGACTGTTCGTTACATGCATGATTTCAAAACAGGAGAAGGGGACACATTGAAGCGCGGTGATATGTTTGCCGCAACCGTGTTCACTCCAGGTGAGAAAGTGCAGGTTGTTGGTACTTCAAAAGGACGTGGTTTCCAAGGTGTCGTGAAACGTCATGGTTTCCATGGACATCCAAAGACTCACGGACACAAAGATCAAGAACGTATGCCTGGTTCTATCGGAGCTGGTGGCGTTCAGCGCGTATTCAAAGGAATGCGCATGGGCGGTCACATGGGTGATGTACAAATTACGGTAAAAAATTTGGAAATTGTAGAAGTGAACGCAGAACAAAATGAATTATTGATAAAAGGTGCTGTTCCTGGCGCACGCGGAGGGTTATTGTGCATTTCAACTTCAGAAGGAAAGATGGAAGTCATGGATGATTCAGTTCCAGTTCAAGAAGCTGAAGTCAAAGCTGAAGAGACAAAGGTTGAAGAATCAACTGTCGCTAACGTAGAGGAAACAACACAAGAACAAAAAGCTGAATAATATGACCGATGTAAAAATATACAATTCAAAAGGTGAATCAAACACAACATTGAAATTGAATGAAGACGTATTTGGCGTAGCACCAAAAGCTGATGTGGTCCATCAAGTCTATGTCGCTCTTCGTGCCAATGCACGCCAGGCATGGGCTGATACCAAAGACAGAGGTGAAGTAAGTGGTGGCGGCAAGAAACCTTGGAAACAAAAAGGTACTGGTCGCGCACGCCATGGATCAAATCGTTCACCAATCTGGAAAGGCGGCGGTATTACCTTTGGACCTTTGACTGATAGAAATTACGGACAGAAAATCAACAAAAAAATGAGTTTGGTCGCGCTTGCTATGTGTTTTGGTGACAAAGCACAGGAGAATACATTGCTTTTTGTCGATGAATTGAAATTGGACGGCAAAGCAAAGACATTTGCAGGTATCAAGAAATCATTGCCTTGTGCTGGCAGATCAACCTTGGTTGTTGTGGAGACCGCAGATGCAGATTTTGTAAAATCAGTAGCAAATATTTCAAAAACAGATTTTGTCAGAGCATCAGATGTGAATGTGATTGATATGTTGCATCATCAGTATGTGCTCGTGACCAAAGAGGCTTTGCAAGTTATCGAAAAAAGATTATCACACGTTTAATCTATTTGTATGGGTTTATTGGACAAATTGACAAAAAAGAAAGAAGACAAAGCAACAGAACCAAAAATTGCTTCTGTTGAGGCTGAGAAAAAACCAAAAAAAGCTGAAAAGAAAGTTGAAAAAACTGAAACTGTTTCAAAACGAGACGGAAAGAAAACAGGTTCAGCATATCGCACGATTGTCAGACCATATATCAGCGAAAAAGCAGCACAGTATGAAATGCATGGATTGTACACATTTGTGGTTGACTGCAAAGCAACAAAAGAAGAAATCAAGAAAGCAGTGTTTGCCTTGTACGGCGTGAAACCAGTGTCTGTTCGCACCGCACAGTTTGAAGGAAAGAAAGCACGATTTGGAAAATCTTCAGGACGCAGAAAAAATTGGAAAAAGGCTCTTGTATCCTTGTCAAAGGGAACAACTATAACCATTCACGAAGGTGTCTAAGTGTATTCACGATTGATATGCCTATTAAACACTACAACCCAACAACTCCAGGACGACGCAAATCAAGCGTACAAGATTTTTCTGACATAACCAAAACTACTCCAGAGAAATCTTTGATCGTCATGTATAACAGACAGTCTGGACGGAATAATCAGGGCAAAATTACCGTGCGCCACCGAGGTGGTGGGGTAAAACGCTATTATCGTATTGTTGATTTTCGACAAGAGCGTTTTGACATGCCAGCACAGGTCATCGCGATTGAATATGATCCAAATCGCGGACCACGTATTGCTCTCATTGAATATCAAGACAAAGAAAAAGCATATATTTTGGCTCCTTTGGGAATCAAAGTAGGCGCTACTGTTGTATCTTCAAAAAATAAGATTGAAGCGACAGCTGGTGCTCGTATGCCACTTGAATTTATTCCATCAGGATTGTTCGTCTATAATATAGAACTTACGCCAGGAAAAGGCGGACAGATTGTACGCGGAGCAGGTGTTGGAGCTCAGCTCATGACCATTGAAGGAAAATACGCACAATTGAAATTACCATCCGGTGAAGTACGATTGGTGAAGAAAGAATGTATGGCGAGTGTCGGCCAAGTAGGAAATACTGACTACAAATTGGTACGCCTCGGAAAAGCAGGACGCATGAGATACAAAGGATGGAGACCAACGGTTGGTGGTAAGAACATGAACCCTGTAGATCACCCACATGGTGGTGGAGAAGGTCATTCACCTATCGGTTTGAGAAAAGGACCTCAGACGAAGTGGGGTAAACCAGCATACGGTGTGAAGACAAGAACAGGAAAACACGCGAGCGATAACTTGATTATTGAACGAAGAAAAAGTGTGAGAAATAAGAAATAACTAACTATATTTGAAAGTCAATAAACATTGTATATGTCACGAAGTTTGAAAAAAGGGCCTTTCGTTGATGAAAAATTGATGAAAAAGGTTCAGAAAGCAAAAACAACAAACGACCATAAGCCTATCAAGACATGGGCGCGCGCAAGCACGATCACTCCAGAGATGGTTGGTATGACGTTTGCTGTACACAATGGTAAACTGTTTATTGACGTGTTTGTGGAAGAAAATATGGTTGGTCATAAGCTCGGCGAATTTTCTCCGACACGCAAATTTGTCGCTCATGGTGGCAAAATGGCAAAAGATGAAGCAAAAGCAGGATCTACTGCAGCCCCCGCAAAAAAAGCATAATCGTTGAATCAATATGAAACGTGAAGCACAAGCACAATTAAAACATTTACGCATGGGACCACAGAAAGTTCGATTGGTGACTGGTTTGGTGCGTGGCTTGAACGTAGATGAAGCGCTTGCACAGCTCGCGTTTTCATCCAAGCATGCCGCACGACCAATCAAGAAATTGTTGGAATCCGCTATTGCAAATGCAGAACACAACCATGAAATGGAACGAACCTCATTGGTGATAAAAAATATTATTGTTGATGGAGGTCCTGTTTTGCACCGCTGGATGCCTCGCGCTCATGGCAGTGCATCACCATTGCGCAAGAGAAGTTCACATATTACCGTAACATTGGAAGGTGAGACCAAAGCAATCACAAAGAAGAAAGAAGAAAAAAAGAACGATGATGTTGAGGGCGAGGTTGTCGAAGAGCCAAAGAAAGCGGTCAAGAAAACAACAAAAAGTAAAAAATAATTTAAATTTGTAAGGTAGTAGGTAATTGGCTATTATATATATTGTATGGGTCACAAAGTACATCCGAAAATTCACAGAATGAACATATTGTTTCCATGGGCTTCACGATGGGTGAGCAAGGGAAACTACGCAAAATATGTAGAGCAGGATACAAAACTCCGTGCGTATGTTATGGACAAATTCAAGGATGCCCATGTTGATTCTATTTTTGTTGAACGCAATGCAAAAAATACTACCGTTACTATTTTTGCCGCAAAACCAGGTATTATTATTGGTCGAGGCGGTCAAGGATTGGAAGATTTGAAAAAAGCAATTGAAAGAAAATTTTTGAACATGGCGCAAAAAGTGAAATTGAACATTCAGGAATTGCGCGCACCCTCATTGTCAGCTGAAGTTGTCGCTCAATCTATTTGTAAAGATTTGGAAAATCGTATTCCGTTCCGCCGTGTGATGAAGCAAAATATTGAACGCACGATGAAGGCAGGAGCACAGGGAATCAAAATTGTAATGGCCGGACGCTTGAACGGTGTAGAAATTGCGCGTCGAGAAAAATTATCTTCAGGCAAAGTTCCATTGATTACCTTTAGAAGTAATGTTGACTATATTCAGCGCGTTGCCCGCACTATTTATGGAGCAATTGGCGTGAAAGTATGGATTTATCTTGGTGAATCATTTGTACGCGTGGACAAACTTAGTGAAGCTCGCGAGACCACGCAAAATAAGAAAGAGGGAACACCTAACGCTCGATAAGCATAAACCTGTATGTTGTTACCAAAAAAAGTAAAACATAGAAAGTGGCATAAACCCCGACGTAGAGATAAGGGTATTGCAACACGCACAAACGAAGTATCGTTTGGCAGCTTTGGACTCAAGTCCATGGATCACGTGTGGGTGACCTCACGCCAAATTGAAGCTGCTCGCCGTGTGTTGACCCGCTATGTACGCCGTGGTGGAAAGATCTGGATTCGTATATTCCCTGACAGACCAATGACCAAAAAAGGAAATGAAGTGCCTATGGGAGGTGGAAAGGGATCTCCTGACCATTATGTTTGCACCGTAAAGCCAGGAACAGTGATATTTGAGATGGAAGGAATAGCTGAAGATAAAGCACGAGAAGCATTGCTTGATGCGTGCCAGAAACTTCCATTGAGTGGCAAGGTAGTAACTCGTTCATAAGATTATATGGAATACAAAGAATTGTTACAAAAAAGTGTAAAAGAATTACATGAACTCATGGCTGAAACACGCAACACGGTTCGTGAACTTCGCTTCAAGTCAAGCGAGCGCCAATTGAAGAATATCCGTGAATTACGCCAATTGAAGAAGACGATCGCGCGTATTCAAATGACGATACAAGAAAAGAACGCCGCAAAGAAATAAATTTATTTGAAGTTATATCGTGTATTATGAAAAAAGCAGATACTACAACACAGAAAGCAGTCGTATCACAAAAACGCCGTTTCGAGGGCGTGGTTAAGAGCGCAAAAGAGAACAAGACCGTCCATGTGTTGGTGAGTACCACAAAAATGCATCCAAAATACAGAAAACAGTACGTAACAACCAAAATGTTTGCCGTTCACAATGAAAAAGGATTGGCAAAAGCTGGCGACAAGGTACTGTTTGAAGAGTGCCGTCCATTGTCAAAGACAAAACGATGGACACTGGTCCGTGTCATGTAATACTAAAGATCTGATCATATGATTCAACATAGAAGTATACTCAATGTAGCAGACAATACGGGAGCAAAACGGCTCATGTGTATTCGTGTACTCGGCGGTTACAAAAAACGATACGCCCAAATTGGCGATATTATCACCTGTGTGGTGAAAGAAGCTGCTCCTCGCGGAACCGTGAAAAAATCTGAAGTGGTACACGTGGTGATTGCTCGCCAGAGAAAAGAAAAGCGTAGAAAAGATGGGACATATATCAGATTTGATGATAATGCAGGTGTTATTATTGACCAGAAGAACAAAGAACCAAAAGGAACACGTATTTTTGGACCTGTTGCTCGTGAATTGCGTAATTTAGGATTTCAAAAAATTATTTCATTGGCACCAGAAGTTTTGTAAAATATTTTATGAAAATAAAGACAGGCGACAATATAAAAGTTTTATCAGGAAAAGACAAAGGCAAAACAGGAAAAGTCGTGCAGGTCTTGACGAACAAGAAAACAGGAGAGAAATTAGTTGTGGTGGAAAATGTAAACATGTTGAAGAAACACATGCGCGCAGGAAAACAAAATCAGAAAGGACAAATTATTGAATTGCCAGCTCCTTTGCATGTAAGCAATGTGATGCTCATAGATGCAAAATCAGGCAAACCTACTCGTGTTGGTTTCAAACAAGAAGGATCTGACAAAAAACGCGTGGCTCGCGTAAGTGGAGAATTTATTGAATAAGAATTATATGGAATCACCTTTATATACTCAATACAAAAACCAGGTAGTACCAGCGCTCAAAGAACAGCTTGGTTTGGCGAACATCATGCAGGTGCCTCGCTTGAACAAAGTGGTTTTGAATATTGGATATGGACGCCATGTGAAGGAAGCTTCCTATATTGAACGCGTGGAGAAAACACTGAAACTTATCAGCGGACAAAAGCCAGTACATAATAAAGCAAAACAGTCTATTTCAAATTTTAAAACACGACAAGGAATGGAAATTGGTGTTTCAGTAACACTTCGTGGACAGAAAATGTACGACTTTTTATACAAGCTCATCCACTTGACACTGCCTCGTGTGCGTGATTTCCGCGGTTTGGACACAAAAAGTTTTGATGGAAAAGGAAACTACAGTATTGGTTTCAAAGAACATTTGGCATTTCCTGAGATTGGGGCTGAAGCAACTGACGTGATTCATGGTTTGCAGGTGGTCATTTCTACTTCTGCACATACAAATGAACAGGGAATGGCACTTTTGGAAAAGCTCGGGTTTCCTTTCTATAAAAAGTAATGTTTAGAAAAGATTATGGCTACTCAATCACAAATTGCAAAATCCAATAGAAAACCAAAGTATAGCACACGTATCGTACGCCGATGTTGGAAATGCGGACGTGTTCATGGATATATGAGAAAGTTCAATATGTGCCGTATTTGTTTTCGCGAGATGGCCAATCGAGGAGAATTGCCAGGAATCCGCAAGTCAAGCTGGTAAAACATTATTCGCACTTAAACAGAAATAAGAAAAAATACATTATATTTCAATTATCTATTATGATGACGGATACTATTGCAGACATGCTCACACGAATAAGAAATGCGCAACAATCAAATAAGCGTTATGTTGAGGTACCTTTTTCAAAGGTGAAAATGGCTATTGCTGAAATTTTGAAGCAATATGGCTATTGCATTTCACTGGAAAAGAAAGAGGTTACTCCTGCAGTTCTTATGATAGAATTGAAATATGATGGAAAACGCCCCGCAATTACTTCTATCAAACGTGAAAGCAGCCCAGGGCACCGTATGTATCGCAAATCAGAGGAAATGCCAAAAATACTGAATGGCTATGGTATCGCTATTGTTTCTACCTCACAAGGCATTATGACCGCTCATGAAGCAAAGAAGAAGAAAATCGGCGGCGAAGTAATTTGTTCAGTATACTAATTTTGAATGTATGTCACGTATTGGAAAACAACTTATTACCATTCCCGCAGGCGTTACGATTGAAGTGAAAGATGGAATTGCACATGTGAAAGGACCAAAGGGTCAGCTTGAACGCCGTCTTGCTTCAGGTATTTCCATCAAATTGGAAAATAATACCGTGCAAGTTGATGTTGTGGACAAAGAAAGCAAAGCAACTCGATCTTTGTGGGGTACGTTCGGTGCTCACATGAAGAATATGGTGAAGGGCGTTACTGAAGGATTCAAACGTGATTTGGAAATCAACGGTGTTGGATATCGCGTCGCCATGCAAGGTAAAGATTTGAAATTTGAAATTGGTTTTTCTCACCCGGTCGTCTTCAACATGCCACAGGGTGTGGAAGCAAAAGTTGATAAAAATCTTATTACACTTACGGGAGCTGATAAAGAATTATTGGGTGCAACTGCTGCTGAAATTCGTGGTCTCAAGAAACCAGAACCATACAAAGGAAAAGGAATTAAATATATTGATGAAGTCATCCGTCGCAAAGCAGGTAAGACCGCAGCAAAGGCCGCTTCATAATAACGGTTTGACTCATTATTTCGCTATATGAAAAATAAAGTAAATAAAAATTTTCAACGCAAGGTTCGCCACGCACGTGTACGAGCAGTCATTTCGGGCACCGCAGAGCGCCCACGATTGAGCGTATTCAAAAGTTTGCGCGGCATGTACATCCAACTCATAGATGACGTGAAAGGAAAAACTGTGGTTGGCGTGCTTTTCAAAAATATTGATACAAAAAAGATGGACGCAGGCGAGAGAAAAGGCAAGACAGCTGTCGCATATATGATGGGTAAATTGCTTGCTGAAAAAGCAAAAACAGCAGGAATTACCACTATTGTATTTGATAGAGGCGGATACAAATATCAAGGACGTGTACAAGCAGTTGCTGAAGGTGCCCGAGATGGTGGATTGAAATTCTAAACATTGATTAAAACAGATTAAAACTTGAATTATGTCACAGGATAAAAATAGAGGAAAACGCCAAAAGCCAGCACGTGAAAAACCTGAATTTGATCAGACGATTGTTGATCTTGCCCGCGTAACGCGTGTTACCAAAGGTGGAAAGCAAATGAGCTTTCGTGCTTGCGTGTTGATTGGAGATCGAAGAGGGCGTGTCGGATACGGCGTTGACAAAGGTAAAGATGTCCAGATTGCTGTAGACAAGGCAGTAAATCAGGCAAAGAAAAACATGATCACCGTACCTTTCAATGATGTGACGATTCCTCATCGTGTTGAAGCAAAATTCAAAGCAGCTCGTGTCATGATCAAACCAGCTCCTCAGGGTTCTGGTATCATTGCAGGAAGTTCAATTCGTTTGGTCTTGGAACTCGCCGGTGTTCCAAATGCATCTGCAAAGAAATTGGGAAAAACGCCAAATAAAATTTCAAATATCAAAGCTACTTTTGAAGCATTGCAATCATTCAAGCCATTTGCCGTGCAGCGCATGATGAATGCCAAAAAAGCACAGCCAGTAAAACCTCTTGAAGAAGAGCGCAAACCTGAGAATGCAAAAAATGAAACTCGCAGACTAGCAGCTCCACGAAAAAAGATTGCTGAAGTGAAAAAAGATGAACCAAAAAGTGAAGCAGTAACTGTTGAGAAGAAAGAAACTGTATAAATGATTTTAAAAAGATAAGTTGTAAAGAAAGATTCTATATGTTAACTCCATCTACAATTAATCCAGGAACACGCGTAAAAAATTCAGTAAAACGCGTTGGACGTGGGAATGCCTCAGGAAAAGGTACCTATTCTGCGCGTGGTGGAAAAGGACAGACTGCACGATCAGGCGGCAAAGGTGGTCTTTTGAAACACGCATTCAAAGCATACCTTCAAAAAGTTCCAAAACTTCGTGGGTTTAAAAGCCTGGAAAAAAAGATGACAACAGTCACACTCGCAACATTGGAACGTGTGTCTACTGAAGGTGTAGAGGTTACTCCTCACTACTTAGCACGTCATAGCGCAGTTCGAAATCCTGCATATGGTGTAAAAATCGTAGGAACCGGAACGCTTACAAAAAAATTAATTATCCGAGGTTGTGTAGCTTCAAAAGCCGCTGCGCAAGCGATTGAAAAAGTTGGCGGCAAGTTGGAATATTAAAAACGTTAAGTGCAAGAAACAAATCTCAAGATGCTCAGGAGAAGAAAGTTTGTTTCTTGTATCCTTATATCTTGAGATTTTTTGTATATGTGGGAACGAATCAAACATATTTGGAATATTAAGGATTTGAGAAATAAAATCCTTTTTGTCATTGGTATGCTCGTCGTGTTTCGTTTGGCCGCGCATATCCCCGTACCAGGAGTAAATACTGAAAATCTTCGCAATTTTATTGGAGGAAACCAGATATTGGGTTTGTTGAATGTATTTTCTGGCGGCACTATGGAAAATTTTTCCGTCGTTATGCTTGGTGTCGGTCCTTATATTACTGCTTCAATTATCTTCCAACTTTTGGCCATGGTTATCCCAAGTCTTGAAGAAATAACGAAAGAAGGGGAGTCAGGACAGCAGAGAATAAACATGTACACACGTTTGCTTACCGTGCCTCTTGCATTGCTTCAGGCATTTGCCATGATCAAGCTTCTCGGTCAATCACAAAATCAAATTATTGGTGATCTAAATCTATACAAATATATTGCCACCATGATTACCATCACGGCTGGTACCATATTCCTCATGTGGGTTGGCGAACTGATTACTGAGAAAAATGTAGGCAATGGTATATCCATTATCATCTTTGCAAACATTGTATCTCGTTTGCCGACCGTTTTTCAAAACGCTTTGGTGAACTATAATCCTTCTCAGTTATATACATATTTGCTTTTTCTTGCGCTCGCTATCATTACAATTGTGGGTGTTGTCATCATTAGCGAAGGACAGCGAAATATTCCTATCAATTACGCAAAACAAATACGGGGAAACCGTGTGTTTGGCGGTGCAAGTACTCATCTACCATTGCGTGTGAATATGGCAGGCGTGATCCCTATTATCTTTGCTATTTCTGTGGTGCTATTTCCTCCGATGGTAGCTCAATTTTTCGCGAATGGAGCTGGATTCTTGGCACATGCGTCTCAATTTATCATACGAGCATTCAACAATCAGCTGGTGTATGCAATAGTATATTTTGTTCTTGTATTTGGCTTCACGTATTTCTACACTGCAGTCATCTTTCATCCACAGAAAATTGCTGAAAATTTACAACGACAAGGTGCATTTGTACCAGGTATTCGTCCAGGAAAACAGACAGAGGAGTATCTTCAAAAGACCATGAATCATTTGTTATTTCCAGGTGCTTTATTCTTGGGTATTATCGCCATTTTACCTCTTGTTGTCCAAGCATTTACTGGTTCCCAGTCACTTGCGATTGGCGGTACAAGTTTACTTATTGTGGTAAGTGTGGCGATTGAAACAACCAAACAAATTGAGTCTCAGGTGAAGATGCATGAGTACGATAGGTAGTAAAAAGTCCATCAAGTTATAAAGTCTATCAAGCAAGAATAAAAAAACCACCGTAGAAGTACAGTGGTTTTTATTTAAAGAAAGAGTTGTCAAGGGTTTGCTTTTCTGCTATGATAAAAGTACTTTTTACTGTTAACATAACAAATATGTCAATCTTTGGAGATCAATATTCTCATGATCGTCATCAGCTGCACCGTGAGGAAATACGTCATATTGTATCGCGAGGGAAGACGCCGTCATTGACCCAGGAGCAGGAACTTTTGGTAGAGAAATCTATTGTTAAGTATCGTGACGAACATGGTGATGGCACAGTCTCTATGCATGGGATACATGACGTCCTTGTTCGGTTAGGTGAGGAAGGGATAAGTAAACATGACCGACACGGAGTGATGAGAGCATTTGAAGAATTTTTTAAAGAGGATAAATAGTAGTATGAAAAAAATTATCATTTTAATGGGAGTACCAGGCAGTGGGAAGGGTACACAGGCTCGAAAATTAGCAACACGATATGGGTACGCACATATTTCTACTGGAGATTTGTTGCGCGCGCTGGATGCAGACCCAAACGCAGATCCAGATGACAAGAAAATGTTGGCCGACACCATGAAGACAGGCAAACTTGTGCCAAATGAACTCACATTCAAATTAGCTTTCAAAGAGATTGAAAAGAATTTGCAAGCTGAAAAAGGTGTTATTCTTGACGGTGCAATCCGTAGTGTTGAACAAGCCGAGGAGTATCAGAAGTTTTTCGAAAAAAATGATGTTCAAGACGAAGTAATTGTTATTGAAATAAAACTATCTGATGAATCCAGCTGGAATAGATTAACAAAACGAAAAGTCTGCCCATCATGTGGATTTATTTTGCCGTATTCACCGGAAAATGAATTGAAAACCACATGTCCTGAATGCGGAGGAGAATTGATCGTACGCAAAGATGATAATCCAGAAACCATTAAACAGCGTATTGCTGATCAAGGGAATAATGCCATTGGTCCTATTTTAAATTATTACAAGGACAAAGGCGCATTGATTAGCCTGGATGGAGAGAAAAGTATAGAAGATGTGGATGGGGAGATGGTGAAAATATTAGAACAATAAAAAATAATCATTCAAAACATTTAAATTAAAATCGCCTCGTTATAGGGGTGATTTTAAAATTAAATAACTTTATGCTACACTATATTGCATGAAGGAAATACTAAAAAAATATTTCATCCCGCATGAGGGAAACAATTACCATCCTCATATTTTGCATACCAAACGCGCGGTGTTTTATGGCGGGTTGTTTATTGCCATGAAGGTGATTGTAGTTGGATTCGTTGTTCTGTTGCCGTCGCAAGTATTTATGTTGCCAGACGTTTTGAGACAACAGCAAGATGAGATTGTGACATTAACAAATGAAGTGAGAGCACAGCATGGCAAGCCAGTATTGATCACTCAGGGAAAGTTAGTTGACTCTTCACAATTGAAAGCAGATGACATGGCAACTCTGAGTTATTTTGATCATACTGGACCAAATGGACATAACCTGCAGTATTTTTTGAAAAAAGTGGGATATGATTATTCTGTTGCTGGAGAAAATCTTGGTATGGGATACAGCAGCGCGCGGGAATTGGTAGATGCCTGGATGAATAGTCCGACACACTATGCAAATCTGATTGACACAGACTACAACGAGTTTGGTGTGGGGCTTGAAAGCGGCGCATACAACGGTATCCCCACGGTGTATGTGGCACAGCATTTTGGACAGCTGAGAGTGGTTGAAACTATAGAAGTTCAAGACATTCAAAGTCAGCCTGAAGTTTCTCCAATCATCACACAGTCACAGCCAGTTGTAGTAGGAACGAGTGAACAAACAATATTGTCTGAAACAGTATCATCCGTAGTTCAAACAAATGGTTCAAGTGCCAGCTCAACGTATCAAACGACAGTTACGTCGCCATTTATTGCATCTTTGGATAACGAAAAGCTGAGTGAGTCTGGTACACTTGCCTATGATAAAAATAATTCACGTGTATTTTGGCAAGAAACAAATGGTAAAACTATGTTGAGTGCGAAGACCTTCATTTCCGGGGATGTCATCTTGGCACAGGCACAGGTGAATGAATATACAATAGATATATTTCCCACAGAAGAACAAAATGTGTATACAGGAGCTATCGAAATATTCAAACCCGCAGATGATTTGTTCCATGTTATTTTGACGCCAACTATTCATATTGTTGGTATGAATAATGAAACTATTGATGACGTTATTGCGTGGAATAGCGTGAAAATTGTAAGTCCAACGCCAATGGAAAAATACACTCACGCAAAATCGTATCTTGGTATAATCACCAATATCTTTGATATATCTCGCGGGTTATATCTGGGTTTTATCATATTCTTTAGTGTGGCTTTGCTTTTGAAAATAATTATTCAAATTAAAAAGCAACAGTATCATATTATAGGGCAGACACTTGCTCTCATTGGATTGTTGATTATTTGTTTTAAGATTTAATAACTAAAACCCGACCTACCTTCAGGAAACCAGAGCTCGCGTTTCCTTCGGCAGACCGGGTTTTATGTTATCCCTCGCGGGACATCAATCCCTCTTGGGATAAAAAAGAACAAAACCTCTTAAGAGCCCCGTATTTTTGTTACCCACAAAAATACAAGGAACTACAGTATATCAGAACATATCGCAGGTGGATAGGGCAATTTGTGTTGATAACTTGATTTTTAGTACAATTTTGATACAATTTATGTACTATGGCTTATATAAAATCAAAAGAAGAAATACAACATATTATAGAAGGTGGTAAAATTTTAGGTGGGATTTTGGAAAAACTCGGCGCAATGATTAGACCGGGTGTAAGTGCCTGGGAGATTGATCAGGAAGCAGAGAAACTTATTGTCCAGGCTGGTGGTAAGCCCGCTTTCAAAGGTTTCAAAGGCAGAAGATCTGACCCACCGTTTCCTTCCACTATCTGTGCGTGCGTGAATGAAGAGTTGGTGCATGGTATTGCTACCCAAGAGAAAGTCCTGAAAACAGGAGATATTTTTAGTATTGATATTGGGATGGAATATCCAGTGGGACGTGGGACGGGTTACGCGGGACGAGGAAAAGAAAAAGGGTATTTTACTGATACGGCGGTAACGTTAATTGTGGGCGAAGTACCCGAGAAGACGAAACAGTTGTTGAATGTTACGAAAAAATCACTAGAAATTGGAATTAAACAATGCGTGGTAGGGAACACCGTGGCAGATGTTGGAAGAGCCATACAAGATTATGTAGAACCGCAAGGGTATGGTATTGTTCGTGATCTCGTGGGGCATGGAGTTGGTCATGCAGTGCATGAAGATCCACGTGTGCCAAATTACTATGATCCAGATGGTGAACAATGGGAATTGAAGCCAGGTGTGGTGATTGCCATTGAACCTATGATTACGATAGGTGATTATAACGTAGAAACAGCAGACGATGGATGGAGTATTTCTACTGTAGATAAAAATTTATGCGCGCATTTTGAACACACCATTATCATTACTGAAGATGGACCTGTAGTGGCGACGAGAAGACCAAGCGAAAAATAAAATAAATTTATGAATATACTCGGAATTGATTTTGGCACAAAGAATATTGGGTTAGCATGGGTAAATACGGACTTGGGTGTTGTGCTGCCTTTTGGAATAATCAAAAATCATAAATCAGAAATCATAAATGGAGAACTTGAAAAACTTATTAAAGAGGAAAATGTTAATAAGATCGTTGTTGGACTTCCAACCGGTCTTGATGGAAAGGAGAATGAAAATACAAAACGCATTAGAAATTTTTCTGATGAATTAAAAAAGTTAATTAAAATTCCAATTGAATTTGCTGATGAGCGGTTTAGTTCGTATGCGGCGGATAGGATGGGAAGTGGAGGAGCGAGTAGGGATGAGAAAGCGGCGATGGTGATATTGCAGACGTATTTGGAAATGAAAAAGGATAAATAAAATCCATTATCATATTTTCTAAAATAGAATTAATGATGAGTGATAAATGATAAGATAACAAAATAATACATTGAGTATCATTTATCATTTATAAAGCCGTTTTATACGAGTTACACATTCATATTACTTGAATACATCGTTATGTCCTCCATTATCCTCTCCCGCCGTGACTTCCGTGAATATGACCAAATCATCTCAGTCTATACAAAAGATGAAGGCAAACGGGAGCTCCTCGCACGTGGAATAAAAAAAATAACATCAAAAAATGCGGCTCATTGTGAGCCGTTTTCTGTCGTTGATATAGAAATCGCTCATGGCAAAGAAATAGATCATCTGACAAAAGTGCAACCGGTTGAATATTTTGCGGGTATTAGAAATGACTTACAAAAAAGTTTGATGGCAGGGTATGTTGTTTCACTGCTAGACACGTTAGTGCATGAGAAGGAACGAGATGAACGGCTTTTTGATCACACATTAAGTTGGTTGCAATTTCTTAATCTTTCAATTTTTCAATCTTTTAATCTTTCATTGCTTGATGGTTACATTGTTATATTGCTACATTGTCTTGGATTTTCTATCCTTCAAAGTTTAGACATTGAAAAATGGAAAGATGCCTTGCAGATAATGGAAAGTGGGGATTGGCAGGCTGTTGCCCAGTTTCAATATGAGAAGTTGCTACACCGCAAAATATATGAGTTTTTGATATACCAAACAGAGCACAAAGTCCCAGATTGGGCTAAAACTTGCGTAATTTAGGGGAAAATGGTAGCATAAGGAGGTGACAAGATTAAAAAACTAGAAGATTAAAAGATTATAAAAGACTCTTTATTTTATTCTTCAATCTTCTAATCTTTCAGTCTTCTAATCTAAATTCTGATATGTATACCTTCATAAAAAATCTATCCCAGCAGGTCGGCCAAGAAGTAACTCTCAAAGGCTGGCTCTACAACAAGCGTTCATCTGGCAAGATCGCGTTTTTGGAGGTGCGTGATGGGACAGGCTGGGTGCAAGCCGTTGCGGCGAAAGAGGGGTTGAGTGAAAAAATTTGGCAGGATATTGAGAAGACGACACAGGAATCATCGCTTATTGTCACCGGTACTGTTACAGAACATCCCAAGAAAGAAAACGTATACGAGTTACAAGTTACTAATTACGAGTTACTCCAGTTATCTCAAGATTACCCGATTGCACTGAAAGATCATGGTCCAGAATTTCTCATGGACAATCGACATTTGTGGCTCCGATCCAAGCGTCAGTGGGCGATTTTGCGTATTCGCGATATGATAGAAACAGCGATCAATGAATATTTACATACTGAAAATTTTATTCGCACTGATTCTCCTATTTTTACACCCAATGCATGTGAAGGGACAACAACACTATTTCCAGTTCCATATTTTGATTTAGGTGAAGCATATTTATCTCAGTCAGGACAGCTGTATATCGAAGCGGCGATTGCGTCTGTTGGGCGCTGTTATGATTTTGGGCCCGTATTTCGTGCCGAAAAATCTATGACGAAGCGCCACTTGACTGAATTTTGGATGATGGATGCAGAAGCAGCGTTCGTTGAGCATGACCAAAATTTGGATATCCAAGAAGGGTTAGTGAAAGCAATTATAAAAAAATGTTTAGAAAATTGCGTACAAGAATTTGAA
>Ga0172379_10005189_pt1 | contig 18405 bp, 16 predicted proteins | sample GrowelOW334metaG_FD_119756 | JGI IMG/M metagenome (GOLD analysis project Ga0172379, IMG submission 119756) | Groundwater microbial communities from an aquifer near a municipal landfill in Southern Ontario, Canada - Groundwater well OW334 metaG | ecosystem: Environmental > Aquatic > Deep...
CCGGCGCGATCGGGTGTGGTATACTCTCGCTATTAGTACGATTCTAGCCCAAATCATGCTTGTGGTGAAGCGACTACCGCAAGCGACCAGTTTTTGGCCGCTGCTTTTTCTTATAGGGGTACTCACGCTCAATTCGACGGCTGGCGTGGTCGCAGAGCACATTGTTGGCCTCGATGACCGGGCATCGCTCGAGTACGGGGGCCCAATTCCGGACAGCATCCAAGAGTCCGGGTTCGCGGTCGCGGGAACGATAGTCGGAGATGACGCCGCAACCCAAGTTGAAGCCATTGTCCTCGAGGGAATGGTCACTGGAGCATCGGACCCACTCACGAACCTGACGCCGCTCGCTGGCGGCCTCTCCAAGTACCGGGTTCGACAAGGCGATACGCTCTCCTCTATTGCCGGGCAATTCAATATCAGCATCGATACCATCCGGTGGGCGAATTCTGGCGTGACGTGGTCGGTTCGAAAGGGGCAGGAATTGACCATTCTCCCGGTCACCGGAGTCCTCTACTCGGTCCATGAGGGAGACACGCTCGAATCGGTCGTCGCTCGTTTCCAGGCGGATCCGGACCTCGTGCGCCGATACAACGCGGAATACCAGGAGATTTTCGCTGCCGAGAGCGGGCTCGTGGTCCTTCCGAACGTGAAGCCACCGAAAGGAATGACCGCTTCATCCCTCGCGGAATCAGCTCTCCCCGACCTCAAGAATTACTTTGCGCTTCCCGCGAAGGGCTGGAATTGGGGTGAGCTACACGACCATAACGCGGTCGATATCGCGAATAAGTGCGGCTCGCAGGTCTTCGCTGCCGCGGATGGTGTTGTTGTGCCCGATGAACGGTTCGGCGACGGAACGAGTGGATGGAACGAAGGGTACGGCATGTTCGTTCTTGTGGAGCACATGAACGGAACGAAGACGCGGTACGCTCATCTTGGTTCAGTGAGCGTGAAGATCGGGCAGGTCGTTGGTCAGGGGGAGGAGATCGGTCTCATCGGGAACACCGGGAATACGCACGGCCCGACGGGATGCCACGTGCACTTCGAAGTATACGGAGCAAAGAATCCTTTCGCGGTCAGATAGGACTACTCCCCTGCCCGCAGCCGGTACTGGAACGCCTCTGCGAGGTGTTCTTTTTTTATAGAAGGAGACCCAGCAAGGTCGGCAATGGTTTGCGCGACTCGGATGATGCGGTAGTAACTTCGCGGCGAGATGAACGAGCGCTCGAGTGTTTGTTTGAGGAGCGTCTCTGCTTCCGGTTCGAGCGCACAATGCTCGTCGATGTAGAGCGAGCTCATGTCCGCATTCGCAAAGAAGTGTTTCGCTGATCGAGCGAATCGTTCGTGTTGTTCCACTCGCGCGCGTACAACGAGCGCATGCGCGCGTTCGTCCTCGTCGCTCGCGTTCTCTCTCGGAGGCGTGCGGAGTTCGTTGACCGGTGTTCGCGGGACAATGATCTGAAGATCAATGCGGTCGAGGAGGGGCCCGGAGAGTCGTTTCTGGTAACGCAAGATCTCATTCGCGGTACAGCGACACTCATGGTCGGGGTCCTCGAAGTATCCGCACGGGCACGGGTTCATGGCACCAACGAGCATAAAACGCGCCGGGAATGTGAGCGCTTTCTTTGCACGCGCGATGGATATCGTGCCGTCCTCGAGTGGTTGCCGGAGGCCTTCGAGGACATCCCGGTGGAACTCGGGGAACTCATCGAGGAAAAGGACACCGCGGTGTGCAAGACTCACTTCTCCCGGCTTCGGATTCGTGCCGCCACCGAGGAGCGCGACGAGTGATGCCGAGTGGTGCGGCGCTCGGAACGGACGGAACGTCACTACGGGGCGCTCCGTCGTGAGGCCGTTCGTGCTCCAGATCTGCGTCACCTCGATCGCTTCTTCGTGCGTTGGAGGAGGGAGGAGTCCCGCGAGCGCCTGGGCGAGCATTGTTTTCCCTGTTCCCGGTGGACCCGACATAAGGAGATTGTGCCCACCTGCCGCCGCGATGATGAGCGCTCGCTTCGCGGCGTGGAGTCCATGGATGTCCTGGAGGCGGATGCGCGAAGGAGGGAACGACGGAGTGATGAGCGTCGATGACTGCGGGGGTATGATCCGCCTCCCCTCGAGGTGCTCGATGAGTACCGCAAGAGAAGGAACGGGAATGACCGCTACTCCTTTCACGATCGCCGCCTCGGCAGCATTCGAGGAGGGAACGAAAAGGGTCGTGAAACCGCGAGCACGCGCGAAGAGTGCGATAGAGATACATCCCGGAACCGGGCGCAGAGCGCCGTCGAGCGAAAGTTCACCTATAAAGAGCGAGTGATGGGATTCGAACGGACGAAGTTGATCGGAAGCGAGGAGGTACGCGAGCGCGATGGGAAGATCGAATCGAGAGCCGGCCTTCTTCACATCCGCGGGCGCGAGATTCACGGTGATGCGCCGGTTCTCGCGTGTCGGCGGTTTGATACCCGAGTTCTTGATGGCCGAATTCACGCGTTCCCGTGCTTCCGAGACGGCCTTATCCGCAAGGCCAACGATACTGAACGAATGGAGGCCGACATTTAAGTCGGCCTCCACTTCAACAAGTTCAGCGGTGATCCCGTCTAGTTCTGCTGAGAACAGTTTCGGTACCGCGTGTGGCATGGTATCCGCTCACGTCTTAATGTGCGCGGCCTTACAGTTCTTACAGAGGAGCGATTCGGGGTCGACAGAGAGGAGCTCCATCGATATATCCTCTTTGCATTGTTCGCATACCCCGTACGTTCCTGCGGTGATCTTCCCGAGGGCCACCGTGACACGCTCCAAGCGCTTCTCGAGCGAGTCTTTGATACCAACACGGTTCGCGCGCTCCTCCGATTCATCGGTCTCTTCTTCGAGGTGATCGATCTCATCGCCGAAATCGAGATCGTCGTCGATGTGCGCGAGCTGCTCCATGATCCCCTTCTCAACGTCGCGCAGTTTCTTTTCGAGCTCGTCCGTCTGGTGTTTCGTCAACATAGTAAAAAAATAGCCCAGGAGGGCAGCAAAGTCAACCGCAACACATTCGATACTTGTTATTGGAGACGACCAAGGGCCGCCTTGAGCCCATCGTACGATGCCGAGACAACAAGTTTTGTTCCAACCCATCCATAGTTCAATGCCGCTCCTGGTTGCGTGAACGAGAGATACCGCGTCGCGAGCCCGAATGCCTGCCCGCTCTTCCACATGCTCGGTGTCCCGGGATCAACGAGGAAGTATCCGGTGAGTGAGTGCCCGTCCTCGATACTCTGCGTGGTCATTGCGAGGGTCGGGAGTGACGCCGCATCGCGGGCCTCGAGAACAAGGCCGGGCCACGTACCCTGCATGTTCGTGAATGTGAAGAATGTTGCGTCGGCAGAAAAACGTTCCATGACCGAAGGCGCAAAGGTCGTCGAGTCGATGAGGCTCGCGAGCGTCGCAGCCGCAATGGACTGCCCCTGTGTGTTCGAGAAATTGATCTCTCGGAGTATCGAAACTTCCGCAGTGTCGAATGTGAGTGAGTTCTTGAGCCCGACGAGAGACACCTCAGAGAGAACAGCGGAATCGATCACATCAGCGGGAGTCAAAAAGAACGACACGTGTTGCACCGCTCCACCGGTAGGTACAACGGGTTGTTCTGGGGCCGGATTCTCTGGGGTGGGGAGCGCAGGAGATTCGGGGAGTGGTGCAACTGCCGCTGGTTCCTCGGCGGCCGGCTGGTTCATGAGCGGGAAGACGACGAAGTAGCCCAGCGCTGCGAGTGCGATGAGGATGAGCGCGATGACGAGTGCCATAAGAACCCCTTTTCCCGACCCCTTCTTTTGAGGGGGAATGACCGGGGCTGCTGGTTTCTGTGGCGGAACCGGAATACTCGGACGGACGACCGGAGCGATCGGCTGCGGGGGCGGCGTCGGACGAGAGGGAACGAATTGTTGCGTCGGAACGACCGGCGGTCGGATCGGAACCGACTGCGGTGGGGTGGGGGGAGGAACGTATGGACGCGGCTGTCCGCCTCCCGATGACTGCATCGACGAGAGATCGGATGTCATGGTACGCGCGGTGACATTTTGTGTCGGTGCCGCGAGTGGCGACTCGCCCTCTCCGGTGCCGATCGAACGTCCTCCGTTCTGCCACGCTTGGTTCGGTTGTCCCGTCTGTCCATCTGCCATTACCTTTATTATACGCTTTTCACGTAGCACGGAACTCGTGGCTCTTGTGGATAAAAACAGTCGCCTAAGGCGACTGTTTTTTAAAGGTGCTCGGGTACTATTCCTCGTGTTTTGTCTGGGGAACGCCTTTGAGTGAAAGGCCGATGCGTCCTTCCTCGACGCGAATGACCTTTGCCCACACGTGGTCGCCCATGTGCACGACATCATCAACCTTTTTCACGAATCCTTCCTTGAGTTCGGAGACGTGGATCATGCCGTCACGCCCTCCGCCGAGGTCGACGATCGCGCCGAAGTCGAGGATCTTGATGATCGGTCCTTCGATGACCTCGCCGATCTTGAATTCGCGGACGATCTGTTTCACCTCGTTCATTGCTTGTTCGACACACGCGCGGTCGATACCCGCGACGTACACCTTCCCCTCCTGTTCGATATCGATCGTGATATTGCCGCCGGCCGCCTTAATGATGCCGTTGATGACGCGGCCACCAGGACCGACGATCTCTCCGATACGAGTTGGATCAATAACCACCGTAAGAATGGTCGGTGCGAATTCCGAGACGTGTGGCCGTGGGGCCGCAAGGACCGCGTTCATGACGCCTAAGATATGCATACGCGCATCGCGTGCTTGTGCGAGTGCCTTCTCGAATATCTCCTTCGTGATACCATCGTTCTTCACGTCCATTTGGATGGCGTTCACGCCAGTATCGGTGCCCGCAACTTTCAGGTCGATATCGCCGTAGTGATCCTCGGGTCCCTGGATGTCCGTGAGTATCTTGTAGTTCCCTTTTGTGTCGGACATGAGACCCATCGCGATACCCGCAACCGCCTTTTTAAGAGGCACACCCGCATCCATCATCGAGAGTGACGCAGAACACGTCGAAGCCATCGACGAGGACCCATTCGATGAGAGTGTCTCCGCGACAACACGGACGGTGTAGGGGAAGACCTCCTTCGACGGTATCATTGCGCGGAGCGCTTTTGCTGCAAGTGCGCCATGGCCGATCTCGCGGCGTCCCGGTCCACGTGAGCGCCCGGTCTCTCCGGTCGCAAAGCTCGGGAAATTGTAGTGGAGCATGAACCGTTTCCTGCTCGTCGATTCCATGTTCTCAACGAGTTGTTCGGCCTCGGGGGATGCGAGTGTCGTGACGGCGAGGACCTGGGTGTCGCCCCGCATGAAGATCGCCGAACCGTGCGTCCTCCGGATGGTGCCGGTCTCCGCGAAGAGCGGACGAACCTCGTCGAATTTCCGCCCATCGGGACGCTTCCCCTCTTCGATGGCTTGGCGGTGGACGTACGCATCAACCTCAGTCTCAAAGACCTCTTCGGTTCGTGTGAGATTCTCCGGCGCCTCACCGAGCGAAGCCAAGTGTTCCATGAGTGCGGTCTTCAGTGCGCCGAGCGTGTGCGCCTGCATGGACGCATCAATGGTCGGTTTCAGGAATTCACGGACGCGACCAACGAATTCAGGATCCGGGTTGGCGAGCGCAACGTTCGCCTTCGGTTTCCCTATTTCTTTCACGATCGTGTTCTGGAACGCGATGAGCCGAGCGATCTCTCCTTGCGCCTCGGCGAAAAGGGTAACTGCCTCTGCCTCGCTCCGCTCGTTCGCTTCGAACTCGATCATGTTGATCTTCGATTCCGAACCCGAGAAGAACGAGAGGTAGACCATCTCACCATCCGCGGTTTTTGATTCCTTTCGAATACCGGCAACGGGGCCGTTCCACGGGATATCCGATATCGCGAGCGCGGTCGATGCCGCGAGGAGCGCGATCGGATCGGGGTCGTTCTTCTCGTCGTACGCGAGAATCGTGACGACGACCTGCACCTCCCTGCGGAGACGCTGGTCGAAAAGCGGACGAATGGTCCGATCAATGAGTCGCGCCGAGAGTGTCGCCTCGTCGGACGCCTTTCCTTCGCGCCGAACGAATCGGCTACCGAGTATTTTCCCGGCGGCATAGAACCGTTCCTCGTAATCGACCGTGAGTGGGAAGTAGTCGGTTGCCCGATCCGTATCCCCCATCACGACCGTCGCGAGGACCGCGGTGTCGCCGAACCTACCGATGACCGCTGCGTTCGCTTGGTGCGCGATCTCAGAGACCTCTATTGAAACAGGCGCCCCCGCGAGCGTTGTTTCGAAGACCTTTCGATGCAATTCCATTGTATTTTTGTTTGTCATATATACTGTGTGTTACCGTGCCCCCCGCCGCTCACCGAACGCTTTCCCGAATCCCCGCTTCTGCGGGTCCCGCCGCGAGCGGAGCTCGGGTCCGTGGCGCTCGTCCGCTCCCTGTTTGATCTTCAGGAGCGCCCGCGGGATCCCGTCTATATCCGTGAACGAGTCGACGATCTCTCGCAGTTTCCCCGATGTCGCTCGGGAGAATGCCGCAACCTCGACCTGCCGGCCCATTCCCCACTTCAGGTACTCGACGAGAGGGATGAAGTCACCATCGCCGGTCACAAGAATGACAACGTCAAGGAAGTTTGCCATACGAATGGCATCGACGGCAAGCCCAACATCCCAGTCCGCCTTCTTCGAGCCACCTGCGTAGACTTGAAGGTCCTTCAGTCTGAGTTCGAGTCCGGCATCGCGGAGCGCATCGAAGAACGCCGCCTCACCGTGAACCTCGGCGTCCGGGACCACGCCTTCGCTCTTCACGACGTACGCGAGCGCGCGGACGAGTGGTCGCCCTGCGGTGAGCGTCCGAATGAGCTCGCGAAAATTCACGCGAGCACCATGAAGGTTCTTCGCGGAGTGGTATATGTTTTGAACGTCAATGAAGATTCCGACGCGCTGTGCGGGATACGATGTTGCCATACAAATGGGTAGTTGAACGAAAAGCTCGGGCCGAGGATTAGACCTCAAGCTCGAGCTTTTTCACGATCTTGTCGTAGCGGGCCTCATTCTCTTCCTTCAGAAAACGGAGGAACTTCCGACGTTTTCCGACCATCATGAGGAGTCCCCGGCGCGAGTGGTTATCTTTCGAATGCTTCTTCAGGTGATCCGCGAGCGCCTTTATTTGCTTCGAAAGGAGAGCGATTTGGACCTCTGCAGAGCCAGTATCGGTCTCATGCCGCGCGTACTCTTTGATCGCTGTCTGTTTTTTGCGCTTTGAAAGCATATGCGCATGATACCAGAGGCAGTGAAAAATGTCAAAGGATGGGCCCATTTTGCTCTCGATTCCGAGTGTCGCACAATAATTGCGTATTGTGCGACGAATGCTACACTGACGTACATATGGCGGACATTCGCACACTCCTCACCGACTACCTCGACTACTTGGAGATCGAGAAGAACCGCGCAGTGAAGACACGGGAGAATTACGAGCGGTACCTTCGGGTGTTCGTCGAACGCACACGAGTGAAACGCGTGGAGGATATCACGGCCGAGGCGGTACGCTCGTTCCGTCTTGCGCTCGCGCGGGAGGACAAGAAAAAAATAACGCAGAGCTACTACGTCATCGCGCTCCGGAACTTTCTGAAGTATCTCGTGAAACGCGGGATAAAGAATGTGTTGCCACCCGAGACCATCGAGTTGCCGAAGGTGGCTCGGCGGGACATCGAAGTTCTCGAGTACCGCGAGCTCGAGCGTCTCCTCCGTGCGCCGGAGGGAGACTCGCTCCGTGGGTTACGCGATCGTGCGATACTCGAAACGTTCTTTTCGACAGGACTTCGGCTCTCCGAACTCTGCGCGCTCGAACGGACCGTCGATCTCGTTCGCGGAGAGATCTCCATTCGGGGGAAGGGAGATAAGATCCGTGTCGTTTTCCTTTCGGACGGGGCAAAGAAGGCCATTGCGACCTACCTCAAGGCGCGAGCCGACATCGACTCGGCGCTCTTCATGAGTATCACGAGATCAGGGAAGCCCCTCGGACGCATCACGCCTCGGGCAGTGGAACGCCTCGTGGAGTACTATGCGAAAAAAGCGGGCATTGCGAAGCGGGTACATCCGCACCAGCTCCGTCACAGCTTCGCAACCGACCTCCTCGTGAACGGTGCGGACATCCGGTCGGTACAAGAGCTCCTGGGACACGCGAATATCGCAACGACGCAGGTATACACACACCTCACGAACAAAGAGCTCCGCGAGGTACATGAAGCGTTCCACGCGCGACGACGACCGGAGAAGTAAAAACCGGCCGCCTCTGGCGACCGGTTTTTGTGTACAGGTTCCGAACAGAGTGCTGGGGGGGAGGGTTGAACTCCCATGACCTTTCGGTCACCGGCTCCTAGGGCCGGCGCGTCTGCCAATTCCGCCACCCCAGCACTCTGCACGCAACGCGGTCGCCTGAGGCGACCAGGTCTGCTATTCCGCTTCATCTGCCTTAGGCAGGTACTTGCCCAAAAACCATATATAGAGCGACAAATCCACTCGTCGTAGGAAAGTATACCCCATTCTCGTATATTTGACAAATAGCACATTTTATGCTAAGATGTAACCAGAATTTCGATAATCAAATAATCACTTTTTGGAGGGTTCAGCAATGAGAAATCAATTTCTTGAGGTTATGAAAGAAGTGCTTATCGCACTAGGTGCCGCCATAGGTGTTGAGGCTGTCGCGCATAAAAACATGAAGAGCGGCTCAACGCCAGTCGAACAGAAAGATGGCGTCGCGGCGGGCGAAAAGAAGGACAGCTCCGGGTCAGGCGAAAAGAAATCAGGGCTTAAGGAAGGATTCGCTGCTGTCGGACGGGCTTTCTGGGCGCTCCTCTCGAATGACGAGCGGAACGCACTGAACATTGAGCTCATCAGCTCCGGAAACAAAGAGGGCGTGGAGGCGCTTCTCGGTATCGAGTTGGAAAAACTCGAAGACGAAAATCCGCTTGCCGAGAACAAATTCGCGAAAGTTGTTGCCGGGATCGTCGGCGATGCGAAAGCAAAATTCGCCAAAGAACCCGAAGCGTTCAAGAAGTTCTTCGATGAGCTCCTCGGTCTTGCGGTGAACGACCCTGAGAGATTCCTGGCCGTACTCGAGCTTTCCGACAACAACATCGTCGAGCAGTACATCAAGGCAGGCCGGAAGTTTGTCGGTGCTGCTGTAGCGCGGACGAACGAGCAGTACGAAAGGAACCGCAGTTGGGTGCGTCGCGAGAGGTCAACAGAGGACGGGACGATCGCCGGAAACTTTGCGGCGACGGTACTTCCGTCGGTCACGGGTATCTGGGCGGAGGTCATGGCCCGAGTGCCGGGGACCGAAGCGAGAAAGGCACGGAGGGTAGCCGCCGCGAGGACCAAGTTCGCACTGGGAACAGGGGTCGAGGTGGTTCCCGAGGAGAACGCGTGCTCGGAGGTTCCTCTGGGATCAGAGCCACCTGTCGTAGAGAAAGCGAAAGAGCCTATTGGCGTCCTCGGCTTCGTCGGGAAGGTCATCGGCGATCTCTGGAGTACCGCGAATTGGTACGTGCGGCGCATCGTCATTCTCATCGTCGGGTTACTTTCGACGAATGTGGTCCTTTTCCTCTTATTCGGTGCGTCATCGGTTCTCATCGGACTCGTGATCGTGACAGTGTTCGCTCTTCTCCACCTCATCTTCATTCGATTTAGGTATCCGCTCATTCTTGCGGGTATCATGAGCGTCGAAGAGTTTCGGAAAGGGGTCGAGCGCATCGTGCTCGCGTTCGTCGGTGTGTGCTTCGTTTCACTCGCTCTGGCGTTCGTGGGGATCATGATCGAGGGGGGCGAACTTACCCTCTTCGATACACGGATGTTCATTGTTAGTGCTGTTCTCTTGGGTGCCATGGGCGCGTGTGGGTATGGCCCAATGCGGAGAAAGATACTTTTCGTCGCTGTCGGCATTGCCATGCTCGCGTCGCTCCTCGCGGTCTTCCCCGGTATTCGGGAGAAGCTTCCCGATCGGTTAGCAAAGGTGAACCAAGTGTTTGCACAGATAATGGATACTACGGCACGAGCGAAAGAACCGGTACCTGTTGTGGTCCCGGGATCGTACGCACCGTACATCGAAGCGAAGGTTCCTCCGACGCTTCGCCCAGGATGGGTTCGTGCCGAGCAGCCCGCAGGAGAACCGATGCGTGACACGCTCCTCATTGTTGGGAACAGTGAGGTCGAGTCGCGGATGACGGTCTCACAGGAGGCGAACACGTTGCTCGTGTTCACGGTGCTCGGGAAGGGCGGTCCGCTCTTTGTAAAGCAGCGAAAGCAGGCAGTCGATGGGAGCGAGTATGAGTCCGTAACAACCGTTCCCGTGGATTCGACGAGTGATGTAAAAGCCAACGATGGGCGTTCTATCGTCGGTGATTACAGGGTGCGGTACTCGTGCCCGTCGAACGGTTCGACGGATACGGTCCGCGTTATCGAGAGATGTATTCGGTAGAAGACGATTGAGAGCCCGTGGTGGAAAACCACCCGGGCTCTTTTTTTTATTTCCTAGACCGGGAAACCGTAGGTAAAAGGAAGGAGAGCGACGAATCCGGCGATGACGAGTGCGACAAGGATGCTCCCCGCGATCCAGCGGGTCGTGAATGATTCTTTCGAGAGCCACTCCACCGCAAGCAGCGAGAAGAGGCAGACGAGAAAGATGAGTGCAGGGAAGTAATGGTATAGGTACGCGGGGCGCGAAACGAATGCCGCGAATGGGAGAAGGGAGAACGTTGCCCACGAAACAAGCATGAGCGCCGGAATACCCTTTGTTTCGGATGAGCGCATCCTGCGCAGCGAAAGGACGAAGAACGCGAGGCCGGATACTGCGAGCGCCCAAACGATAGGATTTCCGTCCAGGAATATGAAACCACCCCGTTCCGTCGCTGCGTAGAAGGGCGGCTTTATGAGGAACGGCCACGTGTACCATGCGCTCTGGCCCGCGCCTGCTCCTGCGCCGACAAGGTATCCGGAGACCGATGCGTCGAGTTCAATGAGCGAGGTGCCGATGGCCTTTATGACCGGTGAGGTCGTCGCCATGGTCCCGAGGCCTGCCATTGTCGATGTCGGCGCCCCGGAAAGTTCACGGTAAAGGAGGAGGCGGCTATCGGTCGGGAGTGTGATGTTATTCAAAAGAAAGAGGAGGACGACGAACGTTATGCCGGCAGTGAGAAGAAAGCGCCCAACGGTGCGCCGCGCAATGAGGGGCTCTTTTCTCGTGAGGCCATGAATGACGACCAGTGCGATGAGTGGTCCTACAAAAACGATGCCGATGAGCTTCACGGATAGCGAGAGTCCAAGGAGGATGCCGCCGAGAACAGGGAGAGCGTGGCGCTTCAAGAGGAGTGCGAGCGCGAGGAGCCCGAGCGAAAGGTACATCCCGTTCAGCAAGATCGCTCGTGTTTCAACGAGAATGGCGTTATCGAACGCAACAAGGAACGCAGCGAGCGCTCCTGCCCACTCGTTCTTCGCGACCGCGGACGTGAACGCATAGACCGCGACGATAAGGAGAAGTCCGAACAAAGCGCTCACGGAGCGGAGTGGCACGTACGGGAAGGACCCGAACGGACGAAAGTCGAAATCGGCTGCCATGCGATGCGCAGCGTGGTCGTATCCGAGGGTGAGGAATGAGATGTTCGGGAGCCCACAGGAAGAGAGGACGAGCGGGACGGCGTAGAGTATCTTCCCGAGCGGCGGATGAATGTCCGAAACAGGGAGCTCATTCGCATAATTCGACGCGAACGTCGCGAAGTACATCTCGTCGAATATAGGGGCTCCGAGCTTCCCGATGTCCGTGAAATGGAAGAATGCGCTTACAATAAGGAGCGCAGTGAGGATGACGCGTGGCCAGAGGATATGTGTGATGTCGCGCATGGCACCTTTACCGTCGCACGGAGCCGCTCGGTATGTCAACAAAAATCCCCGATGCTCGGGGGTTTTGTAAAAAGAGCAGGCGCTCGTTATCCAAGAATGCCGCTCACAATACCCACGATGGCTCGAGCAAGGAATGCGACAATGATGGCGATAACGGCGTAGATGATGGTGTTCTTTGCCTGCTCCGTTTTCTTTGGGTCACCGGCGGAAGTGAGGAAGATGAATGCAGCGACGAGTATGAAAATGACCGCGAGCGCCAAAAGAAAGGTGTACATCCAATCCTGGATTTCATTCAATTTCGCAATGAATGCCGCTGGCGTGTCGATCGCAGCAAGCGACACAAGGGGGACGCAGAGAAAGAAGAGTGCACCGACTGCGGTATTTTTTATGCGCGTGTTCATATGCTGGTGTATATTGACGACCCTTTTATACTACCACCCCCATATCTTCCACGGAAGATATGGGGGTGGTAGTTGTCAGTCCGAATAATAGACGGTTAGGCCAAGAGACCCGTAACGACCCCGACGATTGCCCGGGCGAGGAACGCAATAACAATGCCGATAATGGCATAGATGATGTAGTTCTTCGCTTCCTTCACCTTATCTTCGTCGCCAGCCGACGTCAGGTAGAGGAATGCCGCATAAAGGATGAGTAGCACCGCGATGACGAGGATGATGCCGAAGGCGTAGCCGATCAGCTTATCGATGAATGCGGACACGGTGAAATTCGATGCAGCAATAGGCTTTGATACGAAGTCATTTTGCGCGAGCGCCGCGAACGGAAGCGCAGCCGACGAAATCAGCAGAGCTCCCACTGCTACCTTCTTGAGCGTTGATATGTTCATAAAATTGATGGTTGCTAGTGTACTTTCGTCGACCTTTTGACTGGGTGCGTTCAGGAGAGTGCGTTCTGGATGAGCGTCGCTATCCCGTCCGCAAGAAAGATTATAGCATACCCAATCGCACTGTACAGGATTGTTTTCTGGCCCGACTTGAACTTTTCGGGATCGCCTGCCGCGAAGAGCATTTGGAATCCTCCGACAATGACCATCACGACTGCGATAGGTGCGCCGACGGTTTTCAGGATATTCAAGACCTTCAGTATTGCCTCGTCGATTGTGGTGACCCCAAGCGGATTCGTGAGTACGATTCCGTCGGTTGGTCCCGCTGGACCGCCACCGGTGGTCCGGCAGGTCTTGTTCTGATCACACGTGAGACCATTTAGGCAAAAAAACTGGCCTTGGTTAGAGCAGCACGTTGCGCCAGGAGTGTTGCACGTTTCTAGGCTTCCTGAAAGTCGGCAAACCTTGTTCTGATCACACGTGAGACCACCGTCGCAGTACCATATATTTTGCGGTGCATTGAGGCAGCAAGTCTGGCCCATGGAGTTGCATACTGCGGCAAAGGCCGATCCTCCAAAAAGAGAAACGGAGACCAGAGCAACAAAACCGAGGCGGAGTACCGTACGCATGACTTTCATGCACTATACCACACGGAGGGGCTGTAAACAATAAACGCCCCGCGAAGAGGGCGTTTATTGCATGGCATCGCTTACGTTCTCTATGGGCGTTTCGACATGAGCTGAGAAACCCTTCCTTCGCCGAGTTTCACGGCCTCGGTGGCGCTCGCCCGGTTCTCGTTCACGAGATCGATCATATCAGAGAAGATACCTGTGATCGCGAGCGGGCTTACCTGGGGCCACGAGCGCGCGATGAGCGCCTGTCGCGCGAAGACGTTCAAGGTCGGGTCGGTGAGGTAGGTATTGAGAAGCGAGAGGAGTGCGGGAACGCGGCGCGTTTCGATAGCGTAGGCAGAAGCGGGCGTATTCTCGGTCGTGAGCGTGAGTATGAAATTCCACGCAAGGTCCTGGTTCGTGCTCTGACGAGCGACCGTGTACCCCCAGTACGAGGCGTACGTGACCGGCTGGGTCGTTCCCGCTCGTTGCGGCATCGGCGCAACGTCGAGGTTCAAAAGCGGGTTCCGTGCACGGAGCTCGGAGAGCGCCGAAGAGTAGCCAAAGAGCATCGCGAGCCGCCCCTGGCTCATGAGGTCGAGTGCCCGTGGGAGACCTGCGTTCCACGTGTATGCATTGCTTCCCGTATTCGCGAACTGTGTATAGAAGGAGAGCGCTTCACTCCCTCCGGGCGTCGAGAAGTTCGCGGAACGAAGGTTTGCGTCTACCATCGGAACGCTGTTCTGGAGCATGAGGAGTGAGAGGACGTCGGCGGCAGTGTCTATGTTCTGTGTCGACCCCCCGATCGCTGCCCCCGCGCGCTCGATGCGTCTCGCCGAGTCGACGGTCGTTAGTTTCGGTACGAGCGCGAGGAACTCGTCCCATGTTCCGGGTGGCGTGATAATAGCCGCCTGATTCATGGTGTCCTTGTTATAGATAAGGGCGAGCGTATCAACGGAGGTGGGGAGTGCGTATATCGAGTTATTCATAACGAAGTCGCGCTCAACAACCTGGGGGAAGAGGCGACGGAACGAAAGGATAGGGAGGTTCTGCGCCGAGAGCGGAGCGATCTTGTTCGCGTGCTCAAGGACGCCCGTGTTCCGGACGACGAAAACATCGGGACCGGTCCCGGCGGCGAGAGAATCGAGGAGTGTCGCGTTGTACTCCGCTTCATCGGTGAACTCACGGTATTCGATAGTGAGTCCTTTGTACTTCGCACTGAACGCAGCAATTGCCGGATCGATGGATTTCTTCGAATCGAGCCCCCAAATAATGAGATCGGCGTTCGCGACGACCTCAGGACCCGGTCGGAGTCCCGGTATTACGCCGGCGAACATGAGCGCAAAAAGGAGGACAACGATCCCGATGCCTCCGATGATGACGATCTGATTTTTAGTGACATTCATGAATGGTAGGAGTTAGGAATTGAGGTCGCGAGTTATTGGTCATTTACAGACACACGGTACCGATGAGCGCATCCCCCTCCTCGATGTTCATGATGCGAACGCCTTGCGTTGCGCGCCCCGCGACACGGATATCCTTCAGGTGCGTCCGTATGACCTGGCCCTTAGAGGAGAACGCGATGACCTCTTCGGTCTCATCCGTTACGATGTTCGTCGCAATGACACGCCCCGTTTTTTCAGTGACCTTCGCGGTCTTGATGCCGCCGCCGCCGCGTTTCTGCACCTTGTACTCGTTGAGCGGGGTCTGCTTCGCGAATCCTTTTGACATGATAGCGAGCACGTACTCCCGTGCGCCCGCAGCACCCTGGCTCGTCTTCTTTATTATATCAGCGCCAGCGATCGAGTCCCCTTTCCGGAGACGCATTGCCTTGATGCCGGCCGCGGTCCGTCCCATGCCACGGACATCCTTCTCCTTGAAGCGGATCGCCTGCCCTTCCGCGGTCACGAGGAGGATCTCCTCGGTTCCTGTCGAGAGTCGGACCCATTGCAAGAGGTCCTCTCCCTTCAACTTCAGTGCGATGATACCGGTCCGCCGAACGGTCTCGAAGTCCTTGAGCGACGTTTTCTTAATGAGTCCATCCTTCGTGATCATAATAAGGAATCCACTCGTCGATTTATCGTACGCGACGGCCGCAGTGATCTTCTCGTTCGGTGGGACCTCGATGAAGTTATGAATTGATTTTCCCTTTGCGGCACGCAGTGCGACCGGTATCTCGTATACCTTTGTCTGGAAGACGCGCCCGCGATCCGTGAAGAAGAGGCAGTTATCGTGGGTCTTCGCCGATATGATCTCGCGGATCTGATCCTCGTCCTTCAACTCGAATCCGATGAGACCCTTTCCGCCACGGCGCTGCGCCTTGAATGCGGTCGGCGGCATCCGCTTGATGTACCCGTCCTGTGAGAGCGTAACGAGCGCTTCCTCCTGTGCGACGAGATCCTCCTCACGGAATTCCTTGAGGCCGGAGGAAACGACCTTCGTGCGACGAGGTTCGGGGAACATTGCCGTTAGTTCGGCGAGCTCCTTCTTGATGACCTCGACGATCTTCTTCGGTGACTTCAGGATGAGCTGCAGTTCTTCGATGAGTTTTTTCTTCTCCTTGAGCTCTGCCTCAAGCTTCTCGCGCTCGAGTGCTGCGAGCGCCTGAAGTTTCATCTCAAGAATGGCGTCGGCCTGTACGGGCGTGAACGTGAACTTGTCCATGAGGTTCGCGTGTGCCGCAGCACGGTCCTTCGATTTTTTGATGACCGCGATGACCTTATCGATCTGGTCCAATGCTTTGACGAGCCCGGTCAGGATGTGCGCTCGCTCCTCCGCTTTCCGAAGATCGAACTCGGTGCGCCGGCGGATGATGATCTTCCGATGTTCGAGGTACGCCTCGAGAACCTCCTTTAGTGAGAGGGTCTGCGGTTGGAGTCCGCCCGTCAGCGCGAGCATGTTGAAGTAGAAATTCTTCTGGAGTTCGGTGTACTCGAAGAGCTGGTTCAGTATCTTCTGTGGTGCTGCGTCACCTTTCAGCTCGACGACGACACGGAGCCCATCGCGGTCCGATTCGTCGCGGAGATCGCGAATGCCTTCGATGCGCTTGTCTTGCACGAGCCCGGCGATCTTCTCCAAGAGGTCGGATTTGTTCACCTGGTACGGGATCTCGGTGATGATGATCTGGTAGCTGCCGGCCTTCCGCTCTTCAATGGCAGCGACGGCGCGCGTCGTAATGGAACCACGCCCGGTGCGATAGGCGTCTTCGACCGCCCTTCGGTCGTACATAATGCCTCCGGTCGGAAAGTCGGGCCCCGGGATGAACTCCATAAGGTCCTTCACGTCCGCATCGGGATGATCGGCGAGGTGGAGCGTCGCGTTCACGACCTCAACGAGATTGTGGGGTGGTATCGATGTCGCCATACCGACGGCGATGCCGACGGTCCCGTTCAAGAGGAGGTTCGGGAGCTTCGCAGGAAGGAACTTCGGCTCAAGACGCGAGTTGTCGTAGTTCGGCTGCCAATCGACGGTCTCCTTCTCGATGTCCTCGAGGAGTTCGCTCGCGACCTTCGTGAGGCGTGCTTCGGTGTACCGCATCGCGGCCGGGGCATCGCCGTCGACGGAACCCCAGTTCCCCTGGCCATCGACGAGCGGGTACCGGAGCGAGAAGTCCTGGGCCATGCGGGCCATTGCGTCGTAGACGGCCATATCGCCGTGCGGGTGGTACTTACCGAGTACCTCTCCGACGACATTCGCGGACTTCTTGAATTTCGCCGAGTGCGTGAGTCCGGTGTCCCACATCGCCCAGAGGATACGCCGTTGGACGGGCTTCAGACCATCGCGCACATCAGGAATGGCGCGGGCGACAATAACGGACATCGCGTAGTCGAGGTATGACTGGCTGAGCTCGTCGGTGATCTCACGCGGCTCTATATTCTGTTCGATTGGTTCCGGTTTCGGTGTGGTCATGGGTTACGGTGTCTGTGGTACGGTGGTCTCTCCCGGTACGAGCGTGGTCGGTGTTGGTTCGAGGCGCTGTCGTATCGAATCGTAGAGCGGAACAACTTTTCCCACCATCCCATCCCAACTTGTTTTCATCGATTCCCCGACGACCGAGAATCCACGTCCGAGTGTCGCAAAAAGCGATCCATCCTTTTCCGTATTTGGCGCGACGACAGCCGCAATACCGATGCTCTCCCGTGGTGAAAGGACCGGGACGATGACATTCAAATAGCCGAGCCAGAGGATGACGACGAGCGCCATGGTGACCGCGGATGTTCCCACGAGCCAACGCTTTTTCCGCTCGTCGTTCGAGCGCTGGAGTGAGCGGATGAATTGTCGTGCGGTGGCGAACATTGGTTGGTGGTTATGCGGCGAGAACCTGGACGGCCATAGCCTTCGGCACGAGGTCCTTTTTCTTCACGGTGAACCTTTCTTGCGGGACGGCCTTCGTATCGCCGAGCTCTTTCAAGAACAATTTCGGATCCGTGAAGAGTCCGGGTATGATCGCGGCTGGCTCTATCTGTCGAACGATCTTCGCGATCGATGACTGTGCAAGGAAGGGCTTCCCTCCTGCGGGAACGATGAGAATTTCTGATCCCCCGAGGGTTCCTTGGATCTTTTGGTCTAGTTCCTTCGCAAGGTACCCGAGGACCGCAACATCGATACCATCTACGGTGATACGGTACGCGGTATGTTCCTCGTCGCGCACCCATTCGGTCGTCCATCCATACACGTGGATGCCAGATATCTCGTACTCCCCTTGGTGATCTATCCAGAACGGGGCAGCCTCCCCTCCCTCTTCGGGTTGTTCCGCGAGCGTGGGGCGTATGGTGTTCACAATGACCGACGCTCCTTTAAATGAGCGCTGGTTCGGGGGGTCGATGAGGACGACGAGGTCCCCGGATTGTATCTTGAAGTAGTTCTCGCCCTGGTAGGTGATGACCATAGGGATACTGAACGACGCGTGTCGTGCACGGATACGTTCGTATAGGGAGTATACGACGATTTGGCTTGCTTTTCAACGATGAGGTATGGTAGTCTGTACTCCGTGCTTACCTCGAGACAGAACAACAACACAGTTCTCCAGCAGCTCCTGAAGAGCGAGACCGG
>Ga0172379_10005190_pt1 | contig 18404 bp, 15 predicted proteins | sample GrowelOW334metaG_FD_119756 | JGI IMG/M metagenome (GOLD analysis project Ga0172379, IMG submission 119756) | Groundwater microbial communities from an aquifer near a municipal landfill in Southern Ontario, Canada - Groundwater well OW334 metaG | ecosystem: Environmental > Aquatic > Deep...
CGCCGCCACGGCGGCTACGGTATGAATCGGCTAACGCCGATTCAAAAACTTGCCAGTTCTTTGTTCAATTCTTTATATATAATGCCTGTCGAAAAGGTAACATTGACTATGCAATCGTACAAAGATTGACAATTAGTTAAAATAATTATATAAAGTAATCAAAATAGCACAGTGTAATTTGTTTAATTTTAGCGGAGTTTTACCATGCATTTCTTTAAAAAATACGAAACGTATTGGATGACAGAAGTTCCACCTATTACAGAGAACGAGTATTTCTTGTCAGTTATGGAGCAGTTTGGTTGTAAGATTTATGGAATTGAGTCTTATACCAAAAATGGACAAGATTTAGTTGTTTTCTTTCTGACTATACCAGCCGATAAATGCGATGAAGTAATTAGTTGGATAAATGAGAGCATTCCGTATTTGGTAACTCAGAACAGCGGCAATTCTAAAATAAAGGAATTTCCTAAAGCTGGACCGTTGTTACCTAAGAGTGACGAACTCTCGTTAACAGACAAGTGTCCTCAGTTTCAGTTAACGAGTTGATTTAAACAGAGCTTAATAAGCTAAAACCCAGTGAAAAAATATTCATTGGGTTTTTTAATTTGCAATTTATTTCAAATAAAAAACCGATTAATTATAATCGGTTTTAATAATATTTTTTCTTTTTTGAGTAACCTGATAGGCGTCAACGATAAATACCAGAGATACTACTTGTTGCACCGATAACCAAGGATAATCTTGAACCCACATTAGATAAGCGCAACACAAGTGCATTAGTATATACCAGAGATAACCGCTAGCCCGTTCTTTGGCTAGCTGATAGGTTCCGACTAAAAAACCGAGTACTAATCCTATCTCTAGCCACTGATTAAGGGTATTGAGTCCACCAAAGTCATAAAGGCTATAAATAAAGCCCAAGGGGATGCAAATTATTGCTAAATAATTTAAGAAACTTGGTGGTTTGTTAGTGCTACCTCTCCAAGCTAGCACCAAGCCTAGTAACATGGCCGGAGCTCCGCTGGCTTCGACCGAAGCAGCGATCCAATTATGCTTCAGAATAAATAATATAACCCATGGTGATAAACCGATTAAATACACTAACCACGAAACGATGCGCCATTGTCTGGCTCGAATTCTGTCATCGTGGTTATAAGCATGTTCTGATAATGACAGAAATATCTTGTTCAGGAGATAGAAGGCTCCTCCTAGCCATTGCAATAAATCAATCACTAATTACTCCTAATTGTTAAAAAACGTAATTGCTATCATTGTAGCATAGAATAAATTAAATGTCAAGTGCTTTCGTCAAATATACACTTTAAATATTTGATATATCTAAAAAATGTGGGGATAGCTTGACACAATATTTAGCTATGCTAAACTAACGCATATGTCACAAGAAATAAATATCAAAATACAATTACAAGCGGTTGGTTTGTCGACCAATGAAATCTCGGCTTATTTAGCATTATTAGAATTAGGCCGGGGCACTGTATCGCAAATTTCTAGAAAAGCTTCTCTTAATCGTACTACGGGTTACGATGTTTTAGATAGGCTGGTAGCAAAAAAACTAGTAAGTATGTCTGGTAAAGAGCCTAAACAAGAATATTTAGCAGAATCACCAGATCAAATTGAATTGCTTATCTCGGTCGAGCTTGAAAAACGACAGGCTGAACTTGATCAGGCTAGATTAGTTGTGCCCGCTTTAAAATCTATTCATAATGTGGCTGGTCGTCCCCAGATTAGATTTTATGAAGGTTCCGCTGGTATGAAGCAGGTTTACGAAGATACTCTCAGTTCTCATGAACCCATTCGAGCTTATGCTAGTGTTGATGATGTGCACTCGGCCTTGCCTGGTTATTTTCCAGAATATTATAAACGCCGAGCCGCTAAGAACATTCCAATACGCGCTATTTTTACTGACAATATTGAGGGTAGGGAATTGGCTAAGCACGATGTTGAAGAATTACGCCAGTCAGCCTTTGTCTCGTCGGAAACTTATGGTTTTCATCCCGAAATAAATATTTACGATAACAAGATAATGATTGCTTCATGGCGAGAAAAACTAGGTATTATTATCGAATCAGGCGAAATTGCTGATGCTATGAAGAAAATATTTGAGTTAGCCTGGTTACAGGCTAAGCAAATGGAAGTAAATGATAATCAAAGTGCTTAGCTTGCTAATAGTATTTGTCATTAAGGTTGACTTTTTAGGTTTTTTATTTTAATATTAAGGAAATTATTCATCTAAATAGTAAAGACTTCTTTATTATTTTGTTTTTATCTAACCTTAGCTATGAATTTAACAGAACTTGCCAGACTATTAAAAGTCAGCCCAAATTTCCTCAGAGAGAAATTACCTGAGCTTGGTTTTGATATCGGCTGGAAGGCTGTCAAGGTAGATAATCAGACTGCTCGCAAGATTCTGCAGGCTTGGCCGGCATTTATGCGTCGTTTAGAACGTCAGGCCGAAGAAGCTCGTCGCCAAGAAGCGACAGCCACCAAGAATAAAGAAGTTACCAAGACCATCAAGGTGACCAGATTAGTAACGGTTCGAGATTTCGCAACACTAACCGGATTACCTATCAATAAGATTTTGGCTGAATTGATGAAAAATGGTATTTTCACTTCCTTGAATGAGAAGATTGACTATGAAACTGCGGTTGTCATTGGCGCGGATCTGGGTATTGAAGTCGTCTTGTCCGATGCTGTGGAACTGGAAGGACCGGATCAATCAGAGAAGATTAAAGAAGTTTTAAATAAAGAAGCTAGTGGTGATATGAAATCCCGAGCACCGGTAATCGTTGTCATGGGGCATGTTGACCATGGTAAGACCAAACTACTAGACGCTATCCGCAATACTAACGTGGTAGAAGGCGAGGCTGGTGGCATTACTCAGCACATCGGTGCCTATCAAGTGGTTCGTAATGAGCGAGCTATTACTTTCATTGACACTCCTGGTCATGAAGCCTTTACCGCTATGCGTAATCGTGGCGCCAAGGTAGCTGACATTGCCATCTTGGTAGTAGCGGCCGACGATGGTGTTAAGCCACAAACCGTGGAAGCCTACCGCATCATTGAAGCGGCCAAGATTCCTTTCGTGGTGGCAATTAATAAAATAGACAAGCCCGACGCTAATATTGAAAAAGTTAAACAAGAATTATCCAACCAATTGAAATTAGTCCCCGAGGAATGGGGTGGCAAGACCGTCTGCGCTCCAGTCAGTGCCAAAGAAGGTACTGGCATCACTGACATCTTGGACACCTTACTCTTGATCGCTGATATGGAAGCAGATAATCTCAAGGCTAATCCTGATGCCTCTGGTATGGGTACAGTCATTGAATCCAAAGTTGACCAGGGCGAAGGCGTCATTGCCACAGTCTTGGTTCAAAACGGCACCTTGAGAGTTGGTGACGATTTGAGCTGTAGTGGTATGAATTATGGTCGCGCTCGAGCTCTCAAGAATTATCTCGGTCAAACTGTCAGCGAAGCTCTACCGTCCACACCTGTCAAAGTCATCGGTTTCAAAGTAGCGCCAGCGGTGGGAGATATCATCGAAGTTGGTCAAGGTACCAGAGTGAAGCAAAAGAGTTTTCGTTCTAACGGCTCCGATGGTCCGACGCTTAACGAGGCTGAATCAGAAGATGGTCCAGTAATCAATTTAATTTTAAAAACAGATGCTCTGGGTAGTGGCGAAGCTATTGAAGGCTCATTATCCAAGATTGATACACAAGGCGTTAAGGTTAAGATTATTCTCAAGAGTTTGGGACATGTCAGCGAGAGCGATATTGGTCGCGCTGAAGCCAGTCAGGCTCAAATAATTTGTTTCAATGTTAAGGCCTCCCCTCAAGCTGAGGAGCAAGCGCGTAATAAGAAAGTAGTTTTGAAGTCTTATAAAATTATTTATGACCTGCTTAATGATCTCAAGGCTCAGATTCAGGAGCTGGTAAAACCGGAAATAAATCGTGTAGACACTGGCAAATTGAAAGTAGCGGCCATCTTTCGTAGTGATAAGAAGGGTCAGATTGTCGGCGGTCGCGTTATTGAAGGCTTGATTAGTCGCGATAGTCTGATTGAGGTCTTTCGAAATCATGAGCTTTTGGCTAGCGGTCAATTAGCTGGTTTGAAAATGGCCAAAGAAGAAGTGGACCAAGTGGAATTGAATCACGAGTGTGGCATTAGCTATGTCGGCGCTCCTGTCATCGAAGTCGGCGATACTTTACAGATTTATCGTGAGGAAAAAATCTTTAAGAAAGTAAAGTAAGTCTATGGAAAGAACTGATAGAATCAACGAATTAATCATGATTAATTTGGCCGAGGCCATTAATCGGCATTTAAATGTGCCAGGTTTCATGGTAACTATTTCCAAGGTTGATACTAGTCCGGATTTAAAGCGCGCCAACATTTCCTTTTCGGTCTTGCCTGATAAATTCTTCGGTCAGGCATTGTCGGCCTTACGCAGTGCCAGTCCAATGCTTCGAGCGCAATTGGCCAAATCTATGAAAATTAAATTTATACCGAGATTGGTTTGGGAGATTGATGACGGCCCTAAATATGCCGCCAGTCTAGAACCACTATTTCAGCAGATTGAAGAAGAAGAGAGCTCTAAGTAGGGGCTCTTTTTTAATTCACCGTGTCATCCCGTGCCACGACACGGGATCCAGAGTTAATTACTACTTACACCGTTTAAGTATAATTCACATAAACCAATACTAACCCTAGATACCTGCCTACCGGCAGGCAGGCCGGCTGGAGTCTATCCGACCTTTGGCGGACCGGTATGACAAAACAGAAAAGTTTAGGAATATTATAAAAAAGTGGCGCTAACGCTTGCTAAATTTAAACTTGGGAAGTGGATATATTTTAAATTTTAGATTTTACCCGCCTCGACTCGCGAAGACATAAGCTCGTCGACGTGAGGCGGGTTAGAAATTGGAAATTGGTCATTAGTCATTTAGTTTACTCTTGATATAATCATATTTCTATGTCATAGTGATATGATTTTTAAAAATGTAATTATTACCATGGAACTAGAAAAAATAATCTTTCAAAAAATAAAATCAGCTACCAAAGTATTGGTGGTCACTCATTATAATCCAGACGGTGATGCCATGTCTTCCTTGTCGGCTTTTAGTGAAATATTGGAGCATCTTGATAAACCTTTTACGGCTTACTGTAAGGGTCCGATTGAAGCTAGCTTGAGATTCTTGCCTCAAGTTGATTTGGTTCAAGAAGATATTACGGCCATAGATTTCGCTAGTCATGACCTAATCATTAGTTTGGATTGTGGCAGTGTGGAGAGGACAGGGATTGCCTCCATCATCTTAAATCGCGCCCCAAATCAAACCTTTATAGAAATAGATCACCACCCTAAAGTGGAAACTGTTAGCGATATTGAATTGAGACTGAGTGAGGCAGCGGCAACGACAGAAATAATTTACGGCTTTTGTCGCTTGAACGGTATTAGGATTAGCGCTACTTTAGCCACTTGCATCCTGACCGGACTGGCTACCGATACGGGCAGTTTCATTTACCCTTGCACGAATAGAAGGTCTATTGCTATCGCTGCCGAGATGCTCTGGCGGGGCGCTCGACTACCGACTATTATCAAAGAAACTTTTTATCGACAAAATGTAGCCGCTCTGAAAATCTGGGGCTTAGCCATGTCTCGTTTGACTATTAATGAGCATTATCAAATTGCTTTCACCGCGTTGACTTATCAAGATTATAAAGAATTGGGAGCGGATGAAAGTATGACTGACGAATTGGCCGGTTGGCTGGCTTGTTTGGACGGGGTGAAGGCAGTTCTCTTTCTCAAGGAGGCCAAGCCTGGTCTAATTAAGGGTTCTTGGCGGGCAGTCGATCCTGATTTTAACGTGGCTCGTTTGGCAATAGCCATGGGAGGTGGTGGTCATGTCAAGGCGGCTGGCTTCGCCCTCAAGGGGACACTGAAACATCTCTCCTCCGGTTGGACCGTTGAATAAGTAAGGCACTTATTTATTTGCCTGTTCAAAGTAGACAAGATCCCCCTGCGCCCCCTTCACAGGGGGAATTCCAATTGACCTAAGTTCCTGGCGGTGTTAGAATATATAAGTCTTCATAAATATCAAATAATATCATTATGCCCAGCCCCATGTTTAATAAAACGCGTCAGCAAGTCAGCACCCTGACCCTGTCTAATACGGGCAAAAAGATATTTCAAGCGATGTATTTCGGACAAAGCTCTGGTGAATCAACTAATGATGATACGGCGAAGATTAGAGTTAGTGAGTTGATGTCCAAAATGGCTTTTTATTACGAACAAATTCGTAATAGTGTTGATTATCGAGAGGAATTCGTCCTGCGTAAGAGCGCTATCGTTAGAATTCTGAAGAGACTAATCGTGATTGAGGGTGGTATTAAAGGTGATTCAGAAGACGCTGTTAACCTGGCTAAGACTTTATTGATTGAATTAATCAGAGCTGGCTATCTACCAAACAACACTCTACCAGAAACCAAAATCGCAGAAATAGCCACCATCTTGAATAAGTATATTAAATTGAGACGAGCTGTCTTCTACTATTGGCAACAGAATAATTCTGACAGAAACAAGAACGACGGACGACAGGAATTCACCAATTGGGTGATAGGCTTAGCTGCTAGTGAAACTGAAGAAAATTTGAACCGCAACAAGTCTAATGATGCCATGGTGGTTAGCATGTATGAAGTATTGAAGAAGACGGTGGAACTGCCACCGGAATTACCATATCGTGATGACTTATCAATCCAAATCTATTTGTCGATTTATCGTAATTATTTGAAGCTTAATGACGAACAAGTGCTTAGCTTCGTCTTGTGGGGTTATTATTGGCCAACTTGGATTACGGCCGACGACGCCTTGATTAATCAAATCGCTTTGGATATTGATCAGGTTAGGCGAGCTGTGGAATTTCAATTGGAACATCCCTTGAAGTCGCAATTAAACAAGATTATTTATAAATACACGGTGTATTATCAAATTCTGCAGGATATTATTGAGCAAAATCCTAAGAAGGTTTACGAAGAAATGCACCGAGACAATCGTTATCTGAATACGAAGATTCGTGAAGCCTGCTCCAAGCGATACAAGACAGTGAAGCGCAAGCTGTGGGGTAGTGCTGTCCGTAGTATTATCTATATATTTCTAACCAAATCGGTTTTGGCTGTTGTGCTGGAGATTCCAGCCGTGAAATTTTTTGGCGAAGAATTAAATCCTTTAACTTTATTGATTAATGTCAGCGCTCCGGCTGTCTTATTATTCTTGGCTGTTGCTTTAACCAAATTACCTGGAGATAATAACACTTCCAAGATTATTGCTGGCATTGAAGAAATTGTCTTCGTGGAGAAGGCTAGAAGGAATACAATTTTATTAAAAAACCCAATCAGCAAGAAAGGCGTCTTAGGTCTAATCTTCACCATGATTTATGCTGCTACTTTCCTTTTGACTTTCGGGGTCATTATCTGGGCTTTGAATAAAGTGCAATTTAGTTGGGTGAGCATTATTATCTTCTTATTCTTCTTAGTATTTGCCAGCTTCTTCGCCATTAGGATTAAGAGAGGGGCTAGGAGTTTAGTGGTGGTTGAGGACCGGGAGACCATCTTCACATTCTTATGGAGTTTCTTCTATATGCCTATCATTTCTACTGGTAAATGGCTGTCCGGCAAATTCCAAAGTATCAATATATTCGTCTTTATCTTCGACTTTATTATTGAAGCGCCTTTCAAGGTCTTCGTTAGAATCGCTGAGGAATGGAGTAAGTATTTAAATGAGAGGAGAGAGAATATTAACTAACTTAATGTCTAATGACAGTTTTTTATTTTTTTTCCGACACAACGAACCTGCCTACCGGCAGGAAGACAGACGACATTTGGCAAAGATTTTTTCGACCAGAGCACGTCGAAGCGGGCGAAATCTGTCTATTTTTCTAGCCAATCTTCGTCGTCGCCATGCATTACGTCAAAAATAACAATACTCTTAGGAATTATATTTTTGACAAGCATGGCGAATTCTCCTCGATTGACTGAAAAATAGCAACGATTTCTTAGCTTCAACTTAGCTCAGGTCGGTAGTCTTAAATCATAAATCTTAAATCTTCATTGCCAAGCTCGTTTTAGCCGGAACAGTTGATCTATTTTTTTAAAGTTACGAATTCTGGATTCGTAGATATGTAGCCGATTTGTAAATATGTATTAATTATAAAAAATCTTTGCTATGTCAAAAAACAGCTATTATATCACAACTACCTTGCCTTATGTAAATGCCGAGCCTCACATCGGTTTCGCTTTGGAAATTATTCGAGCCGACGTTTTAGCTCGTTGGCAAAGGCTCTCGGGAAAGGATGTTTTCTTTAATACTGGAGTGGATGAACACGGCCTCAAAATTTTCCGCAAGGCCGAGGAGCTAGGCCTCAGCGCGCAAGATTATTGTGATCAAATGGCGGGTAAATTCGAATTGTTGAAGGCGGGACTCAATCTGAGCTACGATAATTTTATTCGTACAACCGATCAGAAACATCAGGAATCGGCTCAAGAATTTTGGCGTCGTTGTCTGGCTCAGGGAGATATTTATAAGAAAAATTATCAAGTTAAATATTGTGTTGGTTGTGAATTGGAGAAAACTGATTCAGAATTAGTCGATGATCATTGTCCGGTTCACCCTGGTCAAGAATTGGAATTGATAGATGAAGAAAATTATTTTTTTCGTTTTTCCAAGTATCAGTCAGCCTTGTTGAAGCTCTATAGCAAGCAGGCTGATTTCGTGGTGCCGATAACTAAACAGCATGAAATTACCAGTTTCGTTGAGCGAGGTTTAGAAGATTTCTCAGTGTCACGTTTGAAATCCAAAATGCCTTGGGGTGTAGCCGTGCCTGACGATGAGACCCAAGTGATGTATGTCTGGTTCGACGCCTTGGTTAATTATATTTCTTGTTTGGGTTGGAGTACAAGCACTGTAAATGATGATATGTTTTTGAAATATTGGCCAGGAGTGCAGATTTGTGGCAAGGATAACTTAAGACAGCAGAGCGCCATGTGGCAAGCCATGTTAATGTCGGCCGAATTACCTAACTCAGCTCAAATCTTGGTTAATGGTTTCATGACTGCTAATGGTCAGAAGATTAGCAAGAGCTCAGGCAATGTGATTAATCCCTTGGATCTGGTAGAGCAATACGGCACCGACGCGCTTCGGTTCTATCTCTTGGCTGAAGTCAATCCTTATGACGACAGTGATTATAGTCAGGAGAAATTTGAAGCCAGTTACAATGCCAAATTGGCTAATGGTCTGGGCAATCTAGTAGCCAGAGTCAGTACCCTGATTGAAAAGAATAATCTAGAGTTAACCTTGGTGCCTGAGGCGGGTGCCTTGGGTCAGAAACTTGATGTCAAACTGCTGTCTTATTTATTTAACGAAGCCTTAGAATTACTGTGGGCCGAGTTAAGATTGGCTGATGAAACGATTAGTAATTCCAAGCCCTGGACCATGACCGATCGTGATCAGTTGGAGGCTTGCCTGAAACCATTGGCGCAGACATTATTATCGGTAGGCTTCTGTCTCAGACCGTTTCTGCCAAACACCGCGGACAAGATTATCGCTATTTTTAATACTAAAAAAATTATTAAGGGTGAGGCCTTGTTTCCTCGCTTAAGTTAATGCTATGCGCGCATTTTTTATTTTCGTAATTTTGGTTTTGTTCGCTGTGACTATTTTTATCTTCGGTAATCTCATGAGATGCGCTTCGAAGGCTGGTGATAATTGCCCTGGACTATGCTTTCAAAAGATAGTAGATTGCTCTGGCAGTACCAGTGAAATCTGCGATCAGAAGAAGACTTGTCGCGCCCCTGGGATGGATGAATATATCAATATTTTAAAAAAATATTTTAAAGAGTTAAAATATAAATTGTAAGAAATTATAGTGTTATTTTTATTTTTTGCTTCAGCACGGCAACTCCGGAGACAATTTGGCTGTTTTGTAAGATAAATTTTCGCCACGCATCGTAACTCAGTCAAAATAATTATTGATTTTTTTATAGGACATATTATTTTGACCTCAGACAGACGATGCGAGCTGGCTCAATTTATCTACAAAATAGAAACAATTTCTCAGGATTGCCTTAGCTAAAGCAAATAAGTATTATTTATTAAAATGTAATCAAATCTTTTAAATCTTATATATAAATTATAATATGTTGCCGATAATTGATATTATATTTTTGTTATTTTTATCCGGATTTTTATTCTACGGACTCTTCTTCGGACTAATTAAGAGCGTCGGAAATCTGGTTGGTGTCATTGTTGGCACTTGGGTTGCTAGTAGAGTGTATTTAATATTCTTTGGCTATGTGGCTGATTTGGCCATGGGCTATGAGAATCTTGGTAAAATTTTATCCTTTATCATTTGTTTCACCATCGTCAATCGTCTGATTGGTCTGCTGTTCGCAATATTGGATCGTACTTACAATCTACTGACTATCATTCCGTTCCTGAAGACGGTTAATAGGTTGGCCGGCGCTATCTTCGGCCTCATTCAAGGCGCCTTGATACTGGGACTGTTGTTATATATCATCGCTCGATACGTACCTGAGGGTACAGCGGCAGCCAATATCCTAATGCAGTCAAAGTTCGCTCCTTATCTATTAAACTTCGCCAATGTCATCACCCCCTTACTGCCAGAGTTAGTTCAGAAAATTAAGGCGGTTATTTAAGCATGTAACACATAACACATAACACATAACACATAACACACCCGCCCGACTGAACGATGTCAGTCGTTCGGGCGGGTAACACATAACAATAACCTCTATAAGTAAAATTAGAAATTATTTCGTTGTTACGAGTTACGAGTTGTGAGTTACGAGAGCTCTCCTACTCTATGTGTTTTAATTGAGGCCCCGCTCTGCGGGGTTCGCGGTTATAGATATGTATTAGCCGAATGTTTAAGTTAATTTTTCTTTATGCTTTTCTTCGATACTCATTGCCACGTCAATATGCCTTTCTTCAAGGATGATTATGACGAGGTGATTAAGCGTGCCATTCATAATAGTGTAGCTATGGTTATCGTCGGGACTGATTATAAATCTTCCAAACGTAGCATAGAGATTGCCAGCCGTTACCAGAGCGGTGTTTATGCTTCGGTCGGACTTCACCCGGAATCGTTGGTGGAGCGGGTGGATAAGAATCTTAATAATGCAGTTATTGCTGGAGAAGAATTTAATCAGGAGCTGTATTTACTCTTGGCCAAATTTCATAATGTGGTGGCAGTCGGAGAGATAGGGCTGGATTATAATCAACCTACCGCCGGTATCGAGGAGCTAAAACGTCTCAAGATATTGCAAAAAGAAGCCTTCTTCAAACAATTAATCTTCGCGGCTAAAATTAATCTGCCGGTTATTATTCATTGTCGACAGGCTCACGATGATATGTTAGAGATGCTCAACGATTTTAAGAAACAATACCGAGCGCTGTTGCCGGTGGATCGACCCTGGGGGGTCTTACATTGTTTTAGTGGTAATGAAAATTTGGCTTGGGAATACTTCAATATTGGCTTGATGGTTTCTTTCACAGGTCTAATTACCTTCAGCCAGCAATGGGATTCTCTGATTCGTAAAATGCCAGAAGACAGATTGATGATTGAGACCGATGCTCCTTTCATGACGCCGGAGCCTTATCGTGGTCGTCGCAATGAGCCGGTCTTAGTTAAATACACGGCCAATCGTATTGCTGAGATTCGCAATTGGGATTTGGAGAAGGTGGCTTCAATCACCAGCGCCAATGCTCAGAAGTTGTTTAAGTTATCATAATTTGTTACAATGTACTTAACTAATTTATTATTATGAAACTTTCTAAACTCGTCTTATTATTTATTTTACTGCTTGGTCTCAGTTTGGTAACAACGACTACGGTCTTGGCTGCGGAAGCAGATTGCATTGACGATAAAAAAACTTGGAACCAGGATCAGGATCCTAATAGTAAGAATACAATATTATCACCAAAATTCTCTTGTCAATGCGCCAAAGATGGCGGTTCCACTAAGTTTGACCACACCCGTATTGATACAGATGTTTGTTTTAGTTTATGCGGTTCAGGTTGTGCTAGTGGTGAGAAATGTTATTGCGCTAGAAAGCCGGATTGTGAAAGTATAAAAGGGGTTTGTTTTAGTGGTGGTAAGACGCTAGCTAATCTTAACATTGATGACGGCATCCTGATGACCAAGTATGAAGCTGATAATAATATAAAATTTCGCAAAAAAGCGGTGCAATATCGCTGTCCCGGTGGCAAAGGCATTCAATGCTTTGTTCCAGAGCCACCACCAGCAACTCCTCCGGTAGTCAAACAACAAGCGCAACAAACTAATACCACGCCTGCGCCATTCTCCAGACCTGTTATTAATCTGTCAGATTGTTGCGGTCAGATTGTGCCTGATGAGGGCGCCTATGCCACCGGAGATTATAATCTGGGCCATCTAGTGCAAACGGCTATTAATATTTACGAATGTATCTTGTGTATGGTGGCGGCGGCCATGCTCTTAATGTTCGTCCTAGGCGCCTTCGTCTTCATGACTAGCACTGGTAACCAGCAACAGGTTTCCAGGGGCAAACAAATCATTTTAGGCGCTGTCATCGGATCTATTATCGTTTTCGGCAGTATTCTGATAGTCAACTTCACCGTTAAGGCGCTAGGTGGCAGTTTCAGCGACGAGGCTGGTCTCAAGGTTTATCCTGGTGGCAAGTAGATTGACGCAATTCATTAAATATACTAGTCTAGTAGAGAAAAGCGGGATTCAATCTCGTTTTTCTTCAAATAGTATTAATTGTAAATTGGCGAGAGGAGGCTCAGAATACTTAAAATATATATGTTATAATAAGGCAAGTTGTATATTTTTTAGTTATCAGATTTATCTTATTTTCAAATGTTTGTTTTTTTTGCTTCAGCACGGCAATACCGAAGACAATCTGGCTATTTTATTAGCTAAATTTTCCCCACGCGTCGTAACTCAGCCAAAATAATTATCAATTCTTTGTAAGACATATTATTTTGGCTTCAGACAGACGACGCGAGCTGGCTCAATTTAACTATAAAATAGAAACTATTTCTTAGGATTGCCTTAGCTAAAGCAGCTGTCCGTTATCTTTTTAAAACGTAAACAACGCTTTTAAATCTTACTATTTTTTTTATGAAACATATTAGAAATTTTTGCATCATTGCTCATATTGATCATGGCAAATCGACACTAGCTGACCGTATGATTGAGTTGACCGGCACGGTTGATATTCGCAAGATGAAGAACCAGATTCTGGACAAGATGGATTTGGAACGCGAACGAGGCATTACTATTAAATTGGCTCCGGTGACCATGAATTACCAGGGGTTTGTTTTGAATTTGATTGATACACCGGGTCACGTCGATTTCACTTATGAAGTATCAAGGAGTTTGGCTGCTGTTGAAGGCGCTGTCCTACTGGTTGATGCCACTCAGGGTATTCAGGCGCAGACCCTAGCTAATCTCTATCTGGCACTGGAGCAAGACCTGGTGATTATTCCTGTTATTAATAAAATAGATTTACCGGCGGCTGATGTTGATAAGGTGAAAGCGGAAATTATTCAACTACTTGGTTGCGCCGAATCAGAAATATTATTAGCTTCAGGCAAGACAGGTGTAGGTGTTAAGGAGATTCTAGAGACTGTTATCAAGGTGGTACCGGCTCCCAGCGGTCAGGTGGATCAGGCCTTGCGGGCTCTGATATTCGATTCTAATTATGATGAATATAAGGGGGTGGTAGCTTACGTTAGAGTGGTTGATGGCGCCATAGCCAAAAATCAAAAGATTCGTCTACTGGCCACTGATGCTCGAAGTGAAGCTCTGGACGTCGGCATTTTCAATCCTGATTATAAATCCACTGGTGACTTGGCTTGTGGTCAAATCGGTTATATTATCACCGGTTTCAAAACCGTAGCTGATTGTCGAGTTGGCGATACTATTACTATCAATAATGAAACGGCTAATTCAGTGCACGGCCTCAAAGGCTATAACGAAGTTAGACCGATGGTCTATGCTGGCATTTTCCCCAAGGAGGGTAACGACTTCTCAGCCCTCAGAGAGGCTGTGGAGAAATTGAAATTAAATGACGCTGCTTTGTTTTACGAAGCGGAACACAGTCAAGCCTTAGGCCTGGGTTTTCGTTGTGGCTTCTTGGGATTATTGCACTTGGAAATATTTCAAGAGAGATTGAAGCGTGAATATAATCTGGATTTGATTGTCACGGTGCCCAGCGTCGCTTATCAGGTGAAATTGAAAGGCGGGTCAGCTCAAACTATTGTTAGGAGCCCGCAACAATTACCAGATCCTTCGAAGATTGATAATATCGAAGAACCTTGGGTTAGTCTGGATGTTATCGTGCCCAAAGAATATATGGGCAGTGTTATGAGTCTGGTTCAAGACAAGCGAGGCCTCTACAAAAACACAGAATACATTGACGCCAATCGCGCTATTTTACATTATGATTTGCCGATGGCTTGTGTCTTGACCGATTTCTATGATAAGGTCAAGAGTGTCTCCTCTGGTTATGCTTCTATCACTTACGACTTCATAGGTTATCGTAGTGCCGATGTGGTTAAGATGGATATTCTGGTAGCCGAAGAGATTGTAGAATCGCTGGCCATGATAGTTTATCGTGACGAAGCTTTCAATAAGGGCAAGAGTGTGGTAGCTACGCTTAAAGATTCTTTGCCCAAACAGATGTTCGTCATTAAGTTGCAGGCCGCTATCGGTGGTAAAGTAATTGCCGGGGAGAGGATTAGCGCCATGCGCAAAGATGTTACCGCTAAATTGTATGGTGGAGATGTTAGTCGTAAAATGAAATTATTAAATAAGCAGAAGAAAGGCAAGAAAAAGATGATGGCCCAAGGCAAGGGCAGTGTAGAGATACCGAGCGACACATTTGTTAAGTTGTTAAAAAACTAGCTACAAATACTACTAATCTACGAAAATTGCTACGAATACTACAAATACTACTAATCTACGAAATATTCGTTGTATTCGTAGTGACTTTCGTAGTATTCGTAGTCATTGGTAGTTTATAATTAATATTCGTTGTATTCGTAGTGACTTTCGTAGTATTCGTAGTCATTGGTAGTTTAATTAATTTATGAAAAAATTAAGAAAAAAAATTGTCAAATTGGTTTGGGCGATTGTAGCCTTGATGGTTATTATTTCCATGCTTATTTTCACCGTCGCTCCTGCGTTAATGTTTTAATATCATTAATGCAAAAATCGCGAACATAATGCGAATACCGCAAATTGAAACCGCGAATACCGCGAACGTTTAGTTTAATAATTAATTACAGTTAGAAACTTCTACAAATACGCCTATAACTAGGTGTACCATCTGTGGCACTTCGCTAAATTTAAAAATTGGAAATTTGGATTTGAAATTTGTTTGGAAATTAGAAATTAGAAATTGGAAATTAACTACCTATGTGGAAAAAGAAGCAATGGCAAATTTTACCAGAAGTGGACGAATCGGTCCTGATCGGTTTAAGTAACTTCTCTCCTATTATTGCTAGATTGTTAGCTAACCGAGGCCTGGTTGAAGAGAAATCAGCTAGGGCTTTTTTGCATCTCGATGATGATTTTGTCGCCCACGACCCTTTCTTATTTCGTGATATGGCTGAGGCTTGTCAGCTGATTATTAATCACATTAAGTCTGGTCACAAGATTGCTATAGCTGGTGATTATGATGCCGATGGTATCACTTCCTCAGCCGTTATGTTTGATACGCTGACTATTTTAAAAGGTCAGGCAGAGGTATGGATTCCTAGTCGTTTGATTGATGGCTATGGCTTAAATCGAAGATTGGTCAAGGAAATTGCTGATTCAGGAGCTAAATTAATTATTACAGTTGATAACGGCATTAGAAGTAGTCAGGAATTGGCTTATGCTAAGAGTTTGGGTCTGGACCTCTTGGTTACTGATCATCATACGGTCAGTTTAGACTCAGAGGCCTTACCTGACAGCCTGATCTTGAACCCAATCGTCGAAGCTGAAACCTATCCTTGGCGTTACTTAGCTGGGGTGGGAGTGGCTTACAAATTAGCTTCGGCCTTAATTAGTATGGCCAAGATTAATGATGAGTCTAAGGAGATCTTGCGAAGACGAGTGGTAGATTTAGTAGCCATCGGCACCGTAGCTGATTGTGTTAGCCTCTTGGACGAGAATCGTCATTTAGTCAGAGAGGGTTTAGACGAACTTAATCGTCATCCCCGACCGGGTATTAGCGCTTTGGTTAAAGTGGCTCAAGTCAAGGGACGGATTAATGAATGGCACATTGGTTGGCAAATCGCTCCCAGGCTGAATGTAGCTGGTCGCTTGGCTCATGCCAACACTGCATATGAATTGTTGGTGACACGTGATGAAGGGCGAGCTATGGAGTTAGCCCTGCAATTGAATGAACAGAATCAAATCAGGCAAGCCGAAACAGAACGTATAGTAGATTATTGTCAGCAAGTGGTAGAATCTAAGTTGATGGATGACAACATCTTGGTTCTAACAGCCCCGGACATTGATGACTCCAGTAGTGAAGCTTGGTTTGAGGGAGTGATTGGTTTGGTTGCTGGTCGATTAGCTGAACGTTACCATAAACCTTGTTTGGTCATTTGTAATAGTGAAGGTAAATTGAAAGGTTCGGGGCGCAGTGTGGCTGATTATAGTATTATTGGCGCCTTGGAGGAATCTAAACAATACCTGGAGCGTTTCGGCGGTCATCGCGCTGCCTGTGGCTTCAGTATTAAAGATAAAGAAAGTCTGGCTTTATTCGTGACAGCCGTGCGCCAGATCGGTCAACGAGATTTGACCAAAGAGTTATTAGCACCTAAACTACGTATTGAGATGGTATTAGAATTATCCCAGTTAACCAAGGATTTAGCGGAGTCTTTGATGGTTTTTTCACCCTTCGGTCAGGGCAATCCAATGCCAATTTTCGCCAGTTACGGCTTGGTTATTAGAGACTGTCTCACTATGGGCCTGGAGGCTCAGCATATTAAATTCCGCATTGGTACTATTTGGGCAATTTCGTTTGGGGGCAGTCAACGCTGGCAAGGTTTCACAATTGGAGATAAGGTTGATCTAGCCTATACCATCGAACTTAATGAGTTTAATGGTGTTAAAAATGTCCAAATTAAAATTGTGGATATGGTCTTAAACACATAACTCACCCGCCCCCGCCAGAATGACTTGTCGGGCTGGCGACTGAACGATGTCAGTCGTTCGGGCGGGTAACACATAACAGGTAGCTTTTCGTAGATTTGTTGCATTCGTAGTATTCGTAGTGTGTTCGAATTAATTAATACATAACCATTCAGCATTCTTAAATTAATCAATTTATGTTCAACAAAGTTATAATTCATACTGATGGAGGGGCGCGTGGTAATCCCGGCCCGGCTGGAATTGGCGCGGTTTTAAAAGACGAAACAGGATTGTTGGTAGCAGAAGTATCAGGCTACATCGGTGAAACAACTAATAATCAGGCTGAATACAAGGCGGTCATCGCTGCCTTGGAACAGGCTAAGTCGCTCGGAGCGCTTGAAGTCGCTCTTTTCGCTGACAGTGAATTGGTAGTTAAACAATTGAATAAACAATACAAGGTTAAGCATCCTGAACTTGCCCCACTTTATATTAAAGTTTATAATTTGTCCCAAGCATTCAAAAAAATTACTTTTACCCATGTGAGGCGTGAGGCTAATAAAGAAGCTGACGCCTTGGTTAATAAGGCAATTGATAAATACTTAGCAGAGCATAATAAGTTTTTTTAAATTTAGTCTTGGATATGTAGCTCAGCTGGTTAGAGCGCACCGTTCACATCGGTGAGGTCACAGGTTCGAATCCTGTCATGTCCACACTTAATTAGCTCAGCTGGTTACCTGCCTGCCGGCAGGCAGGTAGCGCCCCGACGTACGTCGGGGAGGTCACAGGTTCGAATCCACTAGCGACCACAATTTTTAGGGACTGGCTCCCGCCCCTTTGCTATCACAAGGTTCGGGCAGGCAGTTGGTTACCCCCGCCAGAATGACAATTGTCGGGCTGGCGCCCGAACGTACCGACGTTCGGTACGGGCGGGGAGCGCCCCGACGTACGTCGGGGAGGTCAGTGGTTCGAATCCTGTCATGTCCACATACTAAGTTTATAAGGTTTGTAAAGTTAAAAGTTTATAAAGGATCCCTGCCCGCCTCTGAAGGGTAATCTACTTGCGACCACAGTAATAAACCTAGCTCATCTCTTGGTATATAATTTAATATCTGATATACTTCAATATATATCAATTATAAAATAAATGACCAAGGCTTTCGGGCTCTAGGTTAAAACATCTCTCAATATGTTTAGACTTTATTCAAA
>Ga0172379_10005191_pt1 | contig 18403 bp, 20 predicted proteins | sample GrowelOW334metaG_FD_119756 | JGI IMG/M metagenome (GOLD analysis project Ga0172379, IMG submission 119756) | Groundwater microbial communities from an aquifer near a municipal landfill in Southern Ontario, Canada - Groundwater well OW334 metaG | ecosystem: Environmental > Aquatic > Deep...
GCAGGGAGAAGTGATTCTCTCGGCTAATCCGCTTGATTTGGCAATCTCCGGTGAAGGCTACTTTCTTGTAAAAACTGAAAACGGAACCGAGCTGACAAGAAACGGAAAGTTTCATATTTCGGAAGATGGTTTTTTGGTTAACGGGAAGGGTGATAAAATCCTTGGTAAAAACGGTGAAATTAGTTTCGGTGATTTTATTAATGCCGATAATCCTTCTATCAAAATTTCTAAGAACGGCGATATTAAAATGGGAGATACAGACATTGACTCTCTCGTAGTTGTAAAATTAGAAAATCCTCAAGATGCAATAAGAACTTCAGACTCCAACTTTGCCGTAGCAAATGATAATTATTCCACTGCTTCTCCGCAGGATTTTGAAGTGGTACAAGGATATTTGGAAGAATCAAATGTTAACCCGATCCTCGAAATGGAGACTATGATCCAGACTAATAAAGATTATGAATCAGCTTACAAAATGATGCACTATCTCGATCAAGCGTTAGATAAATCAAATCAAATTGGAAAAGTTTATTAAAGGAAAATCATTATGCCTACAAGAGCCTTAAGAACAGCAGCATCCGGTTTATACGCCCAGCAGTTGAATGTTGAAGTAATATCAAACAACATCGCCAACGTAAATACAACCGGGTTCAAAAAAAATAAAGCCGAATTTCAAGATTTGATGTATCAAGAAGTTCAAGTCAATCCTACGCAGGCTTCGGATACTAATTCGAGTACTACTCCATCTGCAAAAATTCAAGTAGGAAACGGAGTGCAATCCTCTTCAACACAAAAGATTTTTAAACAGGGTGATATTGTTGCATCGGGGAATCAAATGGATATCGCAATTCAAGGTGACGGACTTTTTCAGGTTCGCAAATCGGATGGAACTATCGTTTACACAAGAGACGGTTCGTTCAAAGTAAATTCGGAAGGGAAAATAGTTACCTCCGGCGGTTATCTTCTTGAACCGGAAATAAGTTTGTCGGATAATGTTCAGAGCATTTCAATAAGCAAAGACGGCTCCGTTGATGTTTTGGAAAACGACGGCAGAACCACAACGCTTGGCACAATCGAGCTTGCAAAATTTATGAATCCTTCCGGACTGCTTGCACTCGGAAATAATTTGTATGGAGAAACGGAATCTTCCGGAGCGCCGGTTTTGGGAACGGCAGGTTCTAAAGGTTTTGGAGAAATTAATCAAGGATTCCTTGAATCATCAAACGTTGATATTGTTGAAGAGATGGTTGCGATGATTACGGCGCAACGAGCTTACGAGATAAATTCCAAAACCGTAAAGACCGTTGAAGAAATGATGACGATGGCTAACAACTTAAAAACATAATTATTTAAAATGATGCTGTATCTACTAAATATTGTTTTTCTTTTTTCATTAAACGGAAATGATTTCCGTAATTCTTTAAAAGAATATTTAGAGAAACAACTTTCAATGTATGACAGTTTTGAGTATGAAGTTATGCAAATCCCGGAAGATTATTCCTCGATTGAAATAGTTAACGGGCAAGCGTTAAAACTTGATAAAAATATTGTTACAGTTCCGGTTCTTCTTATCAAAGAGAATAAAAAAAGAGAATCGCGTGTAACGGTTAAGGTTCGTCTTTATAAAAATGTTGCCACCGTAATAAATAAAGTTGAAGGCAAAAGAAATCTTAACTCTTCAGATTTTGAATTAAAGAGTCTAGATGTATCGTTATTAAAAGGAACACCATTTTATTCACTGGAAAGCATTAATTCATTCCGGACAAAAATAGCGCTGAATCCGGGAACAATTTTAATCCGCGAAACGCTTGAAGAAAAACCGGTTATTCAAAGCGGCGATTTGGTGAAAGCAAGTTTTGTAAATGGGAACGTCATCGTTACAATGGAAGCAAATGCGCGCCAGGAAGGCGCTGTTGGAGAAGTGATCAGAGTTGTTACACAGAATAAAAAACAGTATCGAGCTAAAGTAGTAGATTCGTCAAACGTAAATATTATTGAGTAAAGTTATGAAAAAGATTTTAATATTAAGTTTTGTGCTGATTTGTTCAGCTTATTTTTATCCGCAGGAAATGCGGCAGAATGCTTTTAAATCTCTTTTCTCGGATGAGAAAGCAAATAAAATTGGAGACGCAATAACCATTCTTGTAGTTGAGTCTTCGCAAGCTTCAAACAATGCGGAAACTCAAGCAACAAGATCAAGTTCATTGAGTTTGACCGCGAAAGGACAAGCCGGCAAAACAGCACTTCCCGGTGTAGATCTCGGGCTTGGCACAAACAATGATTTTACCGGTTCAGGTTCTACAAAAACAACCGGACTGATCAGAACAAAAATCAGCGCTACAATTGATTCGGTGCTTAAAAACGGAAATTTATTAGTGCGCGGAAGCAGGAAAATAGTTATCAATGGTGAAGAACAAGTTGTAAAAATAAAAGGAATCGTCCGGTCATCGGATATAGCTGCGGATAATTCAGTGTTGTCTTATAATATTTCCGAAGCCGAAATAGAGTTCTCCGGCAGCGGATTAATTGAACGCTCGCAAAGTCCCGGCTGGATAACCAAACTTTTCCACATCCTTTTTTAGGTGAAATATGAAAAAAATAATTTTTATTGTGGTACTAATTTTTTCGGTCGTTTCGGAAAATTATGGCCAAAGAATTAAGGACATCGCCTACATCGGTGGAGAAAATTCCGAACAAGTTTTAGGATATGGATTGATTGTTGGGCTAAGCGGAACGGGCGACAGCCACCGTTCTATTTTTACAGTTCAATCAATAACAAGCATGTTAAAAAGATTCGGCATAACGGTTCCGCAGGCAGACCTTAAAACAAAAAATGTTGCCGCAGTTATGGTTACCGCAACGCTGAATGCATACTTAAAATCGGGCGCAAAATTTGATGTTAATGTTTCTTCATTAGGCGATGCAACAAGTCTTCTCGGCGGAACATTATTGATGACGCCGCTTTCCGGCATAAATGGAAATGTATATGGTTATGCGCAAGGCTCCATCTCGGTCGGCGGTTACGATTTAAGTACTCCAACCGGAGCGAGAGTTTCAAAAAATCAAACTTTGGCGGGAAGAATTCCCCGCGGCGGTTTGTTGCAAACGGAAGCATCGTCCGCTGTTTTGCCAACAGATGAAATAAGTGTCTTTTTAAAAGACCCTGACATGACAACATCAAATAATATTTCGAATGCGATCAATACAAAATTTGGGGCAAACACAGCTCTGGCAAGTGACCCTGCTGAAATAAAAATAAAAATCCCCGCAGAAAAGCAAGCAAACATGGTAGGCTTTTTAGCTGAGCTTGAAGGACTTACCGTAGTAATTGACTACGCAGCAAAAGTAGTTTTGAATGAAAGAACCGGTACGGTAGTTTCCGGCAGCAATGTGAAAATTCAATCTGTAACCATAACTCACGGCGGACTGAATTTATCAATAAAATCTTATCCGGTTATTTCGCAACCGGGAGCTTTTTCAAACGGAACGACCGCTGTATTTAATAATCTCGTTCCTTATGCTTCGCAGGATTCTACCAACACGATAGCGATTCAAGGCGCTTCAAATGTGCAGGAAGTTGCTGCCGCATTAAATTCGTTAAAAGTTTCTCCGAAAGATATTATTGCAATTTTTCAAGCTTTAAAAGAAGCAGGAGCATTAATTGCTGAGTTAGTGATAATCTAAAATGAGTGAATTGAATTTAAAAATATCGAATGACCTAAAACATTTTTCGCACACGCCGGAAATTGCACAGAAATATTCCGACGCGCAGAAAGCGAAAATTGCAAAAACGTCTAAGGACTTTGAAAGTCTGCTTACTGCAATGATGTTGAAAAGTATGAACAAGACAAAAGAGAATGAAACGTCCGGCGAAGATAGTTACGGCGGAGATTATTTTGAATCTCTTTTTGAAAACGAAATGGCTAAACATATTTCAAACGGGAACGGTTTGGGAATCGCTTCAGAACTTTACAAGAAAATTACGGGCGAAGATCTCGATATGTCGTCATTTAAAAATAGTTTAGAACCGTTTAGAATAAAAAGCAAAGTCGAACTTAAAAATTTTGATAAAGATTCTTCGGGAATAACGCCAAGCAAACAATCATTGGAAAGATTGGAACAATTTGACGAACATATTGAAGAAGCTTCAAAACTTTACGGAGTTGATAAAGGATTGATCAAATCTGTAATTATAGCAGAATCTGCCGGAAATGTTAAAGCCGTTTCCTCGGCAAAAGCAAAAGGATTAATGCAATTAATTGATTCAACGGCAACAAGTATGGGGGTTCATAATGTTTGGGATCCACGCGAAAATATTATGGGCGGAACTAAATATTTGTCCGAAATGCTTCGACAATATAACGGGGACGTGAAGCTTGCTTTAGCCGGCTATAATGCGGGTCCGGCAAACGTTGAAAAGTATAAAGGAGTTCCCCCTTTTGAAGAAACAAAAACCTATATTAGCCGCGTACTCGGTTATTTAAATCATCTAAAGGAAATTTAATATGGAAACAAAAAATTTAGTAAAGGCTTTAAAAGATCAGGAAGATAACCTTCAAAAGTTTTTAGATTCTCTATTAAAACAGCAAAAAGCTTTAATTGAACATAACATTCCTGTAATGGATGAAGCAATTCTTTTTGAAGGAAAAATATTAAAGGAAATTAATGCTATAGATAAAGAAATTCTCAAAACGATGAATCATTTATCGGAACAATATTCTTTAAAATTAACTTCAACCAAACTTTTGGATTTTACAAAAGCAATAAAAAAATACGGCACCAACGACTACGTGAGCCTTTTACAACTTCAGAAATCAATTAGAAAATTGCTTGTAAAAATTCAAACGATTAATTCACAGAACAGCCTGCTTATTGAGAACGCAAGAAGTTTTATTAAACAAACTTTTACTTCTCTTGCAGGCGTAAACAATGATCCGATTTTAGATAGAAGGGTCTAATGGGAATAAGTAGAATTTTCGATATTTCAGCGAGGAGTTTAGCTACTTACCAGCAAGCGCTGGATATAAGTTCGCATAATATTGCCAATGCTTCAAATCCTGATTATTCAAGGCAGAAAGCGATTTTGTCTCCTGAAAAAAGTGAGCTTGTCAATTCACTCTCTTTTGGAACAGGCGTTAAACTTGATCTCATCCAAAGGCAAAGAGATACTTTGATCGATTCCCAAATACGAACGAATAATCAAAAATATTCCGATAATAGCAAACGGTCGGATATTCTTGGGCAAGTTGAACAACTCTTTGGAGAACCTTCGGATTTGGGTTTATCAACTACATTGAATTCATTTTTCAATTCATGGAGCGAGGCTTCGGTTAGTCCAAATTCTTCTCCGCTCAGATTTGATATTCTTCGTTCAGCCGAAAATTTGTCTAATAAAGTGAGAGATATTTATGAAGGCATTACGAATGTAAAATCAAGTTTGATGAGTGACGCAACAGATATTGTTTCTAATGTAAATAACTATCTTAAAGAAATTCAAAGCTTAAATAGTCAAATATATGAGGTACATTTAAAGAATCAACAACCAAACGACCTGTTGGATCAACGGGATGTAGTAATTGATAAACTTAGTAAGTTAGTAAATATCAATGTTACGACCGACTCATCTAACACCGTGATAGTCTCTATCGGAGGTGTGTTTGCTGTTGATAAAACCATGGCTAAGGAATTTCAACTTACAGAAGATAATGGAAAGCTTACTATAAAATCGGGAGTAGATGGGTCCTCGATTAATCTTACCGGTGGAGAACTTTTTGCAGTAACAGATATCTATTCCAAAACTATTCCCGGGTATCTCGAAAAAATTGATTCGCTGATGAATACATTAACCGATTCGGTTAATCAATTACATGCTTCCGGTTATACTATTACAGATCCAAAACAAACAGGCGTTAACTTTTTTGATGGGTATAAAGATGGTGTCTTAACAATTAATTCGGACATTATGAACGACCCGAATAAGATAGCTTTATCAAAAGACGGGACAGCCGGTAACGCTGAAATAGCAACTAAAATAGCTGACTTAAGCAGCGCAAAATTATTAAACGGCACTACGCTTTCGGATAATTATGGTTCTTTAATCAGCGAGATCGGAAGTCAGAAACAATCTTCGGATCAAATGGCTCAATCTAACCAATTAGTTCTTCAGCAATTGGATCAGCAAAAATCTTCTGTTTCAGGCGTTTCTATTGATGAAGAAATGACAAACGTACTCAAATTTCAACGGGCTTACGAAGCTTCAGCTAAAATGATCAAAATAGCCGATGAGATGTTGCAAACTATTTTAAATATGGTGCAGTAAAATGAGAATATCAGATTCAATGTTAACCAGTAATTTCCTTCAAGCTTTAAACCAAAATAAAGCGAGAGTTGATAAGTTAAGTGTGCAAATTGCAACGCAATCGAAAATTCAGAAACCTTCCGACTCTCCCGGCGGAACGATAAGAGTTAATAAATTAAACAATCAAATAAGTCAATCGGATACGTATAACAATAATATTCAAAACGGTCTTTCATTTATTAATAACTCGATTAATTCGATGGAAACGATCCAATCGGAAACATCTCAAACGTTAACAAAACTTACCGAACTTGTAAACGCAACAAATGGGGGAGATTTCACTCCGTACGCCGATGCGATTGATCTTTCATTGAATGCAATTATGGATGCAGCTAATTCAGAATCCGACGGCAAATATATTTTTGGCGGGACCGATTTCTCAGCTGCACCTTTCGGAATGACGGCGGATCAAAAAGCTGTTGAAGTAAAAGCGAATGATATTTCCGGCAAACATGAAATCAAAATTGCTCCCAACATTACACAAAAATTAAATATGAGCGGTACGGAAATATTCGGAACAATTGTAAAAGGAGCGGGAAGCCTTAGCAGTGATAGCGCTATCGGCGATATCACTGCTAAGCAAACCAAAGTATATGACGCGCTTGGAACCGAATATACTCTTGATCTGAAGTTTACGAAAACTGCCGCAAATACTTATTCGTTGAATTACGATATTCTTGATGGCAGCAATGCTTCTATTTATGCGTCTGCTCCATCACCAAAAGAAGTAGTTTTTGATGCAGATACTAACCGTTTAAAAACCATTGGCGGAAATGCTGCTCAAGAATTTAACATAAAAGCAGCCGATAAAAAAATTGATTTCATGTTTAATCTTGCTTCCGTTTCGGAAAAAAGCGGAGCTTCGGTAATGACTCTTTCGGCAAATCAAAAAACGGATATTTTTAATACGCTTATCACCATTAAAGAAAATCTGAAATTAGGAATAAAACCAACTGATGAGCAGCAGAAGGCGGTCTCTGATTTCAACAAACATCTTCTGTCAAAAATTTCTGAAGCGGGAAATGTTTCAAACCAATTTTCTGGTGTCGCCGATCAAATTACACAACAAAAATCTATTCTTCTTGAATTAGTCTCGAAAGAAAAAGATGTGGATGTAGCTAAGGCTATTATTGAATTGCAAGCAGAAAACACTTCACTGCAAATGTCTTATAAAATGTCGGCAATGATATTGCCTCAATCGATTTTGAATTATTTATGAAAATAAGATCAGTTTCGTTAATTGGATTAGCAATTGGTGTTTTATCAATTTTCGGAGCTTTCTTGCTCGAAGGAGGTTCGTATCATGCGTTGTTCCTCACTTCACCATTACTTATTGTTTTCGGAGGAACGTTTGCTGCAATTATTATTGGCTTCGGCTTCGATAAGTTTCTAAATATTTTCCCGTTGATAAAAATCGCTTATTTTCCGAATACATATAATTTGGAAGGACTCATTAATAATTTCATAGAAATTTCGATAATAATAAGGAAGAATGGGTTCTTAGCAGTTGAAAAAGATTTAGACAAACTTATTTATTCGTTTCCGCAAAAAATGGTTAAATATGTTCTTGACGGTAATGATGCTGAGTCCCTTACCAACCTTGCATCGTTAGAAATAAAAGCGATGCAGGCGCGGCACAGCTTAAACATATTAATTTTTACCAAAATGGGCGGTTATGCGCCTACAATGGGTATTCTCGGAACTGTGATGGGCTTGATAATGACGTTGGCAAATGTTGGCGATGACCCGAACGGGTTAATTAGAAACATTGCAACTGCATTTATAGCTACATTATGGGGAGTTTTTAGTGCAAATATTTTTTGGTTCCCAATTAGCGATAAGTTAAAATTATGTCATTTAGAAGAGAAACAAATGATGGAAATTTCAATAGAAGGGATTCTAGCCCTTCAGGCTGGAGAAATTCCTTCGATGGTCAAAGCAAGACTGGTAAGTCTTATTCCGCAAAGGGATCAAGAAAAAATAGTTTGATGCAAGACCCGGAAGATTCTCTTTCTGCTGAAGATTCCGACAAAGATAGATACTTAATTACGTATGCTGATTTAATTACTTTATTACTTGGTCTTTTTATTATTCTCTATGCCATTTCAAAAGTTGATTCGAACAAATATGCAAAAATGGTTACAGCCATTGGAAATACTTTTGGAAGAAGCGGGCAAGTTCTTGAAAAAGGCGGAAAGTTTAAAAGTGATTTACCGGCGCACCCTTCAGGTTTAAAGGAAAATCTTAACCGGTTAGTGAATCAATATAATTATTCCGATCATATAACTCTGGAAGAAAATGAACGAGGAATTACGATTCACATTTTGGATGATGTTCTTTTTCAATCGGGAAACGCTGATTTAAGTACCGGTTCAAAATTAGTGCTAAGCAGGCTTGCGGTAATCTTAAAAAAATTACCGAATGATTTTCGGATTGAAGGACATACTGATGATGTACCAATTAATTCAGCTTCTTTCCCTTCAAATTGGCATCTTTCGGTAGCAAGAGCTTTAAACACGGCGTACTATTTAGTCAATACTGAAGGACTTCTTCCGGAAAAAGTTTCAATTGTGGGTAACTCGGAATATAAACCGATTGCTTCAAATGAAACAGTTGAGGGAAGAGCTTCAAACAGAAGAGTAGATATTGTAATAATAAAGAAATAAAAGAATATGAAAATACAAACACATCAATTTGGCGAACTGGATTTTGGAGAGGAATTGGTCTTGGACTTCCCTTCAGGCTTATTTGGTTTTGAACATTTAAAAAAATTCGTTTTGATAAAAATTGGCGAAGAACTATTTTATTGGTTGAATTCTATAGAACAGCCGGAAATCGCTTTCCCGCTTTTTGGTATAAGTGTAATAGATGAAAACTATCCGGTAGAAAAAGAGAGCGAAGTTTTTGGGATTGTTACGCTAAATCGCGATCCGATGCAAGTTACAATTAATCTGAAAGCTCCGGTTTATATTAATCAAAATGGAAAATTAGGATACCAAAAAATAATTGACAAAGAGAATTACGCAGTAAAGTATCATCTTTTTGTTGAATAACCAATAAAGGTTTTATGTTAATCTTAACCAGAAAAATAGATGAAGAAATTATTATTGATTCCCAAATCAAAATAAAAATTATTTCGATTTCGGAAAACAATATTAAGCTTGGAATAACAGCGCCGCCAAATATAGAAATATTAAGAGGTGAGATATATGAAAAGGTTGTACAGTCAACAAGAGAAGCGTTTTCCCAGAGTAAAAGCGGCGTAGCGCCATTGCCAAAACTTAAAATCAATAAGTTAAATAAGAAAAATGAAGAATCCTGAAGAAAATAAAGCCACGATACTAATCGTCGATGATTCCGATGTAGTTAAACATTCGCTAAAAAGTTTTTTTGCAAGCTATAACTTTCAAGTGATTACCTGCTCGGATGGTTTGGTTGGAATTCAGAAAGCAACGGAATTTAAACCTAAACTGATTTTTCTTGATCTGATGATGCCTAAGTTCGATGGTCTTAAAATGCTGCAAGTGATAAAGGAAATGGATGAACTAAAATCGGTTCCCGTAATTGTTATTAGCGCTAATACGGATAGAAGAAACGTTCTTGCAGTACTTGAAATTGGAGCGGACAGAATTATTTCCAAACCTCTTCGGAAAGAAGTTATTATTAAAAATATAAATGAAATTTGTGGAAATGAATTTTTAGCTAACGCCGTTAAAACAGGAGAGTTTTCCAACTCTGAAAGTGAAGTTATTAAACAACATCTAATCCATACTTTCTTAAATGGTTTTGAAGTAAAAAAATCCGCAATCTTAACGGCATTAGAAGAGAAAGATAGAGATACCCTCCGTGCTGTTGTACACGAAATAAAAGGGAACGGCGGAACCATCGGTTATCCCCAATTATCTTATGTCAGCGATAATATTGAAAAAGCATTAAACACCATCAGTTTTGATTGGACTTATATTCAACAAAAATGTGAGCAAATTTTTTCCATAGTTCACGATATAAATAATTCCGCACGGGAGTTAACAACCTAATGTTTGTAATAATAGGTATTGCAGTAGTCGCTCTTTCGGTTCTTATCGGCTTTATGATTGCCGGAGGAAATCCGATCTTATTAATCCAAATTCCGGAATTTATTGTAATTATGGGAGCCGCGGTTGGAAGTATATTAATTGCTTCTCCTCTTTCCTTAATTAAAAAGATAATTGCTGAAATCCCTAATATGTTCAAGGGACACGATTTTTCAAAACAAGATAATTTAGAGTTATTAAAATCATTTAATGATTTATTTTTATTGGCTCAACGGGATGGACTTCTGGCAATTGAAAAACATGTCGAAAATCCTAAAGAGAGCGATATTTTATCAAAGAGTAAAAAATTTGTGGAAAATGACATAGCAAGAAATTTCTTTGCAGATACAATGAAAGTTATGCTCTCCGGTGGTGTTCCGCCTCATGAATTAGAAAATTTGATTGATACAGAAATTGAAACCTATGAAATTGAATCTAAACCCATTCCCGGCGCTGTTGCAAAAGTTGGTGACTCTTTGCCCGGTTTAGGTATTGTTGCTGCGGTACTCGGAATTATTATAACCATGAGTTCAATTGATAAAGGAGCGCAAGTAGTTGGTGAGCATGTTGCCGCTGCGTTAGTTGGTACTTTTATTGGAGTATTGGTGGCTTACGGATTTGTAAATCCAATCGCTTCAAATATTGAGCATAGTATTGAAGGACGGGTTCGTCTTCTGCAAACAATAAAAGCAAGTATTATAGCATTTGCAAGAGGGAATCCGCCGATAATAGCAGTTGAAATTGCTCGAAGAACAATTTTCTCTGATGCCCGCCCGACATTTGGTGAATTGGAAGCTTTTGTGAGAGGGAAATCTTAGGGACCTTTATGGCTGACGCACCTAATATTATAAAAAAAATTAAAAAGCACGAAGGGCATCATGGCGGGGCTTGGAAGGTTGCATACGCTGATTTTGTTACCGCAATGATGGCTTTATTTATTGTACTCTGGGTGCTTGGTCAAGATCAAAGCACAAAGGAAGCTGTTGCACATTATTTTAAAGATCCGCTCGGAATTTCAGATAAAGGCAAAGGGTTAATGCCGGGGAGTTTTCTTAATCCGAAAAATCCAATTTCAGATAATCCTCAAACATTTCAAGAAATGGAAGTTGAAAAACTTAAATCAATGGGGGATAAAATTATAGCCGAACTCTCTTCAGACTCCGCATTTGTATTTATGATGGATAAAATAAAAGTTGAAATTACTAAAGAGGGTTTAAGAATCGAGATGGTTGAAAGTAATGGAGATGTTTTTTTTCAAGTTGGAACCGCTGTCTTAAATCAAAAAGCAAAAGATATGATAATCAAAATTGGTAACCAATTGGCTAAACTTCCCAACAATATAGTTCTTGAAGGGCATACCGACTCAAGACCATTCAATAATGGAAAAGCCGGTTATACAAATTTTGAACTGAGTTCCGACAGAGCAAATGCTGCAAGAAGCGCTTTAACCTTAAGCCAGCTTAATGAATCTCAAATTGTTGAAATTCGCGGATATGCAGACCGCCGTTTAAGGGACGTAGAAAATCCTTATAGTCTTGTTAATAGAAGAATTAGTATCATAGTAAAATATTTGGAAAAAAAGTGAACAAAACAATTTTAATAATCGAAGATGATCCGTTTTCTCAGGATTTTTATAATTTCATTTTTAAAAAAGCCGGGCTCAAATCTCTTATCATGGAAGATGGAGACCTCATTCTTCTTGAATTGGAAAAGGATGAGATGGGAATTATTATAATGGACATTAATCTTAAAAATACATCTCTTAACGGTGAGAGAATTAATGGAGTTAAGTTTTCCCGCATGATAAAGGAGAACGAAAAGTTTAAAAATATTCCGGTTTTATTGGTAACGGCTTATTCAATTAATGCCAACGGAGATTCATTTTTCGATGAAAGCCTTGCTGACGATTATATAGTAAAACCGATTATCGACTATAATGAACTCATCATGAAAGTAAAAAGCTTACTAAAGAATTAATGGAAAAAGATAAAATATTACTCGTTGAAGATGAAAAAGATACCCGATTCATTCTTGAAAGGCTTCTTACTAAAAATAATTACGAAGTTCTTTCGGCGAAAGATGGTTCGGAAGCGCTCAAGCTTTTAGAAAATTATCTTCCGAAAGCTATTCTTGCCGATTGGACAATGCCGGTTATGGACGGGATAGAACTTTGTAAAATCTTAAAAAAAGATGAAAAGTTTAAAACCATCTACTTCATTGTGTTAACGGCAAGAGCTTCGCTAAAAGACCGTATTACAGGCTTAGATATTGGCGCGGATGACTTTCTGGTTAAACCGATTGAAAACCAGGAACTGCTTGCAAGAATAAGATCAGGGGTAAGGATTTTTAATTTACAAAATGAATTAAAAAATCTTGAGCACAATAAAGCAATTATTGAAATGGCTTGCACGATCGGGCATAAGATCAATAATCCTCTCAGCAGCTTGTTAATCTCTGTCAAAAATATAGAAACCGAATTATTGGAATTACATCAATCTAAATTTTCTGAAGATTTGATGATCATTACTCAATCTATAGACAGAATTAAAACGTTGACTGAAAGCCTGGTGAATATCCAAAAGCCAACGATAATTGATTATTCATCCGGCAGTAAAATGATTGATATAAAATAATTTCCCCTTCCTCTTTAATTCATTCAGATTATTTCGATAATAAGTTGAAGGAATCTGTATGTTAGAAAAAATTACAAATATTAATTTAAGATCCGAATATTTTAGCGGAAAAAAAGCTACGGCGGTCTATAAAAATTCGTTAAGAAGCGGCATCTTAAAAAACGATTTACACGATTCGGTAAATATATCGCCGGCATATCGTTTTCTTTCTCAGGTTGATTGGAAGTTAAAAGAAATGACGAACGTAACATCTGACAAAATATTTGTCGCTTTCTATTTTTCAGGATATGAATTTCAAACAACACTTGACTTATCCAGCCCTGCAAAACTTAATTTGCTCGAATATAACGTTATTAAAGATTCTGCCGAAAAGAATCCCGGAACAACCATTACCGCTACTCTTTCGGTCAACATTAACAAACTCAACATTGAACCTGTTGATGTGTTAACCGAACTTCGCGGGATGAAGATATTCTTTAATAGATTAAGTTCTTTGAACCTTAAAGAAGAACTCAACTTTAACAACAATATTCTTTTTGAACTGTTTGACGGAATACTTGGTATGATTAATAAAGAATTTGATTATTTAAATAGCTCCCTTTTTGCTTTTATTGAAAAAATGCTCAATATCAAAATGCTAAACCATAGTTTAGCACAAGTAGGTTTGGTTGGGTTAGATTCTCTCAACAAGATAAAATTACTAAATGTAGATGTACGAAAAAATTAGCAAATTTATGGAAAACAGAGACCTTATGTCACTCCCCAACATTGATACATTCCAAGAATTGCCGGACTCAAAACCGCTTGTAGTTGTAGGCAAAAACAGCGAAATTCTTTACGCTAATAATTCATTCCGGCAATCGTTTCAGATTCAGGAAGGGAAAAGTTTTCAAGAACTTAAATCAGAACCAAACCTTGAAAATTTATTATCAGTTTTTTCACAAAGTAATTTTAACGGTTTCCATTTTGATCTGTTTTTATTTCCCGATGAAAATCTGGAGATTAATCACTACTATGTTGAAGTTGACAGAATTTTCATTGAGAACCGCGAATATTTTTTTCTTACATTTCAAACTTCAAACGAAAAGCAGAAATTAGAATCCCGCATTAATGATCTCCACGACGCGTTGGAGTATGGGCGAATACCGGTTATTATAACAGATGAAAATGGAAATATCAATTATGCAACAAGGATGTTTGAAAGAATTCTTAAGAATTCAATTGATGAAATTTTTTACCAACCAATAGCGTTAGTGCTTTCAAATAATATCATCAATGCAGATTATAATGAAATTAATGAGGCAATTCATAAAAGAAAAAGGTGGACAAAAGAAATCTCTTATTTTGAAGAAGAGAAAGGATATGTTTTTCTTGAACTGAATTTAAATCCTGCTTATAGAGACGGCACCAATCTTTTAAATTTTATTTTAACCGCACACGATATCACCAGTCATATCCTCAAAAATCAAATAACTAAAAAATCGGCAGAGAGCTTATTAGCTATTATTAACAATATTTCCGACCTGTTGTTAATTATAAAGAATGACAACAATGAATGGACTTTTAATAATGCAAACGAAAATTTTTATCAGACTTTTTCGTTGGTAAAGAGCGAATGTCTAAACGGGAAATTAGAAAATATCTTTGACAGCAATTATCAAAAAGAAATTTTTGGAGCTATTTCAAAACTAAAAAGTTTAAATCTCAAGTATGCTGAATTCTTTTATGATCATTCGAATAAACGGAAGTACAGCGGAAAAGTTACCGGGATTGTTTCCGATAAAGAAGAGTTTTTTATTATCAGCTTAAAAGATATAACAGACCAGCTTCTTTACGAACTTATCTTAAAAAGGGCGTACGAAAAGGAAATTCATTTAAACAAATTGAAGACGGCATTCCTTGAAAATATGTCTCACGAAATTAGAACGCCGTATAACGCAATACTCGGATACTCTGAAATAATTGACGATTGTCTTCAAACCGGTGAATTTGATACCATTAAAGAAATATCCGTTTTTGTTAAAGAAGTGCTCGACCGCGTTTTGAATTTATTCACCAATATTGTTGAAGTCTCCCAGATTGAATCCGGCGATGTTCAAGTGGATAAAGTTGTAATTAACTGTCATGAAATTTTAAAATCAGTTTATAACAAAAAAACTTTAGCCGCCAGGGCAAAGGGTTTGGAATTCAAATTGGAAGTTGAACAAACCGAAGTTTCGCTTGCTACCGATTGGATAAAGTTTGAAAAAATAATTTTCTCTATTGTTGATAACGCCATAAAATATACCGAAAGCGGAAGCGTTGTTATCGGCGCAAGTTCGCACGATAGTAAAATTATAATTTCTGTTTCAGATACGGGCAAAGGAATGGACTTAAATCTACTCAGCCGGTTGGTTGAACCTTTCACACAGGAAGAAGAAGGATATGCCCGCAATTTTGAAGGAGCCGGTTTAGGATTAACCATAGCGTATGGTTTAACAAGATTACTTGGCGGCGAAATGGAGTTTGAAAGTTCCAAAGAAACAGGAACAAAAGTTTTGCTTATTTTTCCTCAATATAATTAACCGGAACGGCAGAAATTTCTGAAACAAGTTTCCCGGTTTTTCGTAATTGAAAAAGTTCTTTGAATCCAAGCTTGATAATTGAAACGAACAAGTGTGTGAATAAGAGAAGACTTCTGAAGTGCTGGTTTTTCTTATTAAGAAATTCTTTTTCAACTTGATAAACGATTTTATGCTTTACCTGGATGAAAAGTTTTTCTTCTTTTACATAAATGCTAACTACTATCACGAATTCTTTCAGTGGTTAAGGGTAAATAAAAATGTTTTCTGTAGAATCAAATTATATGCCGATGAAAAACTAATTATTTGCGGGATTTAGAGATAAAAAAATGGACAATATTAAGCAGTTGGCGGAAATTAGATCATAAATAAATTTGAGAAGAAGTTAGTAAACGAAAATTCTTCGTATTTCTTACGTGATAAAATGGCATGAATTTTTATCATTTCTTCGCGAAGTAAAAGTGTAAAACAATTTTTAATTAATTGGAACTTTAATGGACAACAAGAACAAATTTTTCTTTCAGCATAAAGGGTTTGCCGGAACAGCAGGCGCTTCATCGCAGCAGGTACAAAATAGAGAGAATCAGAATGGCGAAAGTTTTATTCAAGTAGAAGATATTAATATTGCAGGTTCTCCATGGCAAAGTGATTGTAAATCCATATCGGTTTCGGATGGAAATAATTTTTTTGAAAAGACTCGTTCGGAAAGAAAATTATCAGCGGTTAATAGTTACTCTTTTCTCAATTCCAAATCGCGCAGCAAAAATGAATGGTATAGCGACGATGTAAGAAAGAATAACCTTATAAACTATGATACTTTTTTACCAACCGGAATAACACCAAACATGTTTGTGTTTTATACTTCACTTTCCGAACCATACCTGGGAAGTAACAAAAATAATGTTGAAACAATTAAAATAGCGGAAAGAAATTCAACATCTTCCGGCAATGAAATGCAAGCAATACTTTCTCCGCTCGATCAAAATTTAAAAAATATCGCCGGTGAAAATCACTTATTGAAAAAACAATTGCTGCTCACTCAAAAAGAAAACAACGAACTGAAGGAATTGAACAAAAGTAAAAACGGATTAATTTCTATTATTTCGCACGACCTAAAAAATCCTTTCGGCGCTTTGTTAAACATGTCTGAATTTCTTGCAACGGACGTTGAAGATTTGGATAAACATGAAGTTTGCGATTTTGCACAAACCATTAATGTTAGCGCTAAAATACTTTACAAATTTTTTAATGATTTGTTAGAATGGTCCAAACTGCAGAATGGTTTGGTAGCTGCAAACCCGGTTGAAATAGAAGTTAAAACCGTTGTTGATGAGATATTTTCTCTCCTGAATATTATTGCCGTTCCCAAGGGAATAAAACTGATAAATAAAACTACACCCGAAATAAAACTGCGCGCCGATCTCAATATGTTTACTTCCATTCTAAATAATTTAGTTACCAATGCCATCAAGTTTACGAACGCAGGTGATATTGTGGTTATTGAGTCGGAGGAAATAAATGGGTTTGTTCAGATTGTAGTTAAAGATACCGGTGTGGGGATGGGTAAAAAGACATTGGAAAAAATCTTTTCAATTGATAAACATATTACAAACAGCGGGACAGAAAATGAGATTGGTTCCGGTTTAGGCTTAGTGATAACTAAAGAATTAATTACCCGTCAAGGTGGCAGTATTTGGGTTAAGAGTGAAGAGGGAAAAGGGACTTCATTTTATTTTACGTTACCTACTGCAAATGTTTTTTCGGAAGTCGCATAAAACACCGGAGTGAGAGTTGTGCAAAGCAGGGTTAGCGCCTAATCCGGATAAGCCGGAACAAAAAAAGAAATAATGAATAACGAACAAGGAGTGCAGAATACCGAAGGGTAAAAACTTCATAACTCGTTGTTCCTTGTTCAATATTCGATATTCAAATTCAAGAAAATAGTCCACCAAATATTTCACGAAGTTGAATGATAAGGTACTATCATAGCCGTGTAGGAAGCGGGGAAAAACAAATAAGAATCATGCAAAACCGGGTGGGAATCTCGCAAAACCGCATGAGAATTCCTCAAAGTCAAATCAAGGCTTAATATAGCCGTCTAACAAATCCGCATACCCAAGTAAGAATCTCGCAAAGCCGCATAAGAGTTCGTCAAAGTCAAATCAAAGTTTCGCAAAGAGAGATAAGAAGTGAGCAAAGTCAAATCAGAGTTTCGCAAAACGAAGTAGGAATTTAGCAAAATCACATAAGAGTCTCGCAAAACGAGGTAAGAAGTGGCAAAGCCATGTAAGAATCCCGCAAAGTGAACAAAACGAAATGAAAAGTTAGAAAACGGGCTAAAAACAGAACAAATGGTTGGCGGAGGATTTTTGATGGATGATGGCTAAGGGTTGATGGAGAATGGTTGATGGAAGGACAAAGACAAAGGACAATAGTCGAAGGGGAGATGTTGAAAGTGGAGAGGATATGAATAATCAAGCATCAGACACTTAAAACTGAACATGGTCGATAGTTCGAAAGGGTTTTATGTTAGCCCTGAAAGGGCGTTATACACCAGCATAGGGCGAAGCCCTATGCTGAAAAGTAAAATTATATGATTAAGCTCTGAAGGGGCGTAATAAGTTTGGAGTCTGTAAAAATAAATGTGTAAATGGGAAAAGGAAATCATAAGAACGCCCCAATTCTGTCATCAAAAATAATGGAGAATTGAGAGATAACAAAAGCCCAATTAGGGGTTGGGTTAGCCCATTTTTTAGATAAATCCCTGTAAGCAAGAAA
>Ga0172379_10005192_pt1 | contig 18398 bp, 16 predicted proteins | sample GrowelOW334metaG_FD_119756 | JGI IMG/M metagenome (GOLD analysis project Ga0172379, IMG submission 119756) | Groundwater microbial communities from an aquifer near a municipal landfill in Southern Ontario, Canada - Groundwater well OW334 metaG | ecosystem: Environmental > Aquatic > Deep...
AACGAGCTCGCCTACCTCGTCACCTTGCTCCTGGGCATTACGATCGGAGCGAGCATGAAGGCCGCCGATTTCTTGACCTGGAAAACGCTCATGATTATGGGCATGGGCCTCGTCGCCTTCGTGTTCGACACCGCCGGCGGCGTCCTTTTCGCGAAAATGGTCAACCTCTTCCTGCCGAAGGGCAAAAAGATCAACCCGATGATCGGCGCTTGCGGAATCTCCGCCTTCCCGATGTCCGGCCGAATCGTCCAGAAAATGGCCAATGACGAGGAGAAGGGCAACATCATCCTCATGCACGCCATCGGCTCCAATGTCTCGGGCCAGCTCGGATCGGTGATCGCGGGCGGCATGGTTCTCGCCCTCGTCCCGCTTCTCGCGGGCTAAGGAAAGGAAAACGATATGGATCAGATAATCGAGTATTTCCAGCAGAGCGGAAAAACCGTGCAAGCCCTGGGCGTCACCGCCGGCGGACTTATCGGCGTCTTTTTTACCCTCGGCGTATTTTTCCTGATCATCTGGGTTTCGGACAAGATCAGCAAAAAAAGCGAGTAGGGAAGCGCCGCCTATGAGCGCGTAGGCGGCGATCGCCTGAGCGCTACCACAGGACGAAGGCCGCGCCCACAGGATGCGGCCTTCGCTATTTTTATGCTTTCGCTTGTTTGATTTTCGCCCGCGGCTTCGATACATAAAGCGCAAAAAAACCGCCCCGCGGAAGGGGCGGCTCACGTCTGCGGTGTGTTTCGCGTGTTTCGCGGGCGCTACTAAGCCCGCGCGCTCAAGGCCGAAGCCCTGGGGCTGATTATAGCGCCTTCACCTTGCGCGCCAGTTCGCGGCCCTGTTCGCGCAACTTGGCCATTGTCGCCTCGTCCGCGGCGCCCGCCCATTCGATAGAGTCGAGGCTCGTCCATTTCAGCGGCGCGATCGCCTCCTCGTATTCCTTTTTGGCTCCGCCGATCCAGCCCCAGGAACCGATGCGAAGCGCGACGCGGTTCCACACATGCTTGCGCTCGAAAATATCCAGCACATAGGCCATTGGCGGGAACATCTTGTACTCGTAGGTGGGCATCGCGATAAGGAGCCCCGCGCTCTTGTAGGCATCGGCGAGAACGTAGGACACATCCTCGTTCGGTACGCGATGGATGGAATAGGCCACGCCCTCGGCGGCGATGCCCTCGATGACCGCGTCGAGTCCCCGTTTCGTGTTGCCGTACATCGAGCCCCACACGACGCAGATTTCCTTCTCCTGCGGGCCTTCCATATAGCCTGCGTATTTGACATAGCGGTCGATGATAGCCTTCGGATTTGCGCGCCACACGATGCCGTGGCTCGGCGCTACGACCTTGATGTCGAGGCTCGAAAGCTTCTGGACCGCGCGTTTTACGAAAAGGCTGAAGCTAGAGACGATGTTGGCGTAGTAGCGCAGGCTCTCCTTCTCGAAGACCGCGTGCTCCTGCGCGGAGAACTGATCGTCGAATACGCGGTCACCCAATTTGCCGTAGCTCCCGAAGGCGTCGCAGGAGAAAAGCACGCCCGAGGAGGGCTCGTAGGTGACCATCGTCTCGGGCCAATGGACATTGGGCGCTTCCTCGAACTTGAGAACCATGCCGCCGCCCAGATCCAGGCTGTCGCCGGATTTTACAGCGCGCAAGCCCTCGGTGATCTTGTAGAAAGATTTTACGAGCTCGATGCCCTTGGGCGTGGAAATGATCTCGACCTTAGGGTTTCTTTTGCGGTATTCGGCGAGCCAGCCCGTGTGGTCCGGCTCGAGATGGTTCAAAACGAGATAGTCGATTTTATCCAGGAAAACGCCAGTCTGAGCCAGTTCCGCCTCGAGAGCCTCGGGCGCGCCGACCCAATCGCGCACCAGGTCGATGAGCGCCACTTTTTCGCCCTTGACGAGGTATGAATTGAGCGTGACGCCTTCGGGAATGGGCCAGATGCCTTCGAAAAGGTCGCTCGTCTCTATGTCCGCGTGAAGGGCGTAGATTCGGTCGGTGATCGGATAGGCTTTCATGTGGGTCTCCCTGCGGGTTGGCTTTTTAGTCGGCATATATAAGCCGGAGCGCTAAGATCGGAGGACTCGTATTCCCGCCCGCTGAATATAGTCGAGGCGGCCAAGGAAGGCAACGGGAAGGCCGGCGCGCCTCGACTTCGTATTTTTTTCTTCGTTTGCGGCCTTTGGTTCGCCCGAGGGGAAAGAGCGGGGGGAGAAGGTCGCGCCGTAAACCCGGCTGCCGCCAGCCTTGTATCCGCGCCCTTCCCACCCCCGCGCCCCTCCCATCCAGGGGAGCGCGGGAGGATTTTTCTCGGGCGGGGACCGGGAGTTTCGCTAGAAGGCTCCCGAGCCCAGCGTCAAGGAAACCGATAGCGAGGCCGCCGGTTTGCCCGAGCTCGAGGGCTTGAAGCTAGGATCGATGGCGATGAACTCGTCGCCCTCTTCGCCGAAATTGAGGCCGCCGGAGACTTTGAGCGTCATGTAGTCGAAAATCTGGTAGCTTACGCTCGGAATCACGAGTCCGGAAAGGTCGGATAGATTCACGATCACCGAGCTTCCGATCGTCAGGTTGTCGAGTCCGACGTCGCTGAAGCTTATGGCCGCAGCCCCGTAATGGGCGAACCAGCGCAGGCTGTCAAAGGCGAATTCCGTCTCCGTTTCCGGCAATAGTTTCAGCGCCGAGGCCTTAGCTTGTTCGGCGTAATAGGTGATCGCGTCCTTGCGACTTATCGAATTCGCCTGCGCCTCGCCATTGTAATAATACTGCAGGCTTACGCTGATGCCCGGATCGCTGTGGGTATAAAAACCGCCTATCGTGCCGATCGCGAAAGGCGCGGAGCTTTTTTTCGCCTCGTAGTCCAGGGTAATCGTGCTGGGCGCGCGCGGATTGCCGTAGGAAAGCACGAGAGGCTCGGCCCGCTTGGCGATGAAGGTTCGGTCGCTTCCGAACTTCACGACGCCTTCGCCGAAGAAGTTGAAATCGCCCGTGCCGGTAGTCGCCATGACGAGGGCGCGCGGGTGGTCGTTATAGGAATAGTAGCCCGCGCCGGCGAATTCGGTATTGCCGATATTGAACTCTGCCTTGGCCGCAAGGCGCGCGTCCCTCGGTTTCGGATCGTCCATGTCGGGAATGCCGCCATAGAGGTAGAAATTCGTCATAGTCAAGGGAACCGGCACATGGGCTTTGAGCGAAAGGGGGCCTTCGCGCTCGGCCTTGGTATCGTTGATGTCGACGGCCGACAGGGCGAAGATGTCGTCGGCCGGCTGGAAGAAGAATTTCGAGACGCCCCAGGAAAGCGGCTGCTTGCCAAAGGAGAAATAGAGACTGTCCTTGTAGGAGAACTTGGAATAGAGGGACCAGACGGAGATATTGGGCGTCTTGATCGTGGCCGTCTTCTCGACGATTGTCGTGTCGGGATCGTCCGGCACCGATACGCTCGTCGCGGTGATGAAGGGAAAGCCCGTGCGTATGTCCACATTCACGCCGAAGTCGGTCGAAGGCTTGGCCGTGAGGGTCAGCGCCGCCGAAAGCGAGGGCTTAAGCGAGTGGTCGGTCGGTTCGAAGGGCTTGGCGCTGCCGTCCCAGGCGGGGTTCCAGATGGCGCCCAGCGCCGTCGAACCGGAAAAAGATCCGCCTACCAGCACGCTTTCGTACTTGAGGAAATCCGCCTGGGGCGCGGCGGTGGCCGCGTCGGTCGTGGCTGCCTCCGTGACCATTTCCTCGCCGAAAAGGTCATCGTCGGAGGACGATTCCGAGGCCGCGCCCGAGGATACGCTGGGCTCGGCCGCGGGACTCGCGGGCGCGGCCGTCGCGTCCTGGGCGGCTAGTCCGGCCGCACTCGCGGCGAAGAGGGCGGAGCACAATATGATGCCGCGCAACGCGCCAAAAAAGGCGGCGCCCAAGGAGGCGGCGCCCAAGGAGGCGGCGCCCAAGGAGGCGGCGCCCAAGGAGGCAGCGCCCAAGGAGGCGGCGCCAAAAGAGGCGGCGCGCGAAGGCGCGCTTCGGGCGGCGAGAGGCGGTGCCGGGTGTCGGTCGCCCATCACTGCGCCCTCTCCAGGAAGGCCTTCGTGAAGGTGGAATCGGGCAGCTTTCCGACTACCACGTCGGAGATCGTCATGAGGCTCTGCTCGCCCTTGTTGAGCTCGTCCACGATCTTGATCTTAGCGGGAATTGTCTTGGAGCCCACGTTGATGTAGGTAGGAAGATAGAGCATCGTGCGCATCAGTTTGTTCGACACGGAGAAGTCCTCTTCCTTGAGCGGAAGGGGCTTGTCCTTCCTGATCGTCAGCCGAATGCGCTGATACGATACTTCGTTGTTTTTCGCCTTGAGATCGAGGATCCAGACATCGAAGGCTCCGAGCTTGCCCTCCGCGCTCGAGGTGACGTCATAATCCTCGGCGAGGGTGTAACGCTTCATGTCGGAGTTTTTGGCCTTCGTGTTCTGGATGTTTTCCTTGATCGTCGAGTGCGAGAAGTTGCCGCTCTCCGGATCGTAGAACCAGACGTTATCGTCGATCTTCAGATAACCTTGGCCCTTTTGCTTTTCGGGCTTTTGGATCAGGATGAGGAACTGGTCCTGAGCGTCCCGGCGGAAGAGTCGTATCTGGGTCGTGCTCGGATTTTCGCCGGGCTTCTCGGAGACGATCGTGTAGACCGATGAGTAATCCTGCTTGCCGAAGTCGCCCATATCGTCGACGGCCTTGAGAATGGCGATGAAATCGGGAGCCGCGAAGGAGGGTGGGGCGAGCGCCGCCGCGGCGAGGGCAAGCGCGACTCGGAAGATCTTGTGTTTCATGCTTCGTGCTCCTGTCATTTGACCGTGCGCAAGGCCACGGCGGGGTCGAGTCTGGCGGCGTTCCTCGCGGGGAAGAAGGCGGCCACGATGGTGAGTAAGGATACGATGAGAAAGTTGGCGATCGCTCGTATCGGCTCCACCTTGAAGGTCAGATGGCCGTTCTTGAGTATTATGAAGAGCGGACTGTCGAGGCCGAAGTTGATCAAAGAGAGCCCGGCCATGACGAGGAAGGAAAGGAGCATTCCGGCTATCGCGCCGCCGACGGCCAGGAAAAGCGCCTCGTAGAGGAAGAGGTTGCGCACCTCTCCCCGCTGCATGCCGATGGAGCGCATCGTGCCGATTTCCCTGATCCGCTCGTACATGATTATGCGGAAGGTGTTCGTGATGCCGACCATGATTATGACGAAGAGCACGATGAGGATGACGAGGCTCGAGGTCTCGAGCACGCTCACGATCTGCTGCACCTGCGAAAGCATGTCGTTGAGCGTAAAGACGCGATATTTGATTCCCACCCAGCTTTCGGTCTTGGCCTGTTTCATCATCGCCCTGACCGGATTGCTGTCCTCGTTCGAGGATTTATCGAAGACCTGAGCCTTCGCCTTTACCGCGTCGTAGAATTTCGCCCCGTAGCCGTCGAGCCCCGCGAGCGAGGGCAGGTAGAGACCGAGGGTCTGGTAGTCTTCTGGCTCCAGGCTGAGGAGTTCGTTGACATAGGCCTTGTTCGCGTAACCCGACATATTGCCGAAAATCCCGGCGTCGTAAGTGATGCCGGCGACGGCGAATTCGCCAACGTTCTGCTGCCCGGTATAGGTTTTCAGCTGGACGAGCATGCGGTCTCCGGCTTCCACTCCCAGGCGTTTCGCGATGGGTTCGGAGATGATGATTCCCTGCCCGTCCCCCATGCCTTCGATGGAACCGCTTTTAAAGACGAGGCGCTCCGGGAGGAATGTCTCATGCGCGAAATCCACGCCGGTGATTCCGAGCTGGGCGGTCCGGCCCTCGTAGATGAGGGTTCCCTGGAAGCCCGAGCGCTTGGTCACGTACTTGGCGGGTATTCCGGCTTCCTCGGAGGCTTCGATCAGCGCTCTGTCGTCGCGGATAATGTCGATATCCCGACCGGAAGCCGATTTCTCGACGCCCTCCACGAAGATATGCCCCGCCGTGAGATTGGCGAAGTTTTCGGTCACGTTGACGACGAAGGCTCCCGCGAAACCGTTGATAATAGTTACGATCAGTATGCCGAAGGCTATCGCGCTGCCGAGGAGGAAGGTTCTCTTTTTCTGCCGCGCGAGATTTCGGAGCGCGAGTTTGACGATTTCCATTGCCTGCTCCTTATTCGGTCTGCATCGCCCGCACGGGCTGAATCTTGAGGGCCAGCGACACCGGGTAAAGATGGGCCAGGACCGCCACGATGCCGACGAGGACGAGGCTGTTGATGACCGAGAGGGGATTCACCGCGGCCTTGAGGGTCTTGCCGGCGAAAAGTATCTCGAGGAAGGGATTCGAGGCCTGGATGCCTATAGCGTTCAGGACGCCGATGATGGCGAAGGCGAGCAGCATGCCGATGAGACCGAAGACCGAGGCTATCGTCAGGGTCTCCACCAGGAACATCTTGCGCACGAAGCCCTTCTGGGCACCGAGAGCGCGCATCGTGCCGATCTCCCCCGTCCGCTCGATGACCGAGATCACGAGAGTATTCATCATTATGATGACCGCGACGACGGCGACTATTATGATGGCGATATTGAACACGATGCGCACAACGTCGATGCTCTGGGCGAAGGGACCGGCCGCGGCTTTCCAGTCGCCGGCCGACGCGTTGATGCCCTCCGACGCGAACCACTGGTTGAGTTCGGCCACCACGCGAGGGGCGTCGTTCGGGTTTTCCAGGCGGGCGAGTTCGAAGTGCCAGGCTCCCGAATCCGCGACCGAGGCTTTTTTCGCGACGGTGCCGGCGGCGGCTGCCGCGACGTTGGCCGCGACCGGCGCGTTCTTAGCCGCGCTCGGGGCCACGATCTCCTCCGCGCCGAAAAGGTCGTCCTCGTCGCTCATCGCGAGCAGGCTCTTCTGCTCCTCGGTGATCGGCGTATCCTCGTCGTTGCCGAGGGTCATGCCCATTATTATCCTGAGAGTGGTCACATCCACGTAGGAGATGAAGTCGGTGGCCTCGGTTTCGCTTTTATATTGGATGATGCCGACGATCGGCACGGCGCGGATCTTGAAGCCGCCCTTGCCCATGCCGGTCAAAAGGACCTCGTCGCCCGCCTTCACGTCCTTTTCGAACTCTTTCGCGTATCGCTCCGCTTGCTTCTTCGAGATCAGGATGCCCTCGTCGCCCGAGCGCAGCATCCGGCCCTCGACGACGGTCGCGTTGTCGAAGAGCTCGTAGTACTTGTCGGGCTCGATGCCGAAAAGGAGGCTGAATCCCTGCTTGTCCGAGTCGCGGGGCGAGACGAGTCCGAAGCCCGTGACCTGCCCGGCCGTGGATTTTACGCCGCGAATGGACTTGAGCTTCTCGACTACCTTGTCGTAATAGGGAAGGTTCGGCGTGCTTTCCTGGCCTCCCGCGGCCTGGACGCCGAAGAGGCTCACGGGATACTTGGCCGTCGCGTGGATGAACACGTCGCCCGTGTAGTTGCCGATGAAGGTGTCCTTGACGCCCTTCGCGGCCGTATCCATGAAACTGTTGCCGACGATCAGGATGACGACGCCGAGCGCGAGAAGAATACCGATAATTAGGCTCTTCGCCTTGTGCTCGAGAAGATTCCTGAACGCTATGCGCACTAGGACCGGCATGGCGATTACCTGGCTTCCTCGGCCGCCGCCGCGTCGTCCGCGCAAATCGCGGAGGCGTCGGCGCCCCGACGCAGGTTCTCGATGACCAAGCCGTCTTGCAGACGTATGACGTGATCCGCTATCCCGACGATTTTGGCGTCGTGGGTGCTGAAAATGAAGGTCGTCTCCATTTCGCGGTTTATTTTTTTCATGAGCTCGATGATCTGCTCTCCGGTTTTAGAGTCGAGATTGGCGGTGGGCTCGTCGGCGAGCACTATCTGAGGCCTCGTCACGAGGGCGCGGGCGATGGCGACTCGTTGGCGCTGGCCGCCCGAGAGTTCGTTGGGCTTATGGGTGCTCCACTGACCGAGCCCCACTTCCTCAATGAGATAATCAATCCATTTTTCCTTGTCTTTTTTGGGTACGCGCTCATTGCCGAGCAGGAGGGGGAATTCGATATTCTCTCGGACCGAGAGCACGGGGATGAGGTTGAATGACTGGAAGATGAAGCCGAGGGTCTCGTGCCTAAGCGTCGTCAGCTCTTTGTCGCTCAAATCCTTCGTTGGCCGCCCGGCTATGGATACCGTGCCCGCGGTGGGGCGGTCGACGCAGCCGATCATATTGAGAATGGTCGTCTTGCCCGAGCCAGAAGGACCGGCGATCGAGATAAAATCGCCCTTTTCGATGCAGAAGGAAACTCCTTTGACCGCCTCGACTTCCACCTTACCGAGGGGATAGACCTTTCTGACGCCTGTCACTTCCACGATTGTCATGATCACTCCTTGTCCCGACGAGACCCCGCGCCATGGCTTTGGCTCCCGGCCTCCTTCGAGCGCCGGTACCGAGCCAGGTGTCCCTTCCCGGGATGGGGGAGGGGCGTCTCGTCCGCGTAATGAAAGAAAGATACCGAGGCGGCGGAGCAATGATCAAGGACGGAACGTGATTCTTCGCGATAAAGCGCGCTCATTTCATACTCCGTTCATCGCCGCGGGCTTTACCTCCCGCCGAGCTGCCGCTAGTCTTCGAGGCGGAAAAAGGGGGGAGAGTGGCCGAAAGGAGCATCGTGCTCGTCGTCGAAGACGATTCGGATATCGCATCGCTCGTGCGCGCCTATCTCGAGCGGGAAGCCATAGGCGCTGACCTCGCGGCGAGCGCGGAGGAAGCCGAACGCCTCATGCGCGCTTCGAGCTATGACCTCGTTCTTCTCGATCTGAATTTACCGGGGATGGACGGGCTCGCTTTTCTTTCGCGCATTCGAGAGCGAAGCCAGGTACCCGTGATAATCGTCTCGTCGCGCGATTCGGACGAGGAGCGAATACGCGGCTTGGGTCTTGGCGCCGACGATTTCATACCCAAACCATTTAGCCCTCGCGTCCTCGCGGCGCGAGTCCTCGCGCAACTGAGGCGCGAGGCGCTCCGGGATACGGGCGAGACTCGAGTCGGCTTCGGAATCGCTTTCGGCGCCTGCTTATTGGATCGCGCCTCGCGAACGCTCAAAAGGGACGGAGCCTTCATAGCTCTCACGAGACGCGAATATGAACTCCTCGACTTCCTTGCCTGCGAGTCCGGCACTTCTTTCGGCGCGGAGGAACTATTCCGGCGCGTTTGGGGCAAGGAGTATGGCGACCTCTCGACGGTCGCCGTCCACGTTCAGCGCTTGCGCCGCAAGATCGAGGCCGATCCGGCGAATCCGCTCCACATTCTGACCATCCCGGGGCTGGGCTATCGCTTCGAACGCGGCGAGAGCGGAGATGGCGCCGGGTCCAAGGAATTGGGCGAGCCTGATGACGGCGGCGACGGTTCGGCGCGTGAAGAGGACAAAGATAGAGGCGAACATGGCGCTCCTAGCCCCGCTGGCGGGGGGACCGCGTGAAACTGAAGCAGCTCCTGACGGCTTTGGCTCTCTGTGTCCTCCTTTTGCCCTTCGCTATCGCCTTCGTCGTTTCCTCCTTCAGGCGCGACAGTGTCTCGGAAGAAGCAGTGAATCGTTTTATTCTCACCGCCGTCGAGATCGAGAAGGCGATGGAGCTCTCGGATTCCGGTTTGATCGCGAGACCCGGTTATAGTGCGCCCGCATGGCTTGAGTTTTCAGTTTTCGACGCCTCGGGACGAGCCGTCGCTTCTTTCCCCGGAGGCGAGCGAGGCTCGGCAGGCCTAGCCTCGGGCCCGGGGACAGCCCTCGGCAGGGCGGTCCCCGGCGAAGCGGCCGAGGAAGCGGTTCCCCGGAGAGTCATGTATGCCGAGCGTCTTCTCATAGGAAAGCGCGATGTCGGCAGCTATCGAGCTTTTGTGTTTCCGGTGGAGATTACCCCGCGCGAGAGATCTCGAGACTCGCCTTGGTTATGGGTAACGTTTTTAGCGATATTCGCGATCTGCATCCTCGGAAGCTTCGCGGTTTCGGCTCATCTCGCCCGAGCGGTTACGCGCCTCGAGGAGGCCGCGGGTAGGATCGCGTCGGGCGATCTCGACAGTCGCGTATCGGTGCGAGGAGTGCTCGAGATACGCTCGCTGGCGGCGGCGATGGATCGCATGCGGGAGCGGCTTAAGGAAGATCAATCCCGACGCTCTCGCTTTCTCGCCGCGGTCTCGCACGATTTGCGCACTCCTCTCACCTCCATCCGCGGCTATCTCGAGGCCATCGAGGACGGCCTCGCCGTCGATCCCGAGGGCCTCGCGCGCTACTTGGCGACAGCCAAGGATAAGAGTCGCGTGCTCGAGGGCCGAGTCGACGAGCTTATCGAATTCGCGCGGATGGAGACCGGGGAATGGCGGCTTCGGTTCGAGGAACTCGACCTCGGAGCGTTTTTAGAACGCTTGGCCTCCGAATATTCTCAAGACGCCTTGGCGGCCGGCCGCCGTTTCGAGGCTGATATCAGTATACCGAGGGAACTCGGCGTCAAAGCCGATGCCCGCCTATTGGCTCGCGCGCTCGAAAACCTTTTCTCGAACGCGCTGCGCTATGCGCCAGAGGGCAGCGGCATTCGTTTTTCCGCTTCGCGTACGGGGAAAGGCACCGTGCTCATCGCGCTCGAGGACGAGGGGCCCGGAATACCGGTCGATGAACTCGAGCGTATTTTCGAACCCTGGTTTCGCGGATCGGCGGCTGTCGGTTGTGAAGAAGGGCTCGGTCTGGGGTTATATATAGCCGCGTCTATCGCCCGGGGGCACGGCTTCGGCATAGCCGCCGTTTCGCCCGCTGGCGGAGGCGGGCGTTTCGAGCTGACGATACCCGCGCGCGCTATTCCGCGCCAACATCCGGCTTGAGCCCCGCTAAGGGCTCAAGCCGTGGGAACACTCCTAGAATCGCGTCCTCGCCTCAGGATGGTCACGACCCCGACTCGAGGATGATCCCCCCACCGTCCGCCGGCCAGGGCTTTCGTCCTTGGCCGACCGCTTAAATGCCTTCCGCGGTGGTTCGTCCGCGTGGGCCGGCTTCGTAGGTCGTTATTTCCGCGGTTATCACTTTCGCTAGGCGTTTGATGCCCTCTTCGATTTGCTCCATGCTGGCATAGGAGAAGTTCATGCGCATGGCGTTGTGCTCTGGTTCGTCGAAATAGAAGGCCGAGCCGACGACATAGGCTACCTTCTCCGCGACGGCCTTATGGATCATGTCGTCGGTATTGATATATTTGGGAAGCGATATCCACAGGAATAGACCGCCCTCGGGCTTGGTCCATTTCACGTCCCATCGTTTGGGCATGTGCTTTTCGAGCATCTCGATCATGTAGTTGCGCTTATTGCGGTAATTGTCGCAGGTTTTCTCGATGAGGGCTTCGAGCTTGTCGGTTTTCAGGAACTCATAAAGCCATTTTTGCGCGAAGACGTTGGTGCATAGATCCATCGCCTGCTTGGCGATGACGAGCTTAGCGATAATATCCGGTCGCGCTATTACCCAGCCGACGCGAGCGCCGGGCACGAGAATTTTAGAGAAGGTTTTCAGGTTGACGACGATGCCGCGATTTTCGGCATGCTGGTCCAGCTGGTAGATCGAGGCGATGTGCTTGCCGATGAAGCGAATCTCGCGGTAGGGCGAATCCTCGACGATAAGCAGATCGTTCCTGTAGGCGAAGGCGAGAAGCGCGGTGCGTTTTTCGAGGCTCCAGCAAATGCCGCTCGGATTTTGGAAATCGGGAATCACATAGATATATTTCACCTTTTTCCCGTCGCGCTTGGCCCGGTCATAGCGCTTTTCCAATTCGACCATGTCGAAGCCGTCGTTCTCGGGGCTGAAGGGGATGCCCAGGACCTTGCCCTGGTAGGACTGGATAGCCTGCAGCGCGCCGACATAGGTGGGTCTGCCGGCGATAACATAGTCACCCGGATCTAGGAAAAGCTTGGGCAGCATATCGAGGGCTTGCTGGCTCGCCGAGGTGATGATGAGGTTTTCGGCGGCGAGCTTGAGGCCTTGTCTCTCCTCGAATTTGATGAGCTCCGCCTTGAGATCGTTGTCGCCTTCGGTTGTGCCGTACTGGAGGGCTTTGGTCGCGTGTTTCGTGAAGACGGCGTCCGCGGCCGCTCTCAGATCCTCGACGGGGAAGGTTTCGGGGGCGGGAAGGCCACCGGCGAAGGAGATGATGTCGGGCATTGCCGTCAGCTTTAACAGCTCGCGGATGACCGATTTTTTCATATTATTGGCGTTCTTGGAGTAGAGAGACTCGAGATTGAGCATGTCAGGACTCCTTATTCATTTAATCCTCGACCCAGGGTTCGTCGGGCGGGAATTGTCGTGCGTGCTCGTATCCTACACCTCCTCCCTCCTTACGTAAAGGAATAAAGCCCGCCGCCGCTGCCCTCGAGACAGGCTTTTCTCATTTTTTGGAACCATCATTTCATTTATTGAAATACTCAAGCCTGGTTGCTAAGTGAAGGCCTGCCTGTCTGGGTAAAATCCCTCCCCATCTTGTCTCCTCGGCATATTTACCTATACTCTGTCCTTAAGCCCAATTTGCGCATCGCGAGGTTCCCATGCCCCTGAATTGCGGTATCGTCGGTTTGCCCACCGTCGGCAAGACCACTATTTTTACCGCCCTGACTCGGGTCAAGGCGGATATTTCGAGTTTTTCCACATCCAAGAATCCCAACTTGGGCATCATCGCGGTGCCCGATCCGCGACTCGATAGGCTTTCCGCCATGTTCAAGCCTAAAAAGACGGTCCCGGCGACGGTGGAATTCATCGACATCGCCGGTTTGGCCTCGGCCGCATCCAAACGCGAAGGCGCGACTAACCAGATGCTCACCCATGTGCGCGACGCGGCGGTCATCGTCCATGTCATTCGCTGTTTCGAGAATCCCGATATTCCCAGCGCGAGCGGAAAAATAAGCCCGGTTGACGATATCGAGATCCTGCATACCGAGCTTGCCCTTGCCGACCTCGAGACGATCGACAAGCGGGCTGAAAAGCTGCAGAAGGACCTCAAGGACCCGGCTAAGAAAAAGGATGCCGAGCGCGAGCTCGCCGCTTTCGCCAAGATCAGGCCGGCTCTCCAGGAGGGCAGGCCGGCTCGTTCCGTCGTCTTGGACGCGGACGAGGCCGAGGCCGTCAAGCGCTCCTTCCTTGTCACCATGAAAAAAGAGATGTACGTCCTCAACGTCGATGAGGAGGGCATGAAAAAAGGCGGCTCCCACATCGACGCGGCCAAAAAGCTCGCCGCGACCGAAGGCACCGAATGCGTGGTAATCTGCGGCAAGTTTGAGGCCGAGCTCGCCGACCTGGAGAGCGAAGAGGAAAAACGCGAGTTTCTGGGCGAACTCGGGCTCGCGGAATCCGGCCTTTCAGCGCTTATCCACAGCGCCTATCGCCTGCTCGGCTTGCGAACCTTTTTCACCGCCGGCGAGGACGAGTGCAGGGCATGGACCATCCGCGTCGGCGACAAAGCTCCCCAGGCCGCCGGTGTGATTCATACCGACTTCGAAAAAGGCTTTATCAAAGCGGAAGTCTATCGCTGTGACGATCTTTTCGCTCTCGGCACCGAAAAAGCCATACGCGAAGCAGGCAAGCTTCGCCAGGAAGGCAAAGAGTATGTCGTCGCCGACGGTGATGTCATTTTCTTCAAATTCAATGTCTAGGGCGATGCTCGCCTGAAAGGCGCCGGCCTGAAAGCTGCTGGCCTGAAAGCCGCCGGCCCGAAAGCCGCCGGCCCGAAAGCCGCCGGCCTGAAAGCCGCCGGCCTGAAAGCCGCCGGCCTGAAAGCCGCTGGCCTGAAAGCCGCCGGCCCGAAAGCCGCCGGCCCGAAAGCCGCCGGCCCGAAAGCCGCTGGCCCGAAAGCCGCCGGCCCGAAAGCCGCTGGCCCGAAAGCCGCCGATCTGCAAGGCGCCCGCCTGAAAAGCGTCCGCCTCATCGGAAGGGCTGCCCCGGTTGTTTCGCCGCCCGCGGACTCGGACTCTCGAGCTGCCGCGAGCCCGAGTCCGTTTTTCGAGCGACTCGAGGGGCTCGAGGCCTTCGATCCCCCTACGGCTCGGATTCTCGTCCTCGGTTCATTTCCCTCGGTTAGTTCCCTAGGCGCGTTTCGGTATTACGCCAATCCGCGCAATCATTTTTGGACTATCATGGGCGCCGCGCTTGGCATCGAGTTCCCCGAAGAGTATGAGCGTAGGCTCCGGCTACTCGCCGAAGCGGGAATCGCCGTGTGGGACCTCGTCGCTTCCTGCGAAAGAAAAGGCAGCCTGGACGTCGACATACGCGATGCCATCCTAAACCCGATACGCGAGTTCATAATCGAGCGCCCTCAATTAGAGCGTATCGCTCTCAACGGCGGGCGAGCCGCCGCGCTTTTTTCGAGCCTCGCCCCGGAAATCCGCCCCAAGGCCTTTCCCCTCGGGCAAATTGTCGATTGGAGGCTCGACCGGCCAGTTGAGCCGGATTCCAAGGCGATAGCCGAGGCTTTTTCCCCATCCGGGAAGATCGGCCGTACCGTTTTCGTCGCGCGCCTTCCCTCCACGAGTCCGGTTCCGACGGCGGCTTTCCGAAAGGCGAGCGATAAGATCGCCCTTTGGTCGGCCTTCGTTGGGCCCGCTAAAACCGAGGTCCAATCCCTTGAGCGCGCGCTCGAACCCATCCCTTCTTCTTGACAGCGACTCAGGTCCGGCCGACGATTAAGCAATGGAAAGGAATCATGGTTGAACGAGCTTTGGAAATGCGCGAGCGACTTTATAGGGCTATTCTCGCGGCGCGCAGAGACGATGCTATCATGATCTTACGTACGGCCTCCGCGGAATTCGGCTATCGTTCCATCATAGCCGAGGTCCTCGAGCCGACTCTCCGGCTCATCGGCGAGCGCTGGAATGCCGACAGCATTTCCCTTGCCCAAGCCTATGTCGCGGGAAAGGTCGCCGAAGACCTGCTTCCCTTCGTCGTCGACGATGAGGAATCCCGAGCGGGCGGAACGATCGTTTCGCGCGGCACCGCCGTCATTTGCAACGCGGAAGACGATTACCATGGTCTCGGGCGGCGAATGGTCGGCATTTTTTTGCGCATTTCAGGATGGAAGATCGTGGATTTAGGCAACGATGCGCTCGCTCCCCTCGTCGTGGAAGAAGCCTTGCGATGCCATGCCGATATCGTCGGCGTGTCAGCGATGATGCTCACCAATGCCAAGAACATCGCGAAAGTCAGGGACGAAATCGATCGGCGAGGCCTTGGCTCTTCGCTCAAGCTCGCCGTGGGCGGAGCGGTCTTCGTCATGCGCCCGGAACTAGTCGCGGAAGTGGGCGGTGACGGCACGGCACAGACAGCCATGGATGCTCCCGAGCTTTTTTCGCGCCTTATTGCGGAAACGGCCGCCTCGGGGACGAGGGCTGGCGTCGTCGCATGACCTCGTTCGAGAGGGTACTCGCGGCGCTTGCGGGGCGCTTCGCCGATCGCCGCGCGTGCACGATGACATTGCCACTGTACGGGGCGCGGCTCACGGGAGTCGATCCCGAGCGTTATTATCGTGATCCCCATCTGTACTTGGCGGGTCAGCTCGCCGTTGTCGAGCGCTTCGATCCGGATATCGTTTTCGGACCCTTCGCGCTTTCTCTCGAGGCCGAGGCCTACGGCGTCGAGCTTTCATGGACGAGCAAGGCGCCGCCCAATGTGCGCAAGCCGCTTCCTCGCCTTGCCACCCTGTCTTTGACCCACGCTCGTCCGCTCGGCGACGCTCGCCTTGCCTTTCTCGTCGAAGCGGTCCGCCTTCTCGCCTCCGGTCTCGGCAAAGACCGTCCGGTTGCGGGAATCCTTACAGCCCCGATCGACCTGCCGGCTCTTGTTTTTGGTATCGATACCTGGATCGATATTCTTCTTTTCGATCAAAGCCTGGCGAAAACCCTTCTCGATATTTCCGTGGAGCACTTTGTGTCGCTTGCGCGGGCTTATTTCGCCGCCGGCGCGGCCTTCGTCGCTAGTCCCGTCATGTTCGCCAATCCGCGTATTCTCAACGCGTCCCTAGTCGAAAGTCTCACGCTTCCTTGCCTTTCCAAGGCTTTCGGGCAGGCTGGAGGCCCCGTGGTTTTCCATCACGGCGCTATTCCCCTGGAAGAGATAATCGGCTTATTTCGAGGGTTGCCGGGGGTCGCGGGTTTTGTCGTAGACGAGCGCGATAGCCTTGATAAAATTCGCGAAACCCTCGGTCCCGAACCCCTCCTCCTCGGGGGCTTTACGGGGCCGCTCATGGAGTGTCGCGCCCCCGAGCGAATCGTCGAATTGGTTCGCGCCGCCCTCGAGAATCGTAAGGACGATCCGCGCTTCATTCTGGCTTCTTCGGCCGCGGATATCCCCTGGGATACGCCGAGCGAAAGCATCGACGCCGTCTTCGCGACCGTCAGAAGTTCTGGGCGCGGTTTATTTTGAAAAGTCCAAGCCCGCGTCTCTTGTCTTGCGGCATCTTTAAACGCGAATTCGACCATCTCGACGAAGAGCTTAGGTTCCGTTTCCGGCCTTTATATTTTGACTCCATGCTTCATATGCATCCGGCTCTGCTCGACGCGAAACTCGAGTCCGCGTTGAATGCCGAAGGAAATGGACCTACGATCGTCGCGTATGGCGATTGTTCTCCGCATATGCGCGAATTCTCCGCGGGGCGAGGCCGGGCGCGTACCGAGGGCATCAATTGCGCCCAGATCGCCCTCGGTAGCGGCGTGTATCAAGAGCTGCGTCGCGAAGGGGCTTTTTTCTTTATGCCTGAATGGGCGGAACGATGGAAAGAGATATTCTCTCAAGGCCTGGGATTTCATGAAACCGGCCTCGAGCGCTCTTTTTTGCGGGAATCCGCGAGCCTTCTCGTCTATGTCGATACCGGCTGCGCGGAAATCCCGACAGCCTTATTGGACGAGATAAGCGAGCATTTCGATTTGCCGTTTCGAATAGTGAAGGCGGGACTTGCGGGGATCGAGGCGGCTCTACGCAAGGCGCTCGAAGAGGCTGTACGTGAATCCTGAAAATAAAGCCGACGGCGCTTTTACCTTCCTTTTTTCGGATCTTGTCGCGCGGATCATGTCGCTCGCCGACGATCCGGCCCGCTGCGTCGCTTTTATCGCGGAGGAGCTCAGGAGCATCGTCGGCGCGAGGACGATAGCGCTGCTGGAATGCGTGCATTTAACGGGGCATGGCAGCCATCGCCTCGTCTCCCTGATTCCCGAGCGGCGCAGGGAGCTGTTCGACGACCCTCATATCGAACAGCTCGCGACCCTAAGTCATGATTACCGAGGCACCTGCCTAGTCGCGCCGGGGGATGGTAGTCCAGGAGGAGCCCTGCTCGCCGAGCTGGGGATCGGAGACTCCATCATCATGCCGCTCCGGTATGCTTCTCGTGGAGTCGGTTCCATATTTTTTTTGGATCTTCTGGATCGATCGAACATTGGATCGATACTCGAATGCTTCGAGCAACTTTCGCCGATCCTCGCTATCGTTTTGCGAAACGCCTATTTGTACGAAAACCTCGAAGCGGAAGTCGAAAAGCGAACCGCCGAACTCGAGGCGAAAAGTCTCGCTCTCGCCGCCTCTCTCCGAGAAAAGGAGACGCTCCTCCGTGAGATTCATCATCGAGTAAAGAACAACCTGCAGATCGTAAATAGCCTTTTGTGGCTAAGGATGAGCGGCATTCGCGACGAAGAGACTCGCGCCCTTTTCGTCGAAAGCCAAAATCGTGTTTTGGCGATGGCTCTCGTGCATGAAGAGCTCTACAGCGCGGCGGATTTGGCGAGGGTCGATATGGCCGACTACGTTCCGCGACTCGTCGAACGGCTCGTGGCTTCCTCTTCCGTTCCGATCGCCCTAAGCTACGAAATCGACGCGGCTTGGCTCGGCCCCGACGATGCCATCCCTTGCGGGCTGATTCTCGACGAGCTGGTCATGAACGCGCTCAAGTACGCGTATTTAGGCCGGGCTCAAGGCAAGTTATCGATCCGGATAGTATCCTCCGGCGAGGATTTTCTCCTCGAAGTATCGGACGACGGCCCCGGCCTCGTTCCCGAAGCTATCGCAGGCTCGAAGAGCGGGCTTGGGCTCTCGATAGTCCGCAGTCTCGTCGAGCAGCTCGACGGCGCGCTGGAAATCGATACGGGGAAAGGAGCGCGCTTCTCCCTAAGCTTCAAGCGCCACGGCGCGTAGCGGCGTGCCGTCGACCGGAATCCCCTATTCGAGCATCGCTCCCTTCGCCATGATTGCCTATACAAAAATTAAGCGGTATCCCCCTTGCGGGCTTCGCAAAAGCGACGGTATCTTATCCGCCTATGGACAAACTGATAATCAAAGGCGCACGCGAGCACAACCTCAAGAATATCGATCTCGAGCTCCCTCGCGACAAGCTGATCGTCATCTCGGGGCTATCGGGGTCGGGGAAATCTTCGCTTGCCTT
>Ga0172379_10005193_pt1 | contig 18395 bp, 16 predicted proteins | sample GrowelOW334metaG_FD_119756 | JGI IMG/M metagenome (GOLD analysis project Ga0172379, IMG submission 119756) | Groundwater microbial communities from an aquifer near a municipal landfill in Southern Ontario, Canada - Groundwater well OW334 metaG | ecosystem: Environmental > Aquatic > Deep...
ATCGGAAAAGAAAGCTTTTCACCGGCGAATTCAGCCGTGCAGGGCTATCTTGTTTCGCTCCGCACTTCAAATAAAAATGGTACCCGGGATAGGAGTCGAACCTACGACCAACAGTTTAGGAAATAGTTCTAACATCTTTATTTATAAGCTGTTAACCTCACTGATACTATAAGATACTATAAGATAATTATTCCAAGTAGTTACGTTTTAGAAACGTCAAAACTGTTGTGTATGTCATAGGGAATTCTCCTATGAATACCAGGTTTTGAGGAATAATTCAAACTCCCTCCCGTAAACAGATTATTATTTCTTGGGATATGAAAATACAGGAAAATATTTTTCTATTTATTTTTACTGTCCAGTCCTTCTGCATGCTCTTTGACGTTCTCTCCTTCCATTTTGCTCGCACCGTCCAGCGCGAGGACACAGCAGTGGTCAGGAGAGTTACGCTCCAGCTTCTGCTGTATGGCACTGTTCGAGCACGAGTATGAGAGCTATCCGGAGCGGAACGATGCAGGAGAATATATTAAGCACCTGTTCCACAGAGAGGACTGTGGGGATCCTGCGGGTGTGCTGGGACTGACCCCAGTAAAAATGACTCATTGCATTGGGTACTTCTGCCCAAAATCCCGGGCAATGTACGAAAGATTACTTGCACTATCTGCCAGTTTATGGCAAGGTATCTCTTATCATTATCCGGTCGATAAGACAATGTCGCTAAAGACAAATACGCTTTATTCAAGATTAGCCACTGGGGGAATTTCATGATCCGTAAGGGAAAAATCAAAATTATGTTAATAATGCCGGATGGGCATATTCATAAGATAAAAATAGGCTCATTTTCCCGTTCTATGCGTGAAGCTCCGCTGACATTAACTACTCTGGCCGCCCTGATTCCAAAAGGAATAAATGTTGAACTTAAACTGGTTGATGAAAATATTGAATCAATTCCGTTGGATTACCCGGCAGACCTTGTCGGAATCAGTGTTTTAACGGGTACCGCTCCGCGGGCTTATGCCTTGGCTGACCACTTCCGAAAACGGAATATCTCGGTTGTACTGGGCGGGGTGCATGTAAGTTTAATGCCGGAAGAAGCTTCAAAACATGCAGATGTAATATTTGTTGGTTATGCGGAGAGAACATGGCCTAAATTCTTAAATGATTATTTGGAGCAAAAGCACGATGTAATTTATAAGGAAAACGGTCCTGAAAATGAAGTCTTTAAAGAACTGCCGATTCCATTTCGTGGATTACAACGCTCGTTAAGATATAATATCCCGAATACGGTCAGTGCAACACGTGGATGTATGAGCGACTGTGATTTCTGCTCTATCCCAACCCTTTCCAGCAAGTATTCAAAAAGAGCGATAAGCGCTATTGTTGATGATGTTAAAAGCATAAAGAGCCGGTATTTTGCGTTTAACGACGTAAGTATAGCTGATGATGTTGAATACGCTAAAGAGCTCTTTTCCGCAATTGCCCCCCTAAAAAAGCGTTGGGGTGGGCTGGTTACTATTAAGGCGGCAAAGGATACCGAACTCATTAAATTAATGAAAAAGAGCGGGTGCTCCTATCTTTTAATCGGTTTTGAATCAGTAAACCAGTCAGCTCTCAGGGAGATCAATAAAAACTTTAACCGGAATGATGAATATCAGAACCTGATTGGATTATTGCACTCTTTTGATATTTCAATCCAGGGATGTTTTATTTTTGGCTTTGATGATGATGATAAACCAGTATTCGAATCAACGGTTCAAAGAGTCAATGATCTTAAAATTGATATTCCTCGATATGCAATTATGACCCCGTACCCGAGAACAAAACTGCACAAACGTTTAACACAGGAAAATCGGATAATATCCCACAATTGGGCAGATTACGATACTCAGCATGTAGTATTCCAGCCCGCAAAAATGAGCCCTGAAGAACTTTATCAGGGATTTTGCCGGGCGTATCGAAAGACATTTACTCGGAGCTCTATATTGAAGCGGGCCTTTATGTCACCGCATCCCGTCATCAGCCTGCTCGGAAATGTTGTATATAGATTTTACGCTAACCGGCTTCAACCTGAACAGGAGATTATATCCGTACCGGAGAAGTTATCTTCGGATGTTTTGTGTTTCCCATCCCATGAAGAAGGGCGAAATCCGTGAAAGTAACCTTTATACTGCCATCAGTTGGACGGAAGAAGGGCACTCCATATGTTCGTACCTGGCAAATGGAACCGCTTGCTATTGCAACACTTTCCGCTCTTACTCCGCCAAACATTGAACGACGTTTCTTTGATGACCGGTTGGAGAGCATTGACTATGACGAAACAACGGACCTGGTTGCCATCAGTGTCGAGACTTATACGGCACAACGGGCCTACCAGATTGCTGAACGTTACAGAAGGAAGAAGATCCCGGTGGTTATGGGTGGTTTTCATCCAACGCTTGCTCCGGATGATGCCCTTGAACATGCAGATGCAATAGTTATAGGGGAAGCCGAGGAGGCGTGGCCCCAGTTATTGTCTGATTTTGAAGAAGGCAATATGAAGAGGCAATACAGGCAAAAAAACCGCTCATCGCTATCAGGACATTTTCCTGACAGAGCAATTTACAGAGATAAGACATATCAGCCGATAGCATTGGTTGAAACTGCGCGGGGATGCAAGTTCAAATGCGAATTCTGCTCCATTGCCCAGTTCTATAACAGAACCCATTGCCAGCGACCGGTGGCCGATGTCATTAAAGAGATAGCGGAACTTGGGCAACGCTATGTCTTTTTCACTGATGACAATATCAGCGTGAACAGGGAGAGGTTCAGGGAACTATTAACCGCGCTGATTCCGTTGAAAATTTCCTGGGCGGCTCAGACTAGTATCGATATAGCCGAAGACGAAAATCTGCTTCGACTGATGCGGGCAAGTGGATGTGTTTGCGTATTAATAGGTTTTGAAACATTGAATCCATCTGTCTTATCTCTCATGGACAAGGCCGTTAACGGCCAGACCAATATTTATGAGACAGCTGTCCGATCCCTAAAAAAATACGGTATTGGTATATATGGTACGTTTGTTTTCGGGTATGACAACGATAATGCGTCCAGTTTCCAGAAGACTCTGGACTTTGCCACGCATCATGGGTTCTTTTTTACCGCCTTCAACCACCTGGTTCCTTTTCCTGGCACTCCTTTGTATGACCGGCTGGAAGCAGAGGGACGACTTCTATATCCTAAGTGGTGGCTTTCAAAAGATTATCATTTCGGGGATGTTGCATTTCTGGTGAAAGGTATGAATGAACGGCAATTAGCAGACATGTGTTACGTGTTTCGTCGGCGTTTCTATGGTATAAAATCTATTATCCGTAGAATGATAAACTGGCGCGCAAACTGCTGCTCTCTCCGCCGGTTATTTCTTTACGTCTCATTGAATATTCTGAGCGGCAACGATGTCAGCGGTCGTCGACACCTGCCGCTGGGCGTTTCAGAGGAAACAACATGAAGATTCGTCTGGCCAGTCCATCCGATGACATCCAGTTGAGAAAACTGGTACGTGAGACGATTATGCCGGGACATATCAGGATGATCTACGCACGTGAACCCAATTTCTTTGAATCTGTTCAATCCGCAGGAGAAGCGACTCAGGTCATTGTTGCCGAAGACAATGAACGGATAGTAGCCCAGGGATGCCGGTCTGTCAAGGATCTTTACGTGAACGGCAAGCCGCAACCGGTGGGATATCTATCCGGGCTGAGGCTGGCTGATTCCGTACGAAATGGAACAGTGCTGGCGCGAGGGTATTCATATCTGAAGCAACTGCATAGCGATAATAAGACCACTGCATATCTGACAACCATTATCCAAGGTAATCAGCGTGCAAAACAGATTCTCACGAGCAAGCGGGCAGGTCTTCCGTCATATACGCCGATGGGAACTTACCTGACGTATGTAGTTCCAGTTCAGACCAGGCTCTGTAGAAATTCATTAATTCACGGACTGGATATAGTGCCTGGGACAGAGGTTCCGAAAGACGATGTATTAGAATTTCTCAGCCGGGAAGGACCGCGGCGCCAGTTCTTTCCTGTCACAAAGATAAATGGCAATAAAAGCGGGATGTTGGATTCGATTGGCCTTAATAATCTGCTCGTTGCTAGGAGAGACAATCAGATCATGGGGGTAATGGCTATTTGGAATCAGGAACAATGCAAGCAGTATATTATCGCCGGCTATTCGCGCTTATTTAAATTATTGTGCCCGTGGCTAAACGTGCTATTACGGATAAAAGGTTACCATCCATTGCCGTCTGCAGGTAGAGAGCTTCGCTATGTAAAGGCCGCTCTCGTCTGTATACGGGACGATGACCCCGATATCTTTTTAGCTCTTCTCCGCCATGCACTCAACAAGGCGGCTGGAGACGGTATTCATCAATTTGCCCTGGGCATACACGAGCGAGATCCGTTTCGTTCATGTATGAAAAAATTTTTTCATATTGCATATCGCAGTGGGCTCTACCTAGTTAGCTGGGATGATAATTCATTTTTAGCGTCCCTTGACAAGACGCGAATTCCATATCTTGAACTTGGAACACTTTAACATGAAAATAAATATTGTTAAACGCAAAAATGTAACTCCGCCGGAACGGGCCGAGATGTATTCGATTTTTTCGCGTTACTACGATAATGTAGAGCACTCTAGATTCGAAAATGACCTTGAAAGAAAGACTTGGATTATTCAACTACGCAACCACGACCAGCGTATTGTCGGTTTCTCAACACTGCTGACATATGAACATTCGGGTTCATCGGGACCCGCCGTAATCATTTACAGCGGCGACACTATCATAGACAGCCCCTACCGTCTCAATGGCAGTCTTGCCGGCGCTTTTGGGCATTTTCTTCTGAGGACTATCGAAGAACACCGTAATACGTCCGTTTACTGGTTGCTTACGACAAAAGGTGTGAGAACCTATCGTTTTCTACCGGTCTTTTTTAAGGATTTCTTTCCCGTATTCGATCAGCAAACTCCGGACAATATAAAATTGTTGATAGATGAAGTTGCTGAAAAGAAATTTGGAACCAACTACTCACCGGACACACAGGTTGTTTCCCATCATGGGAAACGGGACAGATTGTCTGTTTCCGAGCATGATCCTTTACTCCTGAAGAGGTCTGATCCTCATATCGATTATTTTGTTCAAAAGAATCCCGGATACAACAATGGAGATGAACTTGTTTGTCTCACTGAAATGTCTGAGAAAAACCTGAATTCACGTGGCTGGCGGGTCATCAAGCACACGGAGGTTCAATGGTATGAATAGACTGCTGACAATATTCTGCAATTTGTTCTGGTTTGCCAATGCACTGCCGGGCTATGTTCGTTTTTGCATAGCTTGTCGTTACGTAAAACGGTATCAGACAAGATATCTTCTCCGCCTGATGCGCGGTAACAGAACAACAGAATATGGTAAAAACCATGGCTTTGAAAAAATCAACGACTGGAACGATTTCGTTCAACTTCCTCTTTCGGAATATAAGGACTTTAGCAGGTCTGTTGAACAAATCAGGAGTGGCAATAAAAATGTTCTTACAGAAGATTCTGTAGAGATTCTTCAGCCTACCAGCGGAACGTCTTCGGTGCCTAAACTGATACCATATACAAAGACTCTGGGAAAGGAATTCAAGTCTGCTCTGGATGCATGGATTGCCGACCTCTTCATGCAACGGCCGAAACTCTTTCTTGGTCCGCAATACTGGTCGATCAGTCCCTCTACTGAGATAAAAACTGAACAGGATGGCAAAGTACCTGTCGGATTTCTCGACGACGCGGAATACTTCGGGACGCGAAAGCGGCGGATAATGGACCGCATTATGGCGGTTCCTTCAGATGTCAGGCTGATAAGCGATATGGAAGCGAACCAGTACGTTACCGTGCTCTTTCTGCTTCGGTTGAAAAACTTGAGACTGATCTCCGTATGGCACCCATCATTCCTAACGATTCTTCTTAATACCGTTCGCACTGCATGGCCATGCCTGTTGAATGATCTTAGGAACGGGGGTCTTGATTCCAGTATTAATATTTCTGGAGAAATCCGTCTTCGACTCGTCAAAAAGCTCAAACCTGTACCTCAAAGGACTCGTGAGTTGGAAAGTCTCAATCCCGTGTCAAATGACTTATTCCGAGAAATATGGCCGGTTCTTCAGGTTATAAGTTGCTGGCGTAACGGTAATGTTCGGTCAGAAATATCTGAATTGGAGAAAGTTTTTCCAGATGTTCTTATTCAAGGCAAAGGACTCCTTGCCACAGAGGGGATAATAAGTATTCCGCTTGGCAACGCTCAGAAACAGGTGTGTGCAGTGACATCGCATACTCTTGAGTTTCTGGATGATGAAGGCATGGTGTTTCCCGTTTGGAACTTGAAACTTGGTAAATCTTATTGCGTGATCTTGACCACGTCCGGTGGGCTTTATCGGTATCAACTGAAAGACCGCATAGAAGTAACAGACTTTTACGGGAAAGCGCCCTGCATCCGTTTTCTCGGTCGTACAGGGGTAGTGTCTGATTGTGTCGGCGAAAAACTTCATATTGAACACCTTGAAGACATTATAAGCGATATTATCAGAGAGCATTATCATGGAAAACCCCAGTTCGCAATGCTGGTCCCATCAGCAGGCAGCAAGGGACCGAGATATAATCTCCTGATAGAGAAAAGCGGCTTACAAGATCCGAGTCCGGATGAAGTCGCCACGTCGCTGGAATCGAAACTGTGTAGTAACTACCATTATGCTCATGCCCGTCAAATCGGTCAGCTTAAAAAAGTTACAGTTACACCGCTGGAACCGAACGCAAAAAACCGTTATAGAAGTTTTATGACAAAGAAAGGTGCAGTGGCAGGAACAATAAAATTCCCGGCGCTTTGTACTGCGATTGGAATTGAGGAATATTTGATGGGTGTATAAATAAGGACCACATTCACGCATAAAAAGAGGTGCTTATGAGTTAGTACGTCGGTAAAAGACAGAATGAGAAATATGCAATTAACTAAAAATACTCAATAAAAGGAGAATAACAGTGAGAACCGGCATCATTATCAGTTGTATCATTGGGATGCTATGTTTGGCCCAGCAAGGCATAGCGGAAGATCAGGAACGTTCTGCAGATCACGATTCATTGCGATCATTGCGGGAAAAAGTTACGAAATCCATGAATGCCGGAGACATGAAGGGATTACGTGACTGTCTAGCGAAGGAGTTTATCTTCATTGCTTCGGACCAGACAGTGCTTACAGACCTGGACGGCATGGTCAAGTACTGGGACGGAATATTTAAGGACGAAAAATCACCCGTTACCTGTATGACAACCACGTTCACTGCTGACATTTTAACAGAATTCACCGACCCAAATACCGGCTATTGCCGCGGCACCAGCAGGGACGTATATACGCTCAAAAACGGGCGCAAGATTGCTCTTAACAATACATGGTCAGCCGTGCTTGTTAAAGAAAATGGAGAGTGGAAAGTGGCCGTTGCACATGTTGGAGTTAACTTCATGGATAATCCGATACTGGCATACAATGAGTTATCGTGGTTCAGCAGGATGTGTATAGCACTGCACCTTTGTGATATGCCCGGAGAGGTAAAGGAATAAAATTGCAATGAAGAAGGAACATGCACTGGAGCGATCCCTCGAAAAATTCAATTTTTCAACGGAACAGCGGCTTGCGCTCTTACTGTGTAATTATATTCCTATTCTGCACGTTCTGCTTATTATATGCACTCTCTGCATACCATGGGCAACGCTCGGATTGAGAATTGGCGCGGCAATCGTAGTGTTGTACATATTACCTCCCGTGCTTGCACGATGTATTTTGATAATATGTCCAATCCAGGAAGGCCATATATCAATCCCTTCCCGTGATTACTTCGCCTGGTGGTTTATTCTCAATCTACAAATTATTTTCTGCAGACTCACTTTTCTTGAGGAGCTGATGCGAATCATACCCGGTGCTTACAGCATGTGGCTTAGACTATGGGGTTCGCGTATCGGCTCTTTCACGTATTGGGCTGCAGGTCTCCGTATCCTGGACAGAAGTTTTCTGGATATCGGCAGTGGTGTTGCTTTCGGTGCTGGTGTAAGGCTGAATCCTCATGTGATAGCTGAGAAAGATGATGGAAAGATGGAGCTTTTACTTGCAAGAATTCACATAGGGAACAGGGCTATCATCGGAGGATATGCACTGTTGACCGCCGGTACACGAATTGCCGATGATGAAAATACGCGGGCATGCCTTCTTTCCTCCCCGTTCAGTCATTGGAAGGGCGGCAAAAGAATAAGTGGAAAGTCCTCGCAAAAAACCGAAGAGGTCCATGAAGAATGAAGATAGACATGCACGTTCATCTTGCAGATATCGAACTCCTGTTGGCTTCCAGGCAGGAGGGACGGATTTCCCATTCGACAAGACATCTGACTCGCATATTACAAAAGACTTCTTCAGAGAACTCGACGATGACAGAAGGCTCCAGTCTTAATGAACGGTGGATAAAATGTCTTATTGCCTGGGTACGAGAAAGCCAATTGGATAAAATTGTACTACTGGCCATGGATGCTGTATTTGATGAGTCGGGTAACGCGTGTCCAGAGAGGACTGTCCTGCATGTTGACAATGAATTTGTCTGCTCTGTTGCGGCGGAACAGCCGGAGTTCATATTCGGTGCAAGCATTCATCCATACAGAAAGGATGCCATTGTAGAACTCGAACGGCTGATCAAAAAGGGTGCACGTCTCATTAAGTGGATCCCGTCCGGCCAGTATATAGAGCCGGATAATTCACGGTGTTATCCCTTCTACGAAGCGCTTTCGCATTACGGTATTCCTTTGTTGTCGCATACGGGAATGGAGCACACCCTGGGAACCAGGCGATTGTCCTTCAATCATCCGGAAAGACTGGTTCCCGCCCTGAAAAAGGGAGTAACAGTTTTTGCAGCACATTGCGGAGTTCATCTTTTTCTGCACGAACCGTCCTTTTTTAAATCGTGGGCACTCCTGGCAAAGGAACACGAGAACCTCTACGGTGATTCGGGCGCGTTTTCCATAGTAACGCGCATACCATGCCTCAGGCAAATACTCAAGGACAAAGCTCTACGAGACAAGCTTATTTATGGTTCAGACTTTCCTGGTATTCCGTCGCCTCTTTGGTGTTGGCAGCTGGGCTTCAAAAAAATGCGTGAACTGTCTGGAATCAACAATCCGCTGGAGCGAAATATGCGTGTTATGCAGGCTTTAAATATACCACCAGAAGTTTTTGAGCGTACACATAAACTGCTCCATATAAAAGAGGAAATCTTATCAAATGACCGTTAAAGCTTGGAAATTACCCTGGCATGGCAAAATGGTACCTCATGCGGTAATAGACATTCTTCGTGAATGCAATATTTCGTGCCGCGCCTGCTATAACATCAGCCCGCCGGGAACACCAAAGCCATTAGATATGATTCAAGAAGAATTAGAAACCATCTTAAAACTGCGCCGACTGAGTTCTGTCAGTGTCCTAGGCGGTGAAGTCACCCTTCACCCTCAACTGTGTGATATTATAAGAATGATCAGAAAAAAAGGCCTTTGCGTAGAACTCATGACCAACGGACTTGGAGTAAACGCTTCCTTTTGCAGACGACTTAAAGAAGCCGGGCTGAATGTAATATATTTCCATATTGAGCGAGGCCAGAAAAGACCAGACCTGCCAGAAAATCATTCGGGAGATGATCTGAATAAACTACGCCTTGAAAAAGCTGTGATAGCCGGCAGGGAAGGCCTGGATGTCGGCTTGACCGTTACTGCATATCCGGGCGAACTCGATGATGTTCGCGATATCGTATCTTTGGCCCTGAAAACTTCCGAGGTTAATTATCTTCTTGTCACTCTGTTCAGAGACAATTCAAACATCAAATCATTGCACGGCAATATTTTCTCTGGATTTTCAGGAACCGGCGCGCCTCCCGATAAATCAACATTGCAGAACAATAATAATTTCGCCGAATGGATGAAAAAAGAGTTCGGGCTCGCACCTTTTGCCTTTATGGGGTCTAATCTGAATATAGAAGATCCCAGATGGCTGTCCTATCTTATCGGGACAGTCTATGAGAAAGATGACCAATATTATTTTGATTACATCAGACCAAGTTTGCTCGAAAAATTTACAATGTTAATATTCCGTATTGCCGGCCGTTACCCAATGTATCTCGGACAAAATGCTACCCGCTTTCGCAAACAATTATTTCTAAATGGACTTCTGGGCGGACGGTACCGGTCAAACATGGAATTGGTCGGAAGATCCATAAAACCGGGTGTGCGATTAACAACCAAAAGACTTCTTTTTCAGAACCCGGCTGAACTGACCGAGGACGGTCGCGTTATTCATTGTAAATGGTGCCCCGATGCAGTGCTCAAAAATAACTCGCTTGTTCCGGTATGCATTGCGGATAATGTTTCATGAAAATTATTTTTATAAAACCAAATATGATTTCCGGTATTCCTGGTGACTCAATGGAACCATTGGTCTTTGCTATTCTTTCTGCATTGACACCTCCGGGAATTGAACGCTGTCTATATGATGAACGAATAGAAAAAATACCATTCGCTGCTTCGGCAGACCTTGTTGCTTTAACAGCGGATGTTTTTAACGCCAAGCGTGCTTATCAGATCGCTCATCTGTATCGTCAAAGAGGAATTCCTGTCGTGATTGGCGGATTTCATCCTACCCTGTGCCCGGAAGAAGCCGGTCAATATGCGGACAGTATTGTAATTGGTGATGCTGAAGACACGTGGCCGAAAATCATTTCTGATGTTGAAAATAAAACATTAAAACGAAGATATGTCTCATCATATCCTCCCTTCGGCATGCATGAACCGGACCTGAGCATTTTTCGCGGGAAATCCTACGCGCCAATCAGCCTTATAGAATTTAACAGGGGTTGCCGTTTTTCGTGCGACTTCTGCTCTATACGTGCCATGTATAAAGGAAAAACACGCAGTAAATCTATAGAAGATGTTTTAAGGGACATTGACAGGAGAAGCAGAAAACATCTTTTCTTTACCGACGATAATTTTCATTCCGATACGTCTTCTCTAAAGAACGTGCTTCATGAACTGGCTCAAAGAAATCTTCACTGGTCCTGTCAGATCAGTTCTGACATTATAAAATATCCGGACATCATATCATTGATGTCAAAAGCAGGCTGTTCATCCGTAACAATAGGTTTTGAATCTCTTGATCGGAACAATCTTGAGCAGATGCGCAAATCATGGATGGAGGACGATTACAAACGGGTTATTAATATCTTTCACGATAATGGCATCATGGTGTATGGCACATTCATTATCGGCTATGATTATGATACTCCTGATGTTTTTGAACGCACGCTGAATTTCGCTCTTAAAAATCATTTATTTCTGGCGAATTTTAATCCATTGATACCGACTCCTGGATCGCCCCTGTATATGCGCCTGGAATCAGAAGGCCGCCTGCTTTTTGACCGCTGGTGGCTTGATAAAGATTATCGCTGGGGAGACTGTGTCTTTCGCCCTGCGCGGATGAGTCCTGAAGAACTGACAATGGGCTGTTTTCAGTTACGAAGATCTTTTAACAGCACGCGAAATATCCTTGCCAGGTTCCCTGGATTGAAACTTACTAAGACGAATCTCTACAAGGCCGGATTGTTTGTAACGGTCAATTTTATATCACGAAGAGAGCTTTACAGGAAATATGGACAGCCACTGGGCGATTCTTCATCCGCCCATGATTTGAACTTCGAAAAAGGTAAATTAGTCGAATGCACATAACATTGATTAAACCCAATATTGGAATTTTGGTCGGAGGGGAAAGGTATATTGATACCGGCAGAATGGAACCTCTCCAACTTGGTGTATTGGCAGGAATGACATCTCCGTCAATTAAAATCAGCCTTTTTGACGATCGATGTGAAGATATCCCTTACGAGGCTCCTACGGATCTTGTGGCTATCACCGTCGAGACTTTTACGGCAAGACGGGCCTACCAGATTGCAGCAGAATATCGCAAACGAAACGTACCGGTTGTCCTTGGCGGATTTCATCCCACGCTGAGCCCGGAAGAAGCCGGTCAGTATGCTGAAAGCATTATTACAGGCGACGCGGAATCAGTGTGGGCGGAAATGCTGGATGATGCCGCTACAGGCAGATTGAAATCATGTTATCACTCGCAGGAAACGTCCCCCCAGATAGGCGGAATTCTCCCGCGTCGGGACTTGTTCTGCGGCAAAGGCTATCTTCCCATCACCCTAGTCCAATTCGGGAGAGGTTGTCAGAATGGCTGTGATTACTGTGCTGTAGGTGCTTATTCCAAACATCAGCATACATACCGTCCAATCAGTGATGTTGTTCAGGAGATCCAAACCCAGAACAGGAAGTTTGTATTTTTTGTCGATGACAGCATTGTCGCGGACAAGGAGGCCGCAAAAGAACTGTTTCGTGCATTGATCCCTCTAAAGATTAAATGGGTCAGTCAGGGCACTATTGATATGGTTGATGATTCCAGTCTTATGGAATTGATGAGGCAGAGTGGATGTCTTGGTAACGTTATAGGATTTGAAACTCTTGATCCCAGGAACCTGAAAGCTTCCGGAAAACCGAATAAAATCAATCTTTTATCAGGATATGATGAACAGATCAAGGCACTGAAATCATACGGCCTGCAGACATGGGCAGCGTTTACGCTTGGCTATGACTATGATACGCCTGATTCTCTTTATGACATCCTGGAGTTCTCGCTTCGTCACAAATTTACATTTGCCGCCTACAATGTCTTGATGCCATACCCGGGCACACCATTTTATAATCAGTTAAAAAAGGAAAATCGCTTACTGTATAACGGAAAATGGTGGCTACATCCCGATTATCGGTTTAATAATGCGCCTTTTATTCCGGTATTGATGACGCCTGAGGACTTAACTGAAACGGCTTTCAGCATACGTAAGCGATGGAACAGCCCCTTGTCTCTGGTCAAACGTTTCTTCGACATTCGGACCAATATTCGTAGTTTGGGTTCCGCGGCTTTATTCCTGTCTTACAATAAAATATTCCGTGCAGAAACTTTCAAAAAACAAGATATGAGCTTTGGCTATGAACAATAAAAGAAAGGAATACATACACCCCCTATAACAGCTCATGAATAAACAGAATAAAATTCCTCTTTTTAGAGATTATCCTAGACTGGAAGAACGACTTCCTTATGTTTCGCTGAGTACCCTGCCAACGCCAGTTGAGAAGGTAAAACAAATCGCCCATGGCATCGGAGAAAACAATCTTTTCATTAAACGAGATGATCTGAGCGGCATCGTTTATGGTGGCAACAAAGTCAGAAAGCTGGAATTCCTGCTCGGGAAAATTCTGCGCACAAACGCCAAAGAGGTAATAACTTTTGGTTTTGCCGGTTCAAATCATGCTTTGGCAACTGCAATATACGCAAATCAGCTTGGGCTGAAAAGCACGTCGATGCTTATGCCGCAGGTTAATGCTCATTACGTCAGACGCAACCTCCTTGCCAGCCATCACTATACTGCCCGTCTATCCTATTATAGGAACCTACCCTTCCTGTCACTGGGAATCATAGGTCAGCTCTTTCGGAGCAGGATGCAATATGGAGCTTTCCCAGGATTTATTCCGGCCGGCGGATCCTGTCCATTGGGAATAATCGGTTATGTAAACGCCGCCCTTGAATTAAAGGATCAAATTAGCGCAGGAGAACTGCCTGAACCGGATCTTATTTATGTCCCGCTGGGATCTATGGGGACTTCTGTAGGATTAATACTCGGACTTAAAGCTGCCGGCTTGAAGACCAGAGTAATCCCCGTTAGAGTTATTGAAGAAAAAATGGCCTCTCCGAAACGGATGATGATGCTAATCAGGAAAACAAGATCACTTCTATGCAGACTCGATCCGACTTTTCCATCTATTAATTTATCAGAAGAGGATCTGCTGATCAGGAATGACTGCTTGGGCGAGGGCTATGCCTGTTTTACGGAAAAAGCGGTGAGAGCTGCGAACCTTATGAAAAGGGAGACAGGAATCATTCTTAATGGGACATACTCAGCAAAAGCATTCTCTGCTCTTCTGGACGATTCCGACAGGAAGCTTTTGAACGGGAAAACAGTTCTTTTCTGGAATACCTACAATTCCAGGAATCTTTCTGAAATCACAACAGGTGTTGACTATCATCAGTTGCCAGAAGCATTTCACCGGTATTTTGATAAAGATGTTCAATCGTTAGATAAATGAAATGAGTAATTTAATACCAATGAGCATTAACGAAATTATTTTAAGGATTAAGTTAAAATTCGGGCTGAAAATTGTTCTCAGCTTTATACTGATAACTATGTTCGCATTTTTCTATCTTGTGCCCCAGCTACACCCAGTGTTCCCGATAATTGTCTTAAAGCCGGGCTGGATAGATCGGATGATTCCTTTTGTTCCGAATGCGGTTTACCTGTATGAATCGTTATACTTGCTCATGCCCGTCGCTCCCTGGCTGATGAGGTCTAAAGAAGAACTTTACCGCTATAGCTCTGGTCTTATTCTGATGAGTTTTGTGGGCTTCTGTTTTTTCTTTTTTCTTCCGACATCAAATCCTCGCCCAGTTGATGTGCTCGATACCAACATCCTGTACAGAACCCTGATCCTGCTTGACAGTGAGTTAAATGCATTCCCATCCCTCCATACTGCGTACGCCCTGTTTCACAGTGCATGTTGTCATGTGATATTCTGCAAAGGATCCTGGCACAAATTAGTGCGATGGATTTTCTGGATATGGGCACTACTCATAATGCTTTCAACACTTCTGACCAAACAACATGTTTTTATCGATGTGCTTTCCGGCGCTTTACTGGGGATTGGAAGTTTCATCGTCTGTTGTCAACCGAATATAATATCATGGAGGCGCGGGAAGCAAATATGAAGAAAAACATTGCCGAAGATAAAAAATCACAGGCGGTACGCAGTAAAGTTGCTATTGCCGCTTGCCCGTCATATTCACCTGGTGAACTGAAAACCGCCCTGGCAGAGGTCCTTGAAGCCATGGGGGGACTGTCATCATTAGTAAAACCTGGACAAACCATCCTTCTTAAACCCAACCTGTTCAGTGCGCATCCCCCGGAGCAAGCTGTTACAACAGATCCGGAACTTGTCCGGCAAGTTATCCTGTTATGCGAGAACGCAGGTGCTGGTAAAATTTGGGTAGGAGACAGCCCTGTCGGATCTCAGGATGAAAAGGAGTTGTGGGCAATTACCGGTATGGAAACAGCCGTTTTCGGCACCAGCGCAGAACTGAAATCCTGGCATGTACGGCAAAAAACTCTAAGTTGCGGTGATGATATTCTTGCTGTTCCTGAATGGTACGACAAAGTAGATGTGCTTATCTCACTGCCGAAACTCAAAACTCATTGTCTGACAACAGTGACTTGCGGGCTGAAGAACGTCTACGGGATAGTAAGCGGCCAGGCAAAGATACAGTTTCACATGAAGTACCCTTCTCCGCTCACTATGAGTGCTTTTCTTGTGCGAGTATTTGCCGAACTCAAGCCGCATCTTACGATTGCTGATGCGGTTACGGCCATGGAAGGTAACGGACCCGCACACGGACGGCCCCTGCCAGTGGGTGTTTTGTTGGCTAGTCGCGATTCAGTGGCGCTGGATGCCGTCGGTTGTATGGCTCTCAAGATTCAGCCTTCAAAAGTACCAATGATCCGTTTTGCGGTGGAAAGGAATTTGGGATCTATGGATGACTCAATGATTGATTGTGTGGGAAGCGGTGTATCGAGATTAGAGACGGTTCGCATGAAACCGTCGTTATCACGATTTCTGAAATATCTTCCGGAACCGCTTTTTAGGCTATCAACAATTCTATGGAAGTTGCGTCCTAAAATAATGGAAAAACAGTGCATTAAATGCGGAGATTGTATTATAACCTGTCCCAAAAACACTATCAAAAAGCATAAACGCGGCGATTATCCGCATGTCATGCAGAGGAACTGTATCGCCTGCTTCTGTTGTATGGAATCCTGTCCACAGGGCGCCATTGCCCTGCAACTGTATTTCGGTTCGCTGTTTTGTGTTGCCCAGAAAAGGCGAAGAAAGCTAAACAAATGATTAAAAAGTTATTATGTCCCGGTTTGCTGGAAACCGGCCACGTCAGCGAGAAGCTAATGGTGGTCCGAGACGGAATGGTGAACTCCTATATTCTGAAAACGGGCGCAGGCCTGCTTTGCATCGACACAGGATGGCGACCGGTTTGTGTATCTCGTGCTTTTGAAATACTGGGCCTAAAAACGCGAGACGTAGCGTCAGTATTATTGACTCATATGCATTGGGATCATGCACGATGTCTGACGTTGTTTCCCGATGCGGAAGTATTCGTTGGCAAGTACGAAATACCATCAGTTTTCGTTAACGTAGAGTCTAATCAACCATTAAAAAGAGTTAAGGGAGGGCAGACGCTAACAGCTGGAGGATTTACAGTGAATGTCATAGACACACCTGGTCATACGTCCGGTTCTCTTTCATATGTAGTTGATAAAAACCTGCTTTTTACCGGTGATACTTTGCGTCTCAAGCACGGCAAGGTTTTGCCATTCCCGTTCTGGCTTAATAAGGATGGAAACGTTCTCAATCAGTCAATCCAAAGACTTACAGGAATCAATGAAATCAAATGTCTGCTAACTTCACATAGCGGTATTAGCTGGGATATTGATAAAGCTTTCTCTCTATGGCGCGAATCAGCTGTTGACTTAGCACATGGGGGTGACAGCTAGTGAAAATACTTCTAATTCATCCACAGAATTACCTTCAGCGGTATGAAACCGGAATTTACGGACGCAGTCTGCGATACGCACCTTTAACTATGCCTACACTCAAGGCATTGATTCCGCCGGATCTGGATACAGAGGTCCGAATTGTAGACGAAATGATAGAAAAATTAGATTTCGATATTCCTGCTGATCTGGTGGGTGTCACGGCCATCACCGGTACTGCCAAAAGAGCTTTTGAAATCGCTGACCGGTTTCGGGCAAAAGGAGCGACTGTGGTCCTTGGCGGAGTACATCCTACGCTCAGGACAGAGGAAAGTCTTGAGCATGCCGACGCAGTAGTCAAAGGATATGCAGAGAGAACCTGGCCCGTCCTTCTTAGGGATTTTGCCTCCGGGAAAATGCAGAAAGTATATGAAGATACCGAGGTTTTTGATCCGTCGCTGATCAAATCTCCTGACCGTTCCGTTATTGACCGGCGTGATTACATTGGCTGGTGTACCGTGGAAATGAGCCGCGGGTGTCCTAATGAATGTGATTTCTGTATCAGCCACCGGTTTCATTCTGCTTATATATGCCGAAGGATTGATGATGTTATTGAAGAAGCAAAATCACTCGAGAGTAAGATAATTTTCTTTTTAGACCCAAACCTGATAGGAAACAGGGAACATGCTAAAGAGTTTTTTACTGAGTTTGCCAAATTAAATAAATGGTGGGTAGGATGTGCTTCTCTTGATATCGTTGACGACCCGGAGCTTCTCTCTCTGATCGCGCGGAGCGGTTGTCGGGGATTACTGATGGGATTCGAATCAATTCGTAATGAAGCCCTTGTCACATCGCATAAAACAAAGAATATCGGAAAAAAATATAAAGATGTTGCCGATACTCTCCACGATTACGGTATTTTGGTACAGGCTTGCTTTGTCTTTGGCTTCGATACCGATGACATATCGGTTTTTGATGAGGCGGCTGATTATATTGTTAATGCCAAATTTGATCTTCCTCAGATCAGTATTTATACGCCCTTCCCAGGGACTCCGCTTTTTGACAGATTGGAAAAAGAAGATCGCATTATAACCAGGGATTGGTCTCTTTATAATGGCCAGAATGTAGTTTTCAGACCGCTGAACATGACCGTGGAGGAACTTGAACAGGGCACAGACTTTGTCCGCAAAAAAGCTTATTCTTGGAGAGCCTTGTCAAAACGCCTGCTTATTAAGCCGTTGTGGGTCAAACCACTGGTATTTTTGTCATACTTGGGTTTTAGATTTTACCAATACCGAATCGCTAAGGTTGGAGATAAATTTGCTGTATCGGAAAATAAGCTGTGAACGGTATAAAAACTGTCATGAATCTCATAGGAGTTTCTCCTATGAATAACAGGATTTGATGAATAATTCAAACGCCCTCCTGTAAGCCGATTATTATTTCATAGACGTATGAAAGGCCGAGAAAACATTTTTCTATTTAGAGCTTATCCATAAAAACATAAATAATTAATAGAAAAGGACTTGCATGCTGATCGACTAGTTGCATAATAATGAAATTGTCTAAAGTTCATTAAAAAAATGCAATTATAACCGAAAG
>Ga0172379_10005194_pt1 | contig 18394 bp, 15 predicted proteins | sample GrowelOW334metaG_FD_119756 | JGI IMG/M metagenome (GOLD analysis project Ga0172379, IMG submission 119756) | Groundwater microbial communities from an aquifer near a municipal landfill in Southern Ontario, Canada - Groundwater well OW334 metaG | ecosystem: Environmental > Aquatic > Deep...
GGTCGGAGCAACGCTTGAACAGTTGCGGTGGATCAACCCGGATGCGCCGGTCACCATGACGCTCGAGAAAGAGGGGGAAATCTTTTTTTCGGGCGAATGCCTGATCACTCGATCGGAAGGAGTGGGAAAACGCAGAACCGTCGTCCTGACTCCCAACTTCAATAATTTCAGGCGATACCGAGAGCGCGAATTCCGCAGCCAACGGCACGTACTTACGCCAACCCCGAATGTCAATTTCCAGCATCCTCTGACCGGACGTCGGATCGATCTGCAAGCGTTGGATATCTCCAGCGCGGGTTTCGCCACTGAGGAATTTTTTTACAATTCAACCCTGATTCCCGGTCTGGTCATCCCGGAGATCTCAATAGACATCGGGAACCGGTTCATGATGAAGTGCCGGGCGCAAGTGCTCTACCGAAACGTTGAGAACGCTGAAAACGGCGAAAATCATGTCCGCTGCGGCATCGTTTTCCTGGACATGGACATTAGGGACCAGTCGGAACTGTCGGCGCTCCTGCACCAGTCTACGAACAGCCGGATGCGAGTCTGCAACCGAGTCGATATGGATGAATTGTGGCGCTTCTTTTTTGAAACAGGCTTTATCTATCCGTCAAAATATCTATCGATAGAGACATACAAGAGCGAGTTTAAGGAAACCTACGAGAAACTTTATTTGAAAAGTCCGGCGATCGCCCGCCATTTTATTTTCCAGGATCGAGGCGTGATCTTCGGCCACATGTCCATGATCCGCAACCATGCGAACACCTGGCTCATCCACCACCACGCGGCCGATCGGAGCGGCTACGGTATGGCCGGAGTTGCCGTGCTTGATCAAGTCGGCAGGTACATCAACGAATTCCACTTGCACCATTCAACGCATATGGATTTCGTCATGTGTTATTATCGCAAGGAGAACCGCTTCCCAAGCCGCGTGTTCGGCGGCGTCGCCAAAGACCTGAATAATCCCAAAGGATCATCAATCGACGCGTTTGCCTACTTGCATTTGGCCGACGTCGAACGAGATAAAAGCGAATCATACCAGGTGTTTCCCGCCAATAGAGAAGACCTTGTTGAACTTGCTCGGTTCTACGCGAATGCGTCGGGAGGCCTAACGCTGGATGCGCTGAACTTGACCAGCGACGCGGCAGCGGAAAACGAACTGGACCGTGAATACGAAAATTACGGATTCGTCCGTAGTCGTTCGGTCTTTTCCCTGAAACAGGACGGTGTGCTGAAAGCGATTATTATGGTATCTCTTACCGATTTGGGCTTAAATCTCTCTAATCTCACCAACTGCGTACACGTTTTTGTGGTAAACTCAGAGACGTTGTTGCCAAAAACACTCTTTTCGGGTATATCGGATATATGCGAACATTATGAGAGATTGGAGATACCGATAATGGTGTATCCTTCCTCGTATTTGGATGAAAAGTCGGTGGCGTATGATAAGAAGTATCAATTATGGGTTCTCAATATGAATAATTCGGACGGTTATTTCAAATCCTTGCAAAATACCTTTAGGAGGGTAGACCTTGGAAGTGAAAGTAACCGGCACCGAAAAGATTGAAGCGCCGGCGCTCTACAGCAGCAATATTATAGGAACCTTCCTAAAACTCATCCGAAGCAAATACAGTTTTGTCGATATCACGGAACTGCTCGGCTTCGCCGGCATGGAATTGTACCAAGTCAACGACGACGGACACTGGTTCACGCAAGACCAGGTGGATCGTTTTTATGAACGCTTGGTAGAACTGACGCGCAACCCAAACATAGCGCGTGAGGCCGGACGATATTCCGCTTCACCCGAAAACATGTCACTGATAAATCGATACGTTCTCGCGTTGATCGATCCAGTCAAAGTATTCGAAATCGCCAGGACAATCGCGGAAAGTTACACAAGGGCCTCTCGGTTAGAATCTCGGAAAATAAGCGGTACGACGATTGAAGTAACAGCCACGCCTAATGCGGGAGCGCACGAAAAAAAGTATCAATGTGAAAATCGCATTGGTTATTTTGAGGCCATTATCTACGGCTTGAATTATCAATTACCAAAAATCGAACATTCGGAATGTATTTTTAACGGGGCGCCCGCCTGCAAATACCGGATCAGCTGGAGTGAATCTTCGGCGAAGATTATCAAGCGGATCAGAAACGGCTTTCCTATATTAGCCGTCCCCCTTCTTGCGGTTGTTTTTTTCCTCTCCCCCACTTTTTTCCCTACGTTCTTCGGAACCACCCTCTTTTTATTCATGTCGATGGTAATAGCCAGCGAATACTTTGAGAAACTTGAATATCGCATATCCTTGTCTTCATTGCGTTCCACTACGGAAAAATACTTCGACAACATAAATCTCAATTACAACAACGCGCTCATGGTCAACGAAATCGGCCGTATCATCAGCAAAGAGAGCCTGATCGAAGCCATTCTCAGTCAGGTTATTGAAACTCTCCAAAAGAGGCTTGATTACGACCGGGGCCTCATCATGCTCGCAAGCGCGGACGGTAAAACGCTTGAATACAGCACGGGGTACGGATACAGCGAATCTCTGGTCGGCGAATTGACGGATACGCGCTTCCACTTGGATAAGAAAGAGTCCAAAGGGATTTTCGTGATCTGCTATCGGGACAAACGGCCTTTCCTGGTCAACGACGTAGATGAAATCAAAGAGGATTTGTCGGAAAGGAGTCTATCCTTCGTGAAGACCCTCGGGTCTAAATCCTTCATTTGTTGTCCGATTCTCTACGAGGATGAATGCCTTGGAGTTCTCGCGGTTGACAATATGAAAAGTAAACGGCCGCTCCTGGAAAGCGACATGAATCTGTTGATGGGGATAGCGCCGGAAATAGGCATCAGCGTGCACAACGCGCTCCTGACCGCGGAGCGGGAAGAGCAATTCCGGTCAATCCTCCGCACGCTGGCGGCAAGCATCGACGCCCGAGACAGCCTTACGGCAGGCCATTCCGAGCACGTCACCGAATATTGTATGGCCATCTGCCGGGAAATGACTGTCCCCCAGGAATACACGGAAATCATCCGGGTAGCGGCGCAATTACACGACTACGGAAAAATCGGCATAAAGGATTCCATCTTGAAAAAGAGCGGACCGCTTTCCGCGCGGGAACGCGAAGAAATCAAAACCCACGTCGTCAAAACGAAAGAAATATTGGACCGTATTAATTTCAAAGGCATCTATAAACAGGTTCCTGAGATCGCGGGGGCCCACCATGAACGGATGGACGGCAGCGGTTACCCGAACAAATGGAAAGGCGAAGAGATACCGCTCGGGTCACGCATCATCGCGGTCGCGGATTTCTTTGAGGCCATTACCGCACAACGGCACTATCGTGATCCGATGAATCTCAATGAAGCGATAAATACCCTAACGGCGGCTCGGGGCTCACACCTGGACGCGGACGTCGTCGATGCCTTTTTGAGTGTGTTGAATCGAAAGGAAACCTGAAGAATCCTGTCAGGTCTTGCGGCCGGAACAGGCGATGAGCGGGGTATAGGTAAACCGTTCGGGGCTTGCGAAGAAGACTTTGAAGTCTTCAAGAAATTCGTCGCGCGACGCATACCCGGGAATAGTGAATGCGATATGGCCTGAGATCGTCTCGATTTTCTTTATCCAGTTGTACCGATCCACATCATTAAGCTCACCGTAGATCAGGTGATGGGCTCCGACTTCGGCCCGTATGTCGGAAAAACCATGGCGATACAAGTGAGAATAGAGTTTTCGTCCCGCGTAAGGATCAAAATTTCCCTTTTCTTCTACCTGTTTCAATACCGCGATTATCGCGGTCTCCAAACGGACGCTGAGGCCGTAATGATTGAGGCTGTTGTAGTCTAAGTCGATAAGGCAGAGGATACCGCCCTTTTTCAGTAAAGAGGCGATATTCCCCGCAATCTCAAAACTCTCTTTGCGGTAATATTCCAGCGCGAATCGCACCCAGGCGAAATCGAAAGTACCCTCTTCGCCGAAAGGTTCTCGAATATCCGCGCGCACGAAGCTAGTCCGTCCGTTTCCATAACGCCCACGGGCATATTCGATGCGTTCGGAAGATACGTCGAATCCGACAGCCGAGCCGGATTCTCCAACAGCCTCCGCCAGTATCGCCGTCGTCACCCCCGCCCCGCAACAGATGTCGGCGACACGCATGCCTTGTTCCAATCCGGCGCGTCGAGCAAACGACGTGACTACCGCGGCGTCTGTTTTCATTTCAAGACGACGTACTTCTTCCTCGTTTTCCATGAGGTACGTCGTTTTCATATTTTCTTCGTTTCTTTAAAAGAACTCGGATACATATTGCGGTAGTGTGAATTGGTCCAGCTCCGTTTCAAAGCCTTATTCAATCGATATACGATGTACGCGTTAACGGGATTCCTGAGACTAAAAAACATTTTTATCATTCTGAACGCGAAAAACGGGAAAGTATACACACCCTTCTTGATTAGATTGGCCCCTGTATATACCATTTCAGGAGTTGTTCCTTCGGCCCGGTGCGTCATGTAGGAGAACCGAAACTTATCCCAATCCGCGGGGAAATTCGTAAACAAGAGCCGGCCTTCTTTCTCTACCTGATTGAAAAGGTCGGTACCCGGCAGCGGCGTCAATATACTGATTTGAACGATATCGACCCCGGCGCGCATTATGAATTTCGCAAGCGCCTCGTAGGTTTCGGCCCCTTCATGGTCATTCCCGATGATAAAGGATCCGTGAACACCAAGACCATGCGCGTGGAGTCGAGACACAACGGTCTTATAATTGTCGACGCCAACCTTAAGATTGATACCCTTGTGCATGACCTTCAACATGTCCGGACGGTTTGACTCGAAACCGATGAATAGGTACGCGCAACCCGACTCCTTGGCCTTTTGAAGGACTACATCGTCTTCGGATACGTTAAGCGAGGTCTGCGTCCACCACCTTTTTTTCATACCACGGCTGATCATCCCGTCAAATAGGGCGATAGCTCGAGCCCGGCTTTCAGCGCTGTATCCAACTAGATTATCGTCGGCAAAAAAAATATACTTTCCGGGAATTGTCTCCAGTTCCCGCAGAACGGATTCCGGTTTTCTTTGTCGGTACTCCTTGCCCAAATGATGGGAGACCGAACAAAAAGAACAATTGAAGGGACACCCCCGGGAAGTCTGGATGGAATTCCAGATATAGCCGGGGTTGAACAGGTCCCGCCTCGGGAGGATGTCAAAGGTTTCAAGATCAACTTGCGTCCCTTTATAGGCCCCGGTCATCCGCCCGGCTTCGAAGTCATCCAGCACTTTTTGCCAGATATTCTCCACTTCGCCGACTACGACCGCGTCGACATACCGCAAAGCTTCATCGGGGCGCATTGAGGCGTGAATACCGCCCAGGACGACTTTAGTTCCGCGCTTTCGATACTCGGCGGCGATTTCATACGCTCGGGTGATGCAGCTGGTAAAAGCCGTAATGCCCACCAGATCGGCTTCGGGGTAATCGCACGTTTCAAAATTTTCGTCCAGTATGCGAATATCCCAAGTAGCGGGCGTTACCGCGGCAACATACGCTAAGCCGAGAGGCGAGGCACGTGAAATCGGAGTCAAAAGAAACCCTCTGCGAATACCGACGGGATTAATAAGTATTAATCGTTTCATGATCGCTCGATTATACGGGCTAATTTCATTCTTATGGAAGTTATTATTCAGAAAAGCAACGATTGCGCGATAAGCCGCGTCTGACTAGAATGCGTTCATGCAGGAAGAAACGCTCCGCGTCACCGACGCTTCGGGAAAATTGATCTTTTCCACAGGCGGCAAGTGGCTCCATCCCTTATTCGCCCTTGAAGATTACATCGCGTTACATACGATCGATGTAAAAACGCTGTCTTTGGAAGATAAGATCATCGGGCTCGGGGCCGCGGCCCTCATCATCCGCATGGGCTTCGTTCGTTGTCGCGCGCGGCTCCTAAGCTGCCGCGCGGTGCCGCTGTTGGAAAAGTACCGGATAGACTTCGCTTGGGACGAAAAGGTCGATAAGCTCGGCTGTATGACGGAAGACATCATAAGCGTAGACGCGCCCCTGGACGAATCCTATGACGAACTGTCCCGCAGGGCGGGCCGGTCGCCGGCCGCGAAGGCGGCGACCGGTGAAATCAGCTAGAAGCTTGGCCCAAAACGTTTGAAACGATGGTTCATTTTATCGATTTGACGACAGGTCAAAAGCAGTCATACAATTACCCATCGCTAACAGACACTAAGGAGGCATCATGGTTTCCGGAAGTTTGGCTCTAATCTATCTTTTGATCGCGGTCGCGATCATCATCGTCCTGACCGGCAAGTACAAGGTAAACGCGTTCCTCGTACTTATCGGCATAGCGTTCGCCTACGGCATGGCGATCGGAATTCCCGGTCTAGAGGTCGTAAAACTCGTCCGGGCCGGTTTCGGCGGCACGTTGACGAATATCGGCATCGTCATCGTCGCGGGCACGATCATGGGAACGATCCTGGAAGAAACAGGAGCCGCTCTCGCCATGACGGAATCGATCCTCAAATTGGTCGGAAAAAGCCGCGCGCCCTTGGCGATGAATATCGCCGGCTACGTGGTATCTATTCCGGTATTCTGCGACTCCGGCTACGTCATCCTCAATCCGCTCAACAAAGCGCTCGCCAAAGAATCGGGAACCTCCATGACCGTCATGGCAGTTGCCTTGGCAACCGGCCTATACGCTACTCACGTCATGGTTCCGCCGACACCCGGCCCCTTGGCCGCCGCGGCCGCGCTCAAAGCGGACCTTGGACAGGTCATCCTCTTCGGACTCATCGCCGCGATCCCGGCCTCGCTTGCGGGACTCTTGTGGGCGACAAAAGTCGCGAAAAAGTATTACATCGAGCCGGATATCCACGAAACCTACTCCGACATTGTGAAAAAATACGGGAAGCTGCCGAACACGTTCCTTTCTTTCCTCCCGATCGTCTTTCCGCTCGTTCTCATTTTTATGAAAACGATAGCCGAATATCCGACGAAACCCTTCGGAACCAAAGACCTGCAGCAACTGTTTTCATTCCTCGGAGACCCGGTTGTCGCGCTGATCATCGGCATGCTGCTCGCGCTCCTGCTCGTACGCAAAGGCGGCATGGGAGTAGCCCTTTCCGATTGGATGGGTAAAGGCATAAAAGACGCCGCGATCATTTTGGTTATCACCGCGGCGGGCGGTTCTTTCGGCGCGATCTTGGCAAAATCCCCTCTGACGGATTTCATCAAACAAAACATGACTGCCCTACCCCTGGGACTGCTGCTCCCGTTCTTCATCTCCGCGGCCTTGAAGACGGCTCAGGGATCCTCCACGGTCGCCATCGTGACGACCTCCGGTATTATCGCGCCGATGCTCATGACGCTGGGACTCGATCCGGCGCTCACGGCCATCGCGATCGGCGCGGGATCCATGGTGGTGTCCCACGCGAACGATTCCTATTTCTGGGTCGTATCGCAATTCTCAAATATGCCGGTTAACACCGCGTACAAGGTGTATACCTCCGCGACCGCTGTAGAAGGCGTCGTTGCCATCGTCACGGTTTTGATAATGTCTATCTTCGTCTAAACCCGCACGGAGGATGCGCGCAATGACTAACCGAGTTATTGCGCGCACCCTCCCTCCCAAAGGAACCCAAACGATAATGAAACTGCTCAACAATCTGGCCGAACGATTCGGCATGAACGCGTACGCGCTCGGCAATTTCGCCGTCGCTGAAAAATGGTTCCGCCGCCTGGAAAAGACCGAGGACGATTCAATTCGGGTGCTCCGAAACCTCGGCGTCATCCTGCTTGCCAAAGGCGACTTGGAAGGCGCGGAGCGCTACCTGCTGCGCGAAGAAAAATTGTACGGCGCGACCTGTAAGCGCCATCGTATTCTTGCCGATCTGGCCTATACCGCCGGTATTCGGGAAAAAGCCCTAAAGCGGTACACGGCGGCTCTCGGTGACGGTGAAGCGGCGCAACTGAGCGACAGTGAAAACCTTTTTCTTAAAACGCGTCTGGATATCTGCAAGGACGCGTCCCGGTTCGAGCTCAGTAGAGCGGGAGCCAAGCGTTTCACCGAGGGTGAGGCGGAGCGGACTCTGGGCAAAGAGGAAGAAGCGTTGGCCGCCTTCCTGGAGGCCGCCCAATGCGATCCGACCAACTGGCCTGCTCTCAATAACGCCGGAGTGATATACCTTGCGCGAAAAGACGGCGCGGCGGCACTGCGGCTATTCGAAAAAGCGCTTGAGTGCGCTCGAATTCCAATGATTGAACGCAATATAGAGCTCGCGAAGGAAAGTTTGGGCAAGAATATGGCGAAGAGTCCCAGTTCGAACTAGAATTGCCTTTAACGATGGATAAACGCATATTTTCCTGGAAATTCTTACTCGGAAACAGTTTGATTGTTTTTGCCGGTCTGGGCCTTGCAATCGGACATGTCATAGATCCGCTTTTTCACTCTGGATTCTTTTCACAAGTCAGTTTTACGTTTTTCTTAACGGGAGGCTGCTTGGGCCTTCTCGTTCTCGTTTCCGCTATCCGGTCCATCGCAAAAATCGCCCGCCGACTCACACTACTCGCGGATATGAACATCGAGATAAACCGGGCGATTCTCCTTAACGAGGACATCGAGTTCATCTACGGAACGATCCTGGATTACCTGTTCCGCATCTTCGACAATGTTACATACGGTTCGGTACTGGTCCTCGGCGAAGACGGGTATCTGACTTTTGCGGCATCGCGCGGTTTCAGCGAGGATTATGTAAAGAATTTCAAATTAAAATGGGAGGATTCTTTCCTATTTCAGGAGACTAGTGGGAAAAAATCCGGCGCACGGCTTATCTCCAAAAAAACACTTGAACGGGGTAAAACACAATCGCTTCCCGAACAATGGAAGTACAAGTCCGTTTTGAGCGCACCGCTATACACGAATGGTCAGCTATTCGGCACACTAAACCTCGATTCGGAGAATTCTATCACTTTTGCACAGGAAGATGTCCATGTTGTGGAACAATTCACCGCGCAGATAGAGGTATGCCTGCTCGTACGTGGTAAATATCGCCACAACATAGAACGATCACGCACGGACGTTCTTACCGGTCTTTTCACACGCCGATATTTTGAGGAACTGTTTGCCATTGAAATCGCGCGGGTGGAACGTTACGGGGAAGCTTTCATTCTGGCGCTCTTCGACGCGGATGGATTAAAAAATGTTAACGACACGCTCGGCCACCAAGCAGGTGATCAATTTCTCATCGCCATCGCGGAAGCATTGCGCGACGGACACCGCAAATCGGATATCATCGGCCGGTTCGGAGGCGACGAGTATATCGCTCTGTATCACGCTTCGGAAATGAAAGACATCAAAAAGAACTTATCGGGAGTATTGTCCAAGCTCAAATCAGTTCCGATCAAGATCGCCCAGAACCATTTCACGGCCGCGTTTTCCTTCGGGTTGGCGCATTATCCCGAAGACGGCAAGGTCCTGGATGAGCTTATCGCCGTGGCGGACCGCCGGCTCTACGTGATGAAGAAACGGCGGCAATAATTGTAGATCGGAGGCTCCTTCGTCATGCTCGTTTGCCGATGCGTGCACGGAGGCCTTCGATCGATTCCAGCAGCGCGCTTATTGTTTCGTCGCTCACGTTGCGGTCCATGTTCACGCAGCAAAAGCCGGTGAGCGCGGGATCTCCCGACTCGGCGGCAAGACGTTCAATCGTCGTCCGAATTTCTTCGGCGGGCATCGATCCGATGGCCGTCGGGGAGAGGCGAAGGCTGAAAAAAGTGTCCGGCAGCGCTTTCCGCAAAAGGGCGACGTCCCCGCCCCAACCGAGGTCAAGAAAATCCAAACGCGGAAGACGCGAGAACGCTGAGGCGAAGCGGTGCGGATCTACGCCGCAGTAATGGATGCCGAACGGTCGTTTCACACGACTCCATGCTTCGTCGTAGCGGAAGAGGAACTCGTCGTACGCGGCCTCGGAGATCATCGTGTGACTGCATTCCGAATGGAGAAAAACGGGCTCATCGAAATACCTGACGATGCGGTTCACCGATACCGAGGTGGTACCGGTACGGGCCGCTATTCCCGAAGTAAAGGATTCAAGGACTTCTGAAATCCGAGCGAAGAAAGCGCTTGTTTCCTCCGGTTGGTCATAGATGTCCATGAAAATCCCCTGGCCCCGCAGGTCCAAAGCCACATTCAGTACACCGCCCCAGTTCACGTCGCCTCGCACGGCACCGTAACGCGTCTCAAGGCTGTCGGCGAGGGCTTCGAACTTTTTGAACGCCGGTGAATGGAAGGGGTCACCCTTAGGAACGATCGGCGCCTCAAGGTCCGCGGGATGAACCAGGGGCGGGGCGTTTTCCAGGTAATCGACCTTGCAGCCCATCATCTCGGAAACGAGGAAGCCCGCCGCCAAGTGCACGGCGCCCAGTTGAGGCTCGGAAGTCTTCCCCCCGAGACCAAAGCGGCCCCAACGCTCATAGAGAGCTTTTTCCATCGCCGTTTCCGCTTCCACGCGGCGCCTGGGATGGTAAAAAAAGTCTTCGTCGAACGTGAGACCGATGCGATCGTTCCACCAATCGGGATGGAGCACGATTTCTACGGGATACGGAACACTTGCTTTGATACTCATGAAGCGGAAATCTCCTTGAAAAAAATCCCTGGAAAATTTATTTTTTTAATGCTAGCTATGTTTTGGATAAAACGCAATCTAATTGTTTTCGTTTTTTGCGTTTTTCGGAATAATCAATGCCTATTATGTTCCGCGTATACAAAATACGGATTGCAATCATCGTGCGATCAAGGCTACATTTCTGGAATCATGTCGATATCGCGAACACCGCGGACTCTACTCGACTCTTTGAACGCGGATGAACGCAGCTTGTTGTGGGCTGTCGCTCTTGAGGATTCGGCAAGGAAAGGGATCCTGGCGCAACGGCTCTCTTGGGGCAATTCGAAACTCAACGCCTGCTTGTCTACACTCAAGAAAAAAAACGCGCTCTCCGTAGCGACCCAGACCAAAGACGGAACAGGACGTAAGCCGCTCTCCTTTTCTTTGGCGCCCGATCTCGGCTATTTCATCGGAATACAGAGCGATATCGCCGGCGATTTTTTCGTTCTCATTGACGCGGCGGGGAAAAAGGTCGCCGAAAAAACCTATCCCGTCCTCGCCTGGGAGGATTCGGCTGAAAGCGCTTTCCTTTCCAATATCGATGATTTCCTGCCGCCTGATTCCGATATCAGGAAGCGGACGCTCGCGATCGGTATGAGCTGTTCAATTCGCTTCAACAAATCCGGCAGCGCGAGCCGCCGCAGTCCATCCTTCACTAACGACGCGGTCCTACCGTTGATGCTCGCCATTGAAAGAAGAGCGGGGATTCCGGTCTTTGCAGGACGGCCGCAAGTCCTCCTCTGCCATCAGGGCGACATTCGAAACCTAGTCGCGCGAAAAGAAAGTTTCATCAATATCATCGTGACCGACCATCTCGGCCTGGCGGTTTTCGTACACGGGGAGAGCTGGCTCGGACAATCCGGACTTTCAGGCGATTTAGGACACCTTAAAGTCGCCGGCAACGAACTGCTCTGCTACTGCGGGGCAAGCGGCTGCCTGCGCACGAAACTGTCGTACATGGGACTTTGCCAGGAAACGCGCAGACGTCTCTCGGAAATCGCCGACGAAGGCGGAAGCCGCCGCCTCGACGAGCGCGACTTTGAAGGCCCCGATTACGCTCCCGCCGTGGCCCGCCTGATCGACGCCGCCAACAACCACGACGCGCTCGCCACCGGCGTCATCTATGACGCGGCTACCGACCTCGGGACGGCGTTGGCTTCGGTCGTGTCCCTGTTCAACCCCGCCCGCTTGATAGTCCACAGCATCCTGACCGAAACCCGAGAAATATTTTCCGAACGAGTACGAACCATGATACGAAAGAACTGCCTGGACCTCTATTCGCGCGACCTTACCTTGGATTTCCGGGGCTACTCGCTGGAGAGCAACGCTCTCGGAGCCGCCATGTTCGGCCGCGACTCCTTCCTCAAAAAGGCCTTGGGAATACGCTGAAGAAGAGTAGCGTACGTTGCGCTGAAGATACTGATCGTTGTATCGTCGCCCATGTCCTTTTAAAATTGGAGTCCATCCATGATCAAATTCAGCGCGACAATCACTTGCCAGTATGATACGCCTTTCGCGCCCTTCCCCGTTTCTCAATACGACGAAGCCCTGAGCTGGGTGAAACAAAGCGGTTTTGACGGAGCTGAGGTATGCATCTCAAATTACGATTCCATCGCCGCGTGGAAGATCAAGAACGATCTGGACAAGGCGGGACTAACTTGTTCCACGATATCCACCGGGCAAAGCCGGATCCTGGAAAACATCTCTTTACTCCATGACGATCCGGAAGCGCAAAAAAAAGCCCAAAGGCGAATTCGTGAACACATAGACGCGGCCGTAATACTCGGCAGCAAAGTGACCATCGGTCTTTTGCGCGGACTAGGCGAAGCGAAACGGTTGGAAGCACAAAAGGCGCTATTGTTGAAGAACATCCTTCCCTGCGTGAAATACGCGGAAGACAAAGGCGTCACCCTTCTCATAGAAGCTATCAATCGATACGAGACGGCCATGCTCAACAGCGCCGCGCAGACGATCGATTTCATCGCGGAAGCGGGCGGTTCGCCATCGCTCGGCATTCTCTGGGATCTGTTCCACGCGAATATTGAGGATCCCGCCTTTGACACGGCGATCGACGCGATGGGCGGCCGCTTGCGCCATGTGCACATCGCGGATTCCAATCGGTATTTTCCCGGCTATGGGCATATCGATTTCCACGCCGTATATGACAAGCTGAAATCGACGGGTTTCAAAGACTATATGTCCTTCGAATGCTTCAACCTGCCCTCCGCGCAAGAGGTCAAAGACGGCTCACGGGACTTCATCGGCGATTTGAGGAAACGATAGAAGATCCCAGGGCGCGCGGCGCGGCTATCGGCCGAACAGCCGCTCCCGAACCGCGATAACGCGGTAAAGCGTTTCGTTCACGGGTACCGGAAGGCTCCGCGCGCGAGCCATCCGTATCAGTTTGCCGCTGAAGCTTTCAAGCTCGGTTTTTCGGCGGTTCTCCATATCCTGCAGCATGGATGTCTTGCCTTCGGCTCCCAAGCCGTTCAGGATCGGATACATCTTCGCGATATCGTCGTCCCGAAGGTTTATACCCTCCGCTTGGGCAAGCAGCACGACTTCCCGCATCGCCGCTTCCATCAAAGCGCGGATATCGGGATCTTTATGGAACACGCCGTACGCGGCGCCTGTCACCGCCGATACCTGGTTCACACCGATATTTATCATCCACTTCCACCAGAGTTCCCGGTGAATATCGGCGGGAATGTTATACGCAAGGCCGCAGCGGGTACAGAACTCCGCAACCGCGTCCAAAGCCGAATGCGGACGATTGTCCTTCGTTCCCAATAGGAGTTTCCCTCGGCTCGTGAACGTCAGGGACCGCCCATCTTTCACCGCGTCCATCGCGAGGCCGCAGCAATACAGAACCGTGGAAGCGGGAAGCGCCCGCTCAAGAATCGACTCACTGTCTATACCGTTGAGAACGGAAACCAGCGTCGTTTCAGATCCGCAGATCCGTTCAAGAGTCGGAAGTATCCCCGGCAGGTCGTAATTCTTTACGGCGACAAGAACCAGGTCGGGTTTTGATTCGATAGCGTCGGGTTTCCTGACGGCGAACCGTTCTTCCTTGCCGTTGATCAAAAAAGCCGTTTCACGAAACCGTTCATAACGGTCCCCGTCGGCGACGAAATAAAGAGAGTTTCCCAAAACGGCTTTCACGGCTTGAGCGTACATGAGCCCCAACGCGCCGCCGCCGATGATCGCGACGGATCCGATGTTTTTCATACGAAAAATCTCCTCTTGTTCTACTGGTGCATACCGCTTAATCACTTTACAATATATGCGATGAGCGAGCGAGCTCTCTCCTTTCAATTTCTCGCAATTTTCGTCGCGTTGTCCGTCGCAGTCATCGGCGCGGGTTCGGCGTATTTTGCCTTTGAGCGGAACCAGCTGTACAAGTCAAAGCTCAACGAACTGGAAACAATAGCCGAACTGAAAGTGAAGAGCATCATCGAATGGCGCGGTGAAATAGTGAAGGACGGTCGTCTTATCGGTTTCCTACCGACAAGCATCAATCCGTATGCCGTCTTGCTTAAGCATCCGGAAGATACGGCCGCACTGAAGGCGGTTGACGACTACTCAACTTTCCTTATGCACGTCTACGAATACCGTGGGGTCCGGCTGTATGCCGCAAACAAGCCCGCGCCCGTTTTCGTCGGCGCGCCCCATTCATCCAATTCCCCTTTTTCAGCGAAAGAGGACCTTGAGGGCATTCCGACTGACGGAGTTTCGGTCGGGACGTTGTATCGGCACGAACAGGACGGGCGCATCAGCCTTAACCTGCGGATACCGATAGCGACCGAAAGCGGAGCGGGACTGCGAGCGGGAGCAGGCATTCTCATACTGGAAATCGACGCGGAAAAATACCTTTTCCCGTTGATCAAGACTTGGCCCACCGCGAGCGACTCAGGAGAATCGCTCCTGGTCAAAAGAACCGGAAACGATGTCCTATTCCTGAACGAACTGCGCTTCAAAAGCGGTACCGCGATGGTCATGAATTTTCCAATTGAAGACAACCCGCTGCTCCCGGCCGCCATCGCGACGCAAAATATGATCGGCCCAGCCAAAGGTATCGATTATCGGGGGGTAAAGGTCATAGCATGGGTTCGGCCGGTCTCGGGGACGGATTGGAAAATCGTCGTCAAAATAGACGAAGCGGAAGCCTTTTCATCGGTAACTTTCATGCGAACCCTGATCATCGTCATCATCGTCCTGTTCATCTTTGCGGCCGGATTCAGCTCATTCGTATTATGGCGCCGCCGCTTGACGATCCTTGAACTGCGCGCCGGACGCGCCGAACTGGCAAGACTGGCCCTTGCCGAAAAATTTGAACACCTGACCCGCTACGCGAACGACAGCATCATTTTGGCCGATGATTCTCTGTCGATTTGCGAGGCTAACGACAGCGCGTGCACTCTCTACGGATACGAGAGGCAAGAGTTCATCGGTAAAAAAATAGGTGATCTGACGGTGGAACCGCTGTCGGTATACACGACGGGAGAATCGCCGATCGAGTCGATGCATAAAGGCTATCGGTTCGAGACCCGCCGCCTCCGCAAGAACGGCGGGTCGATATGGGTGGAAGTCAGTACAAGGGTGTTTCCGATGGGAAACCGGTTTTTCATCCAGGAGATCGCCAGGGACGTCACTGAAGCGAAAAAATCCCGAGAGGCAATCCTTGTTTCGATTCGGGAAAAAGAAATTCTTCTGAGAGAATTGCACCACCGCACTAAAAACAATATGCAGGTGATTTGCTCTCTGCTGCTTCTGCAGGCGGGAGAAACCGACAACGAAGGCATTCGGATGTCTTACAGGGAAATGGTCGGCAGAATCAGGTCGATGGCGTTGGTGCACGAAAAACTTTACCAGTCGGCAAACCTATCGAACTTAGACCTTTGCGTGTATATTAGAGAACTGTCGGGTCTAATCGTCGGTGATTTGTCCAGCACAAGCGTCGCTCTTCGGGTGGATACGCCGGAAAAGCCGATACCTGTGCTCCTGGATGTCGCCATCCCTTGCGGGTTAGTGCTCAACGAACTTTTATCGAACTCATTCAAGCATGCCTTTGAAGGTGAGAGGGAGCCGCGAATAACGATTGCCCTGACGGCACGCGGTACCGATATTGAACTTTGCGTCGCGGACAACGGTCGCGGATTCCCCTCCGGATTCGACGTGCGCGAAAAAGGGCACATGGGTTGGCAAACGATCATCGCGATCGTGGAAAGCCAGCTGTTGGGAAATGTTGAGGTACGGTCGGAACGAGGGACGACGGTTGTCGTTAAATTTTCAACAATGCTGTACGAAGAGAGGGTGTGATCCATGAGCTCCACGGAAAAGCTTAAAGTACTGGTAGTCGAGGACGAAGCGTTAATCTCCCTCATGTTGTGCAAGGAACTCAAAAAATTCGGTTTCGACGCGGTAAACAAGGCATCAACGGCGGAAGACGCCGTGCGGATGGTTAACGAAATCAACCCCGACTTCATTTTCATGGACATCAGGCTCATCGGACACCGCGACGGCATCGACGCCGCGGAAACGATACTCGCCGGTCGGAATGAACCAATCCCGATAGCGTTTATGACCGCCTACTCATCCACGGAGGTCAAAGACCGGGCGATGAAGCTGAACCCGGCAGCCTTCCTGGTGAAACCGGTGAATGTGCAATCGCTGCGCGCGCTGATCGAGCGGGAGGTCGGCAAAGCCGGTTGAAAATCCGAATACCGGATCTATTTCGGTAAACCGTCGATAAATTCCGCAAGAATAGCCTTGAAGCGTTCGGGGTCCTCAACTATAAGCGAGTGGCCGACTTCTTCGATTATCTCAAGACGAGCGGAAGGAAACGCGGCCGCCGTTTCCCGCGCCATCGCTTCGGTGACTATCGCATCCCTGCGGCCCCAGAGCACCAGAACCGGCTTTCCGAACGATCTGAGCCGGCCTGAATAATCGAAACGCGAGAGCGCGCGGGCGTTGCCTATCCAGGCGGGTGCCGCCATCTTCCGCGCGTCTTCAACCAGCGAAGCAAAAAATACCTCATCCTTCAAAGCAGGAACCACAACCTTGAGCGCCGCGGAAAGATAGCGGGTATCGGTTCGCATCATTTCAATCGCCCTGTGGCGTTCTTCGGGTGTCTTGAGCCCTGAGGGGGCGGCGGAATCCACCAGGACCAGGGCGCGGATCAGCTGCGGATAACGCGCCGCCAAGGATTGCGCGACCGCTCCGCCCAGAGAGTGTCCGACCAGGATCGGTCTTTCAAGCGCGGAAGCAACAATAAAAGAAGAGAGAACGTCGGCGTAGCGGTCCAGATCCACTTCTCCGGGGAGCGCGAGGGAACGGCCGAAGTTCGGCAGATCCACCGCGACCGTCCGGCAGCCCGGAATTTCCATGACCCGCGAGTACCAAAGATGCGACCCTAAGTTTCCGTGCACGAAAAGCACGGGAACGCCGGCGCCCGAGGCGGCGAAAAAGATCGAGATACCGGCGACGGCGATGAAGGATTCGGTCACGGCTTCCTCCTTTCGGCTTAGGCCCCGTGTACGGCTCCCGGAAAACGGGAAGACAGAAATTCCGCGATAAGCCGTGAGACCTCCATCGGCTTCTCAATCACGACCGCGTGCCCCGCACCCGTGACCTCAGCGTAGCGCGCGCCGCGTATGCCCTTAACCATGATATTCGCGAAAAACCTATGTTTAAGTATGTCCTTTTCAGCTTCCACGACCAGCGTCGGCGCTTGTATCGATCCGAGATCCTTCGTCAGGTCTATGGCCAGAAAGGCGTCGCAGAGCCGCGCGAAAGCCTCAAAGTATTCGCGCGGAAGTTGGGCGACCGCGGCTTCCCGTTTCGCGACCACGGCCGCGTTCGCCGCCAGCCATTCGGCGGAATAGTTCCAAGGCAGAATTACCCGGTAGAAAAGCGACGGATCAAGGAGCGCCGCCCGCTTCCAGGAATCCGCCGCGGCGGCAAGCACGGCGTCGAGTTCGCTGACCCCGTCGATCAGGACCAGGGCCGGGCAGCGCTCCGGATAATCTCGGGCGAAAGTCAGGCCGACCTCGGCGCCGTAGGAGGTGCCGACGATGGCCGCAGCGCCGATCCCGAGCGCGTCGAGCAGCGCGGCAAGGTCCTCGGCGTGCAGCTCCAGCGAATACGGCTCCTCGGGTTTGTCGGACAGGAGCTGTCCACGCATATCGTGCAGCAGAACCGCGTACCCGGCGGCGATAAGCGCATCGGAAATTGGATTCCAATGCGGGATCGACATGGCGATCCCGTTGAGAAGAACGACGACCGGCCTGGGCGCCGCCCCCTGACCGACCGCCCCCGCCGACGAAAGGTGCTTTCCGCGAAATTCATACGCGAGGGAAACACCGCCGGTCTCGATCTTTTCCATGGCTAAATCCCCAAATAAGCCGACACTACGTGCGGATTTTTCGCGAGTCCCTCCGCCGTATCCTCGAGCGCGACCTCGCCGTTCTCCAGGACGTAGCCCCGGTCGATGGCTTTGAGGCTTTCCCGCACATTCTGTTCGGTCACCAGTATCGACAACTCTTTCTTCAAAAGAGCCAAACGCTCGAACACCTCGGCGACGATCGACGGCTGAAGACCGAGCGACGGTTCGTCCAGGATCAGGAGGAGCGGATTGGCCATGAGCGCGCGGCCGATGGCCACCATACGCTGCTGACCGCCGGACATGGTGCCGACAAGCTGCGCCAAGCGTTCCTTGAGGATTGGAAA
>Ga0172379_10005195_pt1 | contig 18390 bp, 14 predicted proteins | sample GrowelOW334metaG_FD_119756 | JGI IMG/M metagenome (GOLD analysis project Ga0172379, IMG submission 119756) | Groundwater microbial communities from an aquifer near a municipal landfill in Southern Ontario, Canada - Groundwater well OW334 metaG | ecosystem: Environmental > Aquatic > Deep...
GAAGGTCCCCTGCAAGAGCCTTCTCCGGAAGTATTCGAAATTTCTTCCGGCGGAAAAGATTTCCGCCCTTGTGGACAAGGTGGTCGTCCTCGCCCGGGACAGTCACGCGCGGATAGGACTTGATGAGGCTGTTTCCACATATCCTCATAATGACACAAATCACGCCTTCTTTCCCCTTTTGAAAGTCCGTAGGACAATGACAAAAAACAGGGGAATGTAGAATATGGCGAGGACGGTAGCGGTAAGCATTCCGCCCAACACTCCAGTACCGATGGAGTTCTGTGCCCCCGAACCGGCTCCGGTGCTCATGGCGAGAGGTGTCACCCCGAAGATGAAGGCGAAAGATGTCATCAGGATGGGACGCAGACGGATGCGGCAGGCTTCAATGGTTGCATCCAGGAGATTCGCCCCGTGTCCCATTTTGTCCCTTGCAAATTCTACAATGAGTATTGCGTTCTTCGCAGAAAGGCCGATGGTGGCGAGGAGTCCGACCTGTAGATAGACGTCGTTTGAAAGGCCCCTTGTCCAAGTCGCCAGAATCGCGCCGAAAACTCCGAGGGGCACAACAAGGAGGATGGCGAACGGGATTGACCAGCTCTCATAAAGGGCCGCAAGGCAAAGGAAGACCACCAGCAGTGAAATCCCATATAGGAGCGGAGCCTGAGATCCGGATATCTTTTCCTGGTAGGAAAGACCTGTCCATTCGAAACCTGTCCCCTGTGGAAGTTTTGAGGCCAGTTCCTCCATGATTTTCATCGAATCGCCCGAACTTTTCCCAGGTGCAGCCTGTCCCATTATCTGGGACGATGCAAAACCGTTGTATCTTTCAAGACGGGGTGAGCCGTAGGCCCAGCTGGTTTTTGCGAATGAGTTGAACGGCACCATCGTTCCGGTCTTGTTCCGCACAAACCACTTGTCCAGGTCTTCCGGTTTCATCCTGAACTGGGCGTCGGCCTGCATGTAGACTTTCTTGATGCGCCCCTTGTCTATGAAATCGTTAACGTATGAGCCTCCGAGGGCTGAAGATATCGAATCCTGTATGTCGGTTATCGAGACACCAAGCGCGCCAGCCCTCTCCCAGTCAATATCGATCTTGAACTCCGGGGTGTCGTCAAGCCCGTTCGGCCTGACCATCACGAGATTTGGATTCTGTGCGGCCATTCCAAGAAGCTGGTTTCGGGCCTGCATAAGGTTTTCATGTCCGATTCCACCGCGGTCCTGAAGCATGAAGTCAAAACCGTTCGCTGTACCCAGTTCGATTACCGCCGGAGGGGGGAATGCAAAAACCAAGGCCTCCCTGTAGGCGGAAAATGCCCCCATCGCTTTGCCTGCCACTGCATTGACCTTGAGATCAGGCCTTTTCCGGAATTTCCAGTCCTTCAGCTTTACAAATGCCAGTCCGGCGTTCTGTCCTCTTCCGGCGAAACTGAAACCGGCAACCGCGAAACAGGATTCCACGGCCTCCTTCTGATCCTCCAGAAAATGCTTCTGTATTTTTCCCACCACCTTGATTGTCTGTTCCTGTGTCGAACCCGGAGGAAGCATTGCCTGCACGAAGAGGATACCCTGATCCTCGTCAGGAAGATAAGCCTTCGGCAGTTTCATGAAGAGGTAACCAGTTCCGGCGACAATAAGGAAGAATATCACCACGTAGCGGGCGTTCTTTTCCAGGATTCTTCCGACAATTGACAGATAACCGTCCCTGCTGCGGTTGAAAACCCTGTTGAACCATGTGAAGAACGGCCTTAACAGGAAAAATCCCTCTTCGGAAACAACATGGCCTTTCTTGACAGGCTTGAGAATAGTCGCGCACAAGGCCGGAGTGAATATCAGCGCAACAATCACCGAAAGGACCATACAGGATATTATCGTTATGGAGAACTGCCTGTATATGACACCTGTCGAACCGCCGAAGAATGACATTGGTATGAATACTGCCGTCAGCACCATTACGATGCTGATAAGCGCCCCGGTTATCTGCTTCATGGATTTTCTGGTCGCTTCTTCCGGGGAAAGACCCTCCTCGCTCATGAGCCTCTCAACGTTCTCAATCACAACAATGGCGTCGTCGACCAGCAGACCGATCGTCAGGACCATCGCAAACATCGTCAGGGTGTTGATCGAGTATCCGCACATTTTGAGGACTGTAAACGTGCCGAGAAGGACAACCGGTACTGCGATCGTCGGAATAATGGTTGCACGGAAATTCTGGAGGAATACGAACATGACCAGAAAAACCAGGATAATCGCCTCGACAAGTGTCTTTATCACTTCATGTATGGAAATCCTCACAAAGGGAGTTGTGTCGTACGGATATACTGTGGACATTCCCTGGGGATAGAATTTTGAAAGCTCGGTGAGCCTGTCATTGACGCCTTTGACAGTGGAGAGGGCGTTTGCCCCGACAGACATCTTTATGGCCATTCCAGCGGCAGGTTTGCCGTTGTAGTTCCCCACTGCGTCATAGCTTTCGCTGCCTATCTCCACTTTTGCAACATCCTTAAGTCTTACGGTGGAGCCGTCGCTGTTGACGCGCAGGAGGATCTGCCCGAACTGTTCCGGGGTCTGCATGAGGTTCTGGACATTAATGGTTGCATTCAGACGCTGCCCTTTAACCGAAGGCGTTCCTCCGAGCTGGCCTGCGGATACCTGTACATTGTAAGACCTTACGGATTGCTTGATATCCTCGGAAGTCAGCCTGTAACTGTTCAACTTGTCCGGATCCAGCCATATCCTCATCGCGTACTGGGAGCCGAAGGTCATGACTTCGCCGACGCCCCTGACCCTGCTGATCTGCTCCTGTATGTTCGCGACTACATAGTCGGTGAGATCATCGCGGTTCATGCTGTTGTCCTCGGATATGAACCCGACGACCATCAGGAAGTTGGCAGTGGATTTTGTGACCCTTATTCCCTGCTCCTGGACAATTTGCGGGAGCGAGGGCATGGCGAGTTGCACCTTGTTCTGAGTCTGGACCTGGGCGACATCAGGATCGGTGCCGGCATCGAAAGTCAGGGTTATTGTCGCATATCCGGCGGAATCGCTTGTTGCGGAAATATAGCAGAGATGGTCGACACCGATCATTTTCTGTTCCATGACCTGCGTTACAGTGTCCTCGATTGTCTTTGCGGAAGCGCCGGGATAGAACACGTCCACGGATATTTCCGGAAGGGCTATGGGCGGATACTGGGAGACCGGCAGCGTGAATATCGAGATGACACCCGACAGCATCATCATGATGGCTATCACCCATGCGAATATCGGACGGCCTATGAAAAACTGTGACAACATCAGTATGACCTTTAATTTTTCACGGCTTGCATGATGACTGGAGTTTCCTGGGATTTGAACGGGACGACTTTCACCTGGATTCCCGGCCTGATCTTCTGGACTCCCTCGATTATCACACGGTCTCCGGCCTTGAGTCCGGCCTTGACAAGCCATTTATCGCCTATTGAACGATCAACGGAAAGATTCCTTGTTGCCACCTTATCGGCGGAGTCCATGACAAAAGTGGCTGGCTCCCCGCGCATGTTGCGGGTTACCGCCTGATGCGGTACGAGGACTGCGTCTTCAATGATCCCCTCCTCCACCATCGCCCTCACATACATTCCGGGAAGAAGCGCGTTTTCAGGATTTGGAAAGACTATGCGCAGGGTGTATGAACCGGTGCTCTGGTCGACTGTAATGTCACTGAACTGCATGATGCCTTCAAGGGGGTAGGGGGAGCCGTCCTCATAGGAAAGTTTCACCTTCGCCCCCCTTACGTTGTTGCTTTTTACCAGGCCTTCCAGCACACTCCTCTTCAGGCGCAGGAAATTTGCGCTTGACTGGGTGACATCCACAAAAATTGGATCAAGTTTTTGGATTACGGCAAGCGGAAGGATGTGATTGGCCATCACAAGCGCGCCTACTGTCACATGTGATTTTCCTATGCGTCCTGAAATGGGCGCCACAATCTTAGTGTATTCCAGATTGATCCGGGCTGTTTCAACAGAGGCCTTGCATGCATGGACTTCAGCTTCTGCGGTATTGAAGTCGGCTACGGTGTTGTCGAAATCCTGCTGGCTTATCGCTTTGGTTTCAATCAGTATCTTGTGTCTTGCATATTTGTTCTTCAGGGGGGTTATTTTGGCTTCGGCCTTGGCGAGTTCAGCCTTCATCCTGTCATAAGTCGCCTGATAAAGAGAAGGATCAACCTGATAGAGAACATCTCCCTCCTTCACCTCCGCCCCTTCCTCGAAAGACCGTTTCTGGATGATGCCTCCTACTTGGGGACGGACTTCCGCCACCAGATATGCGGTTGTGCGTCCGGGCAACTCCGTTGTCAGCACTACTCGCTCTGTTTTAACAGTGAGGATCGAAACCTCGGGGTCTGGCATTGCTGGCATTGCTCCACCGCGACGTCCGCAACCGGTGCTAAACACAGCAACCGCAACAATGCACAAAATGACGATTAAACTTATCTTGTTATTTATCATCTTTCACCTTGTTTCATCATGATATTTTTTCTGAAAAACGATTTTTCAGGAAAAATAAATTAAATGTTAAGCTTTCAAATCAGGAGTGCTGTCTCACTCCGTCCCAGCAGGCTTCAACCGCCCTGTTTATCAGCTCACCATCAAGCAAAGACAGGGAGAAAATATGATCCCTTGTCAATGAAACCAGCGGCCCCAATCCCAGTGAGAAAAGCATGAGAATAGGCAGATCCTTCAGAACTTTCCGCTTGATTCCCTCCTGAAAAAGCTCTTTGAATATGTCCGGTTCACCGTTGGAATTGTTTAAAATCAGATTTTTCCGGAATGCGACTCCATACGGGGAATTATGGTACTGCTCCATATATCTGAATTCCAAGGGGTGTTTGATAAGATATTTGATCAGAGTCGAAACAAGATGGAAAAACCTTTCCTTAACAGTCTTTTCCCTGGAATAGCCGTCTGCAACTGCCACGTAAATCCTGTCCTCGACAACCTTGTACATTTCAGATATAAGCACGTCCTTACCGGAGAAATAACGGTATATCGTTCCCATTCCCACATCGGCTTTCTTGGCAATCATCGCCATCGAAACTCCATGGAAACCGTGTTCTGCAATGAGCTCCAGCGCCGCATCAATCACCACATCAGGCTTGTCCGAATCCCTCATGATGCAATTTCTCCAAATATTGCGGAATGAATATTCACTCCTGTATTGTAAACTATATTTCCACGAATGCAAACAACTGATAGGTCTTTTGATTTTTATATGTCTCTTTGGTGCAGTTCAGTATAGAATGGAGGCCTCAACGGGTTTATCCCGTTGGTGAATAAGATTGGGGAGGCTAGGGTGATCGTCACCTAGCCCCCCAATCTTATTCACCAGCGACGCCCCCGTCGCTAAGATGCTATGGCGGGCATGGCAAAGGCGGTGGGGTCTAAACAATTATGAGACGATTAGTAAATTATAGAGGAAGGCCGTTACTCTTTGGTAATCAGTGAGGATTGAGAAATCAAGAATAATTTTTCCAGTTTCTGGAAAAATTACTCATACCGACAGGATGATTCCGCCAGCCACCATCAGGATGATGGCGATTGCCTTTTGCGCTACGGTCAAACCTTGAATCTCCTCGCAAATGACCTTCGGAAAGTAACGGGCTATCAGCAGCGCGGCTACAAAGACAAACAGAGGCTGTGTGCAACTGATTGCCTGCACTAGCGCCACAGGGAAACAAAGCAGGAAGTAACAGAGGCTAATATCCGCCAGCATGCAGGATATTTCTGAAACCGACTGCAACTTGAGTCGTGTCCGCAGTCCAAGCTCAAACCCGCGTCGTTCCTCTTTTCCAACAAAGATGAACACTGTCCAAAATGACTTTGCGGTAAGAGTGATGAATATTGCCGATGCTGGATGAATATCCCGTCCGAACTCCGCAAAGATAACATCATATCCTGCCAATAGAGCCGATGACAGCAACATCAACACAACAAGTTTTCTCTTCACCTTTCCCTTGTGGAACGAAAGTAGGAATCCACCGCCTGTCAGCATGCCCACCGCCAGCAGTTGAATCACCGTCATTTTTTCATTCAGCAGCAAGAATGCCCCGAGCAAGCCAAATACCGGAATCGCTTGGAAGAACGGCACCACTCGTGACGGCTCCTCTGTCTTCATCGCCACCATGTAGATCCACATACCAGCCATATAAAGCAGTTCATTGAACACCAGAGGCAAGATGTTTTCCAATCCTCCCAACGCCGTTCCAGTGGCATAAATCCAGATCCCAAGCGGGAGCACTCCTAGCAACGAGAAAAAACCTCCCAGCGCCATAAGCGCCCCAGGTTGCGAGTCCCCATCGTTTCCACGCAGCTGGAACTTGTCCAGCATGTTGGCCGCCATATATAAAAATGGAACGATCAGAATGCAGAGCATGGAAAGGCCGGTCATTTACTCTTTCTCCGTTTTTCTCGATTCAATTTGTCAATCTTCTCTTGGATGTACCATGAAAAATAGCCCTTGTACTTATGCCGAAGTTCTGGACGTTGCCAGTCATCCTCAGTCACCGAACCCCGGCAATTTTTTGAGCCGCAAAAGCATTTCATATAGTAACGTGGTGCGCCGGGCGACGGATACAGACACATGCCATAATCAAATGTGACTTCTTCGTTCGCTTCTATTTCTCGCATCGCCACCAACATGATCTGCCCCTTGAGCCCGGCATTCGGAGAACAACTATGGTTGATAAAATTGGCAGGATCGTCGGCAAAAGGATGCACCATGCTCAAATCCTCATCAATTTGAATGCCAAGGTCTCCATCCTCTTCTTCTGCCGACACTACCCCCCCCCGAATATACACAAACGCTCATCTCGCGCAATTCGCAGCTTTGCAAACATACCTTTGCCGCATTTCTCCGTTTCCAAAACCTCACACTTCGGGTTAAGCCAGGAAAAAGTCGGAATGTCCAGCATTTCCTTTCGGGTTGATATCTTGGTAAGCGAAGTTTTTACAAATACCTCCAATCTTTTAAACGTTGCTGATCATGGCTTGCGAACTTCGTGACAATATGGGCGGATGACACACCAGTGCCTATAGGATGGACTTTGTTTTCTTCCGGCGCAGCGCCTTATCCTTCCCATCATCTGTCATTCCACCTTGGAAATGTTTAAAATGGTGCCCCGGGTTCGAGTCGAACGAACAACCTCCGCATTAAAAGTGCGGTGCTCTACCATTTGAGCTTCCGAGGCCATGGATACTGTGTGGTGATCAAGAATTAGTTTCCCATCCAAATAAAAGGGTGCAAAAAGTTTATCGTGTGGGTTCTTTGCAAAAAAGTGGCTCCTTCCCTCATGTGTCATTAGTGTAAAACAGAGCAATCGGTTCTTGCGTTTTTCGCACTTAGGGACGTGACATCGTTTAAACGAGAAATCGCAACCCATGCCATCATCCTCCCATAAATGTCCAATATCAAAAAATACGTCACCCTGTTGAATAGCATATTCAACGCCTTTAGCGATGGCAAACCGGCAAAGGTTACTCTCATAGGATGGATCTGTCACATCCGTATAGTGAAACACGCAACCACGAGAACGCTCAAAGATACTAACAGCTACCTGTCGGCTTCCCGAAAAAACCCCCAATACAAGTGCCGTTCCGAGTTTCGCCATGTGACGCAACGATATGTCCACCGTTCCAGTAATGCGCTCCGCCATGGCTACAGAATAGCCAAAATGCTTAACCATACGATCACGGTAGAAACTGCGCATAGGCATCCACAAGTCATGAACATCCCCATCATACACGATTTCAAGGTGGGCATTTCGTGCGTGTAGACGGCGAATAGTTTTTCGATCATCGTGATCGAGTGAATCCATGTAGGCCTCATGTGTCTGTGGAAGCCAAAAATGTGGCGCTTCAAGCACAAAGCAATCCTCTTCGCTTAAGCCGTGTCCCTCATGGAAGTCAGACCCGATATCGGACACGCAAACCGCCTCCCCTGTCTGCTCGTGAATGGAAAGACAGAAATTTCTAACATTGAATGGCACTTCATTGACTGCCACGAAAAAATTGCTGCTTGCAAGAAGTAACTCTACGGGAGAATTCCATATTGGCCCATCATGGAACATTGGAACAATAGCTCCGTCAAACTGAAAGGCATGGAATGGCATCCCCGCGTAGTGCCCAAGTTCATCAAAGAATTCGCATGAACGCGAAAGTCCAGAAGCATAAATAGGGTTCACCGGCCACGGCCGGTTGGATTGCAGATGATCAGTGTTTGTGTTGGGCAAAGGAGGTTTCATAAATACCCGCAATCCTCTAATTGTTGCTGATCTTGGTTTGCGAACATCGCTCCGATGTCAGTGAGATAATACCTGCGTGGAATGACGAGGGCATCAAGGCGGTGGCAGAGACTGGCTCCGGCAAAATCTCGGGTGATGAAGAGGATACGCATAAGCTATGGTCTGGCCTTTCGGGTTTGCGGAATTCGCAAACCCAAAAAAGAGGGCGCGGACTCCAAGTTCGCACCTCTCCAGAAGGCCTAGCACAGCCCATGCAAAAAGTACAAACAAGAAGGCGCGCCCAAATGGACGCGCTCTTCGTTGTCTGCTTATTGCATTTGAAAAGTGCTAGTTTTCTGGAGAAGCAACACAGCGATGAACGCTTAAAACACTATGTCTGATTTTCTTTTAGGACGAACCTAAAAGAAAATAAATAATTCTGTTATAATGGCTCCTAATTTTTGATTATTTCGATAATTCACAATCCCAGAACTGACTTAAGTTCAGAACGTGACATTTTCATTATTCGAATCGCTTCCTTCGCGTCTGCCGCAGTGGCTGATTCGCCAGGATAACGGAACTCAACGGCATAAGTTGAAAGACGTACCATGTCATCACGCATGGCAATCAGGAAAGGATGTGAATCTGCACATTGATCCAGCAAGATCGGCAACGCATGGATTTTACGGACAACAACACCTTTTTTTTCGAGTATTGCCTTGAGATATTTTTCGATACATTGCTGTGCATGAAAACATACGGCGTTGTGAACAGGATTTCTGCGCAGTCTATGGAGGGTCGTCGCGGCACGAAAATCTTCTTCGGCTTTCTCAAGCCATTCTGCAACAGGATTATCCATACAGCACCCGTCCCTCCTGAAGCACAGATTTTAAAAATGTGTCATTCATTGACACTCGTTCAGAAATATCAGCCGGACGTTTTACTATCAAATCCATTGGAAATGGGGCATCCACCTTAAGCTGTATTGCGATGGCTTGATCCACATTTCTGGGATTGTCATGATCCATTATAACCAGAATATCCACATCACTGTCCTCTTTAGCCGAATTGCTGGCATATGAACCAAACAATATTATTCGATCCGGATGGAATTGCCTTCCGATCTCCCTGGCATACTTTCTGATTTTATTTCGATTTATCATCATCATCCCGCATATCTATATGTATCCCCATCAAACCTGTCACAACAAATAATCCGATCAAGCTTGTTTACCATAATGAATTTACGGTGAAATGCAAACTGATTTGCCGGGTGTGGCAAAGATAAAGAATAGATTGCTGTAACCATCAGGCCTTCCAATAAGGTAACTCGGGATACCATCCCGAAATTGATTTTGCCTCTGGGTGATACCCCGAATACTTTATGCTATACACATTTTTCTTCCATTTGCGCACTCTGCGTCTTAATCTCAGCGTACTCTGCGGTAAAAGCATTGAATCTTAACCGCAAAGATCGCAAAGGAAATACGCGAAGTTCGCAGAGTTTTGGGAAATGGCGGATTTAACTCAGAAAAATCAGCCGGACGCTTCACTGGCAAAAGTTTTATTGGCAAGCAATTATTGAAAGAGCGGACCTTTCATATATGTTAGCCGTCTTTTAAAAACCATTCATGGAACCGGATATTTATGGGACTCGTATTGGCCCTAAGCCCACACAGGCATTTATACGTATTGGAATCGGAGGAAGCTGAAAATACCTTTGACACCGCTTTTTCCAACACGATTTTTGCGGAATTCGCAAAGTCTTCCGCAGACGGACTGATGTGTCTCGTGTCATTGGAATCAAAGATGCCGCTCCATCCTTCATTCGCCTTCTGGCGCAGACTGTCCGGTGAATATCTGACAAGGCTTTCCCATATCCAGGATCTGGAAACCACGGACGAAGTCGGCATCAGTCCGCCAAGTCCAGCGGAACTGGCGGAAATGATACTGGAAGCTCCGCCCATGACCGGCTCGGAATACATTAATCAGGACGTTATCATTGCAATATGGAATGAGTTTGACCTTTCCGCCAGGCAAAAGATCAAAGCCTTTCCGGGCGGTGTGAAAGAATGGCTGAAGTCGCTGAACCCCGAATACAGGCTTCTCGGGAAAGTGACTTTCCACCTTGCGGAGAACAAGAAAAATCCCGCGATGCCGTTCGCATTCATAGTCACCTATTCCCACCGCCTTTCTGAAAAAGGGGAAGCCAGGCATCTGCCGCTCTCGAACGCCCTTCATGAATATTCCGGTGGAGGGAACCACAAGGCGCTGCTTTCCCTTCTCATGCCCGTTCAGAGGGCATCGGAGAAGAGTCCGTTCATAAAGGAACTTTTGGAGTCGAAAAAGATTTTCCGCCCGCTTGCGTGGTCCCCCGGCGACGCCTACAAATTTCTCAAGGACGTTCATCTGTTTGAATCTAGCGGTGTTATCACCAGGATCCCCGACTGGTGGCGCAGCGCAAATCCGCCGCGTCCCAAAGTCAAGGTTTCCATTGACCTGAAAAACAAAAACACCCTCGGTTTCGACGCCCTTCTGACCTGCTCGTGCGGAATGACTCTCGGCGACGAGGAACTTACGCAGGAGGAGATTGAAAAGCTCAGGACTTGCGCAAAAGGGCTTGTCTTCCTGAAGGGGAAATGGGTCGAGGCGGATCCAGATAAGCTGAAAGAGGTTCTTGAACAGTGGCGGAAGATAAAGGAGGACGGGGACAGGGATGGGATTTCATTCATTGACGCGATGAGAATGCTGTCAGGTGCCGGAATAGGGGAGGACACTGCAGTTTCCGGGAAAGATGAATCCGGCACTTGGGCCGACATTGCCGCAGCGGGTGATTTCGAAAAGATTCTTTCCGGCCTCCGCGAACCCGGCAAAATCATTTGTCCTGAGCCGGAAGGATTGAAGGCGGAACTCAGGCATTACCAGGAAACCGGGGTAAAATGGCTCTGGTTCATATCAAAACTCGGACTTGGCGCCTGCCTTGCCGACGATATGGGGCTCGGGAAAACCGTTCAGCTTCTCGCGATCCTGCTGCTGATTAAAAAAGAGAATGAGACGGCGGGAAATTCCGGACGTAAAACATCGGTTCTGGTTGTCCCCTCCTCCCTGGTCGCCAACTGGAAATCCGAATCTGCGAAATTCGCACCGGCGCTGAAAATATTTTACGCGCACCCTTCCGAAACATCGCAGGAGGAACTTGATCTTGCGGCCAAATCTCCTGAAAGGCACCTGGCCGCTTATGATGCAGTGATAACCACCTACAGCATGATTACCAGGATGGAATGGCTGAAAAAGATGAAATGGTCACTCGCTGTCCTTGACGAGGCCCAGGCAATTAAAAATCCCGGTGCCAAGCAGACACGGGCAGTGAAACAGCTTGATGCCAAATGCCGTTTTGTCCTGACCGGCACACCTGTAGAGAACAAGCTCTCGGATCTGTGGTCCATTTTTGATTTCATCTGCCCGTCCCTCCTGGGAACCCAGAAGGAATTTGCGGAGTTCGCAAAGAAGCTCTCATCCGACTCCGGTGTCAACTATGCACCGCTCCGAAGCATCACAAAACCTTATATTCTGAGAAGATTAAAGACGGATAAAACGGTAATTACAGACCTTCCCGATAAAACCGAACTGAAGGCGTTCTGTACTTTGTCCGCAAAACAGGCTCTGCTTTACCAGGATTCGGTGAAAGAGCTGGCGCAGAAAATAGAAGAGGCCGATTCAATCAAAAGGAGGGGGCTGATCTTCGCTTATCTGATGCGTTTCAAACAGATCTGCAACCATCCTTCACAGTGGCTTTCGGATGGCGCATATCAGCCTGCCGACAGCGGCAAATTCGCCCGTATCCGGGAGATAACCGAGGAAATAGCGTCAAGGCAGGAGAAGGTCCTTGTTTTCACGCAGTTCAGGGAGATAACGGACACCTTGAAATCCTATCTGGAAAAGATATTCGGCAGAACCGGGCTAGTGTTACACGGAAGCACCCCGATCAAGGAAAGACACCTTCTAGTCCAGGATTTCCAGAGGGAAAACGGCCCGCCTTTCTTCATCCTCTCCCTCAAGGCGGGAGGAATCGGACTCAACCTGACCGAGGCATCACATGTGATTCACTTTGACCGCTGGTGGAATCCGGCGGTCGAAAACCAGGCGACTGACCGCGCATTCAGGATCGGTCAGAAAAAAAATGTCCTCGTCCATAAGTTCATCTGCCGTGGCACTCTTGAGGAGAAAATAGACGCCCTCATCGACGAGAAAAAGGGCATGTCCGATCAGCTTCTTGCAGGAGGCTGTGAAAAACTCCTCACCGATATGTCCGACAGTGAACTCGTAAAATTCGTCTCAATGGATATTAAATCCGCCCCGGATATTATATAATACAGCATAACAGGAAGGACATGCGATGTCATACGGAAACAGATACGGGAACTATTACGGATTCACTTACGTCTCAGCAGCTGAAAAGAAGGCTCGTGCGGAAAAACAGCGGAAGAAGCTTGAGGCAAAGGGGGGCAAACTCTCCCCTGTCGTTTCATCGGGAAGAACTATCGCCAGCACATTCTGGGGAAAAGCCTGGTGTGAAAATTTGGAAAGGTACAGCGACTATTCAAACCGCCTGCCCCGCGGCCGCTCTTATCTCAGAAACGGTTCGGTTGTTGACCTTAAAATCGAGAAAGGCAGAATTCTTGCGCTCGTATCAGGGTCAAGCCTTTATAAGATTCAAGTTTCTATAAAGCCCCTAGATGAAAAAATCTGGAAGAATATAAAAAAAGAATGCGCCGGTAAAATCGCCTCGCTGATCGAACTTGTCCAAGGGAAGCTGTCCTCAAATGTCATGGAAATAATCACAAGGAAAGACAGCGGACTGTTTCCGCATCCGACGGAAATAAATCTTGAATGTTCATGCCCCGACTGGGCTGATCTTTGCAAACATGTTGCGGCAGTTCTTTACGGGATCGGGGCAAGACTCGATTCCAACCCCGAGCTGTTTTTCATATTACGGGGGCTTGACCATAAGGAGCTCATAGGCGAGGCTGCTGCGATTTCCGCAATAACTGAAGGTGCCGTTGATACTGATACACTGGCGACCGAGGATTTTGAGGATGTATTTGGCGTCAAAATTGATGTTCCTCTTAAAAAGACGGTAAAAGCATCTGCCGAAAAAATAAAACCGGTGACAGTCAAGGAGAAGTCGGTTAAATCAAAGAAAAAGAATAAAGCCAGGCCGTCCAAGATCCGTAAGGCAAAGAAAGACTTGAAAAAATTCCTGTCAGAAAAAATATAGCGGATTGGAAAACTTGAGAAATCCACTGAGAATAACCTGACGCAGTATATTTTGTCAGGGTTAGGGAATATTTATCCTTGAATTTCTGCGGTAAATCTATTCTGGAGACTGGTGATTTTGAGGTAATTTAAAACCGTAAAAAAATGCTAAATCATTATAATATTTCACGGTTATGTTGATAAAAACGTGAAATAATGCATATTGTGAGTATGCCAAAAGTTTTACATGTTTTTAATACAATAAGTCGCCTCAGGGAGCGGTATTATACTGTGTCTGTCGGGAAACAGTCGCTTATAAAATTATTGAGCGAAGCAGAGGTCGCCGAGCAGGTGTATAACTCCAATGCCATTGAGAACAGCACTCTGACTCTTGAGGAAACAGAGAAACTCCTTTTGCAAATAGACTTGGACAGGTATATAACCGAGAGAGAAATTTTTGAAGCAAAAAATCTCGCACGTGTAGTTTCATATATCGATACAAAAGCCAAAGAGCATGAGCTTACTCTCGATGTAATTCTGCTGCTTCACAAAATGCTCATCGCGAATATCCGGGATGATGTTGCCGGAAGATTTCGACAGGATGGTGAGTGGGTTCGGGTTGCCGGCCACATAGCGCCAGACCCGAAAGAAGTGGTTGGAAGACTGGAAAAAATGCTTGCGGGGTATAACGCAAACAGTCACGAAAATATAATAAAACGCATCGCCCTACTGCATCTTACATTTGAATACATCCATCCTTTTGTCGATGGCAACGGCCGTATCGGAAGAGTAATAAACAATTATCTGCTTATACGGGAAGGTTTTGTGCCGGTGAATATCAAATTCATCGACAGGAAAATGTATTACGATGCGTTTAATGAGTTTGATGGAAAAGGCGCCTCGGGGATTATGGAGGAGATAGTCGGCAAGGCTCTTACGAATAGTTATCACAAGCGGCTTGCGTACTTGGAAGGCAAGCGCATTATGACGCTTGGCGAATACGCAAAAGAGCATAACATCTCGCACTCTAATTTAATAAATAAGGCAAACCGCCAGACCATAGAAGCTTTTCTTGAAAAAGGCATCTGGAAAATTGGCGTAACTCAGAACTAGACTTTAGCTCCTTACGGGAAATTATAGCACATGTTTTTGAGGAATTGAAACTTTCTGAATATTTTGATATCAAAGGAAATTGTATTTTGAGAACTCCTTATTACCTGATTGACGAAAAGAGACTGCTGGGAAACCTGAGAATAATCGGGCGGGTTCGCGAAACTTCAGGAGCAAAATCCCTGCTTGCCCTTAAGTGTTTCTCGACTTGGTGTGTGTTCGATCTCATGCGTGAATATATGGACGGCACTACGAGCAGTTCCCTGTTCGAAGCCAGGCTCGGACACGAGAAGTTCGGCAAGGAAGTCCACTCATTCAGCGTCGGCTACTCCGCCGAAGACGTCAAGGCGGTTGCGAAGTTCGCAGACAAGGTGATCTTCAATTCCGCATCACAGCTTGAGATGTACCATAAAGATGTCCGTGGACTACAGCTCGGGTTAAGGGTTAATCCGGGGATCAGCTACTCGCACTTCGATCTTGCGGATCCCGCAAGGAAATATTCCAGGCTCGGCGTTCTAGACAAGAAAAAGCTTGCAGAGGTTGCCCCCCTTATCAGCGGCATGATGTTCCATTTCAACTGCGAGAACGACGACTTTGCGAATCTCGCAAAATCACTTGATTCCATCGGAAACAAGTATGGGGATTTGTTAAAGAAGATGGAATGGGTAAGTCTTGGCGGAGGTCTGCATTTCACCAAGAAAGGATACCCCCTGAAGGAATTCTGCGCAAAGCTGAAGGAGTTCAGCGGGAAATACGGTGTCCAAGTCTATCTTGAACCGGGTGAAGCCGCAATAACCGGTTGCGCGGAACTGGTGACCACTGTTTTGGATGTCGTACACAATGAATTCGACATCGCGATTGTTGACGCGTCACTGGAGGCGCATATGCTTGATCATCTGATATACCGGACAAATCCAAAGCTATCCTCTCCGGCATCTGGATCACGGAAGTTCATGATTGCAGGCCGGTCATGTCTGGCTGGCGACGTGTTCGGCACATACGGATTGAAAAACCGATTGAAGGTCGGAAGTGAAGTCCGCTTTGCGGATGCCGCCGGATACACCATGGTCAAGAAAAACTGGTTCAATGGCGTACACATGCCGTCCATCGTAGTACGCAGACTCGGTGGAAAAGTGGAGAAAATCCGCGAGTTCGGATACGAAGACTTTAAACAAAGCCTATCTTAACAATGAACTTTGAACATCCAACTTCGAATTAAGGAAAAAGGATGAATCAAAAAAGAAAATACGATCTTGAAGAAAGACTTTTATTTTACTCGGCAGATATTATAAAGCTTGTTGAAATGCTTCCAAATACACGGACAGGAAATCATCTTGTTAATCAATTATTGCGTTCAGGAACATCTCCATATCCTAATCATGGAGAAGCCCAGGCTGCGGAATCATAAAACGGCTTCATTCATAAATTGAAAATTTCCTTGAAGGAACTTAGAGAGACGAAACGCTGGCTTCTCCTTATAAAACATCTTGAAATGTTAAAAACTGCGGACTATGTTCAAAAATTACTGGATGAAACAGAAGAACTGATAAAAATATTCGTTACAAGCATTAAAACAGCGGAAAGAAACAAATAGGTTGTATTTTCATTCGATGTTCAATGTTGGATGTTGAATGTTCGGAGTTCAATTATATTAAGTATTTAAACAGGAGCCACATATGAAGAAAAACGTGCTTATAATCGGTGCCGGCGGTGTCGCGCATGTTACAGCCCACAAGGCGGCAATGAACAACGACGTGCTCGGTGACATCTGCATAGCCTCGCGTACACTCTCAAAATGCGACGAGATAATTGAGAGCGTTAGAAAAATGAAACACCTCAAGGATCCGTCGAAAAAACTTTATTCACGCCAGCTCGACGCCCTTGACATCCCCGCAACTGTCAAGCTCATCAAGGAGACCGGATCCGAAATTGTAATAAATCTCGGTAACGCTTTTGTCAACATGTCAGTCCTGGAAGCATGTATCCAGGCAGGTGTCGCCTACATAGACACCGCCATCCACGAGGATCCGGATAAGGTCTGTGAAAACCCGCCGTGGTATGCGAATTACGAATGGAAAAGGAAGGATCGCTGTACGGAAAAAGGGATTACCGCCATCCTGGGCGCGGGATTCGACCCCGGCGTGGTCAACGCTTACTGCGCACTTGCCAAGAAACGCTACTTCGACAAGATAGACACCATTGACATCCTGGACGTGAATGCCGGAAGCCACGGCAGGTATTTCTCCACCAATTTTGACCCGGAAATCAATTTCCGCGAGTTCGTAAAGGTCTGGGCATGGATTGACCGTCAGTGGAAGGAATATCCGACACATTCCGTCAAGCGTGTATATGATTTCCCGGTCGTCGGAAAATGCCCCATATATCTGAACGGACACGACGAACTGCACTCACTTTTCAAGAACATTGATGCTAACAGCATCCGTTTCTGGATGGGTTTCGGAGATCACTACATCAACGTTTTCACCGTGCTCCGCACACTCGGATTCCTCTCGCATCTGCCGGTGAAACTCACGACAGGACAGGAGGTTGTGCCCCTGAAGGTTGTCAAGGCTCTTCTGCCGGATCCGAAGACGCTTGCACCGGGATATGTCGGCAAGACCTGCATAGGAGGTTTCGTCAAGGGATGGAAGGACGGAAAGAAGCGGGAAATCCTCATATACCAGGTTTCCGACCACCATAAATGTTACGAGGAACTTGGGTCGCAGGGCATCAGTTACACTGCGGGAGTCCCTCCTGTCGCCGCAGCCATGCTCGTCGCCAACGGTGTCTGGGATGCCAAGACAATGGTCAACGTGGAGGAACTTGATCCTGAACCGTTCATAGCCATCCTCGACAAAATCGGTCTGCCTACGGACGTAAAGGAGATAAAACCTGACGGCAAAAACTCGTTCGACGGTACGGTTGGAGTCATGGAAGACGAGCTTGAGAAATCAACCGCGACAGTCACTGTCTCCGCCGCCAACCCAATGATCGCCCTGAACCCAAAGGCGAAGAAAGCCAAGGCAAAAATAAAAAAATAAAAAATCCCGGGGGGTTGCCCGGGATTGAAAATGAGATTTAAAATCTCGAATCTGAAACCTATTTTTTAGGTTCACCTTTTTCCAGACTTATGTTGCTGAACAGCAACGTTTCGCCGTCTTTCTGTCCCCAGTTGGCAAGTATCAGCACTTGAACGTATTTGGTTCCCGGCCAGAAAGCGCTTCCGGGAGAACCTGATTTTACCATCGGTTTAACGGTGCCGCTGTATTTAGTCCAGTCTGCAAGGTTTTTTTTCAGGCTAAACACGTACATATAGTGTCCGCTCGACTGATGCGCCCGAACCTTTGTTTCTGCGGGGAAATCAGAGGGAAGCGGCTTGGCGAGGGTCACCTCCCAGACATCGTTTTTCTTTTCCAGATTGCTTACGGCATAGCACTTGTAGTTTGGCAGATCCTTATATTCGCCGCTGTCATCGGTGTCAAACGCGATGGTCAAAACTTTATTCTGGAACAATTTTTCCCATTTTGAGGCATCCTTGACTTTGACAACTGTTTCGCCTTTTTTTGCTTCTGCGGCCAAGGCAGTTCCACTTTCCGCCAGAGCAGTAACAGAAGTGGAGTTGATGGGACGTTTGTTTTCATCAAGCATGAGGAGTCCCGCATAAATCTGATTTTCCTTGCTGTTGCCGGATTTGAACCACCCGGTAAACAGATATTCGCCTTTGGTGTCCACCGGAATAAGTTCTTTGCTGGAAACAAAATTGCTGTTGGTCA
>Ga0172379_10005196_pt1 | contig 18389 bp, 23 predicted proteins | sample GrowelOW334metaG_FD_119756 | JGI IMG/M metagenome (GOLD analysis project Ga0172379, IMG submission 119756) | Groundwater microbial communities from an aquifer near a municipal landfill in Southern Ontario, Canada - Groundwater well OW334 metaG | ecosystem: Environmental > Aquatic > Deep...
CAAACAAAAGGCTGGCTTGACCCGGTTCGCGTAGCCGTATTAAATTCGCCCCGGGCAGTGTCATATGTGGTTAGCAGTGTAGTCAGTCCGGTGAAAAGTTTTTTTACTACTATTTATCAATTAAGAAAAATTACTCAGGAAAATGCACAGTTATCTTCTAAAGTAATTAGTCTTCAGCAAGATTTGGTGTTATTTAATCAACAGTCCAGAGAGAATGATGCTTTGCGAAAAGAATTGGGGTTTATAAAAAATAGCAAACTGCAATTGGTTTCGTGCAGTGTTTTGTCACATAACTTATTTGGTTCCTCCGATGCCCTGGTGCTAAATTGTGGCACCGCAGATGGAGTTTCTGAGGGCCAGGCAATAATTTCCCAAGGCTATTTGGTCGGGAAGGTTACTTATGCCGGTAAAAATTCCAGTTCCGTGTTGCTCATTACCAGTTCCCAGTTTTCTTCCGATGCCAAAGTCAGCCAGACCTCGGACACCGGGATTATCAGAGGGTCTTTTGGTAGCGGGTTTATTTTGGATCAAATTCCACAGACTTCGGATTTGCGTTCGGGATGGTTGGTAGTTACGGCCGGGATAAACGAAAAAATCCCGAAAAATATTTTAATTGGCGAAGTTAGTGATTTGTTGTCCGGCGGGAATGATTTATTTAAACGAGCCTCGTTGGTGAGTCCGGTAGATATTAAAAATTTGGATTTCGTTTTTGCGGTCAAGTAAAGTACAAATATACAAAAACACAAATGCTACAAATAATGACAAATTATTAAAATTATAGTATATGTAGGCATTTGTTTCACCCGCCTGCACTTGCCTGCTTGGATAATTTTAAAAAATTATTCTGCTTAAACTACTTGGTTAACTATTAAATATCATTCGCATTCGAGCATGGCGGGCAGGTTTGTGTTTTTGTATATTTGTTTATCATTTGTGTATGAAATATTTAATCTACACCATTGCAATAACTTTACTGCTTGGCATTAATTTGGGTTTGTTTGGCAACTTGCCATTTTTTGGCCAAACACCTAATTTGCTATTTTTGCTGACATTTTATTTTGCTTTAGAAAAAAAAGATTTGGACTTTTTTTTTATTGCCTTTGTCAGCGGTTTATTTTTAGATTTTTTTTCCGTTCATTTTTTCGGCGGTTATACTATAGCTTTGCTGGTAACAGCTTCTTTATTGTATTTGTTTACTCAAAATTTTATTTTGCAAGATATAAATTGGAAATTTTTAATCGGAATACTTTTGGGTTCCATGGCGGTCGCGCGAATTTTGTTATGGTTTTACGCTGTATCAGTTGCCGTTATGCATTTGGCTCCAGAAACGGATAGTTTGAAAGTCTACTTTAGCGATTTCACTTGGAGTTTTCTTTATAATTTGTTGCTGATGTACCCAATATATTTTTTTTACGGGTATTTAAGAAAATTGGTTGATTTGTTAACAGTCAAAAGGCGTGGTATTGGACAACAATGAGTTTAATTTTTTATGAAAAATCCTTTTGAAATTTATACCAGTTTTAATTCCAAAAAATCCGGTCGGCAATTAGATTGGGAAGAGTCGGCGGTGGACTTGGAAAGTTCGGTAGAAGAACTGCATGACTCCGACCGCTCGGCGCCAAATTTTAAATGGTTGTCGCTATTTTTGTTTTGTACCTTTGTAATTTTTGGGGCACGAATTTTTTATTTGCAAATTATTAAAGGCGATAGCTTTCGTGTTCTGTCGGAGAATAATCGGGTCCGAAGCCAAAGTTTGTTGGCTCCTCGGGGTTTGATTGTGGATCGCAATCAGGTGACCTTGGCGCAAAATACCGCCAGTTTTAATTTAGTGGCCGTACCTTTTGATTTGCCCAAGAATCAAGCGGAGCTGGAAAAAGAATTGACGGCAGCGGCTATGGTTTTTGGGTTTAATCAAACTGAACTGTCGGATAAATTAAAAAGCAGCAAAACTAATCTTTTAGAACCGATTGTATTAGCTCAGGACTTAAGCCAAGACCAGGCAATTTTATTTGAAACCCGAGCTAGCGAATTTGTGGGACTATCAGTTCGCCAGGTGCCAATTAGGCAATATATTAATGCGCCAATTTTTTCCCATTTACTTGGATACACCGGACTGGTCAGCGCGGAAGATTTAAAAAAATTAGATCCGGAAAAGTATGATCAGCCGGATTTTATCGGCAAGACCGGGATAGAGGCGCAATATGAGAAGTATTTGCACGGCATTAACGGACAAGACTTGGTGGAAGTTGACGCCAGTGGCAAACTAACTAATATTTTAGGGCAGAATAGTCCAACTCCCGGCAATACTTTGCATTTGAATATAGATAAAGACCTCCAAGAAAAATTATATAATGACTTAAAGGCTGGGTCCGGCTCGAAAGCGGCAGCGGTAGCTTTAAACCCTAAAACCGGGGAAGTTTTGGCTTTGGTGAGTTTGCCGGGTTTTGATAATAATCTTTTTGCCCACGGCATTAAGCAACAAGATTATACTAACTTGTTAACCGATAAAAATTTACCATTGTTTAACCGTGCTATTACCGGAACTTATCCGCCTGGCTCCACTGTTAAGCCAATGGTGGCCCTGGCGGCTTTGCAGGAAGGTGTGGTTACCCCGACCACGATTATTAATGACCGCGGAGTTCTGGTTATTCCGAACCAATTTGATTCTTCCATTAGCTACAATTTTTTTAGTTGGAAACGAGAGGGTTTGGGGCCGATGAATGTTTATTCCGCCATTGCCCAGAGTAGCGACATATATTTTTATACTGTTGCTGGCGGGCACCCGAACAGCCCCATAAAAGGTTTGGGCGCGGAAAAATTGGCTGAGTATTATAGAAAATTTAATTTAGGAAAAATTTGGGGCCTAGATTTGCCGGGGGAAAAAAGCGGGGTTGTGGCCGACCCGGATTGGAAAGCAAAATTTTATAAAACCGACCCGATTTTAAGCAAGTGGTATTTGGGCGATACTTATCATATTGGCATTGGTCAGGGGGATATGTTGGTTACCCCATTACAGGTTGCTGAGTGGACAGCATTGATCGCCAATAACGGCGTGGGGATGAAACCAAGATTGTTGGATCAGGTTACGGATCAGTCCGGAAAAGTATTATTTCAGACTAAACCGGAAGTGTTAATAAATAAATTTGCTCAAGAAGAATATTTAACCGTTGTCCAGCGCGGAATGAGACAGGCGGTTACCGACGGGAGTGGAAAGCAGTTGAGCACCTTGCCTATTACTTCGGCCGGAAAAACCGGAACTTCGCAGTTTGACGGCGCAGATCCCAAGCGCACCCACGCTTGGTTTACGGCTTATGCCCCGTTTGAAGATCCGCAAATTGTGATTACCGTTTTGGTGGAGGCCGGCGGGGAAGGGCACATCGCGGCGGTGCCGGTAGTTAAAGATGCCTTGTTGTGGTGGGCGGAGAATAGGTATAAACGATAACAAGAATGATAACTATAACCATACCAGGATGAATCTGCTATAATATTGTTATAGTGATTATTATAGTGATTGTTAATTTATGGTTGTTATTGACGGGAAAAAAATTGCCGCGGAAATTTTACAACAGCTCAGTAATCAAGTAACGGCTTTGCCATTTGTGCCGGTATTTTGTGATATCTTAGTCGGCAAAGATCCGGCTTCTGTCCAGTATGTAAAAATGAAAGCCGAAGCAGCAGAGAAAATCGGGATGAAATTTTTGAATGCAAATTTTCTTGCCGATATCACCACCGAACAGTTAGTACAAGAGATTAAAGTTATTAATTTAACAAAAAATCTTTGCGGTTTAATTATCCAGTTACCTTTGCCGGGGCATATAAATAAAACCATGGTTTTAAATGCTATAGATCCGGAAATTGATGTGGACTGCACCGGGGAAATTAATTCCCAGCTTTTTTACAGCGGAAAAGCTTATCTGCAATTTCCTACCGCGAAAGCAATAATGAAAATATTAGACTTATCGGGAGTAAATTTAACAACCAAAAATACATTGATAATGGGATTCGGCCAGCTTGTCGGCAGGCCGGTAAGCTTTTTATTTCAGCAAAGAAATTGGCCTCACACGGTGGCTAGGAGTAAAACAGAAAATGTTGATCGGTTACTATCCGAGGCTGACGTAATTGTCTCAGCGGTGGGTAAGCCAAAATTAATTACCGGGGAAAAAATAAAGCCGGGGTGCATAGTGGTGGACGCCGGCACTTCGGAAAGTAACTCCGGCGGACTAGTAGGGGATGTAGATTTTGCATCGGTTAAAGATCGCGCTTCTTTGGTGTCACCGGTTCCTGGCGGTGTCGGTCCTATTACCGTGGCTTGTTTATTGGAAAATGTTTATAGTGTCGCTAAAATGAAAAATTAGAAAAATTAAAATTTATGGATCAATTAAATCAAACATCTGAAAACCAATTAAAGCAAGGTATTGTACTGGATGGAATTTTAAATTTAATTCGAGCGTTGGATAAAATGTTGGTTTTTTTCAGCTTGCGTCACAGCAAGCAATTTTGGGGGATCGTTTACGATAGCGTGTCCAGGCAACCGCTGGATCCGGTTATTGTGAAATTAATGTACGTAGACGGGAGGGAAGTGGAAACCAGGGTTACCGATATGCAAGGTCACTATGGATTTTTGGCTCGTCCGGGAAAATTTAAAATTTTCGCCAAAAAAACTAATTATTCGTTCCCGTCAAAAAATATACCCGGCAACAAGGATGGAATTTTTGAAAATTTATACCATGGAGAATTCTTTTTTCTGGCCGGGGACAATGAAGTAGTGGCGCCGAATATCCCTATGGATCCGGTTGGAGAAGACTGGAATCAACAGGAAAAAAAGAAAACCGTAAATACTTATCCGTATTTACTGTTATTGAGCAAAAAATTAGTTGCCGTCTTGTTTTGGTTTGGATTTATTATGGTGTTGATTTCATTCTATAAAACTTACCCGACTGTTCCGTATTTGGTTTATGGTTTTATGTGGGCATATATATTTTTGGCAATTTTGGCCGCCATATTACCGGAGCCTCGGTTATGGGGTAAATTAAAAATTAAAAACCCTAATCTTAAAAATGCCGATATTTTATTAGAATTACGCAACCAGGCATTCCCGGAAATTGGGCTTGATAAAACCAGTGTGCGAGAAGACGGAAAATTTTTACTCCGCGCCAAGCCCGGCAAGTGTTTTATGCTCGCTACTCTGCTAATAGACGGAAAGCCGGCAAAAGTGCTGGCGCAAAAGCTTATTCGGGTTGGTGATTCCGGTGTTATTAGCAGTAGTCTCACTTTAACTTAATGGGGGGTTATCAACACTTGAGGTGCCGAAATAGAGAATATTATGCTATAATAAAAGTACGGGATTTTCTGTAGGTTTTTTATTCGGTATGATTCACGCTTTTAACCCGAAACAAAATGGGAAATATTGAAAAAATTGTTTTGATAGTCGAAGATGATAAAGAGTTAGGTAAATCCTTAGCCGATAAATTAGCCTCTATTGACTGTAGGGTTTTGCATGCCTTTGACGGAGAAATGGCAGTAGAATTAATTGTCGATGAACGTCCAAGTTTAATCCTCTTGGATTTAATGTTGCCCAAATTGGATGGGTTTAAGGTATTAGAAAGATTAAGAAATTATCCGGATAAGGATTTATCGGTAATTAAGGTAGTCGTATTAAGTAATTTATGGAGTGATAAAGATATTTTACGAGCCAAAGCTCTAAAAATTGAAGAATATTATGTTAAGTCCAATACAAACTTGGATGATGTTGCTACAAAAGTTCGGCAATTAATGGCCGAAGTAAAATAGTCCAACTATAATATTTTCTTTGAGTTTCCGGTGGTCATCAGTTTTTATGAGTATGATTTTGGCTCAAAATTAGGCCTAATATTTGCGCCGAAAAGTTAATTTGACAAAAACCGTATTGTTCTGTATTATATTAGCAATAAAGGCCTTTTCGAGGGCCTTTTAAAAAAGCTTAAATTTATAAATGTAAAGATACAAATATACTAATAGACAAATGAAACAAATGACAACAAATTTTAAAATTGCGCGTTTGTAATTATTTGTTTCATTTGTACATTTGTTAATTTGTATCTTTGATATACACACTATGAATATATTCGGATTTTTAGGAGAGGTAAAGAGCGAATTGGCAAAAGTTGTTTGGCCAACCAAAACTGAGACTTTAAAATATACTTTAATAGTAATAGTTTTTAGCTTAGTAGTGGCTTTTTTGCTTGGCGCTTTTGACTACGGTGTTTTGCGAGTCTTGGAAAGTATAATCGCCAAATAAACCTAAATATGTTACCAACAGGACATTTGGCCGCCGGCCTGCTGACAACACAAGCCCTTTTAAAAATTGTTAAACCGGAAGTAACTGCCGTTGAACTACAACAATTATTATGGTGGGGAATTTTCTGGAGTTTTGCTCCGGACCTGGACACTTTTTGGGCGTTCTTTAAAGCTAAATCTTTTTACTATAATAAAAAAGACAGCAGTGTTCACCGCCAGTTTTATACTCATATTCCGTTGCTGTGGCTAATTGTTGCTCTAGGAATATTTATTTTTTCACCTACTGCCTACTGGAAAACTTTCGGCTTAATTTTGTGGGCTGGAAGCTGGAGCCACTTTTTGTTGGACAGTATTGAATACGGCGTAATGTGGTTGTGGCCCTGGAATAAAGAACTTTGGGCGTTTAAGAACCGCGCGGTGCGGGTACAAATAAATTCCTCAAGTTTCTGGAGCTATTGGACAACTTTTTTAAAATTTTATACCACCCGGCTAACTTTTATTTTTGAAGTGTTAATTATTATAAGTGCAATAATTTTAAATCTTAAATTTTTTAATCTTTAAATTCTTATGTCAAGACAACAAGTAACCGGAGAGCGACATTGGTATGTACTTCACACCTATAGTGGTTATGAAGATTCTGTCGCTTGGAACCTAAAACAGCGTATTGAATCCATGGGGATGCAGGACAAAATTTTTGACGCCATGGTGCCAAAAGAAAAAAAGATTAAAATTCGTGACGGTCGCCGCACAACTGTGGAAGAAAAGATTTTCCCTGGGTATGTGTTGGTAGATATGATAGTAACAGATGACACTTGGTACGTGGTTCGTAATACCCCTAACGTTACCGGATTCGTCGGGAGCGGGACTATTCCTTCCCCGGTAGACCCGGAAGAATTGGCGTACTTAAAAAAGCGCATGGGTGAAGAAGAGCCAAAGTTCAAAGTGGAATTTGCCATTGGTGATTTGGTTAAAGTTAATGACGGTCCGTTTAAGGATTACGAAGGCAAAGTCGGGGAGTTGGACGAATCTAAAGGCAAGGTTAAAGTTATGGTCACTATCTTTGGTCGCGAAACCCCGGTAGAGCTGGATTTTTTACAGGTTAAAAAGATATAGCTACAGTGGGGGCACTACACCTGCCCGCCATGCTCAGTCAAAACCGTTGGTTTAAGTTAAATTAAATAGCAGACCTGAATAAAATTATCAGACATTGTCCAAGCAGGCAAGTGCAGGCGGGGAAAACTACAGAACCTGGAATTTTACCCATATTAGATTTATGTTGCAATAAATATATAATTTCATTCCTAATTCATAATTTGCTTTTCTTTTATTTAAGGAAACTGAAATAAAAGAGAGGATAAACGCTTCTCGAATTATGAGTTTAGAATGAAAACAATTAACATTAAAATACGGATTCTGTAGTTTTCTGTAGAATTCGTAGAAATTTCTGTAGTATTATGGCCAAGAAAGTTAAAGTTCAAATTAAATTGCAACTTCCTGCCGGCAAGGCAACTCCTGCCCCGCCAGTTGGAACAGCGCTCGGTCCCCACGGGATTAACATTGGAGCTTTCGTTAAAGAATTTAACGATCGCACCGCCGGTGGCGATATGACCATCCCGGTTTTAATGACCGTTTATGAAGACCGCAGTTTTACTTTTATATTAAAAACCCCGCCGGCTTCCAACCTAATTATGAAAGCCATTGGCTTAGCCAAGGGCTCGGCTAACCCGCTGACTAATAAAGTCGGCAAAATTACTCAAAAGCAAATTACCGAGATTGCCGAAAAAAAGATGGCGGACTTAAATGCCACCACTTTGGCTGCTGCCGAAAGCATTATCCGCGGCACTTGCCGAAGCATGGGTGTAGAAGTTATAGATTAAATTAACCTAATTTCTAATTAGCCTAATTATTCTAAACAATGCCAAATACCCAAATGTCGGAATTGGGAATTGGATATTGGGAATTATTTAGGTCAATTAGATTAATTAGGGTAATTAGAAATTAATCGAAAATCATATGCCAACTCTCATAGTGCTCGTGTTACTTTTTGTGATGTTTGTGCTATTGCCGGGTCTCCGGGTGGTTCAACAGTACGAAAAGGGCGTAGTGTTTGTGCTTGGTAAAATTACCGGCATTAAAGAGCCGGGACTTACTTGGATTGTGCCATATATTTCTTGGGTTAAAAAAGTAGATTTGAGAATTATTACTTTGCCGATTCCGCCGCAAAAAATTATTACCAAAGACAACGTCTCGGTAGATATTTCCGCGGTGGCCTATTATCAGGTAGTAGATGTAGTTAAAAGCATTGTGGCTATTGAAAACGTGATGTCGGCCATTAACCAAATTGCCCAAACCACTATTCGCAACATTGTCGGAAAATTCCAACTTGATGAAATTTTGTCCGAACGGGTAACAATTAACCAAGAAATTCGGGCCGTGCTGGATCAGCATACCGAACCATGGGGGATAATTGCTTCCCTGGTGGAAATTAAAGACATTGAACTGCCGGAAAATATGCAACGGGCAATGGCCAAACAGGCCGAAGCCGAACGCGAGAAGCGCGCCAAAATTATTGCCGCGGAAGGGGAATTCCTCTCGGTGCAAAAATTGGCTGATGCCGCGGATGTCATTAATGAACATCCAATCGCTTTGCAATTGAGAAATTTGCAGACCATGTCGGAGATTTCCATTGAAAAGAATTCCACCATCATCTTCCCGGCGCAATTTATGAGTACTGTGCAAGATATTAAGAAATTTTTACAAGCCGAAAAATCATAATAAGTAGATTATCAATTAATTTCCGCCAAAGGCGGATCCGCCTTTGGCGGAAATTTGTGGGACCCTGAGTTTATAAAAAGGGGCTTGCACCACGAAAGGAAAAATTTATGGCTAAATTAGCCAAACGAGTGAAAGCTAATAACGAGTTAGTAGATATAAATAAAGTGTACTCAGCAGAAGAAGCAATTGAATTGGCCAAGAAGACCGCCAATACCAAGTTTGTCGGTTCTATTGAAGTGCATATCCGTACCAGCATTAATGCCAAAAAAACTGACCAGGCCATTCGTGGCACTGTCAGTTTGCCTCATGGTACCGGTAAAACCAAGCGCGTAGCCGCGTTTGTTACCGAAGCCAAGGAAAAAGAAGCTTTAGACGCCGGTGCTGCTATTGTTGGCGGGGAAGAGTTAATCAAAAAGATTAAAGAAAGCGAAAAGACAGACTTTGACGTAGCTATTGCAGAGCCTGCTATGATGCCAAAATTGGCTCAAATTGCTAAGATTTTGGGTACCAGGGGACTTATGCCCAACCCAAAAACCGGCACCGTAGGAGCCAATATTGCGATGTTAATTAAAGAAATTGCCGGTGGTAAAGTGAACTTTAAAAATGATGATTCCGCTAACATCCACCAAATAATCGGCAAAAGCAATTTTGACAGCAAGGCGCTGCTGGAAAATTTGAAAGCTTTTTATGAAGTCGTTGTTGTCAGCAAGCCAGCCACCCTTAAAGGTCAGTTTATTTCCGGGGTGACCATTAATTCTACCATGGGCCCGGGGATTAGAGTGAAAATCTAGCTGGTAAGCAAGTCAGCTGATAAGCGTGCAAGCTAGTAGCTAGTAAATGAACAAAAGCAGTCCTTGAGTTTTGGGACTGCTTTTGTTATATTTATAGAAGAGTATTAGCTAATAAATTTTTATGATAGATGATGGAAAAAAAGTTTTAATCGTGGAAGATGATGCGGATTATAGAACCTCATTAAGTACCTATCTTTCCGCGCATGGCTTAGCAGTGGTTACAGCCGACGACGGTTCTCAAGTGATGGAGAAATTACTTTTTCACAGACCAGGGCTAGTAATTTTAGATTTAATGTTGCCGAAGGTTAAAGGGTTGGAAGTATTGAAAAGGATTCGCGAATATCCGGAAGAGGTTGTGGCCAAAACCCCGGTAGTAGTGCTCAGCAATTTGTCCGATACTGAGGATATTGAAAAAGCCAAAGAACTACACTGCGAAGCTTATTTAGTAAAAGCACAAAATAATTTTGATGAAATCTTAGTGGTGGTTAAGGAGAAGTTTTTTAATGGTGGTACTTTACCGAACTATGAAATTTTGGATTTTTCCAAACCGATCGAGTAAAGTAGATATGAATGATTGACGGGCGGACACTGGTTGGTGTCCGCCCGTTTTGTTTTGAGCCGGTTTCACCGGTAGGTTAGTTTGGGCTCAGGTGTGAGTGTGCTTTGTTTAAGAACGAATCTTGCTCAAATTTTCCATGGTGGTTCTGGCCACAGGGCCATTCCCTTCCACAGAAAATTTAATCCTGTGTCCTTCATCGGTGTTAACGATGATGGACCAAGTTGCCGGTCTCGGAGCCGGGGGATTTGATCTTACTGTTGATACGACATCCCCAATATTTGGGATATTGTGCCCGCGTTGTGCGGACTTAATTTGTTGGGCGGTTGGGGTTAAAGCCCCATCGTGCTCACTCATACTATTCCTCCTTGCCCTTGTGGGGCATTTGATTTGTAGACACAAGACTAAAGTGCTATCAGTCTTCTATCTGCAAAGGTGTTACTAATTTCATCGGCCGATGAAATTAGTAACAGGTAGTATTTTCATCGGTTAAAACAAAAACCCTCCGCCTTAAGGCGGAGGGTTTAGAAATTTGCTAAAAATTATCTTACAGCAAAATCTTTCCTCTGCCTTATGGCGGGAATAATAATGCTCAAAATAATGCTGAAAGATTGGTTGAAATTCATAGTAGAGGTATTTTATCAAAATATAGGGGTTTGTCAACCCCGTTAGAAGTTGTCCTAGTTTTTGATCTAGTTTAATAAGGCAAATTACTTCTAACGGGGTCAACTGACTACGGAAGAAAAAAGTTGAAGCCGGCCCTGAGTATAGTATGGCTCGTCGGGGCCGGCTGTCGTTTGCTAGGTGGTTTTCGTACCCTCCTTTGGGATTGTCTTGGTTGGCGTATCAATTACCACGGGCCTGAATAGCCCAATTCGTTGAGCGCAAGACTCATGGTACCAGACGCCTGCAAAGTATGCAGATTTGTCAGTCGCCAGGATTTCGCCCGTGCAGGATGGGCAAACTTGAAATAGCATTTCCTCCTCCTATTTTGTCTGACCTTGTGGGGTCGGCTTGGTTGTGGGTTTGGTCTGTTTGGGCGCTGGGACAGATCCCAGTTTTCCGACAAGACCGTGCCTGAAAGTTGTTTCTCCACCACCGCGTATTATGGCAGTGACGACGTTTTCTTTGCGCGGATGCCTTTTGGCTTCTTCTGCGCTCATTTTTTCTGCCCTCCGTTCTTCCCAAGAGTTTTCCCAGAAAGAATCAAAGACAGAAAAAAACAAAAAACCTCCCGGTTTGGGAGGTTAGATTGAACTTTTTATAGTATCAAAGGCTAACTTGCTTTCCCAAACCAAAAGAGCGACTTCTTCATAGTCTTAGTGGTGCTCTTAATAATTTGGGAGGTGATGTAATTCATTTGTATAAATATAAGGGAATTGGAAAAATTTGTCAAAAGTATAGTGGGGATAACAAAAATAAGCAGTTGACCCCGTTAGAAGTAACTTGCCTTATTAAACTAAATCTAAAACTGGGGCAACTTCTAACGGGGTTGACAGGTCTATATTTTCGGTATTGTCCGAATTAGGCAAAAAGATGCTAATTTTTGTAAAATACAGCTAAATGTAGTAAAATTATTTTATATAAGTTAAGCTAAATTTTATGGCCGAAGAGCGAAAACATTACCGTCCTTCTTGGGATGATTATTTTATGGCTATTGCCAAGATTATTGCCGCTCGCGGTACCTGCGATAGGCTTTACGCGGGTTCAGTATTGGTTAAAGATAACCGGATAATTGCCACCGGCTATAACGGTTCTCCGGCCGGGTTGCCCCATTGTGATGATTCCGGACATTTGTTGGAAGAGGGTCATTGTGTCCGTACTATTCACGGCGAGCATAACTCCTTGCTTCAGGCGGCCAGACAAGGCGGTACCAGCACAAACGGCTCCACTATGTACACTAAGTACAGCCCATGTATTCATTGCGCTAAATATGTAATCGCTTGTGGAGTAAAAAGAGTAGTGGTGGGGAAAATTTATCGCAACCCCCAAGCCGTAGACATGTTAAAAGAAGCCGGAGTATCGGTAGAGGTGTATCAAGAGAACCCAAACTGGAACGGGGAATTGGTCCAAATTTTTTCCGAAAGTATCCCGGAACGTATTAATCAGGGAGAGATAAAAATGAAGTCAGGGGAGTAAACGTGAACAATTATAAAATCATCAAACAAATATCACAAGAGGTCAGAAATAAATTAGATGGGGAATCTTCCGGTCATGATTGGTGGCATGTTTATCGGGTCTGGCAAATGGCCCGGCACATTGGCAGGAAAGAATCGGCAAATATGTTGGTGGTAGAATTAGCAGCTCTTTTGCATGATATTTCAGATTGGAAGTTTAATAACGGGGATGATACAGTCGGACCAAAAATGGCAAAGAGGTTGTTATTAAAACACGGAGTTGATAAAGAAATAATTGACCATGTTTGTGAAATAATGCTCACGATGTCGTATAAAGGGGCAGGGGTTAAAACTGAAATGCGGACATTAGAGGGGAAAATTGTGCAGGATGCTGACAGGCTAGACGCAATAGGTGCAATTGGGATTGGTAGAACATTTGCATATGGTGGGCATGCAAATTTACAAATGCACAACCCGGATAAAAAGCCTGTTATGCATAAGACCAAGGAAGAATATTTTAAAAATCCCACAGCAACAATCAATCACTTTTACGAAAAACTTTTGTTGCTTAAGGATAGAATGAATACCAAAACAGCCAAAAAGTTGGCTGTTGGCAGGCACGAGTTTATGAAAAAATATTTAGAAAGATTTTATAAAGAATGGAAAGGTTTAAATTAGATTTATGAGCAATATTATTCTTGCCATTGTCGGTCTAGCCGGAGCGGGGAAGACCGAAAGTACGGAATATTTAATGAAAAAAACCGGCTGGCCCAAAGTTTATTTTGGCCAGGTGGTAATGGATGAAGTTGCTACGCGAAATCTGCCGGTTAACGAAGCTAATGAACGGATGGTGCGGGAAGAGCTAAGAGCCAAACACGGCATGGCTTCAATGGCGATTTTAAGTATCCCAAAAATTAAAGAATTATATAAAACTACAAATGTAATTTTAGAAAGTTTATATTCCTGGGAAGAATATTTGGCTATTAAAGAAGAATTTGCAGAAAATTTTAAAGTGGTGGCAATTTATTCTTCTTTACCAACACGCGTGGAGCGAATGAAGATACGGCCCGTTAGGCCTTTAACTGAGGCAGATTTAATTTCCCGCGATAAATCGCAAATAGAAAACCTTCATCAAGCCGGTCCCATTGCCAGGGCAGATTGGACAATTATAAATGAAGGAAGCAAGGAAGGGCTGTACAAAAACCTCGATGAGATTATTGGTAAATTAACCTAATTTCTAATTAATCTAAGTGCTCTAAAATAAGATTAATTACCATAATTAGAATTTGTAGTCATTTGTTTCATTTGTACCATCAGTATATTTGTATCTTTAATTTATGAATGTAAAAATCAAACGGCTTGACCCATCAATCGAATTGCCTAAATATCACACCACCGAGTCTGCCGGATTTGATATTGCCTCTAGCCAAGATATTATTATCCCGGCCGGAGAGGTTGTTAAAATTTCCACTGGCTTAGTTATTGCCGCCCCTAGTGGCCATTTTTTGCTCGTTTCTGCCCGCAGTAGTCTGCCGTTAAAAAAAGGACTTGCTATGGCAAATGGTATTGGAGTAATAGATCCGGATTATGCCGGACCTAATGACGAAATTCATATTATTGTCCATAATTTTACCAAAGCGCCGGTGGAAGTGAAAAAAGGGGAGAGATTAGCGCAAGGAATATTTTTACCGGTAACTCAAGCCAAGTGGCAAGAGAGCGACGAAACTAGAAATACTGACAGGGGAGGGATTGGGAGCACGGGCGGATATAAAAGCTAGGAGTTAGGTTTTAGCTTGTAGCTTGTAGGAAGGAACAAACATGAACACAGAGAGCAAAAAAATAATAATTGGGCTGGTTGGGGAAAAGTTGGCGGGGAAGGACACAACGGCAAATTACTTGGTGACTAAATACGGCGCCGGGCATTTTCGCTTTACCCATATTTTAGATGCCATTTTGGAAGATTTAGATATGCCGATTTCCCGTAAAAACGAAATTGATTTAGGTTTGTCTTTAAGAAAAATTTTTGGACCACATGTGTTGGTGGAAGCTTTAGGACATCGGGTAAACAAATCCTGGGAAAAAATTATTGTAGTCAACGGCATTAGAATGGATGAATTAGAAGTGGTAAAAAATTGGGGCGCAAAAGTTATTTATGTAACCGCGCCGGTGGAATTACGTTTTGAGCGTGATAGGAATCGGAAGGAAAAAGACGATGATGGAGTGATGGATTTTGATAGTTTTAAAGCTCAAGAGACCGGTCCTACCGAAGCGGGAATTCCGGATTTAGGAAAGCAGGCGGACTTTAGAATTGATAATACGGGAAGCTTGGAGGAGTTATATAGGAAAGTTGATGAAATAGTGATTCAAGTGAACAAACAGTAATCAATTTCAAAAACGACTATGATTAAATTTGGAAAATCTAAAAAAGCGGAAGAAATCCAAAAAGGGCGTTTCATTGTAATTGACGGTACCGATGGAAGTGGTAAGGCCACCCAGACCAATTTATTACTGGAAGAGTTAAAAATGGCCGGTTTTGATGTGGAGATGACTGACTTTCCGCAGTACGGCACCAAATCCGCGGGGTTGATTGAAGAATATTTAAACGGTAAGTACGGCCAAGTGGGGCCGGAAGCAGCATCCATTTTTTACGCCATTGATAGGTTTGATGCATCTTTCAAAGTTAGGCAGTGGCTTAATGAAGGCAAAATAGTAATTTCTAACCGTTATGTGACAGCTAATGCCGGACATCAGGGCGGAAAAATTGCCGACGATATTGACCGCTTGAAATATTTTAAGTGGTTGGATAATTTGGAATATAATATTTTTAATATCCCAAAACCCGACTTAAATATAATTTTACATATGCCGGCGGAAATGGCTCAGGGGTTGGTGGATAAAAAAACCTCTGACCAGCGGGAATATGCTAACGGCAAAAAACGGCATTTGCATGAGGCGGATATAGACCATTTAAAAAATGCGGAAAAAGTTTATTTACAAATCGCCAAATTGTTCCCTAATACCAAACTGGTAGAGTGCGTTAAAGCCGGGGAGTTAATGCCACCGGAAGACATTCATAACAAAGTTTGGGAACTGGTTAGGAGAATAGCTTTAAAAGATATAAAACCACAAAAATAATATGAAAGTTTACTTAGATCTCTTACAAAAAATATTAGACGATGGCGCGCAAAAGCACGATCGTACCGGCACTGGCACGAAGTCTATTTTTGGCTATCAAATGCGGTTTGATTTAGCCAAAGGTTTCCCGTTAATGACCACTAAAAAAATCCATTTAAAATCCATTATTTATGAATTGTTGTGGTTTTTAAAAGGGGATACTAACGTTAAATGGTTAAATGAGCACGGCGTGACCATTTGGGACGAATGGGCAGATGCAAATGGGGATTTGGGTCCGGTCTACGGCAAGCAGTGGCGAGCCTGGAAAGGGTACAATGGCGAAACGTTTGACCAAATTTCTTACATTCTGGATCAGATTAAAAACAATCCGGACAACCGGCGCATGATTGTGTCCGGCTGGAATGTGGCGGATTTGCAATCTTTAATCGCCGGTAAAAAAACCGCGCCACCGCCATGCCACACCATGTTTCAATTTTACGTGGCCAATAATAAGTTATCCTGCCAATTATACCAGCGGTCCGCCGACACTTTTTTGGGCGTGCCGTTTAATATAGCTTCCTACGCTCTTTTAACTATGATGATAGCGCAAGTTACCGGGAGGGAGCTGGGAGAATTTGTCCATACTTTGGGTGACGCGCATATTTATAATAACCATTTTGAGCAAGTTGCTTTACAATTATCCCGTCAACCAAAAGCCTTGCCAACTATGAAATTGAACCCGGAAGTAAAAAACTTGTTTGATTTTAAATACGAAGATTTCACTTTAGAAAATTACAATCCCGACCCTGGGATAAAAGCGCCAATAGCGATTTAGTTACAAGTGGCTAGTAAATAGTAAAAAACATGCTTTCAATTATTGCCGCTGTGGCAGAAGATAATGTCATAGGAATAAAAAACGGCCTGCCCTGGCATTTGCCGGAGGATTTAAAACGGTTTAAAGAAATTACCATGGGTAAGCCGGTGCTTATGGGGCGGAACACTTTTTTGTCCATTATGGACATATTAAAAAAACCTTTCCCCGGCAGACTGAATGTGGTCATTAGCAATAATCCGGAAGACAAAGTCCCGGAAGGGGTTTTGCTTTACACGGACTTGGAACAGGCGCTGAAAGATTTGGCGGATAAAGATGTTTACGTAATCGGTGGCGCCATGATTTTTAAACAAATGATTAATCGCGTGGATAAGTTATACATTACCCACATTCAGAAAAAATATGAGGGCGATGTTTATTTTCCGGAAATAGATTCCAAGATTTGGAAAAAAGTAAAAGAAGAACCGCACGATGGATTTGCCTTTGTAGATTACGAAAAAATTTAAATTTAAAATTCGCCCTGATAATCAGTCTACAAAACAATGTAATTACATTGTTTTGTAGACTGGGAAAAACTACTCGACTCGAGTAGTTTTTTATTATGGATTTTTTATTGTTAATTTGGTAGAATACTACAGCCCGGGATATGTTCGCTGGCAAATCATGCCCGCAAAACTGTCCCTTGGATATGGAAAAGAGCTTCACCATCTTCTTGCGGAGATGGCGGAGCAAAGCGGTAGGCATTTAGTAGAGCAGACAGTATTTCTGCTTGAGGTTATGCTATCCGTGATAGAACGCCAACCTGATTTCCCGCTCCAAGCGGGAAACGAATTGAACAGTGATGTGGCACATCACCAGGGGAAGATACCCTGTCGTCCGTCTTTGATTAGCAAACTTGGCGAGCTGTCCCGTTCTTACGGGGTTAGTCGCCAGCAGTTAATCAGGATATTACTTTTTTCGGGGATCAAACACCTGGAAGGACACCACAAACTGGCACAAAAGGAGGTGCTTATAGAATACATCTTAGGCCACTACAACGTGGCCATATAGACTCGCAGACACTGGCCGTGACTCTTACAAGGGGAGCACGGCCAAAATTTTATATAAAAAAGAGCAGGGAACGAGGGTTCCCTGCGAGAGTGCGCGGTAAGTAGTTACCGCTTTGTGATGTAGCCGGTAATCGCCGGCAAGTTGACCGCTATTCCGCCAAGAGCAAACGCTATGGCGATTAGGTGGAGTACCTCTACTCCATACGCATTTGCGGTGCATCCGCTACCTTGGCACCATCCAGCCAATGCCGGAATAATGAAAAGTTCTACCACTGCGGCTCCCAGCAAGCCACCTGCAAACATCCTCATAGTAACCCTCCTGTGGATTCTCAAGAGACATGGCTTTCTCTTGACTATACATTTTTACAAAAAACCACCAAAATGTCTATGCTTTTAAAAAGCCCTAGGGTTGACATTTTGCCCAATTTAGTATATAATATGGGATTTTTCCTGTTATAATTAACTAGTTATTTTTAATATCTTCCTGTGAATGAATTACAAAAAAAATTAGCCGAATTGTTAAGTGCAATTTCGGATTTAAAAGGCCATTTGCGGTTGGAACAAAAACAACAGCGGGTTTTAGAGTTGGCCGATTTAATGCAAGCGCCGGATTTTTGGGCGGACAACGCGCACGCTCAAAAAGTTTCTCAGGAATATAAAGCTTTAAAAAACTTTTATGATTTTTGGATAAATTTAGAAAAAGAAACTCTGGAGACTTTGGAATTGGTCAAAACCAATCAGGATGAATCCCCGGAGACCGTGGAGTATTTAAAAAAACAATTTAGTGACCTGGAAGAAAAGTATAAAAAAAATCGGTTTGTTGCATTGCTGAATAAAAAATTTGACGATCATAACGCGATATTTTCTTTGCATTCCGGC
>Ga0172379_10005197_pt1 | contig 18387 bp, 17 predicted proteins | sample GrowelOW334metaG_FD_119756 | JGI IMG/M metagenome (GOLD analysis project Ga0172379, IMG submission 119756) | Groundwater microbial communities from an aquifer near a municipal landfill in Southern Ontario, Canada - Groundwater well OW334 metaG | ecosystem: Environmental > Aquatic > Deep...
CCATTTTTTAACGCCACCAAGAAACCCGGCGAGTTTGATCAGTGTCGCCTTGGTTTTCTCTTGATCAGATTTTTTCCAGACCAGCATCGCGGCCGGATACTCCGGCTCGCTAAAAAAGAAACCGGTGCTTTCGCTAATGTCCGACAGCTTCTTCATCCGTTCCCGTTCTAAAGCGATAACCTTTTCTACATATTCCGATTTCTGATTACCGATTACCGATTCACCGAGATACGGCAGACACAACTTCGTCAATTCTTTAATATCTAAGTTCCGAATATACAACCCATTTATCCAATCCAATTTTTCCCGGTCAAACACCGCGCCGGTTTTGTGGACTCGGTCCAGACTGAATTTTTTGGCCAACTCTTTTAACGAGTAAATTTCTTGCTCAGTCCCCTCCCCGGGGTTCCAACCGGTGATGGCAAGGAAATTCAGCATCGCTTCCGGTAAATAGCCGGATTTAATATAATCTTCCACCGCCACATCGCCCTGGCGTTTGGAAAGTTTACTGCGGTCTTTGTTTAATAAATGCGACAGATGCGCGAACTGCGGCGCCGTCCAGCCAAAAGATTTGTATAACAGTAAGTGCTTCGGCGAGCTCGGCAACCATTCCTGCGCGCGGATAACATGCGTGATTTGCATCAGATGGTCGTCCACCACCACGGCGAGATGGTAAGTCGGAAAGCCGTCGGATTTCATCAGGACCGAGTCGTCCAGCGAGTCAGTCGGAAACTTTACTTCGCCGCGGATCAAGTCGTGGAGTACTACTTCCTGTCCGGTTGGCACTTTTTGGCGGATAACAAAGCTTTCCTGATTTTTTAATTTCTCCGCGACTTCATCTTCGGTTAAATGCCGGCAGAGGCCGTCGTATTTAGTCAGTTGTTTATTTTTTTCCTGCTCGGCGCGGAGAGTGTCTAGCCGGTCTTTAGTGCAAAAGCAATAATACGCTTCGTCCTTATCAATTAGCTCCTTCGCGTACTGCCGGTAGATATCCAGCCGTTTTGACTGTGTATAAGGCCCAAATTCGCCCTTTTCCGTCACTTTCCCTGCTTTATCGAAGCTAACGCCCTCGTCCGGGTCCAGTCCGGCCCAGCGCAGGACTTTCAGTAAATTCTCCACACTCCCCTCCACTAGCCGCGCCTGATCCGTATCCTCCACCCGCAAAATAAAAACCCCGCCATTTTTCTTCGCCTCCAGCCAATTATAAAGCGCGGCCAGTAAACTTCCGACATGGACAAAGCCAGTCGGGCTCGGGGCAAAACGGACGCGGACATTTTGAGATTTTAATTTCATAATTATTGTTTAAATTCTAATTTTCCTAGTGACCAAAAAATAAAATCTAATATTTTTGTATTCGAAATTTTATTAATATCAACATCAAATCTTTGTCTGAATTTTGAAATAACTTCTTTTATTTCTTCCGCATTATTTAATTCCAAGTAGTAAACTTTTAAAGTGTCATATATTTTAATGCACGAAGCAATTTTTTCATCCTCATTTTTACCGCTTACTTTTAAATTAAATATTTTTCCAACCTCCGAATCAAAAATAGGTAAATTATTATCAATTGTGTGAAGTAATTTTGTGCTAAAACTGAATTGTATCGTTTTTTTATTTTTTAATGTAGGAATTTTATACAGTTCCGATAAAATTATTTCTAATTTTGTTTGTTTATTTGCCAATAATTTAAAATAACAACTTTTTATTTCATCGGACAACCCAGCGCTGTCCATCCTATAAAATGATCTAAAAACAAATTGAAATACAAAATTATTCAGAATATTCTGTTTTGTGTATTCGTCTTTTAAAAACAGATAAACAGCAATATTTTCAAAATTCAGATTAGAAAATATTTCGTTTTGCCGTTCAAAAACTTCCTTTATTATTTTATCAGTTTCCATTTTAAACTAAAATAGTGCCCTCGTTTTCTGCTTTTTGGATTAATTTTTTTAAATCTTTAGCAGGTATTAACGGACAGGACTGCCCCCACCACCATTTATTTTTGGCTTTGCCAATTTTTCCAACTATAAAGTAACAAATTCTATATTCTATGTCCCCATTTTTTAGTAATTTATGCTCACTATCGCCTTCTATTTTAATTCTTTTAAGCCTTTCTATAATAAATACTTTATTATTTAAATTATATTGAGGCATTAATGTAATAGCTTCTTTTTCGAAATAATGCTTACCTTTTCTTCCTATGTCTTTTACATTAACGAATTTATCCTCTCCTTTAGAAAAAGCACTTTTTTTTCGTCGAATAAATTCTGCGGATGTTTCCATATAAATATTCACCTTAAATTAAACAACTGCTTTGGTCAAACGGTGGTTCTTAAATCAACTACCTCGCGTTAAATGATATTTTACTATACCCTGCCGCTGATTTGAGGAATTATGTTATTTAATAAGAGTAATACACCTACTGATATTATTGCTCCAATGACGAGTGAAAGTACTTTTTCGGTGTATTTATTTTTTTCATAAAGCCTTTAATTGTTCAAAAACCTCGCCTTTACCACCAACCAACTAAATCTCCCCGTCGCGGTCAGGATTCTCTGCCAGCGCCAAGGCTGTAAGATTAGCCGCCAGAGCCATTCCAGGCCCAGTTGCCGCAGGAACTTTGGCGCGCGCTTGATTTTGCCGGCAATGAAGTCAAAGGCGCCGCCGACGCCGAGGCCGATATCCACGAATGGCAAGCGCGGTAGATTCTCGGCCAGCCACTTTTCTTGTCGGCCGTGGCCAAACGCCGCCAAGATGATGTGCGGTTTTTTGGCTGACAGATCTTGGATAATTGCCGGATCAGTCGGCTGGCAGTCATTGCCGCCGGAAAAGATTTTCAACCGGGGAAAGTTTTTGCTGATTTTGGCGGCGGCCGCCTCCCCGACTTTGACTTGCCCACCCAGAAGATAAACGGATTTATCCAGTTTTTCCGCCAGGGCGCAAATTTGCCAGACAAAATCCACGCCGGTGATGCGCTCTTTTAGCTTATCGCCGAGAAACCAAGAGGCTAAAATCACGCCAAAACCGTCAGGTAGATTCAGGTCAGTGGCATTGAGCACTTCCCGGAAAGTTAAGTCTTTTTGCGCGAGCACCACCATCTCTGGATTAACCGTGGCGATCAGGTGTTGGCGGTTGTCAGTTAGATAACCTTTAACCAGATTGAGCGTTTCGTCTAGATTATAGTTGTCCACGCGGACGCCAAGAATTTTCATAAAAGCGATGCTAATCTACGAATTCATGCGAATACTACGAATTACGAATAAGGTTAATAATATCTAAATTTTACTCTAATTTGGGGTAAAAAACAATCCGCCAAGAAGGCTTGGCGGACGAGTGTGATTGGTGGATGGGGTTGAATTAATTTGGTGATTCAACCTTCTCGATGGTCGGCGTGGCAATAAAACGGTCCATGTGGTCGACAATGTGGCGAATCAGCCAGACCATGCCGATCATTCCCGCGACCGCCAAAAGCGTATAAAGGGCGAAAATCAGCGGTTTTTCGCGGCTTTGGCCGATCTGCCAGGTAAAAGCCGCGGCCAAAATGAAGATCAAAATGGACATCAAATAGGCAAATGACTTGCCCAGACGGGTCTTGCGGCCGTGAACCTTGCGGGGCGGTTTTTGGGTTTTCATGAAAGCCTCCTTGGGTTGGTTAACTATATAATTGTCCAAAATAAGGTAAATGTCAAGGGGGTTAATACATGAACGGGTTGTAGGGGCGGACCCGCGTGTCCGCCCTGGGGTTTGTTCAAACCCGTCTGTTTATTCAGAACATAAATCCATGAACGGTAATAAATTTGTTATGGTCGGAAGTATATCCGTTTAGGGCGGACACGCGGGTCCGCCCCTACAACACGGTAATGCTATTTAAGTTTGTCAAAGGTTCCTAAATTTGCTAAAATGAAATTAATCTATGATAAAAATAAAAAAATATAAAGCCCAAAACAATTGGCTATTTTTGTTGGTTATTTTAGGCTTAATTTGCGGATTAATCCCCGCTTATTTTGCCAGCGCCGCTGATTTTAACCCCAATAATCTCATCAGCGAGCAGGATATTTTGAATTATCGGGCAATGAATCAAAGCGAGATTCAACAATTTCTGGAAAGGCAAAAGAGCACCCTTGCCACTTACACTTGTTTGTCTAGCGGCAAAGACCCGAATGGCAATCAAATACCGGAGGTGACGGTGACTGCCGCGCAAGCGTTTTATGAGGTGGCTGTTCGCTGGGGTATTTCGCCGGCGTTTCTTCTCGCCTTAGTCCAAAAAGAACAAAGCCTGGTCACCCATCCGGCGCCGGAGCCAAAAAGGTTTGACTGGGCGACCGGCTACATGGTGCGCGACGGCAGTACGCTCAGCGACCCGAAGATTCAGCCTTGGAAAGGCTTTTACAAACAAATTAACAGCGCCGCGGCGCAATTCCAATATTATCTCGGCAAAGATCCGGTGAGTGGCAAAGCAAATATCGCCGACTTTAATATTCAGCCTGGCAAGACTTACAACATTGACGACACCACCGTGACGCCGGAAAACACGGCCACGGCGGCGATGTATGTTTACACCCCGCACCTCAACGGCAACCGCAATTTTGTCAGCATTTGGTCTAGTTGGTTCGGCGACGGGCAGTATATCCCGATTCTCCCCTATCCCGACGGTTCGCTAGTCCAGGTTAAAGGCCAAACCGATGTTTGGTATATCCAATACGGCACGCGCCGGCCGATTAAATCCAAAAGCGCGCTCGCCACTCGCTTTGACGAGAAGAAAATTATTCCAATCAGCCAGTCTGATCTCGACCTCTATCCTTTGGGCTGGCCGATTTCCTTAGCCAATTATTCTCTGGTGCGGTCGCCGCGTGGGCAAATTTATTTAATTGTGGATGACGAGAAGCGGCCGATCATGTCGCAGGCGGTTTTCAAAAAAATCGGCTGGAACCCGGAGGAAGTGGAGGATGTGGGTGAGGCTGATCTCGATAACTTTCTCGAAGGTGATCCGATTACTGAGAACAGTATCTATCCGCAAGGCATTTTGGCTCAAGACACCACCAGCGGCGGCATTTTCTTTGTCAAAGACGGCAAGAAGGCGCCGATTTGGTCCAAAGAATTGATGCAGGTCAATTATCCCGGCCGCAAACTGATTAAATTAACCCCCAAAGAATTAGAGGGCTACGAGACTGTCGCGCCGGTGACTTTCAAAGACGGCACGCTGATCAAATCCAATGAATGGCCGGAAGTCTACGCTGTTTCCAACGGCAAACTTCGCTGGATACCGGATGAAGCGACTTTTATCGGCCTCGGGTATAAATGGGCCAATATCGTTTCTACGGCGTATAAAGTGGTGGTTTTGCACCCACTCGGTGAAACTCTAACCGCGCTTTAGGCTCATTTTTGGTCCTGCCAATCATTTTTTACTAATATTCACGAGATTTCTTTTGGCCGTCTGGCTTAAACGCGATGCTAATCTACGAATGACATGCGAATGCTACAAATGCTACGAATAAAGTTAACGCATTCGTAGATTCGCATGTAATTCGTAGTATTCGCATCGCTTCCAGCCAGGTGGTTAACTTGACCAAGGTGGATTATTAAAAGAATTATTTTAATCAGCCTAATTAGCCATAAACCATATGTCTCTAGTCTTTGCCGCCATGACGCCGCACGCGCCGATTTTGATTCCGAATATCGGCCAAGCGAGCTTAAAAAAAATTGACGCGACTGCGAAAGCGCTCGGCCAGCTGGAGCAAGAGCTTTACGCCGCCAAGCCGGATACCATTATAGTTATCTCCCCGCACGGCGTGGTGCTACTCGATTCTTTTTTGATTAACTTGTCCGACAAATACCAGAGCGACTTCGGTCAGTTCGGCGATTTTGGCACGAGCTTGGAGTTCCGGCCCAATTTGCGTTTTGCCGAAGAACTGAAAATGAGCGTCGGCGCGGAGATGCCGCTGACCATTACTTCCGAGCCCAATCTGGACCACGGCGTGACGGTGCCGCTGTATTATCTCTGCCAGCATTTGCCGCAGATAAAAATTGTGCCACTTAGTTATTCCCTGCTTGATTATCCGAGTCACCTGAAATTTGGCGAGATTCTGAAAAATCAGATTTTTGAAACCAACGAGCGGATCGGCATTATCGCTTCCGGCGACCTGTCACACCGCCTGACCAAAGAGGCACCGGCCGGCTACTCGGCGCGGGGTAAAGAGTTTGACACCAAACTGATTGAATTACTCAGGAATAAAGATGTTGACGGGATTATGGCGCTCGACCCGAAGCTGATTGAAGAAGCCGGTGAATGCGGTTTGCGGTCGCTCTTGATTCTCCTCGGCGTGATCCGGAAGGTAAATTACCAAACCGAGATTTTGAGCTACGAAGGGCCGTTTGGCGTCGGCTATCTGGTCGCCAACTTCAAGTTAAAATAAACTGTCGTTATGTTTGTTGATCTTATTCCCCTCCTGCGGTTGCCCAAAAAATTAAGCCTTTTTACCTACTCCGTACCCTCTGCCTTAGAGGGTTTTGTTAGAGTTGGGCAGGTGGTGGAGGCGCCCTTTCGCGGCAAGAAAATTCAAGCCGTGATTAAAGAAGTTAAGGAGAAGTCTGATTTTAATCCCAAATATATCAAGCCGCTCCAGAAAATCGCCGATCCGGAAGCGCTGTTTACGCCGGAACAATTTAGTCTTGCCGACTGGTTGACGGATTATTACGCCACTGCCCTGCCGCTGGTGATCAAGTCCATGATGCCAAAAATGCCCAAGCGACAAGTGGCGGTTAAAGATTTTAAAGTTAATTGGGACAAATTTACCGCCGCCAAAATTTTAACGCCAAAATTGGCGGCGCGGAATCTGCTACTTTTTACCACCAATAATTATTTAAATAATTTTTTATTCTCGGCGATAAAGGCAACGGCCGGGCAGATATTAATCTTGGCGCCGGAAATCGCCGACCTGCCGGCTCTCGGTCGGCTGCTCTCGCCGGCCAGGCGCGAGCAAACAGCCGTGGTTCACAGCGAGTTGAATAAAAATCAGTACGCGGCCGCCTGGCGCCGGATTTTATTGGGTGAAGCGAGGGTAGTAGTTGGCACCCGTTCGGCGATCGGCTTGCCATTCAAGCAGTTAAAATTAATTATTGTCACCGCCGAGCATGAGTCCAGTTATAAACAATGGGACCAGAATCCCCGCTATGACGCCCGCGCCGCCGCCGAAAAGCTTGCCGAGATTTTTTGCGCCAAGATAATTTTCGCTTCGCCCTCGCCGCGCGTGGAAACCTACTATCAAACTACGGTTGGCGCTGGCCAGTTGATTAAAGAACCAAAAAACCAAGTCAAAACCGTGACGGTTGATCTAAAAACCGAACGGCAAGGCGGCAATTATTCTCCGCTTTCAGGGAGGTTAAACGCCGCGCTTCTTAGCGCCAAACAAAAAAAACAAAAAGCGGTGTTGTATCTTAATCAGCGCGGGCTGGCCCGAGCGGTAGTTTGCGGCGAATGCGGTTTTGTGTTTAATTGCCCGCATTGCCTCTTGCCGCTGCCCTTGCATCAAGGCGGTTTCTTAAAATGTCATCATTGCAATTTACAGTCGCCCTTGCCGGCCGCCTGCCCCAATTGCCGCGGCACTAGTTTTAAATTTTCCGGCTCCGGCACCGAAAAACTGGAAAAAGAATTACCGGCGATTTGGCCCGGCGCTAAAATTTTACGGCTGGACTCAGATGTTGATTTCAAAAAAATTACTGGCAAGCAGCTGGCCGGCGCTGATATTTACTTTGGTACTGATCGCCTTTTGAATCTGGTTGATTGGCCGGCAGTCGGCGCGATCGGCCTGCTTTTTGTTGACAATCTATTCTATCTGCCGGGCTTTCGGTCCGGCGAGCGGCTCTGGCAATTATTAAAAAAGTTTGAGCTGGCGGCGGACCGGAGCGGACTAGGCGAATTTTACCTCCAAACCTACAATCCCGACCAAGCGGTGATCCAAAAATTTATTGCCAAAAAAGACGAGGAGTTTTATCGCGATGAACTGGAAACTCGCCGCGAATTAAATTATCCGCCCTATGGCCGGCTCGCCCGCTTGATTTTTCAGTCGCCGAGCCAAAAATTAGCGGAAAAATCAGCCCTGGAGTTGTATCGGCTATTGACAAATCTACAAAGAGAGGCTAAAATACCAGCTCAAATCAACGAGCCCCAACCGGCTTTTGTTAGCCGGGTCAGGAGCCAATTTCGCTTTGTTATAATTATTAAAGCCACGGGGCCGATTGGCCGTCTCCTGGAAATCGTGCCCGAAGATTGGCTGATCGATATTGACCCTGAAGATTTGATTTAAATAGTCATGAGTCCGAAGTCCAGAGTGAGTTTTTAACTAATCAGATCAGAGCTTCTCCGGACTGTGGACTTTGGACTTAATCTATGAAAGTTATCACCTTACCCGACCCACGGCTTCGCCTGCGGGCAAAAAAAATCAGTTTAACTAAACTGGCTGAACCGAAATTTCAGCGGTTTATTTTGGATTTAGCTAAAATCATGAAAACCGACCAAGGTATCGGCATCGCCGCGCCGCAAGTGGCCGAAAGCGTGCGGCTGATGATTGTGGAAGTGGATGGCGGCCCGATGCCATTTGTTAATCCGCAGATTCTTTGGAAATCAATCCGGCAGGAAGTTGGCGAAGAAGGTTGCCTTTCGGTGCCGGGAGTTTATGGCCTGGTTAAACGGGCGCGCCAGCTTTTGTTAACCTACCAAGAGCCGAGCGGCAAACGAAAAAACCTGCGCGCTAAAGGCTTGCTGGCGCGGGTACTACAGCACGAAATTGACCATCTCAACGGCATACTTTTTATTGATCGGATGATAAAATAAACGCGATGCGAATGCTACGAATTACATACGAATGCTACGAATTGTGCTAATTCCATTCGTAGATTCGCATGTAATTCGCAGATTCGCATCGCCTCCAGCTGGCTGGTATAAACTCACAATGAATTATTAGTGAATAACAATGTAATCAGTATGGAAAACTCAGAAATTAAAATTTTGTTTCTAGGCACGCCGGAGTTTGCCCTGCCGACACTGCTCCGCTTAGTGGCCGACGGCTACCAGGTGGTTGGCGTAGTGACCCAAGTTGACAAAGCTTCCGGCCGGGGTAATAAACTCATTCCCTCGCCGGTTAAAGTTGCGGCTTTGGAGAAAAAACTGCCGATTTTTCAATTTGCTAAAATTAACGCCGAAGCAATCGCCGAGATAAAAAAACTGGCCCCGGATTTGATGGTGCTGGTCGCTTACGGGAAAATTTTGCCGGAAGAATTTTTAAATCTCTCCCGTTTTGGCTGCTTGAACCTCCACCCTTCGCTCCTGCCGGCATACCGCGGCCCGGCGCCAGTTCAAACCGCCCTCCTGAACGGCGAGGCGAAAACCGGCGTGAGCATTATCAAACTTGACGCGGAAGTAGACCACGGCCCGATTGTGGCGCAAAAATCGTTTGAAATTCTCGATGACGACGACAGCCAAAGCCTAGGCAATAATCTTGCTTGTGAAGGCGCCGCGCTCTTCTCGCAGATTTTGCCTGATTACTTAGCTGGCCGGATCGCGCCGCAAGCGCAAGACGATACACTGGCAACTTATACTAAAATGTTTACCAAGGCGGACGGCGAAATCGACTGGAAGAAAACCCCAATTGAAATCTACTCGCAAATTCGCGCCTGTTACCCTTGGCCCGGCGCCTGGACCGACGCCACCGGCAAGCGGGTCAAAGTTCTCCGCGCCCATATCGAAACCGCCAATCTGATCATTGACTGGGTCCAGCCCGAGGGCAAAGAACCGATGCGCTACTCCGATTACCTTAACGGCAACGAACCTTTGCCGATTGAGAATTAAATTTTGATGATTTTAAAAAACCATCTCGCTAGTACGAGGCGGTTTTTAATTTTATATTTTTTTATCTTTCCAATACTCCCAAGCAAATAACCGACATTTCCTGAAATTTGGGGCCACTCAAGGTAAATTTACTATTTCGCCGGGAAACATAAAAGTGAACCGCAATTTTGTCTTTATCGAACGAGCTAAAGACTAGCTGGGGTATTGGCGAACCGCTATCGCCGACACTTGGACCTAAAGTGTTATCCTTTATTTTTTGAGCATGAAAGTGATAAACGGCTAGACTAGCCGGCTCAATTGCGGTTCTTTTAGCCGGAACAACATAGCTGGAGTCTGAAACGGTCTCTTCGGCCGGGATGTCAATCAACTCAGTAATCTTTTTAGGAATAGCAATTGCCCCGCCAAATTCGCCATAAGCCTCGTAGTCTTTGTCTCGATTAGCAAAAACACTTTTAATAAAACTGGGATTTTTTATTTTAAGCAAGAGGCCGGCAATTTTATTTAGTTCAATTATATCAAAAGCCTCAAGATGATTATTTGTTTTATAGCGAGTAAAATAATACTCTTCGTCATTCACCCCATTTTTGTTAAGTAAAAGATTGGCGGGGTATTCTTTCCATTCAGGCGATTTGCTATCCAAAAGCTTGGCTACCCTTTTGTGATCTAGCTCGGGGTTAAAGTTTGGATCTAATAGGCAATAGAGAATATCCTCTTGGAGGATATATTTTGTTTTTTGGGAGTCGAGAAACTCTTTTAATCGCGTTAATCTAGTTTTTAATTCTTCCCGGTCCATCTTGCCGATTTCCAGATAAGCGGCGGCATTATTATGTTCATAAACCAAATTGCATACACCGTCACCCAGATAATCTTTAATGAAAAGCTTGAAAAAACTAAAGTTGTCCAAGACCTTTTCGTCAGCGATAATTTTTTCAGCAAATTCGTTGGCTTCTTGAAGATTTGCCCTTGATATATCACCTACTCTTTGAGTGGGTAAGCCGTCAAAGGCTCGGTTGAGAGATTTTTTTTCTTGCTCGAGCTTATTTTTTTCTTCCGAGTCGGCGCTCTGCAGTTCTTCCTCAATCTTATTACCTCTTTTAATGATTTGCTCGACTCGATTAGCTATTTCTATTCCCACAGTGATTAATTGTTTGTTAGGTCCCCTTTCTTTTTTAATATTTATTTCTGAAAAAAAATCCCAGTCTATTTCGCCAGTTTTTTTAAAGATTTTAAAACCAAATAATTCGGCCGCAGTGCCCGCAGCTCCTGCCCCCAAGTAACTTAAAAATTTTCTTCTAGTCATTCCGTTTTCTTCGGAATTTTCCGACTTTTCGGCCACTGGCGTTTTCTCAAAAGATAACATATAAAATTATTAATTTTTTAGCGTCGAAGCGAGGATTAACAGATAGCCAATCCCCAACGGATGATTCAGATAAGGCGTGAAGACATTGGCAACCAAAATCACCACTAGTCCGGCTAGCAGCCCCATTTGGACATTGGGATTTTGGATTTGGGATTTCAAACCCTTGATTATTAAGCCAATGAAAATTAAATAGACCAATAAGCCGATCGTGCCAATTTTTAAAATTATGTCTAGGTACCCCCATTCAAAAGCATAAGTCGTGTACCAACCGTCCGGATGCGCTTTAACAATCCGCGGGTCCAGCGACTGATAAGTAGCCGTGGCGCCAAAACCCGAACCAATCAGTGGATGCCGGGCAATTGCCGCGCCCAAAGGAATTAGCTGATTCCAGCGGCTGGCGCCGGCGACACCGTTAATGTCAGTTAGTCTTTCGGCTAAGAGATCACCACTCCCCGCTCCGGCAATCATCCGCACTAACAATAATTCGCCGGCCAGAATTAAAATTAAAATTAAACCAATCGCGGTTAGCCGCTTAATCCCCGCTTTCTTGGCAAATAACAAATAGCAAATAACCAACACTCCGCTCGCCCCGCAGCCGAGCCAAAAGCTTCTGGACAAACTTATGACCACGGTCAAACTGGAAAAAATAAACAAAAACAAGTTCCATGATTTAATTTTGATTTTTTCTTCATTTGCCCAGAGCCAGAACCAGATCGCCGCGCCTACAGCCGAATAAACTTGGCTCTGAAAAAATATCCGCCAAAGGTTGCCCCCGGCAAAAGTGATTTCGCCGATCCGGTAGTCGCGGAGCCAGCCATAAAGCGGCGTTGCCACACTTTGCCAATTTTGGGTAAACGCCACAAAAGAGAAAAAAGTTAAAATAAAAACCGCCAAGTTGGCGCCGGCCAAAAGGCCGAGAATTTCTTTCAGCTTATCTCTATCCAAAACATCAAACATTGGCAAGAGATAAAAGAAAAACAGCCAAGCATTGGCGTCAAAAAAGACATTAGACGGCTGGTTGCCGCGGAGATAGCCCCAAGCCGCGCCAGCCAGTATCACCAAAATTAAACCTATATACCATTTGAATAGTTGGCTGTGGCGCAAAGTAAAATAGCGGGTCAGTTTTTTTTCAGTAATTAACTCCGCGCCGGCTTTGATCAGCCAAACCAACATTATCATCGCGAAAATACCCAAACGAAGCGAGATTTTATTGTTGCCGAGCGGCCAAGCTAGAAGATAGCCGAATGAGCCGATCATTAGTTCGCCCAGGGCAAAATAAACCGCTAGGCGCAGCTTAAAGCCGGCCAAAATTGCCAGCAAAATTATCACTCCCAGCCAAAGCGGCTGGTTAAACGCCGGATAAAGATAACTTAAAAAAGACAATAAAAAAAATAACCCGGAAAGTAACAACGCGGTTAGGAGATATTTTTTATTGATCATAACTGTTGGTTTTTCTTTTTAATGCTGAAAAGCTGAATCCACCAAGCTAAAAATAAACTCCAAGCGGCAAAAGGCCAAAGAATGTAGTAGCTGGTTTTGCCATTATGTTTTTTAAAGTAATAGAGCAGGCTTTTGACGAACATTTTTTGTTTGCGGAAGGCGCTATGCTGGCTGAAGCTTTCGCCTTTATGATGGATAATCTGGGCCACTGGCGCGTATTTTACTTCCCAGCCGGCCTGCCGCGCGCGGCGGCAATAATCAACATCTTCAAACCACGACCAAATTTTTTCGTCCAAGGGGCCAATCTGATCGATCACTTCGCGGCGGATAATCATGAAAGCGCCCATGACCTGGTCCACCGCTTGCTCTTTTTTATAATTAAAATCTCGCCAGATATAATGGCTGATCAGCCCGGGAAAAAAATTGTGCATCTTAGTCAAAATCACGATTTGGTCGGTCAACCGGGGAAAGTGCCGCACCGAATATTGCAAACCGCCGTCCAGGTTCAAGAGCGTGCAGCCGGCAATTCCCACTTTGGGGTTGGCCTTTAGATATTCCACGGTTTTTTCCAAACTCATGGAAAAAATTTGCGTGTCGGAATTAAGCAGCAAAATAAACTTGCCACGCGCCAGTTTGATGCCCTGGTTATTGGCGAAGACATAGCCGGCGTTTTGGGGATTGCTAATTAGCATCACCTGGCGATAATCTTTTTTTACCATGGCCAAACTGTCATCGGTTGAACCGTTGTCCACTACAATCACTTCAAAGTTAAGCTTAGTCCGGTTGGTATTTTGATAAATTGAAGCTAAACATTGGCTTAATAGCTGTTTGGTATTCCAATTGACAATAATAATTGATAAATCCATATTACTGGTATTTCTTTTGCCAAAAGTTCATTTTGACTTTCAACACTTCCCCCAAAGTTTTAACATAGTCCAGAAAACCAACTTGCGAGCTGGGATCGTTTGACCACAAGACACCTACCTCTTTGATTTTATAGCTTTGAATTTTCGCAATCAGCAAGAGTTCAAAATCAAAACCCCAACGGTTGAGAGTTTGTTTTTCGATAATTTTTTTGGCGGCGAGAGCCTTAAACAGTTTAAAGCCGCATTGGGTGTCGTTGATTTCTAACCCCAAGACCAGCTTAATCAGTTTATTGCCAAGTTTGCCAAAAAGAACCTTCGGCCAAATTTGGTTTTTTGTTACTTTGGCTCCAATTGCCGCGCGCGAACCAATGGCAATATCATATTCTGGCAAAAATTTTAGCAGTTTTTCTAATTCGGTTATTGGCGTGGATAGATCAGCGTCGGTGAAAAGAATATAATCGCCGCCGGCCGCAGTTATGCCGACTTTAACGCTATAACCCTTGCCGCGGTTAACGCCGTTAGTTATGACTTTGGCGCCACTGGCGCGGGCGAGGTTGGCGGTGTCGTCCCCTGAACCATCGTCAACCACAATAATCTCGGCCGGCCAAGCCTTCTTGGCAAAGAAATCTTTTATTATTTTAAGGGTGGCAGCGATGTCGCGAGCTTCATTAAAGCAAGGAATAATGACTGAAAAGCTTGGCGGCATGTTATTTCAAGGGAAAGACTTTTTTAATTAAAATATACCGTTCGCGGATAATTTCTTTGGCGGTGGGCGACAACTTTTGCCAACTGCGGTCGAGTTTTCTTAAGACATATTGCCGGCCGTCGTCCGTGTTTAATTTTAAAATTTTGTAAGCCAAGAAAAACAAGTCATCAAGCGCCGCGAAGTGCGCCAGCGCGTCGGCGTCAGCGAGAATTTTAGCTTCCAGGGTTTTCTTTTTTAGTTTAACGCTGCCGCGGTGGCTCAGGATGCAGTCTTTTATCAGTTTAATTTTTTCTTGAGGATATTTTTCTGCTTTTAAAATTTGTTCAGCCAGGCGGGCGCTATGCTGGTGATGACGGCGATAAAATTTTTTATTAACCAGGCAGGAATAATCATGAAGTAGACAAGCCAAGCGGACGATTTCCTCATTAGCGTATAGCTGTTTAGCGAGCCGCGCGCCGTATTTTTCCACTAAAACAATGTGGTGTGTCCAGGCGCTATAGCCATAAAGATTATTTTTGCTTTTGGCCGCCGCTTCAACCAATTTTCTGATCTTTGGCACCAGCATAAAATTATTCCAGAACTTTCATTAAATAATTCATCATCAGTTGCATTCGGCCGTACCAAGAGTCGTCCGCCACCACTTCAATCCGGGTTTGCCGCAGTTCCGGGCTGTCTTCGCGGAGCGCCAGTTGGATTTTAGCGTTAAATTCCGTCGGCGTCTCGGCGAGATAAACTAAGTTATGGAATGATTCCGCCCCTTCCAGCGAAGTTGCCACCACCGGTTTGCCGGAAGCGAGGTACTCATAGAGTTTCATCGGGTTCATGGATTTGGTGAAGTTGTTGATTTTATGCGGGATAATGCCGACGCTAAAAGCCTGGAGGTACTGCGGCAAGTCTTGATAAGGTACAAAGGGAATCAAGTGGACATTCGGCTCGCCAGCAAATTTTTCCGCCAAGATTTTACCCTGTTTTTTCCAAATGCCGGCGCCGATCAGCACCACGGCTTTATCGCGGTTGTGTTCGGCGACATATTTGATCAAATCCAAATCAACGCGGCTCTCGATCACGCCGTGGTAGCCGATAATTGGTTCTTTGATCCCCGCTAACTCTTTTGGCCGCGGCAACTTTGATTTCGGGCCGGTAAAATGTTCCATCTCAATGCCGTTCGGGATCCAATAGCATTTTTGCTTATCCGGAAAAAGATTGGTTTTAAGATAATCAGAAACGGTAAAAATTAAATCAGCATCTTGGCGGATGATCTGATAGCCGACTTTGAGGTCAGGCTGAAATTTTTTGAATGCCGGATGTTCCAGCCAATTGTCCACGGCGTCAAAAACAAAAGCCCGGCGGTCAACTTGTTTCCGGCCGAGATCGGTCAGGAGCGAAGTGAAGAGCGGATTGTATGACCAGAAGACGATATTGGAAAGATTCAGAACTTTAATAATCCGCCGTAATTCACTGAGCACGATTTTTTGGGAATAAATTGAGTCAATCGTGGAATAAATATAAAGTTTGCTGTTGACTTGGTGGCAGGAGCTGGTTAGATCGCCATAAATCAGTTCCAAATTTTTCATCGGCCGGATAACATTTTCCCAATAAATTTTGGCCGCCTTTTTCCAACTGAACGGCAAAAAATCAACCGAGATAATTTTATCCACCCGCTCGTCTTTTTGCAGTTGGTTGAGAATATGATAATTGCGGTTGACCCTCCCCTTTTGCCAGTCGGTATAATGCGACATTGAGAACATGATGATATTGATTTTCTCCATATTTATCACAAATGTTTTTTAATAATAATAGAAAGTGTTTCGCCATTTAAAAAATTTTGGCAAGAGAACAATAATTGTCTGCCATCTTTTAGGGATATTTTAATTACTGGACGAAAAAGATAAGGACCAATATTTTTAAAAGGCTGGACGGCATTAATATCGGAGAAATAAATAACATTAGAAACTAAACTTAACGAGTAGAACCATTTCAAGTCTCGCAATACTACACGAAAAGGAATATTAATTCCCCAAGGGGCGGTTATTATTATTCTATCCGAATAAAAATTCCAAATCCTATAGCCAAAAAATAAATCCAAAATAACAATCAACAAACAAATTAAGTCGACAATTAATAGGGCGGCGAGTGTTTCGCCAGAATGATTAGCAGCTGGAGTAAAAAATAATGAATATAATATTAACAAAGTGATAAAACTAAAAGCAATAACTGATTTGAAGGCTAGCCAATAAAATTTAACAACGATTTTTTGTAACGGTTTTTCAAGTTTCATATTCGGTTAATTATTTTAAAAATTTTTCTAGCCTCCTAGCCTCGGTCTCCCACTTAAAGTCTTTTTCAGCTCGGCTCCTGCCGCTCTCGCCTAACTGCCTCGCTAAGCTTTCGTCGGTTAATAATTTAATTATCGCTTCGGCAATAGCCGCGGTATCAGCCGGGTCAACTAATAGTCCGGTTTGATTATTAAGCACCGCTTCGGCCTGCCCTCCGGTCTGGCCGGCAATCACTGGTTTGCCGTACAAACCGGCCTCCAAAAAAACCAGCCCAAAACCCTCAATATCGCCGCCTGCCAGCTCTTGCGATGGCATAATAAAAGCGCTACAGGCCCGATAATAGGCTGGCAAATCCTCTTTAGCCACTTGACCAGCTAAAATTACGAATTTGCCCAAATTCAGTCGTTTTATTAATTCTAACAAATTAGCCTTATTCTCGCCATCGCCGGCGATTAAGTAGATTAAATTTGGGACAGTTTTTAAAACTTCAGGCAAGGCCTGAATAACCGCCTCGTGGCCCTTTCTCTTAACCAACCGGCCGACAGTTAGCAAGACTTTTTTACCGCCGAGGCCGTGTTTGGTAGTAATTCTGTTTTCCCGGTCGGGGCTACTTGGCGATAAGAGCTCGGGGCAAGGATAAATTTTTAGAATTTTATCTGGCTGGTTAGTGAGTTTTAAGACTAATTTTTTAGTGGCGTCGCTATTAACGGTGATTAATTTTGCCGCGCCAAGCACTCGTTTCAGGATTTTTAATCTGCGGCCGCCAGCGTTCAGCGGTCCGGCAACATCCATGCCGTGGGTGTTAACTAAATACGGCAGGCCGAGCAACCGACTGACAAGATAAATCGCGCTGCCAACTGGCAAGGGCTGAGCAGCCCAAAGAAATTCTACTTTCTCCGCGCGGGCAATTTTAAAAATTTGGTAAACCATTGGCAGCCACTTTGGCCAAAACCGCCAAAACAAATTGCGGCGGTAGATTTTAAATTTAAATTGATTGTCAAAATTCGCCTTAACTTTTGGCGCGAGGACAACCAAATCACCGGCCGGCAGATTTTTAGTTAGGCCAGCCAGATAATTCGCCACGCCGCCAACTTGCGGCGCAAAGTCAACGGTTATTAATAAAGTCCTTTTCATAATTCAGTTGGCGCCGGGTCGTTAATCGGCGCGGCTGGTTTATTCCTAAAAGAATTATAAAATTCTTTGATTTCCGCGTAATCAAATCCTCGGAGCGCCGCTAAACTGCCCAGATAAACTACTGCGCCTAGCGGCACTAAAAAGAAAAATGAGCTGAACGGCTTAAGGAAGATAATCGCCGTTGCCATCAGTAGGCCGGAAAATAAAATTTTAAAAAAGCCTTTAAGCAAAAAGATTTTGTTATAGCGGACAATTTTACCGGCCCAATATAATCCCAGGAAAAACAACGACGCGCCGGCGACCACGGCGGCAATCGCCGCGCCAATATAAGCTTCGGCGCCGAACAGTGGAATTAAAATAATATTCAAAACGATATTAATCACCATGGTAATGCCCATATTAACCGTGTTGGTAACTTGACGGTTGCAGGCGTTCAAGAGCGAACCCAAAGGAAAGCCTAAAAAGTTAAAGAAAACACTGCAAATTAATATCTGTAGGGCTAAGGTGGTGGGGGCAAACTGCGCGCCATACATTCTGACGATGAACTCGCGCGCCAAAGTAAAGACGCCGAGAGAAATCGGCACGGCCATAATCATCAGATAATACATGGACTTTTCAAACACTTTGGCCAATTGAGCTTTGTTGGTGGCAAAATAATTGGCCATTGCCGGAAAAATCGCCGCGGCAAAAGCCAGTGGAATAAATTGCAAGGCAAAAGTTATTTTGTAGCCGGCTGAATACCAACCGACTGCTTGGTCCCC